>Ga0116202_10001599_pt1 | contig 13263 bp, 10 predicted proteins | sample LakKivw325mmetaG_FD_94479 | JGI IMG/M metagenome (GOLD analysis project Ga0116202, IMG submission 94479) | Anoxic lake water microbial communities from Lake Kivu, Rwanda to study Microbial Dark Matter (Phase II) - Lake Kivu water 325m metaG | ecosystem: Environmental > Aquatic > Freshwater >...
CCTCGACCCCGAGACCCTCGCGCAGGCCGACGCCGTCGTCGCGATCGCAGGCCACGGCGTCAAGAATTCGCTCAACGTCGTCTCGGCGTTTTCCATCGCCATCCACCACATGCGCAGGAGGCACGACAGCCCATGAACGCAGAAGCCATTCGAACCCGCGCCGTCGCGATGATGACCGGCAAACCCGAACATCCGTGCGAACCGGGCTACCGCCTCCACCACGGCCAGCGCGTCGAAACGCTCGCCCTCGAGATCGCCGAGCGCGAGAAGCTCGACGTCTGCCGCGAACGCCTCGCCATCGGCGCCCTCGTCCACGACATCGGCAAGCCCGACTGCGCCAAGAGCGAGTCCCACGCCGTCAAGGGCGCCGAAATCGTCCGCTCCGACTTCGCCGACCTCATGGACGCCGAGGAGCTCGAGGCCGTCGCGCAGATCGTCCTCCACCACTACGATCGCCCGAACAGCATCTGGTTCGAAGGCAAAGAGAAGCCCGAGTGGACCCCGGACATCCTGCTCGTGCAGGACGCGGACGTGCTCGACCACTTCGGCGTGCCGGGCATCTGGCTCACGCTCCACTGGGCGACCCACAAGAACTTCACGCCTTCCCAGACCATCACCGAGTGGTTCACCTCGGAATACATGTGCTCCTGGCGCCGCGAGGCGCGCCGCTCGCTCAACTTCCAGACGTCCCGCCGCTTGCTCGAGCTGCGCATCGCCCAGATGGACGACTTCTTCCGCCGTCTCAAGTAGCCCGCGACCGCAAGCGCACGCAGTTTCCGCTTGATCTTTTCCGAGAAAACAGCCAGCATCATGGCATCAGACGCTCCCCGGCCCGGGTGGCGAAATGGCAGACGCATGGGACTTAAAATCCTTTGATGGAAACATCGTGCGGGTTCGACTCCCGCCCCGGGCACCACTTCAGATCAGAGGTACGCTGCGGTCATGGAGGTCTTGCTCTTCGCAACCTGCTCGGGCGGACCGGCGGCGCCGCCCCCAGGCCCCATGTCGACGATCCAGTCCGCCGCGCGCATGACGTCGGGATTGTGCTCGATCACGATCACCGTGTGCCCGGCGTCGCGAAGCCGCGCGAGAATCTGGAGCAGGCGGCGCACGTCCGCGAAATGGAGCCCCGTCGTCGGTTCGTCGAGGATGTAGACCGTGTGCTCATCGGGGGGACGCTGCAGCTCCGCGGAAAGCTGCAGCCGCTGCGCTTCGCCGCCGGAGAGCGTCGAGGCGGGCTGCCCGAGCTGCAAGTACCCGAGACCCACGTCCTCCAGCGTCTGGAGCTTGCGGGCCAGCCGCGGCACGTTCGCGAAGGCCTCCACGGCCTCGGACACGGTCAGCGCAAGCACGTCGGCGATGGTCCTGCCGCCGTAGTGCACTTCCAGCGTCTCCTTGTTGTAGCGCCGCCCGCCGCATTGCTCGCACGTCACGTACACGTCGGGCAGGAAGCTCATCGCCAGATGGATCTGGCCATCGCCCTTGCACACTTCGCAGCGCCCGCCCTTGACGTTGAAGCTGAAGCGGCTCGCGGTGTAGCCGCGGGCCTTGGCGGCTGGCGTCGCCGCGTAGAGGTTGCGGATCGTGTCGAAGGCGCCCGTGTACGTCAGCGGATTGCTGCGCGAGGAACGCCCGATCGGGGTCTTGTCGATGACGATCAGCTTGTCCACCGCCTCGACGCCGTCGATGCCCGCGCAGCCCTGGAACGCGAAGCCGGCGCGCTCGCGCCGCGGCTTCGCCAGATACGCCTGCAGATTCTCCCGCAGCACGTCGTCCACGAGCGAGGACTTGCCGGAGCCCGACACGCCGGTGACGACGGCGAGGCACCCGAGCGGGAACTTCGCGTCCACCTTCCGCAGATTGTGCACGGCCGCGCCCCTGACGGCGAGCCAGCGTCCGTCGGGCTCGCGGCGCACCGGGATGCAGGGCTTCTCGACGCCGGTGAGGAAGCGCGCCGTGAGCGAGTTCCGGCTCTTGAGCAGATCCGCGAACGAGCCCTCGAACGTCACCGCGCCCCCATGCCGGCCGGCGCCGGGACCGATGTCGATGACGTGGTCTGCCTCGCGGATCATCGTCTCGTCGTGCTCGACGACGACGAGCGTGTTGCCGCGCGCCTGCAGGCGGCGCAGCATCGCGACGAGCATCGCGTTGTCGTGCGGATGCAGGCCGATCGTCGGCTCGTCGAGCACGTACATCACGCCGGAGAGCCCGGCGCCGATCTGCGAGGCGAGGCGGATGCGCTGCATCTCGCCGCCGGAGAGCGTCGCGCTCTCGCGCTCCCCCGTGAGATACCCGAGCCCCACGTTGACGAGGAAGTCGAGGCGGTCCTTCAACCCGTTGACCACGTTGCCGGCGACGACGCGCTGGGCGGGCGAAAGGGGCAGGGTCTGGACCCAGCCACGCAGATCCGCGATCGACAGGGCGAGCAGATCGGCGAGGTTCACGCCCGGCTCGGCGGGGTGCGGTACGCGACACGCCAAGACCTCCGGACGCAGACGCAGGCCGTCGCAGGCGCTGCAGCGCCGGCGCGACATGAAGCTGCGCAACACGGCCACCATCGATTCGGACTCGCTCTCGCGCAGACGCCGACGCAGATTGGGCAGTACGCCTTCGTACACCTGCTTGCCGCGGCGCACGTTGCCGCGGACCTTCTTCGTGATCACGAGCTCCTCGTCGCCGGAGCCGTGCAAGATGACGTGGCGCACCGTCTCGGGCAGGTCGCGCCAAGGCGTGTCCATGTCCACACCCTGCCACGCGGCCACGGAGCGCAGCATCATGTTGAAGGCGCCGACCAGACGCTTGGGGCCCCGCCGCCACGGGCGGATCGCGCCCTTCGCCAGCGAGAGCGAGTCGTCGGGCACGACGAGCGCCTCGTCGAAGTACGCCTCGCGGCCGAGGCCCTCGCAGACGGGGCAGGCGCCACGAGGGCTGTTGAAGGAGAAGCTGGCGGAGGTCAGCACGTCGAACGCGATGCCGCAATCCGTGCATTCGTTGCGCTCGCTGTAGTTCTCCGCGACCTCCGCCTCGCCGGGGCGGGCGCGAAGCACGACCGCGGAGCCTCCGCCCTGCGCCAGCGCGAGTTCGATGGAATCGGTCACGCGGCGGCGCACCTCGGGCTTCACGACGAGGCGGTCGACGACGGCCTCGAGGGTCGTGGCGGCGGCGTCCGCCGGCACGTCCTCGATCGGCAGGATCTCGCCATCGACGCGGAGGCGGACGAAGCCCGCCTTCGCCGCGGCGTCGACGCACGCGGCGACGGGGACGCGGCTTGCGCGGCGCTTGAGCGGCGCGAGGATCGTGAGCTTCGTGCCGTCGGGCGAATCGAGCAGCCTCTCGACGACGCTCTCGGCGCTCGTGGCCTGGACGATCTTGCCGCAGCGGTGGCAGCGCGGCACGCCGAGCGTCCCGAAGAGCAGCCTGAGATAGTCGTGCAGTTCGGTCGCCGTGGCGAGGATCGAACGCGGCCCGGGAGTCGAGGAATGCTGTTCGATGGAGATCGCGGGGGAGAGTCCCGTGACGGAATCGACGTCCGGCTTGTCCATCTGGTCGAGGAACTGCCGCGCGTACGACGGCAGGCTCTCGAGGTAGCGGCGCTGGCCTTCGGCGAAGAGCGTGTCGAACGCGAGGGAGGACTTGCCGGAGCCCGAGACGCCGGTCACGACCGTGAGGCGGTTGCGCGGGATCGTCACCGAGACGCTCTTGAGATTGTGCACCCGGGCGCCTTTGACGACGATTGCGTCCTGCGCAGATTCCGCGACGTTCGATTCCCGTGCGTCCATGGATCAGCGCTCCGGCTGTGCGATGCGCCGCAGCGTGAAACCGCGCAGCGTGGCGGGGCGGCGCCCGTCGTAGCGGTAGCGGATCGTCAGCACGGACGAGCCGTCGTAGTCGAAGACGGCCGTGTCGCCGACGCGCCCCTTGGCGACCTCGTGCCCCCCGAGCATGACCCGCCACGTGGAAGCGTCCCCACTCTCCCACGCGCCTTCGGCCTGGACGGAAAAGCGGCCGGGAGCTTCGTCCATCGGCAGGTTGGGGCCATAGGCGATCTCGGCGACGGGATCGTGGAGCGGCTCGAAGCGGACGCCCGTCCACGCGCCGTCCTCGCCGCGCACCGTGTGGCCGGCGTGGAAGAAGTCCACAGCGTCGAACCGGACGACGCCGTCGGCGTCCGCCTTCGGGAGGCCAGTGGACGGCTGGGTGAAGAGCACGTCCGCGATTTTCGCATCGCCCGAGGCGAGCAGCCAGGTGCGGTGGTCGGGACCGCACGGTCCAGCGGGAATGGACACCCAGGTCCAGGCCGCGCCTGCGGAGAATTCCTTGACTTCCGCAGCGGCATCCGCCGCGACGCGACGAGGCCCGGCGCGCATCTTGAGGGAGCCGCCCTTCATGAGCACGAGCCACGAATAGGATTCCGGAGCGTCCGCGGGCGTCCAGACATTCGCCGACAATTCGCCACCCGGCTGCGCGGACGGGACGATGCCGTCGGTGCCGTCTTTCTCCTCGAAATGCCACCACCGCGCCGGGACGTGCAGAGCGGGCGTCACGGACACGGGGCCCGACGTCGCATCGTCGCGCGGCGCATCGAGGATCTCGAAGCTCCACGTGGCGCGATCCTGTTCGAGCAGACGGAGATTCGGATGCGCAAGCAGGCGCCGCAGCGTCGCGCCCACCGGGAAGGGGCTGACCTTTTCGGGGAAAGCGTCTTCGTGCAGAATCACCGCCGTGGCGCCGAATTCGCGAAGCGCGGCGAGCTGGGCGGCGTCAAGGACGCCCTGGGTGGCAGGCTCGAAGCGGCGGAAGACGGAGTCGAGGTAGTCGGCGGTCTTGACGGGCGAATAGCCGTTGAGCATCCGAAGCCCGGACTTCATGGCGTGGTATTCGTAGAGGGAGGACCAGGCGGAATCGCCGGGCCACACCGGCAGGACGAGCGCCCGTGCGGTGGTTCCTCTGGCTTCGGCGGAGGCGACGATGGCCTGGTAGGCGCGGTTCGGGGCATCCGGCAGCAGGCAGGTTCCAACGGACATGCCCTGTCGGCAGCCGATGAGGACCAGCGCGGCGACGAGGATCGCGCAGGCTTCGAGAAACCCGCGGCGGGCGATGAACTGGCGCGCGTTGGCGAATGAAATCACGAGATAGGGCGTCAGAAGCGCGGGGAGCAGGCAGAACACCTTGACGGGCTGGCGCACCATCTTGAACGGCGGAACCAGCTTGCGCAGGAGGCGGAGCGGCAGCGCGTCCAGCGGTCCGTTGGTGCCGAGGGCGAGGAAGATGGCGCCGACGATCGCGGCGGCCAGCAGCAAGGTGCAGACGACGGCGCCGACGAGGCGCGGCGAGCGTCCATGGCGACGGCGAAGAATCTGGAAGGCCAGCACGAGAGCCTGCAGGCCGCAGGCGGACAGCACCACGGGCAGGACGTCGCCGAGGTTGATGTGCTGGGCCATGTGGCTGGAGTAGCCGTGATCGAAGATCGCCTGCCAGACTGGCGAGTGGATTTTGATCTCGCCGAGGGTGCGGCCGCCGCCGGCGTCCGTGACGGCGTACTGCGAACGCAGCCACAATGCGATGCCCCCGGCGACGACCACCCCCGCGGCGAGCGGCAGAAGCGCCTTGACGATGGAGAGGAGGCGTCGGCGGTCCGGAAGGAGCGTCTCCGTGGAGGACGCCCACGAGACGAGGCACCAGAGCGGAAGCGCGAGCGTGGCGAAGAGGAACGAGTGGAGATCGGTCGCGTAGCAGAGCACGAGCATCGCGCCGGCGAGGGCGCCGCCGCGGACGCGACCGTCGCGCACGGCGATGTCCACGCCAAGGGCCACGGCCGGGATCAGGGCGATGCCGAAGCCCGTCGGGCTCCCGCCGGCGAGCGTCACCCAGCGATAGGGCACGCATGTCGCGATGAACGCGGCGGCGAAGGCCAGCGCCTCGCTCGGCTCGTCGCCTTGGAATCGGCGGGCGAGCGCCAGAAGCAGGAGAAAACCCAAGAGCACGGCCGTGAATAGCGAGAGATTCCAGGCCGCCGCGTCGCCGAGGGCGGGCGACGTGGCGGCGAAGAGGAGGGAAAACGGAACGTAGTACGGATCGAAGGCGCGCCGCCCGTCGTCGTCGCCAAGGTTGAACTCGTAGAGGTTGGTGAAGGGCGGAACGCGGCCGGAGAACATCCCGCGAACGAGCTGGAAGTGATAGAGGAGCTGAAGAGGGTCGCCCGGCACGAGCGTCCGGGCCTCGGCGACTTCCGCATTGTAAGAAGTATAGGGGATCCCGTCCCCGAGATGGCGATGGGAAGGCCACATGAACGCCGCGTAGAGCGCGACGGCGCCGAGCAGGGCCGCAATCGACCTCAGAAGCCAGGCTATTCGTTTTCCGAAATTGTTATCCATGTTTCGCTTATTGAATGCGAAAACCCGACACCAAGGTGCCGGGTTTTCAATGCGGATGCCGCTTTCGGCACGGCAGAGGTGAGGTGGAGCTACTTCGCGACCGGCGCTTCGGCGGAAGCGGCGCCTTCATCCCAGTCGATGTCGATGACGTACCAGTGGGCGCCCAGCGGCTCGGTGTCGTTGAGGTCGATCACGAGGGTGTTGTCGTTGGCCTTGCCCGGATATTCCCTGACCTCGAAGTTGCCGAAGCCGGAGGTGTAGATCTTGACGCTCATGTTCTCGCTGCTCCACTCGCCGCTGACGGGGAGGGTGGCATCGGGCTTGGCGATCTTGACGACATCGCTGATGTTCCGGTTCCAGACGTGGTTCCAAAGCTGGTCCTGGTTGATGTAGGTGGGCAGGTTGTCGCCAGCCCACATGCCGGGAAGCTGATAGGAATGGTGGATGAACCACATGCTGTCGCCCTTGATGTAGAGGGTGTCCTTCCCATCGATGAGGGTGCGGATGTAAAGTTTTCCTTCTTGAGGCGGCTCCGCTGTCATGCATCCGGAAATCGAAACGATAGCCAAGGCGAACAACGCCAGCAGTGCCATTTTCTTATTCATCGTCAAGCCCCCACCTGTAGATCTCAAAACCCTGATTCAAAGCCTTGTCCATGTCGAACGCATCGGATAAATCAAAGACTAGCACAATCGGAGAGCGCGGTGCAATCAAAAAAAACGAAAAAAAACGGCGCGGGCGAAAGGCCCGCGCCGCTCTGGGTCGAACACCGCTCTGGGCGGTAGTCCAGCCTATTTCTTGTCTTCGCCTTCCTGCCCGGGCGACCACTCCTCGCCGCCCGACGCGAACGCCTCGTCGAACGCGGAGGCGAGCCCGACGATGTTCTGTCCGACCTTGAGGGCCGGCTCGGTCTTGTACTCGGCGGGGATCTCGAAGTCGGCGTCCTCTCCGCCCTGGGCCTTCATGCTCAAGCCGATGCGGCGCTCGTCGCGGTCGATGCGGACGATGCGAGCCTCGACTTCCTGGCCGACCTTGAGGGCGTCCTTGACGTGCTCGACGTGATCGTCGCTGATCTGGGAGATGTGGACGAGACCGTCCACGCCGCCCTCCAGTTCGACGAAAGCGCCGAACGAGGCGATCTTCGAAACCTTGCCCTTGACCATCTGGCCCACGCCGTAGTGGGCGGTGATGTTGCTCCAGGGATCCTCCTGCGCCTGCTTGAGGCCCAGGGAGATGCGCTGGTTGGCCGAATCGATCTCGAGCACGACGACCTCGACCTCCTGGGCCTTCTGCAGCACCTCGGTGGGATGGTTGATCTTGCGCGTCCAGCTCATGTCGGAGACGTGGATCATGCCGTCGATGCCGTCCTCAAGCTGGACGAAGGCGCCGTACGAGGTGAAGTTGCGGACCTTGCCCTTGACGCGGGTTCCGACCGGGTAGCGGTCCATCACCGTGTCCCAGGGGTTCTCCTCGGTCTGGCGGATGCCCAGCGCGATCTTCTGCTCGTCCTTGTTGACGCTCAGGACCACGACGTCGACTTCGTCGCCGATGTTGAGCACGTCCGACGCGCGCGCGATGCGACGGGTCCAGGAGAACTCCGACACGTGCACGAGTCCTTCGATGCCCGGCTCCAGCTCGACGAACGCGCCGTAGGGCATGAGGTTGACGACCTTGCCGCGCAGACGGCTGTGCGGCGGATAGCGGGACTCGATGTCGTCCCACGGATTCTGCTGCGCCTGCTTGAGGCCCAGCGAGACGCGCTCGCGGTCGCGGTCGACGTCGAGGATGACGACTTCCAGCTCCTGGCCGCCCTGGACGACTTCGCTCGGATGCTTGACGCGGCCCCAGGAGAGATCGGTGATGTGGACCAGGCCGTCGATGCCGTCGAGATCGACGAAGACGCCGAAATCGGTGATGTTCTTGACCTTGCCCTTGCGGCGCTGCCCGGTTTCGAGCGTGGCCAGCAGCGTCTTGCGCTTGTCGGACTGCTCGGCTTCGAGCAGCTCGCGGCGCGAGAGGATGATGTTGCGGCGGTCGTTGGAAATCTTGATGAGCTTGAAGCGCTCGGTCTTGCCGATGAGGTCGTCCGTGTTGTGCACGGGGCTCACGTCGATGTGCGAGCCGGGGAGGAACGCCTCGACTCCGTCCACGTCCACGATCAGGCCGCCGCGGATGCGGCTCTTGACGACGCCTTCGACGATGCTGCCCTCGCTGTAGCGCTGTAGGACGGCTTCCCAGCGGATCTTGTCGTCCGCCGCCTTCTTCGAGAGCTCGACCATGCCGTCGTCGTTCTCGGACTTGAGCACGTAGACGTCGACGTAGGAGCCTTTGGTGACCAGCGAAATGTCCTCGAACTCGCTGATGGGGACCACGCCTTCGGACTTGCCGCCGACGTCCACGAGGACTTCGGAGGGCCGGACTTCCAGGACCATGCCCTTGACGATCCGGCCGGCTTCCGCCTGCTTGAGGGATGCATCCAGGAATTCGGCCATCTCCAGGAACTGCGCGGAATTGTTCGCTTCTTTTTTCTTGAGCATCTTGGCTTGGGGCATTTTGGGGGTTGATTCATGTGAGGCGGAAGCATGACGGGGAGCAACTCGCTCCCCCTTCCAACCAGTTTTCCACAGCGGATGCCTGCAACCGCGGGAAAGAATTTGTCATTATATCAAGACCGGGGCCGCCGAGGCAACCAATTTTCTTGCGTTACAGCAAGTGCTGGCCGCTGTCGACGTAGAGGATCTGGCCGGTGACGGTCGTGGCCCGGGCGAGATAGATCACGGCCTGCGCGATGTCCGAAGGGATGCAGCGCACCGCGAGCGGCATCGGGCCGGCGAGTTCGGACATCCCCTCGGGCGCGAGCACCGGCCCGGGCGCGACGGCGTTCACGGTGATCCGGGGCGCCAGCTCCAGCGCCGCGCCCATCGTGAAGGCCTCCAGCGACTTCTTCGTGATCCAGTACGGCAGCGTGTCCTTGTCGGGCTTGGCGACGCGGCGGTCCAGGATGTTCACGATGCGGCCGCAATAGTCGTCGGGGAGGATTTCGCTTTCGGCGGCGCAGCGGGCCAGCGCCTTCGCCAGAAGAATCGGCGCGAGCGCGTTGACATGCCAGAGTTCGTCGAACTCCTCGACCGTGGCGTCCTCCAGCGTAACCTGCGAATAGACCGAGGCGTTGTTGACGAGGATGTCCACCCAGCCGGCCATCTCCCAGGCCGTCTTCATCACGATGTCGGGCGCATATGGGTTCGTGAAGTCGCCGCAGACAAGCCAGGCCTGGCGGCCGATGTCGCGGATCTCCTCCGCCAGCGCCTCGGCCTCGACCGTCGACTGGCGGTAGTGCACGACGATGTCGCAGCCCTCTCGCGCCATCGCCAGCGCGACCTCGCGCCCGAGCCTCACCGCGCATCCCGTGACCAGCGCCACCTTGTCTTCCAGTAAATTCATCTCCTGTCTCCCCTCTTGTCCGCCGCGGGCTTCACGCCCCGGCGCCCGGAATCTCGCTCCACACGTCCGCGACGCGCTGCACCACGTCGTGGAAGCGCCCCGTCTCATAGGCCAGATCAAGCACCGTGTACCGGCTGCGGATCATCTGCGCGGCGATAACCGTCGCGCCGCACCTCGCCGCGCTCAGTCCGATTTCGCCGGGAGCCACGGGACACCCCGCGCAACGCAGCATCTCCCGCATCCGCATCCACGGCATGAGCTGATCGTCCACCCGCTCGCGCAACGCGCCGAAACGCTCCGCGACATCCGCAAGCCGCTGCCGCAAGGCGTCCGGCTCGAGGTGCTTCGCGCGGGACTCCGCCAGGACGCGGTCCCCGACCTCGCCGTCCCCGAAGAGGCGCCGGATCTGCCGCTCGCGCTCCGCCCACGCGGGATAGCGCGACACGGCCTCGTCGATGTCGTCCCGCGTGAACGGCGTCTCGAAGAGGCGCTCCATCGCGGCCAGCGCGGCCAGCGTGCCGATCCCGACCTTGAAGCCGTGCGAGGGTTCCGAGCCGTCGGGCTTGCGCAGGCCCGCCATCTCCCAGACGTGCGAGAACATGTGCTCGCAACCCGAGGCCGGGCGGCTCGACTGCGCCGCCTGCATCGCGAATCCGGAAAGCGCCAGCCCTTCGAAAAGTCCCTCGAACGCGCCGGGATCGCCCTCCTTCAGCTCGCGCGGATGGTTGAGCCAGCCGGCCAGCGGCTCCTGCACCAGACTCCAGGCCACGGCGTGGATCGGCTCGTCGCCCGCGCCCAACGCGTCCGCGATGATCCAGTCCGCCCCGCCCGTGACCTTCGCCATCAAGTCGGCGTAGCCCGAGGCCGTCAGCTCGTAGGGCGCCCGGCGCAGCACGCCCACGTCCGCCACGATCCCCAGCGGCGCGCGGCAGGGCACCGTCTTCTTGAAGCCGCCGGACGTCATCGGCGCGCCATGCGAGGCGTAGCCGTCCACGGATGCGGCCGTCGCCACGCACAGATAGCCCGCGCCAAGCGGATCCGAGGCGAGCTTGCAGATGTCGTTGATCGACCCCGCGCCGACGGCGACGGCGACCGCGTCGCGCGTCTTCAGGATCTCGCGAACCGTCTCGGCCGCCGCCAGTTCCGCATGGGGCGGCTTCTCGAAGACGTGGGGTTGCACGACGGCCAAGCCCGCGGCCCGAAGGGCGGCATAGACTTCGCGTCCCGCGGCGACGAGCGTGTTGGGGTCGGCGACGAGGCAGGCCGCGCGCCCGGGGAACAGCGACTTGAACATCTCAGGCGTACGGGAGAGCATGTCCTCGCCCAACCAGAACATCCGGGTTTCGGTCGCGCTCTCAAGCGCCCTCTGGATCCGGGCGCCGGCGGCTTTCCCGGACGAATTTTCTGCGGACATCGCTTCTCCCTGCTCGTGCTGTGAAATGCTTCGCAGTATAGCAGACGCCCCCGCCCCCCGCAACCGCAACCCGCGCTGACAAAAACGCAGGTTGCCATATCCGGGCGGGTCGTGTAGAATCAAAAGCCTTCTTCCATTTCCGTTGTCGATCGAGATACCCGATTCCATGTTCAAGATTCTGGCCAAGGACTTTTTCGAAGTGGTGAAGAGCACGGCGCCGCTGGTGCTTGCGCTCGTCACGATCAAGCTGGTGCTCCGCTCGCCGTTCGATTCCGTCCGGCAGTTCACGACGGGGCTGCTCTTCGTTCTGGCCGGCCTGTTCGTCTTCCAGAAGGGCGTGGCGATGTGCCTGATGCCGCTGGCGACGGACGTGGGCCAGTCGCTCGTGAAGCTGCCTTCGCGCGGGCTCATTCTCCTCGTCTGCCTGGTCATCGGCTTCGCGGCGACCCTTGTGGAGCCGGCGCTCCAGGCCGTGGCGGCGCAGGCCGAGGAAATCACCGTCGGCGCCCTCGACCGGAAGGTGCTGATCTACGCGACCGCGATCGGCTGCGCCATCGGCATGGCGCTGGGCATCGCCAAAGTCCTGTACAATCTGAAGACGTCCTATTTCGTCGTGCCCCTGCTCGTCGTCCTGCTCGTGCTCTCCCTCGTCTCGAAGGATTTCATCGTGGGGCTGGCCTGGGATTGCGCCTCGGCCACGACGGGCCCGGTGAACATCCCGATCAACTCGGCCATCGCGCTGGGGCTCGCCGCCTTCGTCGCCGGCGTCGACCCAATGCGCGTGGGCTTCGGCCTCGTCGGCCTGACCTGCCTCTGCGCGGCGGCCTCCGTGATGCTCGCCAGCGTGCTCAGAATCTAGGAAAGGAATCCTCCGCCATGGAACTCGAAGCCATCGTCTGCATCGTCGAAAGAGGGCGCGCCAACGACGTCGTCCACAAGGCCGTCGAGGCCGGGGCGGGCGGCGCCACCATCTTCTTCGGCCGCGGCTCGGGCGAAACGACCTTCTCCTTTTTTCACAGCCTGAAAGTCGAGTCCGCCAAGGAGGTCATCATCATCATCGTCACGCAGGACAAGCGCGCGGCCGTGGTGGAGGCCATGGTCGAGGCGGCTCGAGTCGAGGAGAACGGCCGCGGCGTCCTGTTCACCGTCCCCGTGAACGAGATCCGCGGCATCAAGCTCTGAAGCGCCTCGTAGCACCGGGATCGGACATGAATTCACGGCAACCGCCCACAAACGCCCTCCTCCTCTCCACCGCCGTCGCCGCCGCCCAGGCCGGCTCCGCGCACGCCTCGCATGAACGCGCGCGCAACCAGGAGGCCAACCTGATCGCCACGCACGACGTCAAGCTCAAGCTCGACGTCGAATGCCAGCAGGTCATCACGCGCACGATCCTCGCGGCCTTTCCAGACCACGCCGTCCTCGGCGAGGAGGACGTCGCGCACGCCACGCCCCCCGCCGACGCCTACGAGTGGATCATCGACCCCATCGACGGCACGGTCAACTTCTTCCACGGCAGCCCCTACTGGTGCTCGTCGGTGGCCGTCCGCCGCAACGGCGTCGTGCTCGCCGGCTGCGTCTGCGCGCCCGACGTGGATCTGCTCTTCCAAGCCTCCTGCGACGGCCCCGCGCGGCGCAACGGCGCGCCCTGCCGCGTCTCCGCCACGACGACGCTTCCGCTCGCCATCGTGCACATGGGCGCGGACAAGGCGGCCTCTCCGGAGAGCCGGCCTTTCCGCTTTTTCAACGCGCTCGCTCCGCGGATCCAGCGCCCGCGCATCTGCGGCGCCGCCGCGCTTGACATCTGCCTCGTGGCCTCCGGCGCGGCCGACGGCTATTTCGAGCCGGGCATCTACATCTGGGACATCGCGGCGGCCGACTTGATCCTGCGACGCGCCGGCGGCACCGGAACCGTCCTGCGCGAATTCGGCGGCCACAAGCTGGCGTACCTCGGCTCGAACGGCACGATCCACGAGCCGCTGCGCGACATCCTCGATCCCCTCTTCTGAGGTTCCCATGCGCTGCGCCTCCCGAACG
>Ga0116202_10001602_pt1 | contig 13241 bp, 11 predicted proteins | sample LakKivw325mmetaG_FD_94479 | JGI IMG/M metagenome (GOLD analysis project Ga0116202, IMG submission 94479) | Anoxic lake water microbial communities from Lake Kivu, Rwanda to study Microbial Dark Matter (Phase II) - Lake Kivu water 325m metaG | ecosystem: Environmental > Aquatic > Freshwater >...
GGGTGAAGGCGATCATCAGCGTGGACAGGGAATTAATGGTGGTGATGGTCCCACGGCGGATGGTGCCTTCCACATAGATGGGCAGGGTGTCGAAGCCGCGTCCCGAGGTGAAGAAAGTGATGATAAAATCGTCTATGGAAAGGGTGAATGCCAGCAGCGCGGCGGCGATGATGCCCGGCAGCATCAGGGGTAGCTTGATCCGGAAAAACGTTGTGGCTGGCCTGGCACCCAGATCCATGGCGGCCTCCACCAGGGAATAATCGAAATCCGCCAGGCGGGATTGGATCACGATCACCGTGTAGGAAAGGCAGAAAGTGATATGGGCGATCAGGACTGTCACCATGCCGGTGTTCACGCGCGTGAAATTGAACAGCAAAGCCAGCGAAACGCCCATCAGGATATCCGGGATCACCAAAGGTGTGTAGATCAGAGCCAGCAATCCTTTTCTGCCCTTGAAGCGCTTGTTTTCGAGCCCCAGGGCGGTCAGGACACCCAGCACGGTGGAGATCAGAGTGGAGAGGGCGGCGATCAACATAGTGTTGCGGAAGGCTTCCTTGATGGCGTCGTTGGTCCAGAGCTGGGCATAGTATTTCAGGGTGAAACCTTTCCAGCCGGTGATGATGCGGGCATCGTTGAAACTGAAGATGATCAGGATCAGGATGGGAATATACAAGAACACCATCACCAGGGTGAAGATGCTGAGGTTCATGCCTTTATACACTTTGGCAGAAGTGAGTTTCCTACTCATATTCACCCCGTTTGGTCAGGACGCGCCGGCGCCAGGCCAGATACATCAAAAAGAGGAGCAGAGCCACAAGCAAGAGCAGGGTGAAGGACAGCGCCGAGGCCATGGGCCAGTTGCGGGGGATGTTTTTGATCTTGTAGGTGATCACCTGTCCCACATACAAGGTCTGTTGGTTGCCCACCAGTTGCGGGATCAGGTAGGCTCCCAGGGCGGGAATGAAGACCAGCAGCGAGCCGGCAAAGATACCCTCCATGGCCAGGGGAAGGGTGATGCGGAAGAAGGCTTTGACCTCGTTCGCCCCCAGGTCCATGGCGGCATGCAGCAATGTGAAATCAAGCTTCTGAAGCACGCTGTAGAGCGGCAGGATCATATAGGGCAGATACACATAGACCATCACCAGGATCACGGCAAAATCGGTGCGCATGATCTCCAGAGGGGAGCGGATCAGGTGCAACCGCAGCAGGACATCGTTCAGCACCCCTTCCGAAGCCAGAAAGATGCGCCAGGAAAAGATGCGGATGATCAGATTGGTCCAGAAGGGGATGATGATCATCACCAGGAGGGTGTTTTGCACCCTTTCCCGAGCCCTGGCGATCAGATAAGCGACGGGGAATCCCAAAACCAAGCAGGCCAGAGTAGTGAAGACCGCCAGCCGGAAAGACAGGAAAAAGGGCTTCAGATAGGTCCCGGCACTCACCTGGCGATAGGCTTCCAGGCTGAAGATGAAGCGGATGTCGTAGATGTCCGGAGTGAGGAAACTGTAGATCAGAACGATCAGGTAGGGCACCAGAAAGAACAACAGCAACCAGAGCAGGGCAGGGGCCGTGAGGATGTGGCTGGCGAGGTTTTGACGCCTCAGGTTCGCGGCTTCCAGGTTCCGGGAGCGGAGGGACTCCATCGGCTTAGATACCGTTGCTTTGCTGGCGTTTCACCCAGCGCTGGTAAACATTTGTTACATCGTGGGATAGTGAGGGGGAGCCACTCTCGGGCACCTCATCGATCAGCCAGGAATCGGTATCATGCCAGAACAGCCATACCGGTTCCTCCCAATCCAGTGCCTTCTCATCAAAATAGACCCGTTTATGCTGGCTGAACACCCGGAAGCGGAGTTCACCCACTTTCACGATATACTGGGTGTGGGTGCCCAGATAGAGAATGTCCTCGATAGTTCCGCGCAGGATGTTGAAATCCTCCTGGGCACGCGGTTTGCTGCGCGAGATGGCGATCTTTTCCGGGCGCAGGGATACCGTCAACTGCCTGCCCAGGGTGGGCGCAAAATGGACGGTGCTATCGATCTCAAAGAATTCGCCATTTCCCATCGGACACCTCAGCTGCACATATTCATCCTCGATACCCATCACTTCTCCGGTGATAAGATTGGTCTCACCAATGAAATAGGCGGAAAAGATGCTGGCGGGTCGTTCATAGATATCGTCCGGGGGACCGTGCTGGACGATCCTGCCGTTTTCCATCACAGCCACGCGGTCGGAGATACTCATCGCTTCGCCCTGGTCGTGGGTCACATAGATGAAGGTGATGCCCACGGCGTCGTGGATGTTCATCAGTTCGATCAGCATGTGCTGGCGAAGCTTAAGGTCCAGTGCGGCAAGTGGTTCGTCCAGCAGCAACACTTTGGGATTGTTGATCAGGGCGCGGGCGATGGCGATACGCTGTTTCTGCCCTCCGCTGATCTGGGCGGGATATTTCTGCGCCTGGTCCCCCATCTTCACCAAGGCCAGCATGTTGCGCACCTGGTCTCTGATCTGGGATTTGGGGCTCTTACGGATGCGGAGGGCAAAAGCGACGTTGTCGTATACCGTCATGTGGGGAAAGAGGGAGTAGTTCTGAAAGATGGTGTTCACAGGTCGCTTATAAGGCGGGAGTTCGGAGATATCCTGATCCCCGATCATGATCCTGCCGCCGCGGGGAATCTCAAATCCGGCGATCATGCGCAGCAGCGTGGTTTTGCCACAACCGCTGGGCCCCAGGAAGGAGAAAAGCTCCCCGGAACGGATGGTGAGATTCACATCGTCAACCGCCAGGAAGCCGTCGAAGTCTTTGCTTAGATTTTCCAGGCGGATGTCTGCCAAGATCGTGTTCCTACTTCAGGCGCAGGATTTTGGTGCCAGCCAGGGTTTTTCCGGAAGCGGAGCTGAGACGGATGAAGTAAATGCCGCTGGCAGTGGGGATTCCATGATTGTCAGAACCATCCCACTCGAAGCGGTAACTTCCCTTGGGCAGAGGCTGGCTGGCCAGCGTTTTCACCAATTGCCCTTTGAGGTTGAAGATCTTCAGGTCCATGCTTTCCAGAGTGTTGGCATCTGCTTTCACCTGAAGGGTGCTGGCCTGCCGGAAGGGATTGGGATAGGCGCTAAGGGTAAAGACAGCGGGAGAGACCTGTTCCTCTGGAGAGGCGGTGACATCAGCATTGGTGTATAGCTTGAGATCGTCTATGAAGATGCCGTTGGCGGTGCCCGAGGAATCGGTGAACAGCCGGAAACGGATGTAGAGGTCGTTTCCGAGGAAACTGTTCAGATTATAGGATCGCAGCGTCCAATCCGATACCCCGGTAAAGTAGTCCAATACTGTCCAGGTTTGGTTGTTCAGCGAAATCTCGAGGCTCACGTTGTCCGCATCCAGGGCGAACAAGCATTTGGTCCAGAACTGCAGATTGGCGTTCTGGACGGATTGCAGGTGCAGGGGCTCGATCAGTTTGCAGAAGGTGTTTTGGTTGTTCTGGTAGTTGCTGGTGGGGGTGTCGGCCAGGCTGTAGTTTCCGCTGTGGGCATAGACAGTGCTGCGGTTCCAGGTTCCCGTGGTCTGCCAGTTGTTGAGGTTCTGTTCGAAATCCTCATTGAGAACGGCAAAGGAGGTGAGCCGGAAACCGATGTTGGGTGTGGAGATCTCGCGCAGGATGGAAAGCGTCTCAAAACCAGGTTTGGAGATGGTTATGAGGTATTGGCCCGGATGGAAGTCCTCGATCTCGATCACACCATACTCGTCCGATTCATAGCTGGTTCCGTCACCATGATCGAAGACCAGGGTGGCATTACCCAAGGGTTGGAAGAAATCGCCTTTGATGGTGATCGTAAGCAGATAAGGGGTGGCGGGCATGAGCTGGACATCTTCGATCGAACGGTCATTGGAAGTGATGGTTACGACCCTTTCTTCGCTGAGATATCCTTCGCGAAGGTAGCGCACGGTGAAGGCGCCAGTGGGCAGCAAACGATAGTAGGAACCGAACTGAGCATCTGATCTGATCGGGGTGCGATAGACGGGATTGTCGTCGATACCCTGCACATAGATGATGGCTTCCAAAGGCTCACCGCTGAGGGCATCGGTCACATGACCCTGCAGGATCTTGTAGTTCTTGCGGTTCAAAAGCTCCATGGCCCCCACAACATTGTTCTGAACAATGGCAGGCACTTGCGCGGCAGGGGGGATGAATACATCCGCCATTTCAATGGTATAGGCAAAAGCGCCGGTTTCGCCGTAGATCCAGTCCTCGGAACTTCCACTCACCGGATAGAGCTGCCAGGAGGGCATTGGGCTGTAGTATCCACCGCTCACCTTGGGAAGCAGGCTTGCCATTTGTATAGCCAAGGCCTGCATTTCCGGTCCATCGGGTGCAACGATGTTGGACACATAGCCATAGGGATAGAGAACATATTCGCCATAGGTGTGATAGCTGATGCCGGCCAGGAAGCGCTTGGAGGAAAGAAGATCCCGCAGAGCCTGGGTTTCGGGCTCGGAAAAGGCGTACGGGCCGTGATAGGTGGCAGACAGAAAGTTGTCCGTGGCGCTGGTGTAGCCCCAATGCAGACTATAATTGCGGTTGAGGTCAACCCCATCGTATCCGCTGCCATAGGTCAGATGGTCGAAGCTCTGGTTGTTGTTGTTGTCCCGGATGTTTTTCCGCCACCAGATATCGGTCTGGTCGATCACGATCTTGTGGCCATCAGGGTTCAGCAGTGGAATGATCCAGATCTCGGATGAATCCAGCAGGTTCTGGATGCTCAGATCGGTGTCGTATCCCTCCAGCAGGTGGATCAGGATACCCATGCAGACTTCGGTCGAGATGGGTTCCCGGGCGTGATGCTCTCCCACAAAATAGAAGGCGGGCTCATCCTCGTCCACCTGCACATTGGCTGAAACCTTCACCGCCCACAGAGTGTGATCGAAATCCAGATAGTAGGGGATGTTCTGGGCGGCATATTCCGCGCCCCAGCTGCCACCGATGGTTGTAAGCTGCATCAGATAAGGATACTGTGCCTGCAGTTGCAACAGCTCGGTCACCATCTGAGCGTAATTGCGGTAACCGGGTATGTCGCGTTCCGCTCTTAGATTGACTTTCAACTGTGCCTCGGTCTGGGTGATGCTCAAGGTGGGGTAGTCCTGGCTCAGCATCAAGTATTGGTCTTGATCGACCACCAGGTCAAGATAGATTCCGGGATGGTAGGAGGCAATGTCGGCCTCCTCGTTCAGAAAGCGTTGCAGATCAGCGGGACTGGGATCAGTGATGCGCACCACCATGCGTTCGGTGGCGGCGAACAAGCCTGTCAACAGACAGATCAGAACAAGCATCAGGACACCATGTTTCATGATACAAAACTCCTTTATAACAGGGCAAAAAAATACAGTGGGGAATGCCGGGCGGCATCCCCACTGCTCGGAGGGCATTCTATGTAGGGTCTGTAGGCTGAGTTCATTGATAAATACCCAGCCTATTTTGTCAAGGATTTTTTGTGGATTTTTTTCATTATATCCTGTTGAATGTTTTCCACAATCACTTACTTGGTTATTAACACCTTGCCAGAGAATACTTTGCCATCTATGGTAAGTTGCACCAAATAGATGCCGGAAGCTACATTTTGTTGCCGATCATCCACACCTTTCCAGACAAATTTATTGTTTCCGGCAGATTCTGAGCGTCCGGAGGCCTGATGAACCAGTTGTCCCCTGGAGTTGAAGACCTTCAGTTCCACCGGGGCATTGGCTTTGGCATTGTAGAGGATGTAAAGATTGCCATTTTGGGTGTTGCGGAAGGGATTGGGATATAGACTCAGGATTCCTGTATCCGAAGCAGGGAGCAGATCATCAGAGGTTGCCACGCCGGTGATGGGAACGGAGATCCATTCGCCGGGCCAGGGGTAGCAAGCGCTGTTGGGTGGATTGGCAGCATCCCAGGCCTCGATCTGGTAGTAGAAATTCTGCTGTCCGCTTACGAAATCCAGCAGGACACTCACATACCAGTAATCGGGTGAAGCTTCCGGATCGGTGGCCATGTCCATTTCCACCGGTTCATTATCATCGATCCGGTAGCGAAATACGACCCGGTCGACCAGCACATTGTCCGTCACCACAGCAGAGAAGGAGTGTTCGCCGCTTTGGATGGAGGGCGGAACGTTGCCGTGGATGATCGTGGGCGGCTCCAGGTCTGGCATGATGACAAAGATATGCGGATCCAACTCCGCAAAGTAAGGATGGCTGAGGGAGCGGCCGGAAGCGTCGGCAGCGTGGATGAAATAGCGGATGGTGTCGCCATGGGTGAAGTTGGTCAGGGAAGCGGAGTAATCAGCTCCGGAAAGATAGGATAGCGGCAGTGTCTGCCAGGCTTCCTGGTTTTTCCGATAGCGGACATAGACCGAATCGGCGATCACCGGTTGTCCGCTGTGGGCCTTGATCACAGCATTGAATTCCAAACTGGCGGCATAGGGCAGGATTCCCCAATGGGGCAGATGGCTGATATGGAGCATGACTTGGTCCGGGATCTCATGAGCCCGGCAATGCAAGGCATCGGTGGATTCCCAAGGGGCGGAGGTGGTTCCTGCCACCCCGATCACTTCGTAGCCAGGCATGGCGTCCCGATAGGATTGGAGCGCAGCGGCATCGTGGGTGCTGTTCATGATCGGCACAAACACTTTGCGGTTCAGGATCAGGGAGTTGGTGTAGGGCTGGTTTTGAGGTGTATAGACCCGATAGACCTTATAGGGATAGCCCCAGGCGCAATTCTGTGAGGCAAAATAGGCGGCGGTCTGTTCGATGGCAGTGTATTGGGAATGGGTGGAGGGCACGCTGCGGATCAGCACCTTGTCCGGAGCCAGGAACTTTCCCCAGCAGTCTATGTGGTCGATATAGGTGTTATTCGGATCGGGCAGCACATGGTAGTTCACGATGCCCATATAGGCCAGCATTCTGGCGTTGACCTGAGCCTGGGTGAGCGAGGAATTTTCGCTGTAGGCGATTGTGGTCTGGGCGGCGGTGTTGATCCCGTCGGTCATATAGTTGCCACCAGTTTGGTAGAGGTTCATGCCATAATAGGTAAGACCGTTCTGATTGGCAAAGACTTCGGGAATCAGATTGTCGTTGGGACGGGGACGGTTGTAGCGGAAATCCACCACACCATAGTTGTCATTGCCGTCGAAGATGAACCAGGGTCCATAATCCCTCGTCCAATATGAATCTGAGGCGGCGATCAGGAACGAGACATTCGCCATGTTCACTCCACCATTGTTGAAGGCGTTGGTGGCGGTATTCTGAACCGTGGTGGAGGATACGATGCAGATAACATTGGCGGTGTTGGAAAGCTGGGCAACCAGGGAAACCGGAATGCCCAGGGGATAACGGATCAGCACATGCGAGGCGGGTTCAAACTCCGCCACTGGGCGCACTGGCCCCACCGGCGGATCTGTTTCAGTGAAGCGCGGTAGATAGGGCAGCAGGTCAGATTCCAGCACTGCATGCCCGGTCAGCAATTGACAGGAGAGGCTTAATATCACGATCAAGCAAAAGGGGAAAAGCCACTTGGCTCTATTCATCTTGGTGAAACTCCATGGTTTAGTCATTTTTCCTGATTTGATACAATTTTCATACCGAAGTTGGATAAATCTGGCGCCGGTTTTAGCAAGGGATTGGATTCTGGCAGACTTATCTGTTATCGATCCTAAGGGATTAGGTTGCCTTGAATCAATATTCTGCTGCGATTAGATACGGAATTGGGCAAGTATCCTCCTCTCTGGTGGATGGGATACAAGTGCGTATTACATAGGGATCAAAAGCCATTATCGGCTTGTAATACCGATGTGACGGACTGCTGATGAGGTTCAGGCATCAAGGAAGGTAGAAGCTTCTTATAGCAGCCCTAGCTTCAGCGATTAAAGGCTCTGCAGAGAGGACAGGGATCAGAGTTGACGATCCAGCCGGATCAGATATCGAATTTCTGCAGCCACTTCACAGCCTGCAGCCGGCATTTCTCGATTTCAGCCTTGTCCAGCTCCGTCTCCAGTTTCCTGATGTCATTGTATGCTTCCTTGTTGCCAGCATAGTGATCCACCCACCACCAGAAACAGGCCTGCCTGTAATTTTGGGACACGCCATCACCATTAAAATACATCCAGCCCATGAAGTTTTGCGCCTGGCGCTGCCGGTTCTCAGCCGCGCTCAGCATCCATTTGGCAGATTTCTTGTAGTCCTTTTTCACACCTTCGCCCAGGAAATAGGACAGCCCCAGGCTGTAGGAAGCCTCCGGGTGTTTCTTCTTTGCTGCCTTGGTGTACCATTTCACTGCGGTCTTGAAATTCTGCTTCACTCCCCGGGCATGGTAGTAACATTGGGCCAGGTCATACTGCGCCTGCGTGTTGCCTTTTTTGGCCATCCGCACCAGGGAATCGCTATAGACCACCGTTTCGGAACACAGCACGCCGATAAGCATCATCATCACTGCAATTAATAATGTTCGCATTCTGAACCTCCACAAATATAAAGTTATGCTAATGAAACCATGCTATCGGTCAAGAGAAAAATCTGCGGGAGCAAAAAACAGGAGCCGGAGGATGTTTCAGGGGCAACTGCTGAAGATTGTGCTTGACAAAAAGATTTGATTTTTTATTGATATTAAAACCGAGGTTATTTGATGAGCAGAAAGAAGTACATTGTTGTTCGGGAGCTTGATCCAGAAAGAGTTACCGGCATCTCCGAGATCCAGAAGAACCACCTGATGAGCCTGGGCTACCGACCCTGCCTGCTGGCAAATGGCAACACCAAATGGCTCACCCAGGCGCAGCGGGTATATCGTGGCACCAAAAGTGTCTCCCGTTTTTCTTTGGGCAGGCTCTTTGCCAAGGATCCCCGTGCTTCCCGACGCCGGCGCAAGCACCGTTCCAGGCTGCATAAGTTCTTTCTGGAGTATTGGTTGATGTTTCTGATCATTGCCGGCATTGCCATCGGAATCTGGTTTTTCATGACCTACTGGCATCCCTAAACATCATCACAGGAGAACCTGGAATTGAGAATAATGCTGACCAACGATGACGGCATCGATGCTGCCGGCATCCGAACCCTGGCCGAGCAGCTAAAAGTTGCCGGGCACGAGATAGTGATCATTGCACCCGACCGTGAACGCAGCGCCGCTTCGCACTCGCTAACCTTGCGTAAGGATCTGCGGGTGAGGCAAACGGCCCCCAACGAATATGCCGTGGACGGAACTCCGGCGGATTGTGTGGTGATCGCCCTGCAAAAGGTTCTCACCCAACCGGTTGATCTGGTGATCTCCGGTATCAACGCAGGCCAGAACATGGGTGAGGATGTGCACTATTCCGGAACAGTGGCAGCTGCGGTGGAAGCCAGTTTCTTTGGTCAGAAAGCCATTGCCGTTTCCATCAATTCCTATCAGGATCAGGTGTTTGCCACTGCCGCAGGGTGGATGGTGAAAATGCTGGACTTGGGTGTGGACCGGCTATGCGGCCAGCATATGATCCTGAACATCAATATCCCGAACCTCCCTTTGGAACAGATCAAAGGCATCCGCCTCACCCGGGTGGGGCACCGTAAATACTACAATTTCATCCGTATCATGGAAGAACACGAAGACGGCTTTTCCTATCGCATTGGTGGCGATCAGCCGATTTGGGACCTGCACAAGGGAACCGATGCCGAAGCGGTCTCAGAAGGTTATATCTCCATTTCGCCACTTGGCTTTGAGATCACCAAGAGCGATGCCTTCCCCGCCATTCTGGAATGGCTGGAAGAGCATAAACTGCTGCAGCTTGAGAACAGATAATGCGCTTTGAGGACCAACGCAAGCTACTGGTGCAGGATTTGCGTCTCTATGGCATCCGCGACGAACGAGTGCTGGATGCCATCGCCAAAGTGCCCCGCGAACACTATGTCCTTCCCCAATATCTGGATTACGCCTATCGCAACCAGCCCCTGCCCATTGAGGCTTCCCAAACCATCTCCCAACCTCTGATGATCGCCATCATGCTGGAAAAGATGGAACTGCAACCGGAGGACATCGTATTGGAGATCGGCACCGGCAGCGGTTACCAGAGCGCTTTGCTGGCAGAACTGGTGCAGGAGGTCTGCAGCGTGGAACGCCTGGAAGTGCTTTCCCTCAAGGCTCAGAAGGTGTTGAAGGAACAGGGCTACAAAAACATCCACTTCCGCATCGGCGATGGCACCCAGGGTTGGCAGAAAGCCTATCCGCCGCACCGGGAATTTGACAAGATCATTGTAAGTGCCGCTGCTTTGACCATTCCCTCCAAATTGAAGGAACAGCTTGCCGAAGGCGGGATCATGGTGGTACCGGTGGGCGCTGGGGGTTATCAGATCCTCACCAAAGTGATCCGAACCAACAATGAATACATCATTACCGAGCACGGTGGCTGCGCCTTTGTGCCGTTGATCAGTGGCTAAGGGAGAATGACCATGGCTGTGACCATCATCCGCAGGTTGAAACACTACTTTATCACCAAGACCCATCATCACGAACTGCGCCGTTATGTAATCTTCAAGGGACTGTCCAACTTTGAACTACATCTGCTGCACAACTATCTTCACCGGCGCCAGTTCAAAGCCGGGGATACGGTGTTCGAGAAAGAATATCCCCTGGAAGCCGTGTTCTTTGTGGAAAAAGGGGAGCTGGAGGTTTGCGGAAAATTCAGCAGCGGAGGCAGGACAGTCCTGAAAAGGAACCAGTTCATCGGCATTATAGACCTGTTTTATGAAAACACCCGTTCCAGCAGCGCCAAAGCCCTCACCGACCTTACCGTGCTGGCGCTGTCCCGCAACGATTTCTGGGACTTGGTGACCAAGAACAAAGCACTGGGCATCAAACTTTTAACTGCTTGCTGCCATTTTCTGAGCAGGCATATTGCCACTCTGGTGTCCGAACCGGAACAATGAACTGGACCAGGATCAGCTTCTATATATTAATAGCCGTAGTAATAGTGGCTGCGGCGATCTTCTATCGTTGGGTGATCAGTTATGTGCTCCTGTCGGTGGTGTTTGCCTATGTACTGGATCCGCTGGTATCCTGGTTTGAATTTCGTCGGGTGCCCCGCTGGTTGTCGGTTTTGCTGGTTTATGCCATTATCGCTGGTGTGATCGCCTGGTTCTCGGCTCTCTTCGTTCCGGACCTGGTGCAGCAGGGCAAAGAGCTGTTCGATACTCTGACTGCAGGGGAAACCAGCGCCAGCGACTACATCATTTCCCTGCCCTTTGTCAGTTCGATCTATCAGTTTTTGGTCAATCTGGACAGTCAGATCCCCAATCTGGGTCTTGCGGACAGCTTCTATAATGCGATACATTCAGCCGAGGAAAACCTGGGCAAGCTGCCCAAGATCCTCATCGACAACTACCAATCCATCATCAGCACCCTCTCCTTCATTGCCACGATACCCCTGATCAGTTTTTTCCTGCTGATGGACAAGCAAAAATTCCGCAAGGCGATCATCAGCTTTATACCGAACCGCTATTTCGAACTCTCCCTGATCCTGATCAACAAATTGGATGAGACGGTGGGCAGATTCCTGCGGGCAATGATCTTTGAGGTGATCGCGGTAAGCATCATGGTCTCGGTGGCGCTGTCCATAGTCCGGGTTCCCTATTCAGTTCTGATTGGCATCACGGCAGGCGTGGCCAATATCATTCCCTATTTCGGCCCGCTTTCGGGAGCGGCGATCGCAGCACTGGTGATCCTGATCAGCGGCAAACCACTCATCATGTTGCTCTATGCCTTTCTGGCTTTGTATCTGGTGCAGGTGGTGGACAACAACATCATCTACCCCGTGGTAGTGGGCAAGACCATCAAAATGCACCCTTTGATCGTGCTGCTGACGGTGCTGGCCGGCGGCTGGTTCGGAGGCATACTCTGGATGCTGATCTCAGTTCCACTGGCCTATATGGTCTATAGTCTGGTGCGCGAGCTTTACACCAATCTCAAGAAATTCCGTTTGATCTGATATCGAGGTATAAATGAGTCTACTGGACAAATGTTACGCTTTTCAGGATGCCCGCAGGGCGATGGCAATGGGTTACTATCCCTATTTCCGCGAGATCTCGTCGGAACAGGATACAGAAGTTATCTGCAACGGCAGGAAGGTGTTGATGATGGGTTCCAACAGCTATCTGGGGCTCACAACCCATCCCCGGGTGAAGGAAGCCGCCATCAAGGCTGTCCAGAAATATGGCAGTGGCTGTGCCGGGTCCAGATTCCTCAATGGCACTCTGGACATCCATATCGAGCTGGAAGCGGAATTGGCAAAACTGGTGGGCAAAGAAGCCTCCCTGGCCTATCCCACGGGCTATCAGGCCAATGTGGGCTGCATTTCGGCCATGGTGCTCAAACACGAATATGTGATCACGGATAAATATGACCACGCCTCCATCATCGATGGCTGCCTGCTCTCCCAGGGCACCATGCTGCGCTATAACCACAACGACATGCGCAGCCTGGAACACACCCTAAAAAAGGTGCACGGCAAGAACTGCCTGATCGTGGTGGACGGCATCTTTTCCATGGAGGGGGACATCGCCTTTCTGGATCAGATCTCCGAATTGGCGCAGAAATACCATGCCAGTCTGATGGTGGATGAAGCCCATTCCCTGGGCGTTTTGGGTAAAAATGGTGCCGGGGCGGCCGAGCATTATGGCTTGACGGACAAGACCGATTTTATCATGGGCACCTTCAGCAAATCATTGGCTTCGGTGGGTGGATTCATTGCCGCCGACGAGCAGTTGATCCACTATCTGAAGCACAAATCACGCGCCCTGATCTTTTCCGCCTCCCTGCCTCCGGCTTCCACTGCCAGCGTGTTGGAAGCCCTGAAGATCATGAAGGAGGAGCCGGAACGCATAGCCCGCCTTTGGGAAAACACCCATTACATGCTGGACGAATTCAAGGCGATGGGCTATGATACCGGAACTTCCTGCACTCCGGTGATACCCTTGCATGTGGGCAATATGATGACTGCCTTCAATATGTGGGCTCGTTTGGGCGAGGAGGGGGTGTTCATCAATCCTGTGGTGCCGCCGGCCGTGCCACCCAATTCCTGCCTCATCCGTTGTTCCTTCATGGCCACGCACACACGTCAGCAGCTCGATTTCGCTTTGGATAAGTTCCGCCACATCGGCAAAGAGCTGAACATCATCTGACCAGATTCAGGATATCCCCTGATTTAAAAGATTATAACATACAATAAATAAAGCCATAACGGGA
>Ga0116202_10001603_pt1 | contig 13240 bp, 10 predicted proteins | sample LakKivw325mmetaG_FD_94479 | JGI IMG/M metagenome (GOLD analysis project Ga0116202, IMG submission 94479) | Anoxic lake water microbial communities from Lake Kivu, Rwanda to study Microbial Dark Matter (Phase II) - Lake Kivu water 325m metaG | ecosystem: Environmental > Aquatic > Freshwater >...
GATTTTGGACATCAATAACTGTATAATATAGTGCTGTTCCAGGCTCTCTACTCAATTAGAGCCTGACAAAGGCTTGAAGGCAGATTCCCTTTTAGGGGATGTTAGAATTTGGTGCTATTATGAAAGTACCAGAGCGAAATCTGAAAGCGCTCGAGAATCCAATCTCATTTGTATTTGCATCTCTGTTTCGTACTATTATTTTTAGCCTCAGTTGCATTGGCAAAAACCAGTCGCTGTGCTATACTTTGCCACAAATAAAGGAGGAGGTGACGTAATGGCGGTCGATCCTAACAAAACGTTATATGAATCTAGGCCATGGCTAAAGTTTTATCTCCCCGAGGTACCGGCTGACATTAAGATCGAGGATAAGTCGGCGGTACAGGTCTTTGATGAAGCCACGGATAAATGGCAGGACAGGACTGCCATTGTGTTCTACGGCCGCAAGATGACCTATAAAGAGCTGAGAGAACATGTAGACAGATTCGCTACGGCTCTTCACGACCTCGGAGTACAAAAAGGCGACCGTGTGGCGCTATTGCTCCTCAATTCGCCACAATTCATTATCGCTTTTTTCGGTGCTTTGAAAGCGGGAGCCATTTTAACCGCTATCAGTCCGTTCTATGTTAGCCCTGAAATCAAGCATCAAATCGAGGACAGCGGCGCCAAGTATATTATCTGCCAAGATAATCTCTACGATAATGTAGAACGGTCGGGCGTCCAACTCGACAAGGTTATCCTCGTTAACATTACCGATTACCTGCCCTGGCTAAAAAGATTCATGGGCAGCAGCGTTCTGCGTGCCGTCTATCAGAAGATGGCAGCTCCACCAACCGAGCTTTATAAAAGGGAAGGAATCTATAGTTTCAAAGAGTTGATCAAGAAGTATCCACCTAATCCACCGCAAGTAGAATTCAGCAAGGATGACCTGGTGACGCTTCCTTACACCGGCGGGACCACAGGACTACCTAAAGGCGTCATGATAACTCACGAAAATATCAACGCATCAGAACACATCGCCGCAAATTTCTGGGGTGACATTACGCAGGAAGGTAAGGAGACTATTTTGGCCTACTTGCCTTTTTATCATATTTACGGGCAGGCGGTGCTAGTGGCCGGAGGCATAGCACAGGGCTACACTCTGGTGATATTTACTACAATCGATCTTGACGACCTGTTAAATGCCATGCAAACCTACCATGCCACTATTTTCTACAGCGTGGCTGCTTTATATGAATACCTCAGAGATTACCACCGTACCGACAGGGTAGACTGGAAAAAGGTTAAAGTTCTCGTTTCCGGCGCCGACATACTTCTTGAAGACACCGCCAAGGGATGGGAAAAGAGGACCGGCGCTAAAATCCACGAAGGTTGGGGTATGACGGAGACAACATCAGTTGGTATCGTTAATCCGTATGGCAAAACCAAAGTAGGCTCTTTCGGTGTGCCGCTTCCCAACACAGTCGCCGCTATAGTCGATCCCGACAGCGAAAAATTCTTCCCGATTGGCGAGATAGGCGAGCTTATTATTAAAGGCCCACAGGTTGCCAAAGGTTACTGGAAAAATGAGAAGGCAACCGACGAGACATTCGTTCATATAGACGGAGACGTATGGCTGCGTACCGGCGACCTATGCCGGATGGATGAAGACGGCTACTTCTTCTTCTATGACAGAAAACGAGATATGATCAAGCACAAGGGGAAGGTGGTATTCGCTAGGGAAGTGGAAGAGGTTTTGGCGGCCCATCCTCAAATCAAAGAGACAGGTGTCATTGGCGTAAAGGATGCAGAGGTAGGCGAGAAGGTTAAAGCCGTGGTTGTCCTTGAGACGGAAGCCAGAGGCAAGCTTTCAGAAATGGAAATAATGAAGTATTGCGCTGAAAGATTGCCCGATTATAAGTGCCCAACAATCATCGAGTTTAGAGGCGAGGTACCAAAGACAGACGTGGGCAAAGTCTCTCGCCGAGAATTGAGAGAGGAGGACTAGCAAATGGCATTTCTCGAAGTCGAAGGTTTAACCAAGACCTTCGGTGGTTTGTCTGCGGTTAACAATGTCAGTTTCAAGATAGAAAGGGACGAAATTGTCGGCCTTATCGGCCCCAATGGAGCAGGGAAAACAACATTAATACGTTGTTTACTCGGCATATTGAAGCCGGACTCGGGTAAAGTCATTTTGGAAGGTAAGGATATAACCAAAAAACGTTCCTGGGAAATCGTGCAGAGAGGTATGGTGGGAACTTTTCAGGTGGTTAAACCGTTCCGCCATCTGCCAATCATAGCTAATGTCATGGTAGGCTGTCTTTGTCCCAGAATCACCAAGCGCGGTGAGTGGGTTAAAAGGGTCGAGGTGAAAGCACGTGATGCCCTGGAGTTCGTGGGCATCGCCGACCTGGCCCTGGAGCCGGCCTCCATCCTTTCTCACGGCGACTTGAAACGATTGGAAGTAGCCAGAGCTATTGCCACCGAACCGGAGTTACTTATCCTGGACGAGCCTTTCGGAGGACTGAACCCTGCAGAAACCGAGCTTGTTGCCAAGTCTATGAAACGCTTGCACAAGGGTGGAAGGTTCGGCAGGCTGCACAGCGAAGGCCCGGCCATGCTAATCATTGAGCACAAACTTAGTGAGCTGATGAAAATAGTCGATAGGGTTATCGTGCTCAGCTTCGGCGAAATCATCGCCACGGGCACACCGGAAGAAATATCTAAAAACGCAACCGTTGTTGAAGCCTATACCGGTAAGGAGGTGCTCATTGCTAGAAGCTAAAAACGTAACTGTCCGTTACGACACCGCCATGGTGCTGGACGACGCCAACATCAATGTACAAAAGGGAGAGTTAGTCGGCCTCGTCGGCCCCAATGGAGCAGGGAAAACAACACTGCTCAGGGCTATGTCAGGGCTGATAAAGTGGGAAAAAGAAGTACTAAAAGGTACGAGGCAGGCGGATATCACCTTCGAGGGGACTATAGAATTCGAGGGTGAAAGAATCGAGAAACTTTCTGCATCCGATATAGCCAAGAGAGGCTTGCTTCTTTGTCCTGAACGAGGACGACCGTTTGTAGAAATGACAGTTAAGGATAACCTATTTGCCGGCGCTTATCTGGTCAAAGACCAGAAAGTCGTAAATGCCAGCCTGGCCAAAGTATATGAGCTGTTTCCCCGTCTGAAGGAGCGACATAACCAAGTTTCAGGGACGCTTTCCGGCGGCGAAAGACAGATGTTGGCTATCGGCAGAGCGTTGATGAGACGGCCCAAGCTAATGCTGGTAGATGAACCTTCCAGCGGACTGGCGCCAAAGCTGAAGCAGGACCTTTTCACGCGGGTGGAGGAGATTTACCACGAACTGGGCGTAACCATCTTATTGGCCGAACAGGATATTAGTTTTGCCTTTGACCTGTCCGTCAGAAACTACGTCATGTCCAGGGGACATATCATCGCCCACGGTACCGCTAAAGAATTGCTCTCGGATGAGACTATAAGAAAGGCCTACCTGGGTCTATAAACTTTATTTACAGGATAGAAAAAGCTCACCTACTTTTGGTAGGTGAGCTTTTTTACGTCTACTTATAAGTAACCGTAAGATCTAGTACAAATCCGCTCCGCAAGCCCGGCACGCATGACGCCACGATACATTGGTTAGCTTACATCTAGGGCACTGTCTCTCGATCTTATCGCGAATCCAAACTGCGATACCTTCCGGCATGAATAAAAGAATCAGGATTACGATGACAGCAAAAATCAACAACCTGTACTCGGAGATAAAACGTAAAGACTCGGTCAGCGGATAAAGGATGTAAGTCCCTACTACTGCGCCGTAGATGCTTACGATGCCTCCAAAGACAGTCCATATTATCGCCTGAAATGACAGGGTTAGGTCCAAACTAGAAGGGCCAGCTATTCTGAGAAAGTGTGCGTACATAGCACCTGATAAACCAGCGAAGAAACCGCCCACGGCAAAAGCGAATAGTTTGTAAGCTATGGTATTTATACCGCTGGCGCGCGCTGCAATCTCGTCCTCACGGATGGCATGCATAATAATCCCTGTGCGCACCAGCGAACTTTGGGCATCGGTTAGCTTCCACATTATGAGTACCGAAACCAGCATAACCACCACCGAAATGTAGTAATCGGCTACCCTTGAGTCAGTCATCCGGTCGATGCCGGAAATGCCTAACTCACCGCCGGTAAACTGGGTGAAAGAGAAAATGACCCCGAGAAGAATAAGAGGAAATGCCAGGGTTACCAGCGCCAGATATGGTCCTCTCAACCTCAAGGCCGGTAAGCACATAATAACGCCGGCGACCACTGCTGCTAACGCGCCAATCGGTATAGTTGCCCATATCGGCCAGTGCGGTCCCAGGGGAGCTCCCCTGTTCAGCATGGCCGTCACATAGGCAGCTACCCCGAAGAAAAGCGCATGACCGAAGTTCATCTGTCCGGTATAGCCGGATATAAAATCCCAGCTTACAGCGAAGATAACGAACATGTTGGTGAAAATCAGCATGCGCAGTATATAAGACTGCTGGGTAAATGCAGGAAAGAGGAACAGAAGCACGAAGAAAATAAGGGCTATCAACCTCCCTGGAATGGCTATTATGTCACCTTGAAAATCTTTAAATAATCTACTTAGCACTTTACAATCTCTCCTCTTCAAATACTATGCCAAATAGACCCTCAGGCCTGAAAATTAGCACGATTATCATAACCAGTAAGGCGGCGGCCCCTTTGAGAAAGGCACCGGTCGGTAGTAAGAAGACAACCAGTGTCTCAACCAGCGCCAGAATGAAGGCACCTATCACACTCCCCTTAATACTGCCCAGGCCTCCCAGCGTAATTATGGCCATTACCATAACGAACGGCGGCCATAACATTCCCGGTTCCAGTACCATAGTTGGTGCCACCAGGATGCCGGCAATGGCAGCCAGCGCTGCAGCGATACCCATAACCAGGAATAGTATGGTGGACACATTTATTCCCATCAGATTTGCGATTTCCGTATCCTGGGCCGTCGCTCTAATGGCAATGCCCAGTCTTGTTTTTTGCAAAAGCGCCCATACTATCAATAGGACTATGCCGGCAGCTACAAACACCAGTACATTCTGATAGGCGACCTTTACACCCAGTATTTCCCAGTACCCGGTCACAAAGGATGGCGCTGAGCGATACTGGCCGGAGAAAATAATAACCATAATCTGCTGAAAAGCCATAGCCACAGCCAGTGTTATAAGCATCACAGTAACATGGTGCTCTCGTACACGATCGATGAAGAGTTTATATACGGCAAGCCCGATACCGGTAGTAATAAGTAAAGAGAGGACAATTGCCACAGCGGGGTTGCTAAGAGGCGCATATTTTCCCAGAAATGCGATGTCCGTAAAAGTAAATAAGCCGTAGGCGGCCAGCATGTAGAACGAGGTATGCGACAGCTGAAGCACACGGGCTACGCCGAATATCAGTGCAAAACCGAGAGCCAGCAGTGCATACACGCTTCCCTTTACCAGAGTTTGAACAATAATTCCTTCAATCATACTCTACGTTACCTAACCTTCACTGTTGAATTGACTGATCTACTGGTACCTAGTTGTTGACACATATATACTAAAGAGCAGCCGTAAGCACATCATATAGCTACTCGATTGCCGGCCTAAATAATACCAGCTAACAAGTTGTTTATCAAGCCTTTGAAGACCCCAGGACTCGTAGCGCCCGGGGTCTTCAAATAAGCCATGAATCTCTATTGGAATTTGACTGTACTGAGTATCTCTTCGTATAGCGTCTCGTTGAACGGCTCGAATTCTGTCACGGTGAATACCATGAAGCGGATACGCTTGGCGCCGCGGTCAACATCCAGACATAGGCCCTGTGCCTGATAGCCGGAGGAAGAGATATAGCCAAGCTGGTACATATAGCCCGTGCTGCCGTCCTGAGTGGTGACTGGAGTGATGTCGGTCAGCACTTTGGGGCTCTGGCCGCCAATCAGGCCAACACTAGACTTTATCCAGTCCGCCGATTCTGGGGCATCGGCATCGAACTGGATGACAACAATTCCCGGAACAAAGGCGCTGACGCTAAACGCTACAACGTGATGGGGAGTGGTCAACATGTCAGGACGTTCCACCCAGTCCTTGGGATACTCGAAACTGAAGCCGTATTCTGCGTTGGTATACGTAGCGGCCTCAAATGATAGGGTAGCAGGTGGTGTTAGTTGTTTTCCCCCTGTTGTTGGCGGTGTGGTTGGCGGCGGTGTGGTCGGTGGTGGTGTTGTTGGTGGGGGTGTTGTTGTTGGCGTTGTGGTCGGCGGGGGCGTCGTGGGTGGAGTGGTTGGTGCTGCGCAGGCCGATACTACCAGGCCCAGCACGAGCATGACGGCTAAAAATACGGTTACGATTCTAAACGATTTTTTCATCGTCCCTCCTTTAATATTTTATTATTACGGGACATTGCCGTCCCGATTGCTTCCTTCATTTTTAGGATGGAGACTCCGGGCCGTTGCCGGCCCGGAGTTCTTCTTATAAGCAAACTGGACACTACTTGAAAGTAACGGTGTTTACTATCTCCTCAAACAGCGCTTGATCGTAGTCCGCGAATGCAGTTACGGTATAAACCATGAAGCGTAGCCGCTTGCCATCGCGGTCTACGTCCTTGCACCAACCCTCTGCTTCGTAGCCCGTTGACGAGATGTAACCGAGTTTATAAGTATAGGCCTTGCTGCCATCTGGAGTTGTTGCATCCGTGATATCCGTAAGCACTTTGGGGCTCTGACCGCCGATTTGTCCCACGCTTGCCTTTATCCAGTCGACGGATTCAGGAGCATCAGCGTCGAACTGCATTGCCACAATCCCCGGAACAAAGGCGCTTACACTGAACGCTGCAAGATGATGTACGGTTGTCACCATATCCGGCCGTTCCACCCAGTCACTGGGGTACTGGAAGGTGAAACCATATTCAGTGTTGGTGTACGTTTTGGCTGCAAATGAGGTGGCTGCTGCCGCGGTCTCTTCGCCAGCCGCTGGTGTCGCCTCTGGTGTCGCCGCAGGCGTCTCTGGTGCCACAGGCGCAGTTCCACCTTCAGCCTTCAGTTTATCAAGCAACAATGGCGGCACTACCCATTTGTGAATGCCACCGTATTTTACATCCTTCCACGTGGCAGGATATCCAGCAGCGACAGAAGCATCAGCGTAATCCGCGTTCGGCCAGACGGCTAGCTGTTCTCCAGCCACCCACTGCGTGGATATGCCCGTGGTTATGCCCGGACCGTAAGGCACATCATGAGGATTGCCGCCGGGCGCATCCATAGTTGTAAACTGGAAGGGTGTGGCCAGGGTTGAGACCTGGTTTGTCTTCTCGAGTTCGGCAACCATCATGTCTGAATCCCAGGTTCCGTCACTCTTAATGGCCGCTGTTCCGGCTCTCTCCAGAGCTGATTTAATGATATAAATAGCATCGTAAGTGCCAGCATTGTATGCAGGTACCTGGCCATTCAGCTCTATAAATTTATCAATGAAGGGCAATGTCAGCGGATCCACTTCCAGTCCCCTTGCATAGGAATTCAGTGAAGTATCGTACTCACCTAACCCGTTGGTATTCTTCCAGAAGCCGGGGTCGCTCTGTGACTCGACGTTAATGCCTACTGAAGCCGCCGGTATCTTCAACTCACCGTATGACCTGGCGTACGGGATGCCCACGGGACCCGAGAAAATCTCACAGATTATATCAGTATTTTTGGACTGCATGTCTGTCATTTCCGCGGTAAGCTCGGTAGCTGTGGGGGAAGGTCTCCAGGTACCTACAACCTCCATCCCCAACTTTTTCGGTACGTAAGCGTTCATTATTCCCGTGATCGAGTCAGCCCATTTAGCTCCTTCAGTACATACAGCCACTTTCAGCTTTCTCTGTATGCCAGTCTCTTCTTTAATTCTGGCCTGTGCCATAGCCAATGTCATTACCACATTGTCAGCCAGCTTGGCACTGACGAACGGCGTGACTCTGAAGGTGTACTTATAGCGCTCGTAATCCGATTTTACCGGTGCTACCAGTATCTGGTCAGCGGCGCCACAGATCATGAAAATCATTTTGTTGTCCATGGCAACTTCTTGCATAGGGATCACAGCTTCCGTTCGGAAACCGCCGATAACAAAATTTGCGCCATCCACCGTTATCAGTTTTTCCATAGCTGACGTAGCATCGGTAACGCTGTTAATCTCATTCGAATCCGATTGAATCAGCTCAATCTGATACGACTTGTCGCCAATCTGTATACCACCGGCTGCATTAATTTCATCACGGGCTTGCGTGGCGCCCCACCAGTGGTTCTGCCCCTGTAGATATTGCATCGGCCCGATAACGCCTATTTTTATCACGTCGCCTGCTTCTGTGGTGGGTTTGCAGGCAGGAATAACCATGGCAACAAGCATGAGGCAGGTAAACAATAAAAATAGAATTTTTTTCACTTAGCCATTAACCTCCTAAAACGTTGCAAAGGGTCTCATTGCTGGCAAACACAGATCGACCCCGGTTTGCCCCCAAACGCTAAATCTCATTCACTCGATAATACCACCCCCTTCTCCCGAAATCTTATTTTTAATATTCATACGGTAAATATGTGCACTTAAAAATACACTGCAATCGGAGGTTTAAATGACATTATACCACAGCGTGTCAATACTAAAAGTACCCCAACCACGCTCAGCATATACCCTTTTTTCGAAGCCGTCAACTGGTTGTAAGTCCAGGCTAAATACTTATAAACCGACGATGGCGACGCTGACAATATTCATTGCCGGAAAACCACCCATATTATGTGTCAGCCCCAGCCTGGGATTCTTCAACTGGCGTTCAGGCAGCTGGGCTTTCCCCTGCAGCTGTTTATACATTTCGTACATCATCCTCAGCCCCGAAGCACCGATGGGATGTCCGAAGCATTTTAGCCCTCCATCGGGTTGAATTGGCTGCTCACCGTTGAGGTCAAAGCGCCCGGCTTCGATATCTTCTTTCACCTTGCCGCGAGGGCTGAACTGTAAATCTTCCATAGTTACCGCCTCGGTGATAGAAAAGCAGTCATGTACCTCGGCCATACTGATCTCATTTCTCGGGTCTTTGACTCCTGCCTCCTTGTATGCCAGAATCCCGGCGCGAAGCCCGGTTTCAACGTGAGCGCCATCCCACTTTGTGTACATTAACTCTTCGCCGGAACTCAACGCAATCTGTAGTGATTTAATGTACACAGGATCGGGCCTGAACTTCTTGGCCAGTTCTGCAGTTGTCACAATTGCAGCCGCAGAACCATCGCTAACGCCACAGCAGTCGAAAAGGCCCAGTGGCCAGGCTATAATAGGCGCATTCATTACTTGCTCGACCGTGATTTCCCTACGCAAGTGTGCCTTGGGATTGAGCGAGCCGTTGTGATGGCTTTTAGCCGAGACCCTGGCCAGCATTTTTTTACCGTCTTCGGGGCTAAGCCCGTAAACCGCGAAATACCGCGTAGCCATCATGGCAAAACTTCCCGGCGCGGTGATTTTGGGCATTATCAGAGCGTTTCTTGCACCAAGAAGACCCTGGCCACCCGGCAGGCCGCCATAACCCGTGTCCTTTAGTTTCTCCACCCCCAAGGCCAGAGCGATGTCACACGCTCCCGACGCGACTCCGTAACAAGCACCTCTAAGAGCCTCGGTGCCGGTGGCACAAAAGTTTTCCACTCTGGTAACGGGAATAAAAGGCAACTTTAATGCCAGCGCCATCGAGGTTGCACCCTTGCCGACGCTCTGTTCCTCGAAATGTACGCCGAACCAGGCTGCCTCGATATCTTTCTTCTCAATACCCGCATCCTCGAGGCACTCCTGGAATGACTCTACCATCAAGTCCTCGGCACCTTTGTTCCAGAGTTCTCCAAACTTCGTGCAACCCATCCCGATGATAGCTACTTTATCTTTAATTCCCTCTGCCATTTCTAATCTCCTCCGTATCGTTAGTTCAACCCATCAAGCACGCACAGGCATGGCTTTCCAGGAGTAGCCGTATACACCATGGCCCTCATCAACATATCTCCTGCGAAAAGTCATTTCAACGGGCATCCCTACTTTAATTGATTCGAGATCACAGTCGGTGAGGTCGAACCAGAACCTGCCTCCTCCATTAAAATCTACGAATCCGTATATTGCCGGCGGGTCTATGCTGGCTGCCAGGTTGTCACCGGTATAGGTGAACAGCACGCCTTTCCTGTCAGAAAAGCGGTAGCCTTCCATCTGGTCTACGGCGCCGCAATCGGGATTGACACATATTCTCTGGCGTGGATACTGTGGCGTTCCACACTTCTTACACTTGGAGCCACATAATGCCAGAACCGTTTCTCGTTCTCTGAATAGCGTGGACATTGGGGTCCGAAAATCTACTTCACCTCTCATTCCCAGATCCATAGGCGCCAGATTACGAAACGCCAGGTATTTTTCGTAACTGGCAAGCTCTTTTTTCGTTTCTAAATTTTTACTGACGCCGCGGTGGCCCGGTAAATTTTTAATGTTTTCCGTTACCTGTAAAAACATGGCATCGCTGCCATTGCCGAAGCTGGCCACAAGAATCTTGTCGCCGGGCTTAGCCTTTTCCAGTACCTCTACTAGCATCATCAGTGGAGATGCAGAACCTGTATCTCCAACTTTGTCAACCAGCGATGTTGGGAGCTGGCGTGGTTCAGCACCCAATCGCTTGATAATTGCGGCATGCTCCCTGGGATAAAGGTCCGGAAATGCAATTGTGGCAAAATCGGCAATGGCCAGATTATATTTTTTTAGCAATCCGGAAATCGCCTCAGGCAGCATCTTGGTATAGCCTTCATCGCGAATGAACCTGTCTTCCCAGGAATGCTCAAATTTCTCAGTAGCCGCCCTCCAGCGATCGGGAAAATCGTAAGATACCGAGTAAAAACCCTCCAGCGTAGCGATCAAATCCTGGCTACCGGTTAGTAAAGCTGCGGCACCGTCACCGTACAGCGGCTCTTGCGGGCTGCCCGGTTTACTGACTCGGCAATCGGAAGCACAGACCAGCACATTTGACGTGCCGCTATTGACAGCATCGAAAGCAGACAGAAGCGCACTTGTGCCTGACTTGGTAGAGCCCAGGAAATCACTCGTCCTTATGTTACTAGGCAGGTCAAGGGCAGCAGCCACTAGTGCCGAGTTCTGACGTAACATATAAGGCTGGCTGGTGGTTGCCAAGAAAAGGCCGCCTAGCTCCTCCCTTTTTATATTGCTCAGACAATCCATGCCGGCCGCCACTGCCATGCTTAGAGTATCCTCGTCATGGTTTGCCACCGCGTTCTCCCCCGGCGGAGGAAAACTGCCTAAGAATCCAATAGCCGTAAAAATTGTATTGTGACTAATTCTGTACCTTGGGATGTAAGCACCATACGATTTGATACCTACCATGAAGCAACCTCCTGATTAGCAGTAGATTGAAGAAAAAAGTCAGCCAACGTAGACTAACACAGCCTTCGCTCACAGTCAACATTACTAACTCACAAACAGCCAATATAGGAATAAATTCCTATACCTGCATTTCAGACTTGACGTGTAAAATCTACAAGTTGTACTATCGTATCCACTCTCAGGGGGTAATCCGTTAGTGCAATAAGCTACTGGAGAAAGGGGAACCATGAACGTCGGCAGTCTCATCGCAGAAAACGTTAAGAGATTTGGCGAGTACGAAAGCATCTATTTTGAGGGCAGGTGGTATACAAATTCTGAAATAAATCTCACCTCTAATAAACTCGGTAACGTTTTGAAATCACTCGGCATAGCCAAAGGTGACCGGGTGGCAGTACAGATGCCCAACAGCCCACCGGTTTTTTCGGCCTTTCCCGCTATATATAAGGTAGGCGGCGTCGTAGTACCATTGAATCCACTGCTACGTCCCGACCAGGCAGCATACATATATCATGACTGCGGAGCCAAAGCGCTTCTGACCAGTTCTGATTTTCTGGGCTGGGTAATGGAAGCACGGAAACAAGCTCCGGACCTGAAACATATAATTGTGACCGACAAGGATGATATTCCCGATACTTTGTCGTACGGCAAGCTAATGTCCGAAAGCCCTGACGAATTGATAGTGGTAGAAACCGATAACGATGACCTTGCGGCTCTGATCTATACAGCGGGTACCACGGGATATCCTAAAGGAGTAATGCATACACATTTTTCGCTTTACATTAATGCTTTATGCTTTTTTGAATACGTACTTTTTAATCTGGGTACGACCATAAACCAGAATATTACGCATATAGACCCAAAGACACTTCAACCAATCGAAGATTCCATTATGACTACCGGCGTGAGCCGTTCCAATGTCAGCCTCGGAGTATTGCCGCTTTCCCATTCGTACGGCATCGCATTCAGCATGGGCGGTTCATTCGTTGGCGGTAAAGCCATCGTACTAAAATGGTGGAATCCCGAGGAAGCTCTGAAAATGATTCAGGCTTTCAAGGTTACGCACATGGCAGCTGTGCCAACAATGTACGTACAGTTGCTGGACCATCCGGATTTCGACAAGTATGATATCAGTTCACTGCTGGGTTGCAACTCAGGAGGCGCACCACTTCCGGTAGAAGTCGCGCTGAGGTGGAAAGAAAAGACAGGCGTTGATATCAGAGAAGGATGGGGACTTACCGAATCGGGGGCTACTACCACCGGACAGCCCGTCGACCTCCTACCCAAATATGGTTCTGTTGGCAAAAACTTACTTAGATGCAACAGCGTCAAAGTATTTGATGACAATGAAAAGGAGCTTCCTCTAGGAGAACGCGGTGAAATCGTAGTCAAAGGCCCTACACTGATGAAAGGCTACTGGAATCTACCGGAAGAGACGGAACAGGCCATGAAAGGCGGCTGGCTTCATACCGGTGATGTGGGCTATGTAGATGAAGATGGCTATGTATATTTAACCGATAGGAAGAAGGATATTATTATTCGCGGCGGAGAAAATGTATCTCCACGGGAAATTGAAGATGTACTAAGCACAAATCAGAAAGTTGCTGAAGCCGGTGTCATCGGAGTACCCGATAAAGTCTACGGGGAAGAAATAAAAGCATTCGTTGTGCTTAAAACCCGGGAGAACGCAACCGAAGAAGAACTGATAGCTTATTGTAAACAGTCTTTGCCCACCTTCAAAATACCGAAGACGGTACAGTTTATCGACACATTGCCTAAAAATCTTTTGGGCAAATTATTGAGGGCTGAACTGCGTAAGCTTGGTTAATTA
>Ga0116202_10001604_pt1 | contig 13233 bp, 11 predicted proteins | sample LakKivw325mmetaG_FD_94479 | JGI IMG/M metagenome (GOLD analysis project Ga0116202, IMG submission 94479) | Anoxic lake water microbial communities from Lake Kivu, Rwanda to study Microbial Dark Matter (Phase II) - Lake Kivu water 325m metaG | ecosystem: Environmental > Aquatic > Freshwater >...
CCACAAAGGTATCTCCTTCCTTGTGCACCCGGGGAGCGACACCACTGGGCTGGGGGTGAAAAACCTTCCTCACAATCTTATCGCCAACCTCAGGAACTGACTGAAGCAGTTTCAAAGTTTCAGCCATAAACTCAGGAATGCCCTCGCCGGTAGCGGCGGAAATAAACAGGGCTCTGGTTCCAGCAAAGCTATCCCTTATCTCAGCTAGCCGTGCCCTGACCCGGGGTAAATCAATCTTATTTACCGCCACAAGCTGTGGCTTCTTAGCTAGGGCTGAGTCAAACAAGCTGAGTTCGGTATTCACCTTAGCCATATCCTCAGCCGGAGACGGAGAGCTGCCATCTACCAGATGGATAAGCATCTTAGTACGTACAATATGGCGAAGAAAATCATGCCCTAGCCCTCGACCAAGATGAGCACCATCTATTAGCCCGGGAATCTCGGCCAAGACAAAGCTTCGCTGACCAATCTCAACCACGCCCAAAACCGGCTCACGGGTGGTAAAGGGATAACTGGCTATCTTTGGTCTGGCGGCGGAAACAGCCGCCAGTAAGGTAGACTTACCCACGTTAGGATAACCGATAAGACCGATATCGGCAATGAGCTTCAATTCCAATATTAGGGAATTCTCCTCGCCTTCATCCCCCTTCTCAGCAATCCGGGGGACTTGGTTGGTGGAGGTGGCAAAGTGGGCATTGCCCAAGCCACCTTTACCCCCTCTAGCTACCACCACCGGCTGACCGGGTTGCTCCAGGTCAGCGATAATGGTATCACTCCCTATCTGTGACTTATATGAGACCACCGTTCCCACCGGTACGGTTAATATCAGGTTTTCCCCCTTCTTACCGTGCCTCTTTTTATTCCTGCCATTCCTGCCATTAGCCGCTCTATGGTATCTTTTTGGCTTGAAGGCTCTCAAGCTGGTGACGGCCAAATCAACCACGACAATTACATCACCACCATCGCCACCGTCACCACCATCAGGACCACCGAAGGGAACCCACTTCTCCCGCCGGAAGCTAACTGAGCCATCCCCTCCCTTGCCTCCCGTCACCACTATCTCTACCCGGTCAAACATGATGTTAACACTGCGCTTATACTTATATTATTTACTAATTTATATGATTGATTTTGATTAATTACCCTAATTATAATACGTTTAGCTTTACCGTGGCTAGTTGGGGTTTGGGACTTGGGGGAAATGAGGTTAACACCAAGCTGTTTTGCTCAAATTGTCAACAGAAGGGGCATAATTATCCACAGCGGATGGTGGTCTGATTGGGGTGTTTTGTTTAAAGACTGTGGATTTGGGGTGGAAATACGGCTACCTATAACTCTCGGACCTTTGCTTAAGGTATATTCCTTGCTGAATGTCAAGGATTTTACGTCTTAAAGAAGGGTCGTTGTTGATATCATTGGCTATTTTTTGACAGGCGTGGATGACAGTGGCATGGTCTCTATTGCCGAGCTCTAGTCCAATTTGGGCTAGAGAGTAATTATTTGTCTGTTTGATAAGATACATTGCCACCTGTCGGGCTAGGGAAGTTAGCCTATCTCTTTTCCTGCTCCTTAAGTCAGACAGGGTTAGCTGGAAGCTATTAGCTACTGTTTCCATCACCAGATTAGGTGTGACGGGGGCCGTCTCGCCACCCTTAATGGCAATATCCCCAATCGCCTGGGCGGCTAACTCAGGGGTAAGGATAGCTTTAAACAACTTGGCATAAGCGATAGCTCGGTGCAAGCAACCTTCCAGCTCCCTTATATTTTGTTGAATCCGGTGAGCGATAAACTCCAGGACGTCTAAGGCTACTTTTTCCCCTTCCTGCTCAGCCTTAGCTTTTAGGATAGCCAGACGTGTATCAAAATCAGGCGGTTGAATATCGGCAATTAGCCCCCATTCAAAACGGGAGCATAACCGGTCCCCCAACCGGGGCATGGACTTGGGCGAGCGGTCGCTGGTAAGAACAATCTGGCGGTTAGCGTTATGCAGCTCGTTGAAGGTGTGGAAAAAGCTTTCCTCTGTCTGCTCCTTGCCGGTGATAAAGTGGATATCATCTATCAACAACATATCAACAGTTCTATACTTACTGCGGAATTCCCCCGTGGTTTGTTCCCGGATGGCAGTTATGAACTCGTTGGTAAACTGCTCGGCACTGACATAAAGCGTGTTAATATTGTTGTCCTGAGCCATATGATAAATGGCGTGCAACAGGTGAGTCTTACCTAAACCCACCCCCCCATATATAAATAGAGGATTATAGCTACGTCCCGGGTTTTCGGCTACGCTCAGGGCAGCAGCATAGGCTAAGCGGTTACTGTTACTAACAACAAAGGAATCAAAGGTATAGTTTGAATTGCAGCAGGGGTGGCGGGTTGTTTGCCGAGTAGTACCAGTTTCTTGTCTTGGACTTACACGGAAAACGACTTTTATGGCAGGGTGGGTAAGACCAATGAGCGTTTTTTCAATCAAGGAGCGCTGGTTCTGGTCTAGGTATTCAGCGACAAAGGTATTGGGGACCCCGATAACGAATTCGTTACCCTGATGACTTAAGCCTACAGTTTTTTCCAGCCAAGTAGAATAGTTTGCTTTAGTTACCTGGATTTGCAATTCACCTAAGGCAGCTTCCCAGATTTCTTGAGCTGACCTGGCTTCCATCAAATTCCTCTCATGTCTAACCTTGACCTTTGCCGGTTTAAGTTTAAAAAACAAACCAACAGCGGAAACTATGTAGCCTACATGGGGCTTGGGGGAGGAAGATTAGAAGACTGTTTATTAGGATAACGCCTTGCTTCTTTAATGGCAAACTTTTTGTTGCTGGTTTTCGGGGATTCTTAACCCCAGTTTTGCCTTGCAAGGTCTGTCGGGCTAATTTTTTTACCCAATATCAAACTGATAGATACAAAATTATTAACTTGCTGGCAAAAAGTTTTGGTGTTAAAATTTAGCCCCAGGAGGACTAAATTGCGCATTGTCTTCATGGGCACTCCTGAGTTTGCCGTTCCTCCTCTTGAGCACCTGATTGTTAATCAATACCAGGTGGTTGCTGTCTATGCTCAGCCGGATAGACCGGCAGGCAGGGGGCGTGCCCGAGTTTCTCCACCAGTAAAGAGGGCAGCGCTAGCCTGGGAGTTGCCAGTGGTGCAACCAACTGGTTTAAAGGAGGCGGAGGTGGTGGCGCAACTGACCCGGTCTCACCCCGATGTTATCGTGGTTGCTGCCTTTGGTCAAATTCTGCCCAAGTCGGTTTTGGCCATCCCACGCTTCGGGTGCATTAATGTTCACCCTTCACTGCTACCTAGATTTCGTGGTGCCTCACCGGTGGCCTCAGCTATCCTGGCTGGTGATGAGTTTACCGGGGTTAGCATTATATTGATGGATGAAGGTTTGGATACCGGTCCGATATTAGCTAGGGCGCAGATTCCTATTTCACCCCAGGATACCACCGGCTCGCTTACCACCAAGCTATCCTTGCTCGGGGCTCGGTTGCTCCTTGAAGCTCTATCTTATTGGTTACGGGGTCAGTTGACTCCCCAACCCCAGAATGAAGCCGAGGCTACCTACTGCACTGAAACCACCAAGGAGGAAGGCGAGATTGACTGGCATCTGCCAGCTATAGCTCTATGGCGGCGAGTGCGGGCTTTTTACCCCTGGCCGGGGTGTTATACCACATGGCGGGGAAAGCGGCTTAAGATTATTGAGGCGGTGCCTTTGACTGAGGAGAGAACCTTTGAGGCGGGACAGGTGGTAGCGCTGACTACAGTTCCTGAGGGGTCAGAGGCTGCTTTTGGGGTCTGTGCCGGGGACAGGGTCTTAGGCGTCTCTAGGGTTCAACTGGAGGGGAAGCAAGCTATGTCTGCTGCCGAGTTCTTAAGAGGGCAGAGGGAGTTCATCGGGGCAGTATTACCGTTGCCGTGAAATAACTTCCTAGCCTTCTATTATGTTGCCTTGCGCAATACCAGCTTGTATAATCTGTGGTAGCAGTGAAGGAGGTTTTTTTGTTTTCAGCCGAGGAGCGGAGCCAGTTTGCCACCCTGGTAGATATCATAGCCAAGCTGAGAGCGCCTGACGGCTGCCCCTGGGACAGGAAGCAGACGCATGCCTCGCTGCGGGAAAACCTGCTTGAAGAGTGCTACGAGGTATTGGAGGCTCTGGACGAGGGGGATTCAGGGAAGCTTCGTGACGAGTTAGGCGACCTTCTGATGCAGATTGTACTCCACACTCAGATTGCCACCGAAGCCGGAGAATTTAAGCTCGGGGATGTAATAAGTAGCATCACTGCCAAGCTAATCCATCGCCATCCCCATATCTTTGGCTCACGAAAGGTGAAGGATGCCGAGGAGGTAGTGCATAATTGGGAAACGCTGAAGGGGGAGGAAAGGGGGGCTGATACCTCAATACTGGAAAGTGTGCCCAAGCAAATGCCGGCTCTGGGCTATAGTCAGGAGATTCAGCGTCGGGTGGCTCAGGTTGGCTTTGATTGGGAGGATGTTGACGGCGTTATTGATAAGCTGGTTGAGGAGATTGGTGAGCTTAAGCAGGCGGAGACCGAGAAGCAGATGGCTGGGGAGTTTGGCGACCTATTATTTACCCTGGTTAATGTTGCCCGTCGGCTGGGAGTAGATTTGGAGGCGGTGCTGAGAGAGGCAAACCGCCGGTTTTACAAACGCTTCACCTATATGGAGGAGGTCTGCCGCCAGCGCGGGGTAAACCTTAGCGACTTATCCTTTGATGAGCAAAACGCCCTGTGGGAGGAGGCGAAGAGGAGGGTGGAATAAAAAAGTCGGGGCGAGTGGATTTGAACCACCGACCTCAGCGTCCCGAACGCTGCGCGCTAAACCAGACTGCGCTACGCCCCGCAAGCATTATTATAGGCTGATTTAATCCCTTCGGCAACAATTGTTAACGGCTTTTGACTAAAGGAGAGTCAAAGAGAGGCGAAGTCTCTCTTATGTAACCCATCCCCCTCAGCACCCAGAAAAATCAAGATTTTTCTGGGAACCCGCCTGATCCCCTTCCCTTAGTAAGGGAAGGGGGAGTGAAGGTAAGAGAGGGGGCTTTGCCCCCTCTCCTTGTCAAGGAGAGGGGGACTAAGGGGGTGAGGTTAACAAAAACTTAAAGGGGATGGGGTGAACAAAGGGGTAAGTTGATGAAATATGGCATCGTAATAATTGATGGTGCCTCAGGCTTACCACTGCCTGAGCGTAGTGGTAAGACCTGTCTGGAGCTAGCTCATACCCCCAACCTTGACGCTCTGGCGCGGGAAGGCTTTCTGGGGCTGGCTCGCACTGTGCCAATGGGGATGGAGCCCTCCAGCGCCTGCGCCTGCATATCGGTGCTGGGCTACGACCCAAAGGTCTATTACCGGGGTCGGAGTGCCATTGAAGCTAGAAGTATGGGCATTCCCATTGGCGATGGGGAGGTCGTTTTCCGCTGCAATCTGGTGGCAATTCGGAATGGCAAGATGTGGAGCTATAGCTCAGGCTATATCAGCACCGAGGAGGCAAAACAGCTTATCGCTGCTTTAAATGAAAGCCTGGGCAATGATAGGGTGCATTTTTATCCCGGCGTCAGCTACCGACATATATGCAAGCTCAAAGGGCAGGAGGATACCCTCCTGGCTACCTGCACCCCCCCGCATGATATTCCGAATAAGCCTATTGCTGAGTTCCTGCCTCGGGGTAAGGGAAGCAAATTTCTTAAGGACCTGATGAAGCGCTCGGAGGCGGTGCTAAAAGACCACCCGGTGAATATAGAGCGGAGGTCTCGCGGCGATATCCCGGCGACGATGCTCTGGCTTTTCTGGGGTAGTGGTAAGGTGCCTGATATGCCGGCATTTAAGCAGGTCTACGGTCTTAGTGCCGCCATGACCTCCGGGGTTGACCTGCTCAGGGGCTTAGCCCGGATGCTCGGGATGGAGGTCTTGGATATAGCGGGGGTGACCGATGGTCTGGACAATGACTATGCTGCCCAGGCAGTCGGCGCTCTTAAGGCGCTTGAAAACCATGATTTGGTCGTTATTCATATTGAAGCCCCGGACGAGGCAGCCCACGCCGGCTCCATTGATGACAAGATAGAGGCTATCCGCAGGGTGGATAGTGAGGTTATCAGTCGGCTGCGCTCTTGGCAGCCAGATGACTTGCGACTACTAATTATGCCCGACCACCCCACCCCAATTAAGACCCAGACCCATAGTCCGGAACCGGTGCCATTTCTGCTCTGGGGGGCAGGGTTTATCCCCAACGGGGCAAAAAAATTCACCGAGGTTGAGGCAGAAAGCACTGGTTTTTTTATTGAGGAAGGGTATAATATTATGGGGAGGCTGACAGGGATATAGTAAGCTGACAATTTCTGGAAGCAATGCAAAGGAGCGGAATCTATGAGCAAACTCAAAAAATCCATCACGGTAGATGGAGTGAGGTATCTATTAAAGCTTACTTTTGACATTGATGATTTCATCGGGGATGGGATTTTCAATTTGGAAGTTTACAATAATAAAGGTGGAAGGGAATTGGAGATGCCCTTTGCTTCATCAAGAGGATTGCCTCAGAAATGGTGGATAGAGGCGAAAGAGGTCTTCAAAAGTGTGAGGTATTGAAATGGGAAATTATAGAATTACAATTATGGCTGAAGTGGTTTCATCTTTGCCGAAAGAGGATTTAGAAGCAAAATTAGTCGCAGCACTTTTTGATATAGAAACTGAAGTGAAAATTAGCGACGGAGATAATGAGCAATTTGAAATCGTGGATTATGAATTAACAGAAGCGATTCCAATTGGTTAATCAAAACTTTAACTGAAATAAAAATGTCAAATCATGAAATGACTTTTAGTCAAGCTGTTGAACAAATTATGTTAGATAATGGATATTTAGCTTCGTTGCAGCACATCTACAAAGAATTTCTTAAATATCGAGCGTTGACGGGGCAGACTCCCTTCAAGACGATCCAAGAAAGAGGTCTTCAAAAGTGTGAGGTATTGAAATGAGAGCTCACGTTTTCATTACAAACGAAGAGACTTTCGCGGTTGTGCGGGATAATAGCTTCTGGGGAGTTGGCATACAAGGAATACCTGACTCCTTGAAAGGCTTAATTGAAGAAAATTTGAAAAATCCAAGAAAGCCTTACTTTGCAATGCTTGCAGATATTTTAGGGACACGGGTAGGGGACATAGCATTTCTGTATGAAAGACAGAAAGGATTTCACGGTATATTTAGGGTTTCTAGTGAGCCATTCTTTGATATAACACCGATAGGATGTGTAGATGAGACTTGGCCAATAAGACTGGAGATTGAATGTCTAAACTACTTTGCCGAGCCAGTTCCTGAAGATTACCTGTTTTCTACGAAAGAATACGAATCAAAATTCTGGGGGTGGTTTTATAGGAAAATCCAAGGGGCGAGAGGCGTTAATACCATTAATCCTGAGGCGGCTGAGGCATTGATAGAGCTACTAGTCAAGATTAATGGGAACGCTATTAATAAACCTGCTCAAATTAAACCATACCCTTCAAAAAGCAAGTCTAAAATCATATTACCATTGAATCAAGATGGTAAAGCGTATTTAGAGGATATAGTTAGAGCTTGGCTGATAAAAAACATTGACAGTCCTAGCAAAGGCGACCTTAGAGAGATTTTTGGTCCTGTTGAAGATTTAGAATGGTTTGCGAACAACGTTCCCTATCATGTAACAAGAAAGAATATGGATATTCTTTGTTATCACAAGAATATAAGGTACACTGGTTTACCCTTAAGATATAAATTCAGTGTCGTTGAATTGAAGAGAGACTTGGCAAATGTTGAAGATGTTTCTCAGGTCATTGATTATTCCAAGTGGGTGGCGGGAAGGCTTGCCGGTAGTGAAATTGAAACAGTTCAGCCAATTTTGATTGCATTTGACTTTAATAGGGAAGCAATAACTAAAGCCAAGAGTAGTGATTTCAGTGACCGCGGTGTTGCTTTCTTCAAATACAAGGTGGAAAATAATGATCTGAAATTTGAAAAAGTAAGCATATTCTAAAAAGGATTTCCCATTTAGTGGATAATTAAGAAAAGGAAGTAAATGGCACTGATTGTTCAAAAGTATGGTGGCACGTCGGTGGCTGATGCCGACAGGATTAAGAACGTTGCCCGGCGCATCACCCAGGCTAAGGACAGGGGCGACCAGGTAGTGGTTGTCGTCTCGGCGATGGGGGATACCACTGATGAGCTAATCAAGCTGGCGTACCAGATTAATGACCGCCCTGATGAGCGGGAACTTGATATGCTGCTATCTACTGGTGAGATTATTTCCTGCACCCTTCTGGCGATGGCACTTGAGGCTATGGGTTATGAGGCGATTAGCCTAAGTGGTGCCCAGGCGGGGATACGGACTGATTCCACCTACAGCCAGGCTCGGATTCAACGGGTTGACCCGGAAAGGGTGGTCAGGGAGCTAGAGAAGGGGAATATTGTCATTGTTGCCGGCTTTCAGGGGATTACTGATAAGATGGACATCACCACCCTGGGGCGGGGTGGCTCCGATACTACTGCCGTAGCTCTGGCTGCCAGCCTCGGGGCTAAGATATGTGAAAGATATACCGATGTGGAGGGGGTTTATACTGCTGACCCGCGCCTGGTTCCGGAAGCACAACGACTGGATGAGATTAGCTACGAGGAGATGCTGGAACTGGCAACCTATGGGTCTAAGGTGATACACCCCCGAGCGGTCGAGCTGGGGGAGCTATTTAATGTTCCTATCCTGGTTGCCTCCAGCTTCACTGATAGTCCGGGTACATTAATTCACGGAGGGGTATCTATGGAAGTGCGAAATAAGGTGAGGGGTATAGCTCATGACCTTGATGTGGCTAAGATAACTGTGGTTGGTGTTCCTGACCGACCGCGCATTGCTGCCGCTATCTTTGAGCCCTTAGCCAAGGCGAATATTAGCATTGACACCATTGTTCAGAATGCCAGTATCAATAATATTACCGATTTAACCTTTACTGTGGCTAGAAGCCAGCTAAGCAAGGCAATGGCGGTGGTCAAACCTATAGCCCAGTCGATTGGCGCTAGGGAATGCGTCAGCGACTCTAAATTGGGTAAGGTCAGTATTATTGGCACCGGGATGCAGAACACCCCGGGCTATGCTGCTAGGATGTTTGGCACCCTCGGTGAGCAGGGAATTAACATCCAGCTTATTACCACCTCAGAGATAAGGATAACCTGTATCATTGATGAGGCGAGGGTTAAGGACGCAGTTCGTGCCTTGCATCAGGCATTTGAGCTAGAAACATAGTTTGTTTAGCTACTTAGGCTAGAGTAGAATATTCTGATGGCTAATTAGTGGAGGCGAGGATGGTATATCAGGAGGAGGAACAGGTAAGGCTAAGGCGGCAGCGCAGCAAGCAAGCCATAGCCCTAGCCATGCAAGGTCGGTGGCAGGAGGCGGTAGCGGCTAACAAGGAGATAATAGCCAGCTTTCCCACCGATGTTGATGCCTATAATCGTTTAGGCAGAGCCTATATTGAGCTGGGCGAGTACTCAAAGGCAAAGGAAGCCTACGGGCGAGCTATAGAGCTTGACCCCTATAATATTATTGCCCAAAAGAACCTTCAGCGCTTGTCCTACTTAGGGGAGGCTGTAGTTGGCTCAGGGGCTGATTCTGATAAGGCAAAGCCCCAGTATTTTATTGAAGAGACAGGGAAGGCGGGGGTGGTTAACCTTTATCACCTGGCACCACGGGAGGTGCTAGCCAAAATTGTGGCTGGGGACAGGGTATATTTGAAGATAAACGGGTCAGGGTTAATGGTGGAAAATGGTCGTGGTGAGTATCTAGGGCAGATCGAGCCCAGGCACAGTCAGCGACTTATCAAATTAATGGAGGGGGGTAACCGGTACACCGCCGCTATTGTCAGCTCAGCAGAGGACAAGGTGACTGTCATTATTAGGGAGGTATATCAGGACCCTAGTCAGGCGGGGCAGCTTTCCTTTCCGCCAAGGGGGGCTGAGAGCCTTCGTCCTTATCTTAGCGATAAAATACTCAGGCGTGAGCTGGAGTATATTGAGGCATTGGCTGAGGAACCAGCTGAAACCGAGGGTGAGCCGGTTGATGAACAGGAGTAGGAGGTTTTAACCCGGTATGATTTTAGGCAAGACCAAGCCGATAAATATAGAAGAGGAGATGAGTAGCTCTTACCTTGATTATGCGATGAGCGTCATCGTTTCCCGTGCCTTGCCCGATGTGCGGGATGGATTGAAGCCGGTACAGCGACGTATCCTTTACGCCATCGATGGGCTGGGGTTAAATCACTCCAGCCCGCACAAGAAGAGCGCCCGCATTGTGGGCGAGGTGCTGGGAAAGTACCACCCTCACGGCGATGCCCCAGTTTACGAGGCGATGGTGCGCATGGCACAGGACTTCTCCATGCGTTATGTCTTGATTGATGGACAGGGCAATTTTGGCAGCATGGATGATGACCCTCCGGCAGCTATGCGCTATACTGAGGCACGCCTCGCCTCTATGGCTGAGCAGATGTTGGTTGATATTGATAAGGAGACGGTTGACTTTAGGCCCAATTTTGATGATAGTCTTAAGGAGCCTGTAGTCCTACCTACTCAGCTACCCAATCTGCTGGTTAATGGCAGCGCCGGAATCGCCGTCGGGATGGCTACCAATATCCCGCCTCATAATCTAGGCGAGGTGTGCGATGCTATCTCCTACCTCATTGATAATCCCGAAGCCACAGTTGATGAACTCACCCAATTTGTTAAAGGACCTGATTTCCCCACTGCCGGTATTATGTTGGGGGGAGAGGGGATTAAGAATGCCTACGCTACCGGGCATGGCAAGGTGATAGTTCGCGCCAAGGCCCTCCTGGGTGATATGCCTGGGGTTGGACGGCATCAGATAGTGGTTACCCAGCTTCCCTATCAGACGAATAAGGCTGCCTTGGTGGAGAGGATAGCTGAGCTGGTTAAGGAGAGGAAGATTGAGGGCATCAGCGGGCTGCGTGATGAATCAGATCGTCAGGGTATGCGTATTGTCATTGAGCTGAAGAAAGAGACTCAACCCAGGCAGGTCTTAAATAACCTTTATAAATATACCTCAATGCAGTCAGCCTTCTTTGTTAATATGCTGGCTCTGGTCGATGGTCAGCCCCGGGTGCTTAGTCTTAAGGAGGCGCTTCAGTATTACATAGATTTCCGCCATGAGGTTATCACTCGGCGCTCTCGGTTTGAGCTGAAAGTGGCTAAGGCGAGGGCTCACATTCTGGAGGGGCTCAAAATCGCCCTGGAGCACATAGATAGGGTGATTGCTACCATCAAAAAATCGGAAACGGCTGACACTGCTCGTCATGAGCTGATGAGCAGCTTTGGTTTATCCCAGGCTCAGGCGCAGGCTATTCTTGACATGCAGCTACGCCGGCTGGCAAATCTGGAGCGGCAAAAGCTTCTTGATGAATACGCCGAGGTAGTAAAAACTATTGCCTATCTGGAAGACCTTCTGGCTAACCCGAGGAGAATATTCGTCCTGATAAAGGAGGAAGTGAGTAAGCTAAAGTCGGAATATGGAGACCCGCGGCGAACCCAGATAAGTGAGGAGGAGGTAACCGAATTTCGTGAGGAAGACCTTATTCCTCATCAAAGAGTAGTGGTGACGCTCAGCACCCGGGGGTTTGTTAAGCGGGTGTCAACTCGTAGCTACAGGCCACAACATCGCGGCGGCAAGGGTATCATTGGCATGGTAACTAGGGAGGCAGATGCAGTAAGACTTCTGGTGGTGACTGATACCCATGACAACTTACTATTCTTCACCAATCGGGGCAAGGTCTTCCATCTTAAGTGCTATGAAATCCCAGCCGATAGCTCACGGCTGGCTAAAGGGACAGCGGTAATCAACCTCTTCTCCGTGGCTGATAATGAAAGGGTTACCGCTATGGTAGCGTTGGCTGATTTCAAGGCGGGTACCTATCTGTTGATGGCTACCTGCCGTGGGGAAATAAAAAAGACCGCGGTGGGTAGTTTTGCTGCGGTGCGTAGTAGCGGGCTTATTGCCATGGATTTGGAGCCGGGAGACGAGCTGGTGGCAGCTCGTTTGGCTACTGAGCAGGACGATGCCCTTTTAGCCACCCAGCAGGGGCAGGCAATCAGGTTTGCTATCTCTGATTTACGGGCTGTGTCCAGAACCAGTGGTGGGGTGCGGGGTATCCGTCTCAGCCCCGATGACCAGGTGGTCGGTATGGATATCGCTTATCCCGATGCCTATGTATTAGCCGTTACTACCGGAGGCTTCGGTAAACTCACCCCAGTGGCTGCCTATCCCAAGCAACATCGGGCTGGTAGGGGGGTCAGGACATTTAGGCTGACCGAGAAAACAGGTAAAGTTGCTGCCGTGGAGGTGGTTTCTTTATCTCACCAGGCAATGATTATTTCGGCTGAAGGCATTGTCATCCAGACCCCGGTGAAGGAGAAAGACCCCAGAAAGGGCGTTACTATTCAGGGCAGGAACACTGAAGGGGTGAGGCTGATGAAACTTGACCCCGGTGATATGGTGGTGGCTATCGCTTGTTTTGATAAGGAGGCTGGATAGTGGGCATTCCCCCATTCCCCCTGCCCGGGAAGGTAGCTATTGTCACCGGGGCTAGACGGGGGATAGGTAAGGCTATTGCCCTGGCTTTGGCTGAGGCTGGGGCTGACATCGCTGTCTGTGACCGGGTGATTGAGGATGGTGAGCTTAATGCCGTGGCTGAGGAAGTAAAGCGGCTTGGTCGGCGTTCTTTGGCTCTCCAGGCTGACATTACCCAAAAGGCTGATGTTGATGGTCTGGTTCAGAGGGTGGTGGATGAGTTTGGCGTCATTGATATTCTGGTAAACAATGCGGCGATGAATATCAGGGTGCCACTGCTTGAGCTTCGTGAGGATGGCTGGGACAGGGTTATCAATACCGACCTTAAGGGGTATTTCCTTTGCTCTCAGGCAGTGGGCAGGAGAATGGTTGAGCAAAAACGGGGCAATATTATTAATATCACCTCCACGGCGGCGATAAAGGTGGCTCCGGAGATGGGGGCTTATTGCATCGCCAAGGCAGGCGTGGTTATGCTCACCAGAGTTCTGGCTGTGGAGTTAGCCCAGTACAATATCCGGGTTAATGCCGTTGCCCCTTATATGGTTAAGACCAAGTTCAGCCAGCCATTGTGGAATGACCCTGAGACCTTAAAGCAGCTTGAGTCTGAGATACCACTGGGTCGGCTGGCTGAG
>Ga0116202_10001608_pt1 | contig 13212 bp, 7 predicted proteins | sample LakKivw325mmetaG_FD_94479 | JGI IMG/M metagenome (GOLD analysis project Ga0116202, IMG submission 94479) | Anoxic lake water microbial communities from Lake Kivu, Rwanda to study Microbial Dark Matter (Phase II) - Lake Kivu water 325m metaG | ecosystem: Environmental > Aquatic > Freshwater >...
GGTCATAGACCGTGCCGATTCCCATCCGTACGGTGTAGCCCGCGGGCAAGGTCGAACCGTAGTTGTAGACCGAGCAGGCCGGAACTAACACGGTATCCTTCGGAATCGTCCCTTTCGGCCCGAGCAGGACCGACACGCCGACGTCGGGCACGCTTACTGTCACCGTGCGGCTCGCCTTGTCGTTCGTCGGCTTCATGTCAGTGGCGTACTCGGTCGAGCACGTCGCCGTGTAGGTGCCGCGCGCGCCCACGGTCCAGTCGGGGAACGTGTAGTACATCCGCGTACCGGCCGCCTGGTCAACGAAGATGGCCTGGTTGTACTGCGTGCCGACCTTCATCCGCACGCTGCACTGGGCCGAGGCCGTGCCGTAGTTGGAAACCGAGCAGGCCGGCGTCACGACCATCGACGAGTCGTAAGCCCCGGACGGAGCCAGCAGGTGGCTCACCGACATGTCACGGACAACGACCGTCACCGAACCGGTCGCCTTGTCGTTGCCGGTGTTGGCGTCGCCCGTGAGCTTGGTGCTGCATGACACCGCGCTCGTCCCGCGCGGACGCGCGGTCCAGTTGGCGAAAGTCGTGTACGCGTAGGTGCCCTTCGCGTGGTTGGTGATGGTCGCGGTGCCGGTGTAGGAACCGATGGCCAGCGCGACGTCATACGAGGCCTCGGCCACGTTGCCGTAGTTGTAGACCGAGCAGGCCGGGGTCACGCTCGTGCCGGAATCGTACGTGCCGGTCGGCGCGAGAATCCGGGTGACACCGACGTCGTGGACGGGCGGAACCCGGCACATCACGCTGCGGCCGTCGCCGGTGAGTGTACCGCTGGAATAGAGAGTCCGGTTCGCGCTGTAGCGGAAGAATGGGTTGGTCGAAAGACCGCCCGAAGTCAGATAGTAGTAGGTCCCGTCCCAGGCCATGTTCATCGGCGTGGAACTGCCGCAACTGGACGTCGTCCACGTCGCAACGTTGTTGATGGAGCCGCCGGTAAACTGCGAGGTGGCGTAGCCGTACCAGGTCGGCGTGCCGTTGACCTGGGTCGTAAGCCAGACCGTGTCGCGGACCACCGCGAACCCGAACTGGGTGCAGTTGTAGTTGACCGTGGTCGAGTTGACGTAGGAGCCGGTCATAGAGTACTTGTCAATGACCGCGCCGCCGCTGCGTGGTACGAAGATGTACTGACCGTCCGTGCCGCAGCAACCCTTGGCGGTGTAGGAGAGCGACGAGTTGGTATAGGCGCTGGTGGTGGTGTTGTGCTGGCGCAGCGTCGTGCCGTAGGCCTCGAGCACGAAGTCACCGGACGGGGTCAGGCACGTCACCGATTGTTGAGTATCGAGCCAGGTCATCGCCATCCGGTTGGTGGGCGTCGGGCTTGCCACCTTGGGCGAGACCTGCAGGTACCCGACGTTGAAGGCCTTATGGTAGAGCGAATCCATGCTCACGCCGGTCGGGCACTTGGCCATGCAGCTCCGGGTGTCGATGTAGACCGTACCGGACGTGTAGACCGACCGGTTGGCGTAGAAACGGCGGAAGGTGTTGGAGCTGTAGCCGCCGCAGGAGATGTAGTAGTAGGTGCCGTCCCACGCGACGTTCATCATCGTCGCACCGCTCATCCCGGTTGCCCACGTCTGGCTGGCATAGATTGACCCGCCGGTGAAAGCCGCGCAGGCGTAGCCGTAGTAGGTGTAGCCGCTGCCAATCCAGACCGTGTCGTTGGCCACCGCGAACGCATACTGGCCGGACGAGTGGTCCACGGTCGTGGTGTTCACATAGGTGCCGGTCATCGTGAACTTGTAGATGCTCGACCCGTTCGGCCGGAAGACGAAGTTGCCGTCGGTGCCGCAGATGGTTGACCCGCTGTAGCCCGTGTTGTATGACGTCATCGAACCGTCAGCAGTGCTGAAGCGGTACAGGTAGGTGCCTGAAGCCTCATACACGTATTGGCCGTCAGGCGTGATGCACGGGCAGGACTGGTTGCCGCCCTGAAACGACATCGCGGACCGGTTGGCCGGCGACGGGCTCGTCGCCTTGATGGACGACTTCAGGTAAGTCGTGCTGTAGTAGTCTTTCCAGTACAGCGAGTCCATGCTGACGTCGTCCAGGTCGGCGGCAATCAGGTTTCCCTGCGCGTCGTACATCGCGTCGATGTGCTCGACAAGCGGCCCGGTTCGCAGCACCGGCTGCGCAGGCGGGCTGGAAAGTTCGGTAGTCAGCGGTTCAGTCGCGTATGCGACAACCGCCAGTAACAGCAGCGTAAAGACTGCTGTTTTCTGCATAGGTCCTCCTTATGTGGCGGCCGCGACATTCAAACCCTGCCCTCGCCGCCTCTGAGAGCGGGCCCGGATTGACCTCGTTACGGCCCGACAAAACTGAGCAGCCGGGCCACTCGTACTCTCGACAGGAATTGTGGTGGAGGCCGCGTCTGGCGGGCCGATGTAACCGTCTCAGCTTAGCCCCCCCGCTTTTTATGTCAAGAAAGTCATTCGCGCTTCCGGCGCTGCCTCCGGTCTTTCCGAGGCGGCACGTGCCATCGTGACGGTCTCTTCGGCGTCGCGCATGATACTGGTCAGTATCATGCGTGTCTGGAGCAGAAACGACGCAAGGTTCTGCCTGAGAGTGAATTAGGGGACTCAGACCGGGAAGGGCAGGGTCACCCCTGGGGTGAACTGGCGGCTCAAGTCGCGGCTCAAGCGCGTGGTCAAAGGCGGCCTCATTTCCGACCTCACTTCGGCGTTCACGTCCGGCCCGATTTGAGGCTTCAAGCTGCCGCTGAAACCAGGGCTCACGACGGCGCTGACCTGCGCTCTCACGCGTCCGCTCAGCCCGAACGTCAGCCCGAATCTCAGCGGAAGCCTGAAGCCACGTCTGAGGTCCGCCCTCAGCTTGCCGGTGAACTCGGCGCTGACGTCGCCCCTCAAGTCCCGGGTGAAATCTCTCCTGACGGCCGGCATCCAATCGCAAGTCCCGTACCGAACTCTGATGCGAAGCCGCGCCCGCCCACTCCTGACTCCTGACTGCTACCTGCTGACCTCCGCATAAGTAATGCAGCACTCTGCCCCCTCCCTTCTATTCCCTCCCCCTTGAGGGGGAGGGAAGGGTGAGGGTGATGCAGGCGGCCCACTACGTCCGCGAAGCTCTACAACTCCTGACTACCCTCACCCCGCTCATTGCCCGGCCTCGATACGGCGCGTCAGTCTCATTGACTTGCCCCGACCCGGTTCTATAATCACAATCCTCATGCAGCGCCTAGTTACGGCCGGCCAGATGCAGGAGCTTGACCGCCGGGCAATGGCCGAGTGCGGCATCCCGGGCCTGACGCTGATGGAAAACGCGGGCCGCGGAGTCGTCGAGTTCATGGAGAAGCACCTCGGCAACCTCGCCGGGACTCAGCCGCTGATTGTCTGCGGCAAAGGCAACAACGGCGGCGACGGCTTCGTGGTCGCGCGCCTGCTGCTTGCCCGAGGTTCGAACCCGGACTGCGTCCTGCTCGGGTCTGCTTCCGAACTGTCCGGCGACGCGCTCACCAACTACAACAAGCTGAAGGAAGCCGGGCTTGCCGTGCGCGAGGTCTCCGCAAGCGCCGACCTCGAGCCGCTCTTCCGGAACCGGAAGGTGGTGGTCGACGCCATCTTCGGCACCGGGCTCGCCCGCGCGCCGGCCGGGCTCGCGGCCGAGGCAATCACGCTCATCAACAAGTCCGCGGCGCGCGTCGTCGCGGTTGACATCCCTTCGGGGCTTGCGTCCGACACCGGCCTGCCCTACAACCCGTGCGTACGCGCCGAACTGACGGTCACGATGGCACTGCCCAAGCTCGGGCTCTGGGTCTATCCCGGCCGCACGTACGCGGGCAAGGTCGAAGTCGCGGACATCGGGATGCCAAAATCCCTGCTTGCCGGCGGCGACACCTTTCTCCTCGACGCCGCGCACGTCCGGTCGCTTCTGCCCGCGCGTCGCCCCGACGGCCACAAGGGGACGTTCGGCGCTGCGCTCATCGTCGCCGGCTCGCGCGGGTTCTCCGGCGCGGCCATCCTCGCCGGTCGGGCCGCGGTCAGGTCCGGGTGCGGGCTGGTCCGCCTCGCCGTGCCGGCCGGAATCATGGACGTGGTCGCGGCCGGCGTAGTCGAAGCGGTCAAGACTCCGCTGCCCCAGACCGAGTCCGCCGCCCTGTCCGCGGCCGGGCTCGAGAACCTGCTCGAACTGGCCGGCGACGCCGAGGCGGTCGCCGTCGGCCCGGGCATCGGCACCGACCGCCGCACCCGCGACCTCGAACTCGCTTTCCTTGCCGAGACCGAACGGCCCACGGTGATTGACGCGGACGGTATCAACAACCTCGCCGGCTGCCCGACGCTGCTGAAGCACGCCGCAGCCGGGCTCGTGCTCACCCCGCATCCCGGGGAGTTCTCGCGCCTGGTCGGGCTCAAAGCCGGGGAAATCAACGCCGACCGCGTCGGCGTCTCCCGTCGGTTTGCGGACGACTGCAAAGTCGTGCTGGTCCTCAAAGGCGCCTCAACCGTGGTCGCCGCTCCGGACGGCCGCGTCTTCGTCAACCCGACCGGCAATTCGGGTCTCGCCAAAGGCGGCAGCGGCGATGTCCTCACCGGCCTGATTGCGGGGCTGCTCGCGCAGGGCATGAATCCGCTTGACGCCGCCTGCGCCGGCGTCTTCCTCCACGGCCTCGCGGCCGACATCGCGGCCCGGACTCTCACCGAGTACTGCCTCGCGGCCGGCGACCTGCCCGACTTCCTGCCCCGCGCCTTTGCCGACATCATGAGGCCGTAGGTGGCAGCCGGTCTGCTTCTGCTGCTCGCCTTCGGCATATACCGGCCCGAGAACTGGACGGTCTGGCCCTCGCTCGACGAAGTCCGCTGCATCTCGGCCACCGGCGCGGAGGTGTACGTCGCGACGCCGCCCGGCGTCTGCGTGTTCGACCGCACCCGCTACCGCCTGGTGAGGACCCTGACCCGGGCCGACGGAATCGCCGGTGAAATCCGGCTCTGCGTCCACAACCCGGCGCGCGGCGACGTCTTCATCGCGACCGATGACCGCGTCTACCGTTATGTCCCGGCGACCGACCGCGTCGAGGAACTCACCGCGCCGTTCAAGTACGTCTCCTCCATCGGCGTCAACGCGCTCGGCGCGTACTTCGAGACCGACGCCGGCGCTTTCTTCCGCGCCCGGAACGCCGCCGGCTTCGAGAAGATGAACGAGTTTCCGCCCGGGCTCAACTGGTACGGCGAACGGGATACCATCGAGCGGCGCGATTTCCCGTTCCTCACGCCTTATACCGTGATGGACGAACAACTGCTCACGCACCCGATTACGCGGGTCCGGCCCGACCGGAACGGCAGGAAGCTGTTCGCGGTGGCCGCCGGCTACGGCATCATCGTCTACAACGTGAGCACCGGGTTCAGCGAGGCGCACATCCGCTTCGGCCCTTCCGGCTCGACGGTCAGCCGCATCGCCCGTCTCGACAACCGGCTCTGGCTGGTCGGCGGCGAAACCGCGGTCTCACTTGACTCGGCCGGCGACTGGCACTACTTCCTGACCCGGCCCGGCGACCTGTCGGCGGGCGGCTTCCGGCTCCTGCTCGGCAACGTCACCGGCCTCAAACGGAGCGAGGGCCTGCGCGCCCTCGCCGCCGATTCGGTCGGGCTCCTGTTCGGCACCGACCTCGGCATCTACTCGCTCGGCGCCGACGACAAGCTGGCCCAACTCCTCAGCCTGCCCCGGCCGGTCAATGGCCTGCTCCGGCTCGGCGACTCGCTCATCTTCGGCACCGAGCTTGGCCTGTACCTGTCGGTCGGTGAAAGCGTCGTCGAATACAGCGACCCGTCCGGCGCAACCGCCTTTGGCGTATACGACATCATCACCGCCGGGAACGGAACCGCGTACTTCGGCACGGTCGGCGGCGTGGTCGCGCGCACCCGCGCCGGCGAGTGGAAACGCTACGTGCCGCCGGGCATGGACCTCAGGACACCGGTCAAGACCATCGCCGCGTCCGGCGCGCGCGTCTTCATGGCCGCCGGTTCCGGCGTCACCGTGCTCGACACGAGAGACGGTTCCTACACCGCGATTGACTCATCCCGCGGCCTGCCCAACTCCGACATCTCCGCGCTCTACGCCGACGGCCGTTACCTGTGGGTCGCCTCGCCCGGTCTCCTCACCCGCCTCGACTACACTGCCGAACTGAAGTAGCCGCCGGCCCGCGCCCCGGAAAGAGAGCGGCCGCCGGGCTCTTGTGCTCGGCGACCGCCTGAGTTCGGTCCGGTCTAGTCCGTAAGTACGAGCTTGCTGGTTACGCAGTAACCGGCGGCGGTCAGCCTTGCGACGTAGATGCCGGGCGCAAGGCCCTGCGCCTGCAGAGTCGCCGAGTGCCGGCCCGCCGGCATGAACCCGTCGACCGGTCTTGCGACCGAGCGACCGGCGAGGTCGAATACCTCAAGCACCGTCCGGCCCGCCCGCGGCAGGGCGTAGCTCAGGCCGGTGCGGCCGGTGAACGGATTGGGCGTTGCCCTGAGTTCAGCCCGGAGCGGCGTAACGCCGTGCTCCGCCAGCCCGACGATGTCGGTCGCGGTAATGCGCTGGCACACAACCGGGTTGTTGGTCGCCGACCCCTCGCCCTGCAAGAAGAAACCCGCGAGACCGTCGTCGAGGTAGATGATGAAGATGGTGTCCGACTGCGGGCTGCCCTCGACCGCCATGTCCACAATCGAAGGGAACCGCATCGAGTGGGTTCCGGCCGTGGTCAGCTTGACCCCCGGGCTCCAGGTGAGACCGCCGTCGTTCGAGCCCGACGCGAAGATGTCGGCGCGCAGGCGCGAGGTGACCGGTTCGACGTTCGCCGAGTCAAACTGCTCCCAGGCGACGAACAGGTGGCCGTCGTTGTCCTGCCCGATGCTCGGGCGGCAGGCATAAATCGCGTTGTAGCCGACCGCCGCACCGAGGTTCTCCGGGGCGCAGCCCCCGATGTGGATGCGGTTCCACTGCGGGCTGTTGTCCGGGCAGTAGTGCCAAATCTGCGCCGGGATGATGTACACGGTGTCGTTCACCTGCGGGGCGACGTTGGCGACGATGTTCAGCCGGTCGTTGTTGTCGTAGTAGGGGAAGAGCGAGGTGATATGGAACGTAGTGACGGTGTCGCCGCCGTACGCATCCGGCGGCAGGAACTGCTGCGGGGAAGTCCACGTCACGCCATTATCGTCGGACGTCTGCATGTACGCGTCCGAGGGAGCGTTGGTGCTGATTTCCCATGCCAGCGCGACCTTGCCCGACTGCTTTGAGGCCGCGATCTGGTGGGTCGGGAACCCGGGGCTCGGATTTATCCCCGTGACCGGGGCGGAGAAATTCGGCCACTGGCCGGACGCGATATGGCTGTAGCTCAGCACATAGGCGTCGGTAATCGGAAAGATGTGGATGGAGCCGTCCTGTCCCACCGAAATCGGCGGCCATTGCGTGACCCCGAGGACCTGCTCGCCGTCGGCATAGTCGAAGATGCCGGCGCCGGGAGCCGCGTCCCTCGCGATCTTGGGCGTTATGCCCGAGGTGCCGGTGTAGTGGCAGCCGATAATCGCATCCCCCGCCACGTCGGCGTCAACGTTGCCGTAGCCGGCGCGGTGAGTGAACACGTTCACGCCCGACTGCATGAAGTCAGGGTCAATCCAGTTCCAGGTGTGGGTTGACAGGTCGTAGAAGTTGTAGCGGATGTTCCGGTCGGGGAAATTCGTGTTCGACATGTCCGCCGAGTACATCCAGATGGCGTGCACGCCGAGCCCCTCTGCCCCCTTGACCTGCCTCCAGACCGGGCCGTTGGCCCACCAGTCGTAGGTGGTGCCGCCGATGGTGTCGGCGACGCCGACATCAATCCCGGCCGGGACGCCGCCCGGCGCCGGCGGGGTGACTGCAATAATAGCAGCGCCGTCGGACGCGCCGCCGTCCTGCGGCAGGACCGTTATCGGACTGAGGTTGCCGGCGGCGAAAAGTAGTGCCGGCAACAGCATGACGAACAGCTTTGGCATACTGCCTCCTTCAGGCGGACTCGACCGCCGGTGACACAACCGCATGGCTGCTCACCGGCAATCGGCCGCCGGTTCTGACTTCTTACTTACCCGGACCTCCGGTCAGTATAGGTTCCCGGACTCTCGTGTCAAGCGCGCGTTTGTCTACTTCGGCCGTCTGACCCTGACGCGCGCCTCGGCCAGCATCTTGCGGCCGAGCCTGTCCGGATACGGCTGCTTAACCACGAACTGCCTGATGCCCGCGTTCAGGAGCATCTTCGCACAGGTGATGCACGGCTCGTGCGTGCAGTACAGCGCTGCTCTCGAGACGTTGATGCCGAACGCCGCCGCCTGCACCAGCGCGTTCTGCTCGGCATGGATGCCCCGGCAGATTTCGATGCGTTCCGCCGGCGGTATGCCGAGCTTGTCGCGCAGGCAGCCGACCTCGTTACAGTGTTCGAGCCCGTGCGCCGCGCCGTTGTACCCGGTGCAGAGAATCCGCTTGTCGCGCACCAGCACGGCTCCGACCTTGCGCCGGAGGCAGGTCGAGCGCTCGCTCACCAGTTGCGCGATGTCCATGAAGTAGTGGTCCCACGACTTGCGCGGGGCGAGGGACGGACTTCGCCCTTCGGCCTTGGGACTTCGTACTTGCTTTGTCCTTAGTCCTTTGGCCTTTGTCCTTCGCACCGTCTATCTCACAATCGCCGTCTTCTGGACCACTGACTCGTCGGCCATGACCAGCCGCACAAGGTAGACTCCCGCTCCGACCATTCTTCCACTCGCGTCGTTGCCGTCCCAGACGACGTGGTGTGCCCCGACGCGGCACGGGCCGCTCGCCAGTTGCCTCACCAGCCGGCCGGCACCGTCGTACACCGCGAGCGTCACGTTGCCGGCAGCCGGCACGCTGTAGTTCAGCATCACCCGTCCTCGGCTCGGGTTGCCGAGCCCGACCAGCGCAAGCCGGGTATCCGGCATCACGCTCGGAACCGGCTCAGCGACCCCGGTCGGGTCCTTGGTCGTATACTTGATTGCCCGGCCCGCGGCAATCGGCGCCGCGCCGTGGGCAAGCGTGCCGTTGTACAAGTCCTGAATCGCTATCGCGCTCGTCGGGTCCTGAATGCCGACGGTGGAACTCGTGAATCCGGCTGCGGTCTTGTACTGGACCACGACGACGTTGTCACCCGTAGGCGTGGTGACGGTCGTATCGTAGTAGACAACCTCGAACTTGTCGCGCGTAGTCTGGGCGCTCCAGTACGCGACCGAGTCATACTCGACGACGAAACGGTGATTGGCCGCGTCGTGGTAATAGTAGACGTACCCCGAGCCTTCACTTTCCGGGTACAGGTCGTCCCAGTTCGCAAACACGGTCGCGCGCGGGGCCGAAGAACCCGGGATGCTGGTGTTGTTGTAGTTCGACTGGGTGTAGCTGCCGCAGGCGACCCAGCCGTCCGCGGAAATCGACAACTGGGTGTAGCGCTGGCCATAGAACTTCACCGGCCCGAACCCGGACGGTATGCTGATGGTCTGCACGTCGTCGTTCTGCGGGAAGCTGACCTGCGTGCCGACCCCGTTGACCTCGACCCAGTTGTAGGGCTCGTGTTGCGGATAGAGCGTATCGATGTTGTCGTATGCCCAGTAGAGCGGGGGCGTTCGCGGTCCGTCCGGAATCGGGTCGGTCACGAGTATCTCGCCGACCGTGATTGTGAACAGCACGCTGTCCGAGTAGTCCGTGCCGGTGACGTACAGCCGCATCTGGGCCTGGTGCTCCTGCGGCGTGTTGCCGGCTGCGGCGATGTGGAACCGGTCCGCATTGTTCGACCGGGTCGAGTCAGGCGGGATTGCCCCGTACGTTCCGGTCGAGTCCGACACCGATACGTAGGCGTCGCTGGTCCGCAGGACCCCGGTCAGGTTGCTCACGCCCAGCCGTCCGGCATTCTTCAGCGCGACCACCAGGTCCGCGTCCTCGCCCCGGTCCAGCTTGCCGTCGCCGTTGCCGCCCGGCGGGGAGTCAATCACCGTCTTGGACTGGTAGACGATTGCCGGCGCGTTCACCACCACCGCTTCAATCGCGTCGAGGTCAAACCCCGCGTAGGGCCCGGAGCCGCCATTGCCGTCGTCCACGATGCGGACATACCGCGCGGTACTCATGCCGGCAACGGTCAGGTCATAGCCCTGGGTGCCGGTACCGAACCCGACGTAGTGCCACGGTCCGTTCCAGTCATTCGACACGAAGACACTGCACGCCTCCGGGTCGGCGTCACCCTCGATGACATTGAAGTCCGTGCCGGGACCATTGATTATCGGCATCTTTGCGCCCACGTCGAAGCTTGCGTACCCGTCATTGCCGATGGAGTACCGGATGCCGTCGCTGCGGCCCAGGCCAGAGGTCGGATAGGTCGGGTTGGTGTTGGACGAACTCTCGTTCATGTCGCAGGTAATGGCCTTATACGCACAGGCCGGCGCTGTCGTATCCCGCGCGAGGGACACGTTCACGAACGCAAAAGTGTCGGCCGGAACCACCACGCCGCTGACGGTCTTTGTCCGATACCCGTTGGCTTCGAATGTCACCGCATAGGTCCCGTTGTGGAGGTACTTGTGGTAGTAGCCCATCGAGTCGGTGTAGGTGAACCAGTTGGGCGGGGTCACGATGACGCGCGCGTCAACTGGCCGACCCGAAGCCGAGTCGAGCGCGCGGCCGCTGATGCCCCACATGACGCGCTCAATCTGTTCCTTCATCGCGGTCCAGTTCTTGTGGTTGATGGTGTCAATCTCGCCGGCCCCGCTCGGCTGGCCGTTGCACACCTCGACCGCGTACCCGAGCGCGCCGCGCATGCCCTGGTACCAGTCGGTCGAACCACCCGACACCGAGTACAGGATGCGTGAAATCTGGCCGGCCGCGTAGTTGCAGATCTGGCCGTACCGCGTCATCTCGTAGGCAATGATGACCGACTCCGGCGACGCGAAAGTAGTATAGCCCCAGCACCACATCGCATCGGTCGCTCCGGAGTGATACTGGCTCCACTCCGCCATCGGGTGGGTCTCGCCGAGGTGATAGAACGACTGAACCTCGGGCTCGGAGAACGGCCCGGTGCCGCCGTTCTCGTTCGGGCCCCAGGCCATGCCGTAGTTCCGGTTGCAGTCCACGCCGTTGCCGTTGCCGCGGGAACGCGATATCAGGCCGTCCGGGTTGTCCATCGGCACCAGCCAGATTTCCCGTTCGTTCACCCAGCGCGTGATGTCCGGGTCCGAGCCGTAGCCGTTGACAATCTGAATCAGGGAGTAGTGAGCGATTTCGCAGCCGTTGTTCTCGTTGCCGTGCATGGAGAAGTCGAAACAGATGCGCGGCTCCCCTTCCATCACGTTTACGTTGTCCGATATCTTCATCGCCAGCATCAGGTTGCCATTGACCGAATGGCCGATGGTGTCGAGTCGGCAGATGCTCGGGTGGTTCTGGGCGATTATCGCCCAGGTGTCGCGGAGTTGCGCGTAGGTATGGAAGAAGGCGTCGTTTTCCATCGCCGCCTTGCGCACGTCCGGGACCAGAACGTCAATCTTGAATCCTTCCCGGACCAGTTCCTCATAGGTCGGCTGCGTCACCGCGCCGACGAACCAGCCCTCGCCGCCGTCGTAGAACTCCAGCACATCGGGCGCGATGCGCTCGACCTGCTCCGGCGTCACGTAGACCTTGACCTTCATCTCGACCACGTCGAGGAAGTCCACAGCGAATGCCGGCGCGACCACGGCCGCCGCCAGCACAATTAGACCGACCAGCACGATTCTCTTCACATTGCCTCCTGCGGGATAGTTATCGAACATTCTAGCAATCGCCTGCCGGCTGTAAAGCGAACGAGGCGACCCATCCGCGGTTGTCCTGCCAGAACCCTGTCTCTACCGCCTGAACCGGAACGTATCAACGACAACGACCGATTCCGGCCTGGACCAGTCAGAAACGTGCTCCAACGTGTCCCTGGCCCGCGCCCGCACCAGCATCACGCCGCCCCGCGTGAAAGCGTGACGTGCTGAGAAGAACTCAGTCGCCCGAACGAACCCGCTCCAGTCGCCGACCGTGTCGCCCCAGTCGAACTGAAATGAAACCCTCCGTCCGAGCGGATGCCCGGCCGCCGTCACGTACGTAACCGAATCCCCGACCGGAACCGAACCCGGCCCCGACGGACGGTGCGGAACGTACGGCCCGTATTCACCGACGTGAACGAAGGATGTGTCCGACCAGTCGGTCTCATGAACCACGTCCTTCGACCTTGCCAGGACTGCGAATACCCCGGTATCCCCGTAAACGTGCGCAAGGTCGCAGTCGCCTCCCGGCGGCAACGGCCCGACCCAGCCCGATTGATTCCCATCGCCCCATTCAAACAGGTAGGAGAGCGAGTCGGCGTCCGGGTCGAACGAATGAGCCGAGAAGTGCACCGAGTCGCCGCGCTGGGCCATCTGCGGGCCGTCGAGCACGGGCGCCATCGGCGGTTCATTCCGCAGACAGCCAGCCAGAACCAGCAGGCAGGGAATCAACAGGCGCAGATACCGTTGCACGGGTGCAAGCTTAGGCCGATACCCTGTCTTGTCAACGCCTCCCGCAGACCGCACACCGTACACCGTGAACCGTATACCGTCTACCGTCAGCCGCCGGTCCGTGTCCGCACTTCTGCCTTCTGACTTCTGGTTTCTGACTTCTGACTTCGTCCGGTTCGAGACTCCAGCTTCTAGCCTCTAGCTTCTGGCTTCTGACTTCGTCCGGTCTGTCTACTGAGGTGTGCCCCGCCATGCTTGACCGACAGGCATGCGCCGCCTATCTTCACCCATGGACTACCTCCGCGGACTCTGGAATGACGCGCGCCGGTCGGTCGTCGCCGCGCCCGACCTGCTGCTCGTTGCCGCAGCATTCGCGCTGGCCACGCTCCTCCCCTACTACTGGCGGCCACACCCGTCCAACCCGATGCCGGGCTGGAACAGCGCAGTCACCGTGCTCTGGCGCAGCATCTTCTACCTCGCCCTGCCGCTCCTGTCGCTCATCCTTCTCCGCCTCTCCCCAGCCAGGGTCGGGTTCAGCGTTGCCCGGCCCGGACGCTGGCTGCGCGACATCGGTCTGCTCTATCTCATCATGCTGCCGCTTGTCTATCTCGCCTCACGCCAGGCCAGCTTCCAGCGTACCTACCCGTTCTTCGCCTTTGAACGACTGGGCACGGGAAACCTGCTGCTCGGCTTCGGAA
>Ga0116202_10001610_pt1 | contig 13205 bp, 10 predicted proteins | sample LakKivw325mmetaG_FD_94479 | JGI IMG/M metagenome (GOLD analysis project Ga0116202, IMG submission 94479) | Anoxic lake water microbial communities from Lake Kivu, Rwanda to study Microbial Dark Matter (Phase II) - Lake Kivu water 325m metaG | ecosystem: Environmental > Aquatic > Freshwater >...
GGGCGGGGAGGTGCCCTCGGCGGGGCACGAGCTGCGAGTGTACAGGCTGCTGCGGTGAGACGGGATCAGTGACGGCCCAACGGGGCCGAGAGAGAGGCAAGGAACATGCCGTCAGGTGTCACGAAGGCTCTTGCGGGAATCGTGCTCGTCCTGGCGCTCGTGTCCGTCTGTATCACGGCCTGGGCTCAGAAGGATGTCGCCCTGGTGAGCAACGGTGACTTCGAGGCCGACACGCAGGGGTGGCAGGCTGACGAGGGTATGCGCGCGGCCGGGCGATTCGCGGTCGAAGTGGATGAGAACCGCAAGAGCCGGGTCCTGCGGATCGAGAACACCAGCGAGGAGGGCAGCGCGTCCCTGTGGCAAGAGGTGGTCCTTGCGCCCGGCAGGACCTATGAGCTGACCGGCTACTGCCGCTCGACCAGGCTGCAGGAGGGTGCGGGCGTGGCCTTCTACTGCTTCGGCGCGGACGGCAAGCTGCTCAAGCGGGAGTGGGCGTATCAGATTCCCTCCTGGGGCATCAGTGGGTGGCGAGAGCTGTGGGCCGAGTTCAGCCCCCCGAAGGACACGGTCTCGGTCCAGATGAGGCTGATCATCTACAAGCAGGGGACGGTCTGGCTCGATGACCTGGGCCTCAGGGAGACCGAGGCGCGGCGCGGTGAGGTGCGCCGGGGAGAGCCCATCACGGACGGCGGCTTCAGCGTCAGGCGCTACTCGACGCCCCGGCCCGTGTACACGATGGACGTGGCTGACCTGGATGGCGATGGGGTGCTGGAGTTCCTGCTGGGCGACATTGACGGAGTGCTCAGGTGCCAGGAGGAGCCCACCGCGCCGGACGGGGAAGCTCGGGTGGTCTGGGAGCGCGACCTGGGTGGCCTGTGCTTCGATCTGGACTGCGGGGACCTGAACGGCGATGGGACGGAGGAGATCCTGGCCTGCACGGCGGATCGCGAGGGCAACCTGCGCGCGATGGACAGCAAGGGTGAGACGCTGTGGACCCACGCGGTGCAGGGCACGCTGTTCCACCACGTCACGGTGGCGGACCTGGACGGGGACGGCAAGGCCGAGGTCTTCGCAACCCACGATAACCAGCTAGGCGCCTTCGCCCGGGACGGCGAGGTCAAGTGGCAGGCGACCTTCGGCGGGCCGAGATTCCGGGCCGTGGCGGTCGGCGACGTGACCGATAGCCCGGGGAACGAGGTCGCGGCGTCGCTGACCTCGCAGAAGCTCTTCGCGGCGGCCATGGATGCCGAGGGCCGCACGCTGTGGACCTACCAGCCCCGCCAGTACGCCCGCCTCGACACCGAGGATATCGTCGTGGCCGACGTGGATGGCGACGGGGCCAGGGAAGTGGTGCTCGCCTGCAACGGCGGCCTGGTGCTGTGCCTGCGGAACGGGGAAACGGTCTGGGAAGCCCCGCGCGAGAGGCAGAAGCTGTGGCCCAAGCACCGGGATGTCACCGCCAACCTGAGCGGATGCCAGGCGCACATCGCCGTGGCGGACTTCTGCCCCGACAGGCCGGGGCTCGAGACGCTGGTGTCGCTGCTGGACACGGTCTGGCTGCTCGACGGCGAGGGCCGGTACCTGTGGGAGAGCGACAGTGGCCTGGTCCTCCGCCGGATGGTGATGGGGGAGAGGGGAGAAGTGTTCGTGCCCTCGAGCAGCCTGCGCGATGCTTCGTTCTATCAACTGTCGTTCGTGCGTGGCGAGGGTAACGCGCTGGCCGAGTATGTGGTGCCCAACCCCATCTACGACACCCTGGACGGGCTCTACGAGCGGGCGTGCGCCCTGCCAGCCCTGCCATCGCCGGAGGGCGTGACGGGCAAGTTCCACGTGATCTACGCCAATCTGACGTGGCCCACGAGCCAATGGGGGAGCTACAAGCGGCTGGAGCAGACCCACGAGTTCCTCAAGACCAAGGAGAGCGATCACCTGGAGTTCCTCTTCATGCTCTGGCCGAAGGACCTACCGGTGGAGCTGCACCGCGGGGGGATGGTGGAGCAGAGCGAGATCCTGGACGTGGTGAGATTCCTGGAGAAGCTGGGGCGGCCCTTCCTGTTCTTCGCCGACCACGGCTGCTCGCCGAACCTGTCGCTGGACACCATCGAGAAGACGCTGCAGCTCGCGCCGAACACCTGTCGGGGCATGTACGTGGCGGAGAACACGGCCAACTACCCCAGCGCCAAGTGGGGCGAGTTCGTGGCCTGGGCGATGAAGGTCATGGACCTGTGCCGCAAGTACGGGGGCAAGAAGGTCGTCTTCAAGGAGATGTTCGATTCCTGGGCCTTCCTGCCGGCGGATCGGGCCATACAGAACACCCTCCTGCGCCCCGAGTACCGGGACACGCTGGTGGCCATGTACGCCACCAATAATCCCTATGCGCCGGAGCTGCAGATCGGCGGAATGGCGGGCCTGAAGCACGCCGGGCTGGTGAGCGACTGGGGCATCTCCACCCAGTACTGGAACTGGAGCTGGGGAGAGCAGACCACGCGGCAGTCGGTGCCGAATCTGTGCCCGGCGGACGTGATTCTGCAGATAGAGCTGTCCACGGCCTGCCTGGGCGGGCGATGGCTGCACATCGAGGGCGGGCAGGAGTACCTGGAACGGAGCGACACGGTGCAGGTCTCCCAGGCGGCGAAGAGGCACCGAGACCTGGTGTACGAGCTGATCCGCAAGAACGTGCTGCTGCCCGTGCCTGACCAGGCCAACGCGAGCTTCTCGGACGTGGTAGTGGCGCGGCGGGAGCACCCGCTGGTGGGGGAACTGCGGTCGCGCGGCGACACGATCCCGCAACTGGGACCGCCGTGCAGCCGGCCGGTCGGGCCCCTGCGCTCGGGCCTGCTCGGGGTGAATCATGCCCTGCAGACCGTGGGCCCGGGGTTCTTTTCGGCCTATGCCTACGGGAATACGCGGTACGTGCAGACGATGGCGCCTCAGACGCCCTATGGGTACGTGCGGATAGTGCCGGAGTGCGAGGCGACGCGGGCCTTCCTCGCCGACAAGCGGGTGATCGAGACCGACGGCGACAGGGTGTTCCTGAGGTCGCTCGGCAACGTCCAGGGCGAGCCCGTGGACGCCGAAGAGGCCGGGGGGAGCGTGCTCCAGGCGCTGCGGGAGGAGGCTGGGAAGCTGCCGGTGCGCGCGCCGGGCGCGGCCGTGCTCGCCCACCGGCTTCGCGACGGGTACCGGGTCTTCCTGCTCGACCCGGGGTATATGTGCCCCGAGGGCGTGCGAACGAGCCTGGAAGTGACGGGGATGCAGGGAGAGGGCGAGGTCCAGGCGCGGGACGTGCTGACGGGCGAGAGGCTTGAGGTGCGGGAGGGCAAGGTGGACGTGAGCGTGCCGGCGGGGGCCTTCCGGGTGATCGAGGTGAGGTTGCGCGGCAACCTTAGGCGGCCCTAACCTGGATAACTCACGCGTGCGCGGGGGAGGCCCCTCTTTCAAACGCCAAGAGGGGCCCCCCGCACCCCCTCCACCAGAAAGCTCTGTCGCCGCTTGGCTTGCCGACTTCGTCGGCTGCGCCAAGCGGCTCCCTGGTGTCAGTCTGGGACGAGCGCGAGGGTTGCCGGTATCAGCGATACCGAACTCATGGATAATCCGAACAGGAGACTATCCCCCTGCAGGAGACTGCCCTGCTTCACGGCACGGGGATTGCTGGGATTGGGCGCCAGGCTCGGGGCAGCACGGGACCGGGAAAGGCCCAGGGAGACGCTCTATGGCACCCGGAGGTCGCGGGGCAACTGACCGGATTCTGATGGACACAACCACGGCGGCGCTGGCCAAGGCCGCGTCCGCCAGCCTGCTCAGGCAGCAGGTCATCAACGCCAATATCGCCAACGCCGAAACCCCGGGTTACCAGCCCCTGAAGGTGGAGTTTGAGGAAGCCCTGGAGGCGGCGCTGAGGAGCGAGAAGGGCATGGGTCGCTTCGCGACCTCGGGCGTAGGTGGCTTTGTGGGAGCGGGTGCTTCGGTCGTGGACGACGTGGTCCCGGAGGTTGCTCCGCAACCTCACGTTGCTCCGCAACCTCACGTTGCTCCGCAACCTCGGGTGACGGTATCGGGCGGCGGCCCGCGTCGCTGGGACGGGAACGGTGTGAACGTCGAGCAGGAGATGGTGGCCCTGGCGGAGGCGGCTCTTCAGCACGAGGCCGTGGTGAGGCTCCTGAGCCACAAGCTGCGAATGCTCCAGTTGGCGATCAGCGGGCGCAGCGGATAGCCGGTGGACTTGGCAGCCCCTGCCGCCTGATAGGCCGCACCGAGGCTGCGCCCGAGGTTGCGGCGCAACCTGCGGCCGAGGTTGCGAAGCAACCTACGGCCGATGGCGGGGGCCGCTCGGCCTCCAGGAGTGGCGTCTGTGCCCGGGCCGTGGGAGGACACTGCACATGAGCTGGCTGAGAGGATTCGATGTCGTCGCGAGTGGTCTTCAGGCGCAGCGAGCGCGCATGGAAGTGGTGGCTCAGAACCTCGCGAACGCGGATGTGACGAGGACACCGGAGGGAGGGCCGTACAGGCGCAAGGAAGTAGTGCTAGCGGCCGCCCTGCCGGGGCCGCTGGACCTGCCTCCGCTGGTTCGGCTGATGAGACAGGAGGGGATCGCCGCCGGAGGTTGGTCCGCGACCTCGGGCAGCCCGGTCGAGGTGGTCCAGGTGCGCGACGATCTCGGGCCACCGCGGAGGGTCTACGATCCCGGCCACCCCGACGCGGACGCCGAGGGGTACGTACTGATGCCGAACGTGGACGTGCCGATGGAGATGGCGGACATGATGGCCGCGTCGCGGGCCTACGAGGCGAACGCCGCGGCCCTGCAGCAACTGAGACGCTCGATGGAGCAGGCGCTGGAGCTACTGCGGTAGGGGGCTGGGACCGATGAGAGTGGGTGGCACGGTTCTCGGGCACATTCGGCCGCCGATCAGGCAAGACGATGGGCTGATCAACCGGATGTCGGCGCGGCCAGCTCAGCAGCCCTTCGCGGGGGCTCTGCAGGAGGCCCTGGATAAGACCAACGAGCTGCAGCAGGTGGCCGATGCCGAGGCGGAAGCGGTGGCCACGGGGCGCAGCGGCGATATCCACAAGGCGATCGTGGCCATGCGGCAGGCCGAGCTCTCGCTGGAGCTGACGTCCCAGGTGCTGCAGCGAGCGCTTGAGGCCTACAAGGAAGTCAGTCGCATGCAGGTCTAGGGCAGAGGCCGGTGCGAACGGGCGGCGTAGGCCCAGGCTCTGGTCTGCGGCGGGCATCGGCTAGCTACCGGGGGCGACGATGGAGCAGCTTAGCAGAATCTGGGGGACGATGGGCCCGGGGCAGCGGCGGCGGCTGGTGGCGATGCTGGTCGTGGTGGGGCTGACGACCCTGGGGCTCGTGAGCTGGGCACTGCGGCCCAGCTACGCGACGCTGTACGCGGAGATGTCCGGCCAGGATGCGTCGGCGGTGGCGGACTACCTGCGCGAGCAGAAGGTGCCCTATCGGCTGACCGCGCAGGGCACGGCCATCGAGGTACCTCAGGACCGGCTCTACGACCTGCGCCTGAAGACCGCCAGCCAGGGGTTGCTGGGCAGCGGCACGGTGGGCCTGGAGATCTTCGATCGCGGCACCCTCCCGGGCACGGACTTCGCCAACCGCGTGAACCTGCAGAGGGCACTGCAGGGCGAGCTGACTCGGACCATCACGGCTCTGAACGAGGTGTCCTCGGCGCGCGTTCACCTCGTGCTGCCCGAAGAGAGTCTGTTCGGCGAGCCGACGCCGCCGCGGGCGTCCGTGATGGTGAATCTGCGCGGGGGACGGGCGGGAAGCCTGTCGCAGGAGCAGGTGGCGGGAGTCCAGGTGCTGGTGGCCCAGGCGGTGGAGGGTCTGGCGCCCGAGCAGGTCACAGTGGTGGACCAGCACGGGCGAGTGCTGGGCGGCGGGCAGGACCAGACGGGGCTCACCGCCGCGCAACAGGAAGCCAAGGCGAGGTACGAGTCCCTGCTGCGCCAGCGCCTGCAGGGGATGATGGACTCCTTCGTCGGGCCGAGCAAAGCCATCGTCCAGGTCGAGGCGCAGATGGTCTACGAGACGGAGGAGATCAGCAGCGAACAGGTGCAGCCAGGCCCAGTGCCGGGCGTTGTTCCGACAACGCAGGGCACACTGCGCAGGGATCACGTGGTCAAGGAGGACTATTCGGGAGGCACAGGCAGGGTCGGTGGAGCCGCCGGGGTCAGCTCGAATGTCTTCGGCTCGACTCCCAGCGGCACGGGCGGCGGTGGGGGGCAGTACTCGCACAGCGAGGAGACGCGGGAGTACGAGTTCTCGCGGACGACCACCAAGACGACCAGGCCGCCAGGCAAGGTGGCGCGGCTGAGCGTGGCGGTGCTGGTGGACGAGAGCATCGAGGCGGACGAGCGGGTCATCGCTTCCGTGATCCAGGCGGCGTCGGGGTACGACGCCAGCCGGGGAGACACGGTCGAGGTGCGAAAGGCGCTGCTCGAGGCGAGCAAGCTCGCCGAGGAGCAGCTCAAGGACGCGGAGAAGGAGGCGGCTGCCCAGCGGCGGGGACAGCTCCTGGCTCAGGTCTCGCGGTACTTCGGCGGGCTCGCCCTGGCGGTCGTCCTGGGCGTGTTCCTCCTGTCGGCCAGCAAGCAGATGCGGGTGGCGATGGAGCGGGCCGGGCTGGGGACCGGAGGGAACGGCGGCAGGGGCGAGGCGGCTGACTTCGCCCACTCGGCGACAGGGACATCCGGCGAGCAGGCCAGGGGGCAGGCTGCTCCGCAAGCTTTGGCGCCCGGAGACGCGGGAGCCACCACGGCTCTGCCGGGAGATGCCCGTGGGAGCCAGCAGGCCACGACAGCCAGCGCGTCGCCGCAGGAACAGATGCAGGAGGGCCTCTGCAGGCTCGCGCGCGACAACAGCCCGGCCTTCGCCTCGCAGCTCAGGATCCTTCTCGCGGGCAGCGCCACGGACCAGGAGACCGGGGGCCCCAAGGGCACGGGTGAGCGCGGGGCCCCGGCGGCGCGTGGTTAGGCGAGCCGGCGGCGGGGAGGCGTGCGGTGCGGGAAAGAGGGAGGCGGGGCCAGGCTGCGCAGAAAGTGCGCGGGCCTACCTGCGCAGCCTCGGGCTGAAGCCCCGCCCTACAGGAGACACGGCATGACTCCGCACGCGAAGAGCCAGGGCGAGATCGTGGGCCCGGTGACTGCACCGCCTCCGAGAGGAAACGGCGGGTTCCGGGCTCTGCCTCTTGCGCACTTCCTGGTCGGCGGGAGTCCGTCCGGAGCCGGCCAGGGCCAACTCCCGGTCGACTCCGAGGTGCAGTCGCTGGCCGAGGCCGAGCTGGCCAGGGCCCGGGAAGAAGCGCGGCGAATTCTGGAGGAGGCCGAACAGGCCGCTGAGCGCGCCGCTGCGGCGGCCAGGGCCGAGATGGAACGCCGATGTGAGGAGGCCGTGGCCGCAGTGCAGGCCGAGCAGCGGCAGGCCTTCGCCCAGGCCGCGGCAGACCTGCTGGGGCAGATGGAGGAGGGCTTCCACTCTCTGTGCGAGGACCTAGGTCGCCAGGTAGCCGCTCTCGCGATGGAAGTGGCGGAGAAGGTGGTGCGCGACAGACTCGACACCCGGCCGGAGGCGGTCGTCCAGATGGCCCGGGAGGCCCTGCGAAGCCTCAGCGATGGCGGCTGCGCAGCGACCTGCGGGACCGTGCGCCTCGTGGTGAGCGCCGGGGGCGCACGGGAGCTGTCGGAGCACAAGGCGGCGCTGCTAACGGCCCTGCCGCCCGGGGGGGAGTTGAGCGTGGTGGCCGACGAGACCCTCGCGCCCGGGGATGTCATCGTCCAGGGCGAGGGGGGCGAGATAGACGCCCGCATCGCCACTCAACTGGAGGCCATCAGACAGGGTCTGGAGGAAGCCGGCGACGGCCCCGTGGCGAACCTGGCGACGCTGAGGCGGGCGGCGTAAGGTCGCGCAACGACCTCAGGTTGCCCTGCGACCTCGATCATGCCGAGCGCCGGCCTAGCCTCGTGTCGCCCTGCCGGGCCGCATCACCGTTCCCATAGCGCTCGATTGCCCGACAGATGCGCAGCGGCCGCGGTCGCTGGGCACGTTCATCCCGGTCTCGCGCCCCATCCAGCTCCTGCTCCAGCTCCTCCACGTACCGGGCCAGGACTGCCTCCGCGCCCTGGTGGGAGTCCCGGAAGGCCGACAGGGCGCCGAGGATCTCGCGGCGCCGGTCGGGATTGGCCTTGAGGGCCCGGGGAGCGATGGCGAACAGCGCCTGCACCAGCCAGTGCTTGAGCCCCATTAGCTCGCCCAGTGATGGCGTCTGAGCGGACGCGGCGGCCCCCGTCACCTGCTTCACGATCGCCTCGTCCACGGCGCGTCCTCGCTCAATCAGGCGCAGGACGGCCTCGTATAGCTCGGTCGCCGGCGCGGGGCCGGCTCCGTGCGTTGGAGAGCTTCCCGGGTCTAGGAGCATCGGCTCACCGCCTCCTGCCAGGCCTCGGCCAGCTTGGTCAGAATCTCCAGGACGTAGTCGAGCTTGTCCGCGTCGTTGTCCAGGTTGGCCTCGGCGAGGACGCGGTCCAGGTGGGCGTAGAGGCCGGCGAGCCTGGGTGCCAGCTCGGGAGCCCGGGTCTCGTCGAGGGCGAGCGACAGGTGCTGCAGGATCTCCTGCGCGCGGCTTATGGACGTGTGTTTCTCTTCCCACTGGCCTTCACCGAGAGCCTGCCGGGCCCGCAGGACCTTGCGCACGGCCGCCTGGAACAGCATGACGACCAGCATCCTCGGGTCACTGCTCTGCACCTCGACGGTGCGGTAGGCCTGATGCCCGGAGGTTGCGCTCCGACCTTGGGTTGCTGATAGCGGGGATTCGCTCAAGTCAAAGGCCTCCTCGCGCGAGGTCGCCTCGCGACCTCACGGTGCCTGGGGGTGCCGCTGACCGCGCCGCCACGGCGACGGGCGGCGTGCGCAATCCGGGGCATTGGTGTCGCGCTTCTCCCTGTCCCGGCCCTAGCTGCTGGAGCTCCCACGGCTGCCTGACAGGTTCACGAGGGCACCGATCTGGTTGGACAGGTACTGACTCAGGGATTGGGCCTTGGCCAGCGCTACCTCCATGGCTACGAACTGCTCGCGCAGGCGGTCCAGGTAGGAGTCCAGCCTGGTCTGTGTGCGCTCGATGTTGTCGTCAACGGCCTCGATGTCGTCGTTGACGGACTTGGTCAGATGGGCGAAGACGCCGTACGTGGGCTGCTCGACGGCGGCGATGGTGTCGGCCAGCCGCTGCGCGATGCCCTTCGCCAAGCGTACAACGCCCAGATCTCCCGGAGCCTCGGCGGTGATCAGCAGCTTGAGTTCGGCCGTGTTCGCGTTGCCCTCATCGCCCGTCAGATACCGGCCGCGACCCGTGGCGCTCTCACCGCCTATCGTCCCGGCCACATCCAGCCCATGGTAGCTGGCCACCTGGCCGGCCGACTCGCCGCCAAGGTCCGTGCCGCCCGCTCCGTGGTCGAGACTGCTGCTCACGGTGAAGCCACAGTCGCTGCCGTACAGGCCATGCTCGATGGCCAGCTTCGAGCCTTCCACGCCGGCGGAGAGGGATAGGCCGGCGAGCGCGAAGGTGTTGTTGAGGGCCTGCACGGCCTGCTCGAGGGTCATGCCCGAGTACAGGTTCACCTGCCACTCGCTGTTGACGGTGAGGGTCTCGTTGACGCTGATGCCCGCGGCCAGGGCCGCGCTCTCGGCGCGGGCCCGAGTGGCCGCCTGGGTGATCGTGACGGCGTAGCCCGAGGCGGTCGAGGGCTGCGTGGCCCGCGTGCTGCTCACGTACTGCACGCTCGAGCTGGTCGTCTCGCTCGTGACCGTGAAGAGCCGGCGCACGGCCTGCGGATCGTCGCTCAGCGCCGTGCGCAGCTCGGTCTCGTCGAGCACCAGGTGGTCTGACTGGTCAGTCGTGATGCCTATCTGGGAGGCCAGCACCGTGCCGGAGACCAGGCCCTGGACGGGCAGGGTGAAGGCCTGGCGAAGGTTGCTCTCCAGGTGCACCACATCGTAGCTGGCCAGGAAGGCTCCGCCCTCGCCCGTGTCGGGGTCGAAGGACTGGTTGGCAGCGATGAAGTCAACGACCGCGTTGTACCGCTGTACCAGTTGCCGGACGGCGCTCACGGCGGGCTCCAGGTTGGCGCTGACCGTGAGGGTGAGAGTGCGCGCGGGATCGGCCTGCACCAGTTGCAGGCTCAGGCCCTCCAGGACGTCGTCCAGGCTGTTGGTGGCGCGGGTGATCGTCTGCTGATCCAGGACCACCTCGGCGTCCTGGGCGGCCTGAATCTCGTTAGCGACGGGCTTGGCGAGCAGCCCGAGGGTGACCAGAACGTTGCCGGCATCACTGAAGGTGGGCGTCTCGCTGTCGCCCACGACCCTCAGCTCGTGGGTCGTGGTGCCGCCCTCGGTCACGGTCTGCACCGTGGCGGTCACCCCGGCCACGTTGGCAGTGATCCGCTGGGCCAAGTCCTGCAGCGAGTCCACGCTCAGGTCCATGGCCACGTCGGTGCCGTTGATCTGGACGGTGCCGGCCGGGGCGGTCTGCAGGCCCAGCGCCGTGCCCACGCTGGTCACGGCGGAGCTCATTCCGTCCGACGCCGCGCCCTGGGCAAGAGCGTGCTTCACGGTGGTCGTGGACCCGACCAGACCGAGGGATTCGAGCAGGCTGTCGCTGTTGGCATCCACCAGGTCCAGGGCGTTCGCCGCCCCGGTCTGCAGGCCGGTGAGTACGAGCCGATGGTCGTCGGCGGCGACGTGGAGGACCGTGGCCTGCACCTGCGCCCCGGCGCTGTTGATGGCCGCGGCCAGATCGGCCAGGGTGTCATCGGCCTGCAGGGTGATCACGCGCCCGTTGATGAGGAGGTCGCCGGAAAGCCCCAGGGCCTCGTCCGCCGCGGCTACGCTGGCGGACCGGACCCTGTGCGCCTGCGCCAGCTTGTTGATGACGATGGAGTGGCTGCCTATCGGCGCTGCGGCATCCGCCGAAGCGACGAGGGGCGCGGCTGCGGTCGGGTCGGCGCCGCTGACGCTGACCTTGCGCGCCCCGTAGACGTCCACGGCCGCGGCGCTCAGGGCGGCTGTCTGCAGGGACAGAACGTAGGTCTCCAGCGACTGGAACACGCTCAGCCGGTCCTGCAATTCCGCGCGCTGGGTCTGGAGAGACTGGATGGGCTGGCTTCGGGCCGCCGAGATCTTCGCGATGATCCCCGAGATGTCCAGGCCCGACGCCACACCCTCAACGCTTACCAGACCCGCTGAAGTCGAGTAGTTGGTGCCCATGATGTCGTCCTTCCCGCCGTGATCGCGCCGCCTCGGCGACTGACCAGCGCAAGGCCACCCCCGCAGGCACGAGCGGATCGCCGGCACAGCCGGCGACGGTTGAGCAAAGCCGACGCCCGCGGGGGTGGACGCGGCGCTGGGCCGATAGGCCCAGAGGTTGCGCAGCGACCTCGGGCTGTACCCTCCTGGTAGTCATCGGCACCGGGCGAGGTCGAGTGAAGGGAGCCGGAGCCCCGATCTGCTCAGGGGGCCTGCTCTTCCTGGCCGGGCCCTGAGGGAAGGTGCGCGTCCGCTTCCTGGCTGGTGACTGCGCTCGGTCCACGCCATCCTGAAACCCTTGGCGGGGGCCCCCCGGGCCTGAGACTGCCCGAAGGCTGCGCAGCAATCGCGGTTGCCGCGGAACCTCGTGCGGCTGCGGCCCTGTCCCTGTTAACGGGGACGCCCCGTCCACCGGCGGTCGGCCTGTCCAGGATCTCGCCCAGCAGGCGCCAGCTCTCCTCGAGGGGTGTCATCTCGCCCAGGTCCTGCCGCAGGAAGGCCGTGAGGCTCGGCCGCAGCGCCAGGGCTCGGTCCAGCAGAGGGTTGCTGCCGTGCTCGTAGGCCCCGAGATTCACCAGGTCCTCCGCCTCGCGGTGGGCGGCCAGCAGCTCCCTGACCTCTTCCGCCAGTCGCCTCTGGCGTACCGGCATGATCCGCGGCATCAGCCGACTGACGCTATGCACGACGTCTATCGCCGGGTACTGTCCCTGCGAGGCAAGGCGACGCGAGAGGACCACGTGGCCGTCGAGAATCCCCCGCACGGTGTCCGCGACGGGGTCGTCCAGGTCATCGCCCTCGACCAGCACCGAGTACAGGCCCGTGATGGAGCCAGCCGCCGGGGCGGCGTGGTCAGCCGAGGGCGGGTCCCCGGTGGCGCACCCCATTCCCGCTCGCTCCGTCAGGCGGGGGAGGCTGGCGAAGACGGAGGGCGTGTAGCCGCTGCGGGTCGGTGGCTCGCCGACGGCCAGGCCCACTTCGCGCATGGCCCAGGCGACGCGCGTGACCGAGTCCATCATCAGCAGAACGTCGCGGCCGAGGTCACGGAAGAACTCCGCGATGGCCGTGGCGACCTGGGCGCACTTGATCCGCACCAGAGGTGGCTGGTCGCTGGTGGCCACGACCACCACCGAGCGGGCCAGCCCCTCGGGGCCCAGGCTGTGGTCAATGAAGTCCCGCACCTCGCGCCCGCGCTCGCCGACGAGGGCGATGACGTTGACGTCGCACCGAGAGCCTCGGGCGGCCATGCCCAGCAGCGTGCTCTTGCCCACACCGGCGGCCGAGAAGATTCCCAGGCGCTGCCCCTTGCCACAGGTCAGGCAGGCGTCCATGGCCCGGATTCCCAGGCCCAGAGGCTCCGTGATCGGCGCGCGGTGCAGGGCGTTGGGGGGCGAGTTCTCGAGGGGCATGCGGCGACGGGTCGCGGCTTGGGCCGCGCGCCCGCCGTCCAGCGGCTCGCCCAGGCCGTTGAGCACGCGGCCCAGCAGATCCTCGCCCACACACACCTCAAGCTGGCGGCCCATGCCGAGCACCCTGCTCCCCGGCGCGACCCGGCGCGTGTCGCCTATGGCCATGAGCAGCAGCCGACTCCCACGGAAGCCCACGACCTCGGCCGGGAGCGGCTCTTCGCTGTGGGCCGGGAAGATCAGGCACAGCTCGCCCAGACAGGCGGGAGGGCCCTCGGACTCCATCACCAGCCCGACGGCCTCGCGCACTCGCCCGAGACGCCTCGCTGGGTCCGACCGACGCACCTGTTCGAGCAGCTCCTCGATATTCGCCATGACAGCCCCCCGTCGCCCAGGGTTGGCCCGGAGCTGCCCGCGGGCCAGCTTTGGGCCAACTCCCGGCGCAGTCAGTCGCCGGGACGGCGCAGTCAGTCGCCGGGACGGCGCAGTCA
>Ga0116202_10001614_pt1 | contig 13198 bp, 5 predicted proteins | sample LakKivw325mmetaG_FD_94479 | JGI IMG/M metagenome (GOLD analysis project Ga0116202, IMG submission 94479) | Anoxic lake water microbial communities from Lake Kivu, Rwanda to study Microbial Dark Matter (Phase II) - Lake Kivu water 325m metaG | ecosystem: Environmental > Aquatic > Freshwater >...
GAAGGAACTCCTGCCTCTGGTCCGCGGGGCCGCACAGCCGCCGGTCACAGTTTCATCCCGCATGGGCATCAGCAAGCTCTACGACGTCGGTGACGAGCTACTGCTGATGATCGCAAACTGGGACCTTGACGCTCCGACGGAGGCTACCATCACCTCCGCCGGTTCGCATGAGGTCACCGATATGCTTAGCGGCGACAATCTGGGGAGACTCGGTGGCCCCGCGAGGCTCGAGGTGACAGTCCCCGCCGGAGGCTGGCGAGTACTCAAGCTCCTCTAGCCCCACTCCCGGGATCTGCTCCGCTTCGCGGTTCTAGCTGATGCTATCACTTCACGTCGCTGCCCATGTCAACCGCGACGGAATTGGGCACCGTGACGGTGTCGCCCGGCCCATAGTCATAGATCAGCATGCGTGCGACACCGTCACCGTCCTTGTCCACGAATTCGCTCGCATGCTGTTCCTGTGTCAGCCCCGGGTGCTGTGTCTGGTCAAGGAACGCGTTGTGGTTCCCGGACACTCCGGTAATCTTGTACGTGGCTGAGCCGTCCTCATTGGCTAGGGTCTTTCCGTGATAGTACAGCCATCGGCCGAAGATCAGGTCGGCCCCGCAGCCGATGTAGCTGGCGAAGACCGAGGTGACAGGTCCCTCACCGATCCGTGGGTCCAACTCCAAGGTCAGTTCCACGCCGTCCGGTACGCTCCTGGCTCCGACTATCAGATGCGAGCAGTCGTTCCCCGCCTCGTTGGTTATTCGCAATTGCCGGCCCACGAGCAGTTGCGGCGGCGTCGGGGTCGGCTCCACCACAATCTTACGGGCCGGAAAGTTCGCCGTGACTATTCTGCCCGTGTACGAGGCCGCCTCCGCCTCAACGCGGGCATCTCCCTTGCTTATGTACGTGCCATTCACCAGGAATGCCTTGTCCATGCGGCCGTTGACCTCCGACCATATCCCGAAGGAGCCAAGCATTTCCACCCCGTCGCCCGTACGCACGGGTATGGACGGGTCGTAGCACTGGATGATGGTGTCCACACGATCCCCCAGCACGACCTGGAAAGCCACCGCCGGCTGGTCGCTCTGATCGTCGCTGCTTACCTGAATGTGTCTGACCTCGGAAATGGCAGGCTCCCCCTGGTACGGCTCGATGACGGTCGCGAACTGGCTGCTCAGTCCCTCTTTCCCACCCCGGTGCTGCATGACCCATTGCAGTTGATACGGGTTACCACCTCCCGGCGGCTTGCCCTTTGCGAGGCTGACATCCGAAGGCTGGGGCTGCACCTCATACATGCGCAGGTGCAGATCGGGGTAGTTCTCCAGCGTCCATTCCATTTGCCACGGCCTGTCGGCACTCGCCTTCCGTACGTCGTACATGTACGGGAAGGCCGATAGGAGGGGGTTTGCCTTCGTCCATTCGTCACCCTTGCCATACTCGACATCGGGCCCGGCGAGGGTGCCGGCAGCCTGGGATACGAGTTGCAGGCCGCTCGCGGCAGCGCTTCCCCGAGGCCCGTGAAAGCTCACGTAGTGATGCGTTCCGCCTCGCAGTCGGAGGATGCTGATCCCATAGGAATCCCGCTCGTTTATGTCCACCAGAGCTATACTTCGGGCCATCAGCGGGCCGGGTACCATCTCGTAGATGCGCCACGCCGGCACATCGCGGTATGCACGCGTGCCCACACAGGCCATCTTTGCCCATCCGCCATCGGCGAAGAGTTCGAGAACGCCGCCCCCTATCCGCCGAATGGCGGGGTCTTCGCCGACGATCTGTGCGCTGTAGTGCGTCAGGCGATTGCCCTCCCACGGCACGCGGAACGTCCAGCTATGTGGATAACCCAGTTCTGGAAGCAGCGTCCGCTGCTTCGCCTCAAACCCCATTGTTAGCATGTCGTCGTGGCGATGCCCGTAACACTCACCCCAGCGCAGCCATAGCGCCCGCTGGTCGCTGCCACTGCCGCTGCGCAGTGTGGCCTGGCCGTAGCCGTCCAGGAAATTGCTGGGAAGCTGCAGCTCCGCGCCCTCACGAGCAATTAAGGCCTCGACTTGTGCCCGCAGTCTCTCATCCCGCAGCGCTGGGATCGGGGCACTGACGTTGGGGTCCCAGAGCACTCTGGCGAAGTTGGTGCAATCAGGATATACCGCGAAGGGCGCCACATAGTCTTCCGGCCCCAGTGAGGAGCAGATGTCGAGAGGTCGAGCATCCGTGCGTTCCACATCCCCGGAGTCTCCGACATCGGCCCAGGTGCGGTTGATCATGCTGTAGTTGACGTGGAAGTCGTACATGGTCTTGTACTTGGGGTCTTTCGTCAGCAGCGGGAACTTGGCATCCTTGTATTGCTCCGGGCGCAACTCCACAATGCGGTTCAGTACATCGGCAACAGCTTGCAGGTTGGTGACATGTCCCCGGTTGTAGGACGGCGACTCAAACGGCGCGCCGTCAATGAAGTACTCGTTGGTGAGAAAGTAGCGCATCCCGCCCTGGTTGAAAGTCCATTCCACTATCTCCCTGGCGCGCGGGGTGTTAAGGACCAACGCAGTCTCCATGGCGCATCGCTGGCCCTGCGGATGGTTGCCGATGATCGTGCCATCCAGGCAGCCCTGGGCCATCACCCGAAAGTAGCCGGTCTCGATGAAGCTGCGGGCATCCTGCATTGTTCTGATCTCGGGGTGGTAGTTGTCTTGCAGGAACTTGATAAACTCCGGGTCCTCGGTGTCGAAGTAGTCCCAGATGCACTCGAACGCCTTGGCATACCCGGTTAGCCTGGGTACTTCCCAATTGTCCTCGACATAGAACCACGTCTGGTAGGGCTTCATGCCGGTCTGAGGGATGATCTTGCCTCTCCAGACCGCCTCGCGCGTATAGGCCTTCCGCTGATTGATGTTGAGCGCCAGGTTCAGGTACTGCTCGGCCACACGGAACATTGCCAGGGCCGCAGTGCGACCAATCCGCTGGTTGCCGGTGCGCGCGTACAGATCGCAGTATCGGTCCACCAACGGAATATAGCGGTTGAGGTAGTGCCAGCAGTTGTAGTAAGAAACAAAGCAATAGGGGTCCCCTTGCGGGTCAATGTAACCCCATCCGTCGTCAGGGTACTGCCCGTTTGTCATGTCTCCAGCCGCGAAGTTGTTGTCCGGGAACCATCGCTTACATTCGGGACACTGCACCTGATACGGATGGTTCTCGTAATCGAACACCCACGGGTAGAAGGGGCTGCGGCCTTCGTAGATCTTGCGCCCGCAGATGGGGCAGCCTTTCGGGCTGGTCCGCTGCACAAATACGGCGCGTGGGAGCGTCGTCTCCGGCAACCAGGAGAACACATCCTCATCGGCGGGCAGGGCGGCCACCGTCTTGGCCACCGCCTCGGGACCGCCGGCGCCGGCCGCGCGCATTTCGTCAAGCTGCTGTCGCGTGAGGAAGCTGATGTCGCTCTTGTGCTCGTCCCCACCCTCCATCGGGAAGATGAGCGGCACCCATCGGCCCTCGAACTCCAGGCTTCCCGGCTTGAGCGCCTGTTCCCATGGAATCACCTGTACAGGCAGTGAAAGCGAGTAGGCGCCGGACGAGAACAGAATCTCCCCTGTCTCCAGAGGTTGCAGCGCCCGGAAGTAGAAGCGCTGAATCGTGTCCCCCGTCTTATGCGGCCACCGATCAAAGAGCTTCAGCGCATCGGGGTACTTTACGTCCAGCTTTCCGCAATCCCCAGGAGTCTCGATGACTATACGCGTCTGCTGCCCGAGCAACCAGAACATCGGCTTCTGGATGCACTTCAACTCGTCTGCGGCCATGCCCAGCGATACCCACTCAAGCGCCACCAACACGAGCACGACGCCCGCGATCCCGTTTCGCATCTCGTAACACCTCAGATTGCCAGTATCGGTTTTCACGTCGCGTCAGTCCCCATCTGACGCGGAACCTTGTCACTGCTTGGTCGCGTCAACAGAGGTGACATTGGGCACGGTCACCGTGTCCCCAGGCCCGTAGTCGTAGATGACCAGGCGCGCTATGTCGTCTCCGTCCTTATCCACAAATGCGGCGCCCAATTCCGCGGCCTTCACGTCGGCGTGCCGCGCCGGGTCAAGGTACACGTTGTGCGTGCCGACGACGGCGCTTGTCTTGTAGAGCCCAGATGCGTCTTCGTTTGCCAGTGTCTTGCCGTGGTAGTACAGCCAGCGTCCGAAGATAAGGTCTGCCCCGCAGGCCACGAAGCCGTCGCCGACACCTTCCACCGGCCCCTCGCCGATCCGTGGATCGTATTCCAGCGTCAGCTCCGTGGCATCCCCGACGTTTGTGGCCGCCACAATGATGTGCGAACAGTCATTGCCTGAATCGTTCGTTATTCGTGCCTGGCGGCCGACCATCTCTTCCGGCTTCGGCGCCGCCGGCTTCACCAGCACTTTCCGCTCCGCGAAATCCGCTGAGACGATTTCGCCGGTCCAGGATGGGTTCTCCGCCGCCACTCGCGCGTTGCCCTTCGCGATGTACCCACCGTTGACGAGCAGCGCCTTCTGCATCTGCCCCCCGACCTCGGACCAAACGCCGAATGACCCGAGCATGCTCACGCCGCTCTTTGTGGTTACGGCTACAGTCGGGTCATAGCAGTGAATCACGGTGTCCACGCGATTCCCGATTGCCACCTCGAACGCCACAGGCGGCTGGTCTCCCTGGCTCTCGGTCATCACTCCGAGGCGGCGGACTTCAGAAATCGCCGGTTCGCCCTCGTACGCCTCCAAAACCTTGACGAACTGACTGCTCAGTGGCGCGGCGTCGTTGCTGCGGTGCTCAATGACCCAAAGTAGCTCGTATGGATTGCCGCCGCCCGGTGGCTTGCCCTTGGCGAGCCCCACGTCAGATCCCTGCGGTTGTACCGCATACACGCGGAGGTGTAGGTCCGGGTAGTTGTCCAGCGTCCAGTCAATGTCCCACACGCCCTGTGAGGTGGCTCTCTGGACGTCGTACAGGTAGGGGAACGCCGCCAACTGCGGGTTGGCCTTAGTCCACGCCTGCCCCTTGGCATACTCGACGTCAGGCCCCGCCATGGTGCCGTGCGGCTGGGGTGTCAGGTTGAGCCCTTCGGGTGAACCCTCGCCCCTGGGGCCGTGAAAGCTGACGTAGTGATCGGTGCCGCCGCCGAGGCGGAAGATATCCACTGCATAGGAATCGGTGTCATTGATGTCCACCAGCGCGATGGTTCGCGCCATCACAGGACCCTGCAGCATCTCGTAGATCTGGGGAGCGGCTGCGGACTTGTACGACCGCGCTGCGGCACAGGCCATCTTCGCCCAACCGCCATCCGCGAACAGCTCCAACACGCCGCCTCCGATACGCAAGGTGCCCTCCGGCTCTCCCACGATCTCGGCGCTGTAGTGTGTGAGCCGGTTCCCCTCCCACGGCACGCGGAACGTCCAACTGTGCGGGTAGCCTAACTCGGGGAGTAGTGTGCGCTGCTTGGCCTCGAAGCCCATTGTCAGCAGATCATCATGCCTGTGACCGTACAACTCGCCCCAACGCACCCACAGCGTCCGCCTGTCATCGCCGCTGCCGCTGCGTAGGATCGCATGTTCGTAGCCGTTCAGGAATGTGCTGGGCAACTCGATTTCGGAGCCCTCGCGCTGTACTATGTCTGTCACCTTCGTGCGTAACTGTTCATCCTGCAACTGCGGAATAGGTGCACTGGCCCCGGGGTCCCATAGCACCTTTGCGAAGTTGACATCATCCGGGAAGAGGGTAAACGGCGCGACGTAATCGGCTCGGCCCAGAGTTGAGCAGGGACTTGGGCTATGCGGCTCGGTGGAAGCGACATCTCCTGCATCGCCGACAAGGGCGCAGGTGCGGCCAAGCAGACCGTACTTGATGTTCAGGTCGTACATGTACTTGTACTTGGGATCCTGTGTCAAGAGCGGGAAGCCGGCATCCTTGTACCTGCCCGGATTCAGCTCCACGATCCGGTTCAGCACATCGGCGACGGACTGCGTGTTGATGTAGTGGCCCCGGTTGTAGCCGGGTGATTCAAAGGCTGAGCCGTCTATGAAAAACTCGTTGGTGAGGAAATACCTCATTCCGCCCTCGCGGTTGAAGGTCCATTCCACGATGTCGTAGGAGCGTGGCGTATTCAGCGCCAGCGCCGCCTCCATGGCGGCACGCTGGGACTGGGGATGGTTGCCAATGAGCGTCTTGTCCAGACATCCTTGCGCCACCACACGCAAATATCCTGTCTCGAGGAAATTCCGCGCATCCGCCATCGTCTGTATCTCCGGATGATGGTTCTCCTGCAGGAACTTGAGGAACTCTGGGTCCTCCGTGTCGAAGTAATCCCATAGCTGGTCAAACGCCACTGCGTACTGAGGTACAAGCGGGCACTCCCAGTTATGCTCTATGTAGAACCAGGTGTTGTACATCCTGACGTTGGTCTGTGGGATGATGGAGGCGCTCCACACCGCGCTGCGCATGTATGCCTTGCGCTGGTTGATGTTGAGCGCAAGGTTGAGGTACTGCTCGGCGATGCGGAACATCATCAGCGCTGCCGCGCGCCCCACGTGTTGATTTCCGGTACGTGCGTAAGCCACGGCATAGTTGCGCATGTTGGGTCCGTAAGAACCTCGGTAGTAGTACTGAGTGTAATATGACACAAAGCAGTATGGGTCGCCAGTCTTGTCTATGTAGGCCCAGCCGTCATCCGCGTATTCGCCGCTGGTCATGTCATCGGCGGCGAAGTTGTTGTCCGGGAACCATCGCTTGCACTCGGGGCACTGCACCTGATATGGGTGGTCCTTGTAGTCCAATACCCACGGGTAAAACGGGGAACGGCCCTCGAATATCTTCCGGCCGCATATGGGACAGCCCTTCGGGTTCTTGTACTGGACGAAAACCGCACGCGGGATGGTGCTTTCCGGGAGGTCGTAGAACAGCTTACGGGCGTCGGGCAGGGCCGCCGCTATCTTCTCTCCCTCTTCCCGGTGCGCCTCGCGGCCCGCTCGCAATGCTTCGACCTCGGCTTGTTTCAGGAATGTCGGACCGCTCTTGTGCTCGTCGTCCCCCTCCATCGGGAATATCCGTGGTACCGCCAGTCCCTCGAACTCGCGACTTCCCGCCCTCAACGCCTCAGCCCACGGTAGCACCTGCACCGGCAGCTTGAGCTCGTAATTGCCGAATTTGAATGCAATCTCCCCCGCCTCCAAAGGCCGCATGGCACGGAAATAGAATCGCTGCGTGGTGTCCCCTGCCTTGTACGGCCAGCGGTCAAACAGCTTCAGCGCATCGGGATACGCCACCTCCAGCTTCCCGCAATCCGCAGGAGTCTCGATGACTATCCTGGTCTGCTGGCCATCCAGCCAGAATAGCGGCTTCTGGATGCACTTCAGATCCCCGTCACCCCAAGCCGCCATCGCCAGCGTCAAGCTGATTATCGCCAACAGGCACAAATGGTGTTGTATTCGCATGATGCCTACCCCTTTTCGCATTTCTGGTTTCGCGTTCTCTCATGCGGTATTCTCTACACACTATTGGCCGCCAACCGTCCCTGTTCCTTGTCGGCGAGCGTTGGTGGGCGGCGACGCTCGGCCCGTAAATGCGGCAAAGCCCCCTCTCACCACGTCCAAGAGGGGGCCACGGAACTGCCTTAGTGCCGTCCCTTTCTAGCCGCCGCTCGCGTTGCCTACAGAAATGAAGTTGGGAACCGTAACGGCATCGCCAGGGCCGTAGTCGTAGATGGTGAACCGCACGTTGCCGTCGTTCTCCCTATCCGTGAATTCGATCCCCAGCTTCTCCTTGCCTGCGTCCGGGTGCACCTGAGTGTTGATGTATGCTCGCGAGCTCCTCACCCCGTTAATCTTGTATAGCGCCGAAGCATCCTCATTGCTCAGTGTCTTCCCGTGGTAGTACAAATAGCCGCCGAACACGAGCTGCATGCCGGAGGTGATGCCGTCCTCGTGTATCTCGACCACCGGACCCTCGCCGATGCGAGGGTCGAGCTCCAATGTCAGTTCCGTGCCTTCAGCTACCGTCTGAGCCCCGACTATCAAGTGAGTGACATCATTTCCTTGCTCGTTGGTGATGTGCGCGTAACGGCCCACAAGCGCCTCGGGCTGTGGGTGAGGCGGTGCCACCACTAGCTTGCGTTCCGTGAAGTCCGCCGACACGATCTGTCCGGACCATGCGGCTGTCGGAAGCGTGTACTGCTTCTCCCCCTTAGCTATGCGGGTTCCGTTGGCGAGGAATACACCCTTGACCTGGTTCCCGACCTCAGCCCAAATGCCAAGAGATCCCTGCATGGTAATCCCATTGCCGGTTGTTACAGGTCCGTCGGGATCGCGGCAGTAGATAATCGTGTCCACCCGGTCGCCGCACGTGATCCGGAACGCAACGGGGGAATGCTGACCTGCGACCTGCGTGCTGACATTCAGGTGCTGCACATCCGTTATCAGTGGTTCGCCTTCGTATGCCTCGATGACTGTGGCAAAGCAACTGCTCAGCGGGAACTCGCCCCTCGTGTGCTGCACCGCCCACTGGAGCTCGTAGGGCTTGCCACCGCCTGGTGGTTTGCCCTTTGCCAATCCCACATCCGCTCCGCTGGGCTGTATCGCGTGCATCCGCATGTGCACGTCCGGGTAGTTCTCCAGCGTCCAGTCCATGCTCCAGATACCCTCGGCCGTGCCTCGGTACACGTCATAGAGGAACGGAAAGCACATGATCTCCCAGTTTGCCTTGCTCCATTCTGAATCCCATTTAATACCATACGGGATATCCGGCCCGGCCAGCGTCCCGCCATTCTGTGCCGTTAGCTTCAGGCCGCTGCACTCGGCAGTCCCGCGCGGCCCGTGGAAGCTCCAGTAATGATCTGTGCCGCCATGTAGTTGGAAGATGCTCACCGCGTAGGAGTGCTGGGGTGATATGTCCACCAGCGCGATGGTGCGCTCCCTAATCTGCTCCGGGAGCATCTGGTAGAGCTGCGGCGGGTCCACGACTACATGCTTGCGGTCCATGGCGGTCGCCATCTTCGCCCAGCCGCCGTCGGCAAACATCTTCAGAGCACCGTTGCCTCTGGTCGCCGGCTTCACATCCTCTCCGACGATCCGCGCATTGTAGTGGATGCACCAGTTCATGTCCCATTCGGTGCGGTAGTCTTCCCCCCTGTAGTAGCCCAGCTCCGGCAGCAGTGTTCGCTTCAGCGCCTCATAGCCGATGCTCAGTTGATCGTAGTGCACATGGCCGAACGCCTGCCCGTACCGCATCCACAAGGCGCGCTTGTCCTCGCCCTCTCCGCTGCGCAATATGACGTGCTTGTAGCCGTCCAGTACGTTGCTGGGCAGATCAAGTTCTGCTCCGTGCTTCTCGACAAGTTCGGTCACCTTTGCACGCAGCTTCTCGTCGGCAAGCTGTTTGATGGGCTGATTGGTTTCGGGGTCCCAGAGCACTCGCGCGAAGTTGACGTTATCAGGGCACTTCTGAAAAGGCTTGATGTAGTCTTGACGCGACAGGGTCGAGCAGGGGTGGAGCGGCCATGGCTCCGTCGGAGCGACATCACCGGAATCGCCCACATGAGCGCAAGTGCGGCCAATCAGGCTGTAGTTGATGTTGAAGTCATACATGTACTTGTACTTCGGATCGTCTGCCAGCAAGGGGAATCCGGCATGCTCGTAATCGTCAGGTCGCATGCCGCGGATTCTATCCATCAAATCCGCAATCTCCTGCGTATTGATGTAGTGGCCGCGGTTGTATCCGGGAGCCTCGAAGGCCGAACCATCTATGAAGAACTCGTTCGTGAGGAAGTAGCGCATCCCCCCTGCGCCATTGAAGGTCCAGTCCACGATCTCGTGCGAGCGTGAGCTGTTGAGGACGAGTGCCAGCTCCATCGCGGCGCGCTGGCCCTGGGGATGATTGCCCACGATGGTGCGGTCCAGGCAGCCTTGGGCCACAACGCGGAAGTAGCCGGTCTCGATGAACTGCCGCACGTCCTGCATCGTCTTGATCTCGGGGTGGTGATGTTGCTGCAAGAAGTGGATCAGTTCCGGGTCATCTTCGTCGAAGTAGTCCCATATCCACTCGAACGCGGGCGCGTACAGTCCCACCAGAGGAACTTCCCAGTTGCCCTCAACGTAGTACCATCCTCCGTCCACCGCAGGTGTGCCCTGCGGCACAATTCCGCCTCGCCACAGGGCCTCGCGGGTGTAGGCCTTGCGCTGATTGACATTAAGTGCGAGATTCAGGTACTGCTCGGCCAGACGGAAAAGCGTCAATGCCGCCGCCCGCCCCAAGCGCCTGTCGCCCGTACACGCGTACATATTCGCGTAGACATAAGGCAGGTTCCTGAAGCGGTTCATGTAGTACCAGCAGCAATAGTAGGCCACGAAACCATACGGTGTGCCATCGTCCGCAAAGTAGCACCAGCCGTCGTCGGGAAATTCGCCGCTTGCCATGTCGCCGGAGGCGAAGTCGTTCGTAGGGAACCAGCGCCCACATTCGGGGCACTGCAGTTGATACGGGTGATTCTCGTAGTCCAAGGTCCACGGGTAGAACCCTGAACGCCCCTCAAACACCTTCTTCCCGCATATCGGGCAGCCCGTCATCGGGTAGCGGTTCACATACACGCTGCGCGGTACCGTCGTCTCCGGCAAGGCGTAGAATACTTTCTCCATGTCTTCGGCTTCTGCGAGCCGCTTCGAGACGACTTCTTCGCCGCCGGCTCCGCCTATGCCGCTGCGCCGGAACCGATCAACATACTCTTGCGTCAGAAAGCTCAGTCCGCTCCTATGCTCGTCCTTTCCCTCCAGAGGGAATACGCGGGGCAGCTTGAAGCCCCCGCTCTCAAACTCGTCCGTCAGCGCCTGCTCCCAGGATAGGACCCGCACCGGCAGAGATAGCTCGTATCCTCCCGACTTGAACCGGATCTCCCCCGCCTCCAGCGGCTTCTGCGCGCGAAAGTAGAACCGCTGGGTGGTATCTCCTGCCTTGTAGGGCCAGCGGTCGAAAAGCTCGAGCCCATCCGGATGGGTGACCTCGAGTTTCCCGCAATCCTCTGGTGTTTGGATCATGATCCGTGTCTGCTGTCCGACTATCCAGAATGTCGGCTGCTGAATGCATCTGAGCTCACCTTCGGCGCAAGCCATGGAGATCGCCACAAACACACTGATTGCGGTCAGATAAGTCATTGTCTGTCTGGACATTCCGACACCCTCCGTACGAGCTTGATACCCTTGGTGCCGTATTCGCCTTCGGCGTGGCTTCCCCTACCTGAGAGCCGGTCGAGCGGTACTACCACGTAGGCGCATAGGTCTGGCAGGTGCGAATGTGGCAGCAGACGAATCTATGCTCACACACAACACGCTCTGCTAGGCGCAATCTCAGCAGCGCCGGCGTTGGGGGTGTCTGTGAGGCGACAAGCATCAAGGAGGGGATGACCCATGCCGTATGTTCTGGGCCTATTCAGAGTCAAGGACTTCGAGGCGTGGAGGGCCGGATTTGTTGCGGAAGAGAGCGTGGCATGGCGAAAGAGCGATGGCGCTGGCAAGTACCGCATCTTCAGAGCTCAGGATGACCCGTCCACGGCTCTGGTGCTTCTGGAATGGGACAACCTGGATAACGCCCGGCGACACGCACAATCGGCCAAGCTGAGGGAAATCCACGAGAACATTCTGACTGCTCCGCCGGAGGTCTACTTCCTTGAGGCCGATGAAGATGGGCCGGCATGGTAGACGCTGGCATGGCGCTTGGCGGAGAATGCTGTCGCATTACGATGTAGCCCCGTCTACGGCGGCTGAACCACTCTGCGGGCATGGCCGTCTGAACGTCCATCAGGGCTGCAGATGCGTGATGAGCCAGTCAATGACGCGCCCGCCGAAGGTCTCCGTTATGTCATGCTCGGCGATGCGTGCTTCGTACTGGAAGTTGCCCGGGACTCCTAATGTGTGGTACACCTGGCTCACCTCGCTGACGACGCGGTGATAGCCGCCAATCGGGAACCAGGTGTCGTTGACGTTGTTCTGGATCAGGAGCGGCCTCGGTGCGATGCAGGCGATGATGTCCTGAGTGTCCCCGTATTGTGCCCACTTGTGTATATACGTGCCATAGCAAGTATGCCCGGTTGTGAAGGCCACATACTCATTCACCAATGCTTCATAGGTTGACACCGAGCACACCGGGCAAGCGGCCTTCACCCGTTCGTCCATCGCTGCAAGTGTCCACGTCTGCATTCCACCCCAACACAAGCCGACAGCCGCGAGCCGTTTGCCATCAACATCATCTCTGGCCGCCAGCACATCGAGAGCACGCTGGTTGTCCCAGGTATTCATGCCCATGAATGTCAGCCCGAACAGCTCACTTACCGGCAGCAGATTCTGCTGCTCCACCTGCCCCGTCACGGGACGCTTGCGCTCTCCACTAAAGCGGTTGTCCGGGAATAGGACGACGAAGCCCGCTTCCGCCAGCTTCACCTTGAACTCAGGCATACTGTGTTTGTCCAGATCCCAGCCCTGAATGAGCAGTACCCCCGGCAGCTTCTGCGATGGAGGGCTTGCAGGGCGATATATGTGAGCCGGCACCCAGACATCTTCTTCGGTCCTGTACACGATCCGTTCCTGGACTACGCCTGTGCCGCCCAGTCGGAACTCGGCCTGCTTTCGCAGTTGCGGGTCAACAATGCGTTCGGGCATCGTGCCGAGACATTCAGCCAACTGCTCTCGCGTTTCGCTCAGACGCCGTAGCAGTGCGTCCCTGTTCGCAGGGAAAGGCTGCCGCCGTGCAAGGCTTTCAGCCATGCGCCTCTGCAGCATGGGGAGAATCGAGTAATCGCTCATACTTCGCCTCCGTGCAGTCTCTTGCAGTACCGTCCGTGCCGAGGTACGACCTAGCGGCCTAGAGCTTCGCCATCAGATCCCCGCGTCCTGCTTGCCGACCTTGGCGGCTCATGGTAACCCGTGATGGCGAACATCCATGCAGGTCACGCAACTGCCCAAATCCATTTCCGGTAAGTGCCTACGCAACACGGTCATTCTGGCCGGTGCACGCGACGCGCTGCCTCAGATGCCGGACACCACCGCGGCTTTTGCATGATCGGGCTGGACAGGTCATACGTGAGGTGGATAGTGAAGCGCTTCGAAGGCATCTGACGGAACGCAAACGGGGCACTGGGACTTGCGTCAGCCGGCCAGTTCCGCTACGGCCTTCACCTCAACGAGGTATTCCGGGGACACCAGCGCCTGCACCTGGACGA
>Ga0116202_10001618_pt1 | contig 13193 bp, 14 predicted proteins | sample LakKivw325mmetaG_FD_94479 | JGI IMG/M metagenome (GOLD analysis project Ga0116202, IMG submission 94479) | Anoxic lake water microbial communities from Lake Kivu, Rwanda to study Microbial Dark Matter (Phase II) - Lake Kivu water 325m metaG | ecosystem: Environmental > Aquatic > Freshwater >...
ATATAGCTATAGTTTTTATTTGTCTGATTTCCAAGACTCGACTCTCCGAAAGGTTGATTGGCTGGAAATCCTCTTTCTATCTTTAACAAGCGGCTGGTAGAATATCGCTCCGCAAATGGAAAACAAAATAGACGTCGAGCGATAAGATTTGAATCCATAATTTGGGAAGAGGGATTTGAGCTTCACTCTCAAAGATGAACGGGTAAAGGCCGTGCTTCTGGCAACGTTGATGAGCCTGGCGGCAATCGTTATCATATTAAAATTTACTAATACCAATATTAGCTGGAATATGGTATCACGGATCGACGGCAGATTCCTGCTTCTCGGGCTCATGCTCCACGTGCTCTCCTGGATCTTTTACGCTATCAGGCTCAAGCTTCTGGCATCCTTTGCCGGGCATAGAATTGGTTTCAGTCTCTCTCTGAAATCCACTCTGGCGTCGAACTTTCTCGCCGCCATCACGCCCTCTTCCGTGGGTGGTGAGCCCTTGCGGATAAAGATCCTCGCGGATGATGGCATGGGCTATGGCAGTGCCGCGGCCGTTGCTGTCGGGGAGCGTTTGCTTGATAGCGTATTCTTCGTCGCGGCTCTGGCCATCTTCCTCATATTCTCCAGCTTCTTCACCGGCTTCGGCCTGAAGGTAGGGGCCGTTTTCCTCGTTCTCCTCGTCCTCCTCCTTACCTTTCTCTGGCAACTTTTCGTTAGGCCGGACAGAATAGCGCGACTTGTGGCCTGGGCCAAGAAGAAGACGGGCAGCAGGCCAATCATCATCCTTTTGGAAAAAGAGATCTGGCTTTTTCGAGAGGCTGGAATAGAGCTGGCCAAGGAAACGCTGCGCCGAACGCCGGTGGTGGTGGTTCTGACCACCTTGATCTGGATGAGCGATTTCCTTGTTCCTTCCGCTCTCCTGGTCGGCATGGGGGCCAAGCCCAGCTTCCTTCCATCCATCATGGCCCAGACCATTCTGGCCATAATCGGTCTTCTGCCTCTGACCCCCGGCGGCAGCGGCGTAGCCGAACTCTCCATGAGCTATCTTTACTCTATATTCGTTGCTCCTGATCTGCTGGGTCCTCTGGTTGCTCTCTGGCGCCTAATCACCTATTTCTCCAACATCGTTGTAGGCGCCGCCTTTGCCGGCGCATCGATAAATTGCATTATGAAAAGCAAGAACCGCTAGCATCCGCATCGGAACGAACGATGCGCTCACAATTTCGACAAAAAAGATTCATCCTGCAGGTCCCTTCGACCTGCAGGTGCCATCATCTTTCCATCCTAGCTCTTGGCCAGGATGTAGCCGATGATTCTGCCGTAGGCGGGCCTTGCTATGGCCACTCCCAGGATCACGCCCAATATTATGATGACCGCAAAGCCGGTGAGCGCTCCGAAGCCCATGTACAGCAAAGGCAGCATGGCCACCGCAGTGGTCGCAGCAGCTCCTAGGATGATGGAGAATGCCCGGGACAGTCGGCTCAGATAGACCTTGCTGGTGGCGGGAGCAAATTTTGCTCCAGCCGCTCCTTCCTTCTCCGCCGCGGCCGCAGCCCTCTCCTTGATGCTTCTCTCCGCCGTTGCAGAGGCCGCCTCTCCGCCGCGTATCAGCTCGTAGGTGATGATGACCAGCTGATCCACGCCCGTGCCTATCACGGTAATGATGCCGGCAAGGCTTGCCAGATCGAGCTGCCAGCCGGCCAGGGCAAAGACGCCGAGCATCATGATCACCTCGGAAAAGGACGTGGTGACCATGGGCAACACGATTCTAGGCTCGCGGTAGCGGTAGAAGATCATGAAAGCCACTGCCAGAAGGGCTATGATCCCAGCAATGACCATCTGTATCTTGAACTGCTTGCCTAAAGCCGCCGACACCTGGCCGGAGCCCACCACCTCGACGTTGACCGGCAGCGCGCCCTCCCGCAGATGGATATACAGCTCCTTGGCCTTCTGAGAGCCTGCATCGCCGGTTCCAACTCTTGCCTCCATGTTTCGCACCGGAGACTTCGCCAGGCTGGCGGCCAGCTCGGGGGCCAGAGGTGCACTGAAGATCTCATCCTTGTCCAGGTACATGGCGATGGGATGAGCATCAGGATTCTTGGTGGCACCGGCATCGATCGCTGACTTCTGGAAGATCTGCGCTCCCTCTTCCGAGAGCACGAAAGGAACGCCCCAGCCACCATTGCGGTCGCCCTGAGGTATATCCACGGACTGTACGGCATCACCGTAGAGCACGTGCACGCTCTGGTTGTCCTCCGTCTGGATGCGAATCTCGAATTTGCCTGGCTCTCCCACTATATCCTGGGCAGTGGCAACATCCATTCCCGCCAGATCGATGAGGACGTATTTGTTGTCAACGACCCGCACCTTTATGTCCTGCAGGCCCAGACGGTTGAGTTTGGAATCCAGAACTTTCTTGGTCTCATCCACCGTATCCGGGGTTAACCCTTCCACGAAAGCATCCTGGCCCAGAGGCACGCTCCCTCCTACCGGAGCCAGGATCGCATTCAAGGATTCTCTGGTCACATTAGTTCTGATTTCATATTGGACAGGCGCGACCCCTACGATCTTGACATCCGCATCCAGACTTTTCTTGAGATAGTTGGTGATCACTGTCTCGGGGGACGCAACTATGGTGATCTTGGTGGTGTTGTCCCTTTCCACCGATTTTGCTCCAGAATATCCCAGGTCGTCTGGAAGTGTAGCTGGAACCGAGCCCGCAACCGTCACCACGTAGCTATCCGCGTGCTTTTCCACTGAGGTGGCATTGAACTGCACCTCAAGAATTTTCTCTGGCGTAACATCGATCTGGGTTACAGCGCCCTGCAATTGAAGCTGCAAGTATGAGCCGCCTTCCAGGTCCAACCCGAACTTAAGACCGAGGAAGCCTATGAAAATTATTGCCAGGACCACAGCTGCAACATACAAAACCACCCTGGGATCCCGGGAGAGGTCATTGAACAGGCTCATTTCCGCTGCCCCCTCACTGCCTTGCGAGGCCGGTTCATGTACCATCTCAGCCCTTGGGCATTGGTGATCCAGGTGTTGAAGATATCTGCAGCCAGGCCGAAGATGAGCACCGTCGAGATGTCTGCTATGATGTCCATCCTGGAGAAGGATGGAATTATGAGATAAAGGAAGTTCGAGACTATAATTAGGGAGAGCACTGCGGCTATGGTTGTTCCAGTCATCATCAAGCCGGTTCCCATCGCCCCAACGATCTTCTCGTCCACTGTACCCTTGCGCTTCAAGACCCTCATGGAGAGCAGAATATCGGTATCAACGGAATAACCAATCAGCATGAGAAGCGCGGCCACGGTGCCCAATGATAGCTGAACTCCCGTTATGTTCATGGATGCTGCCGCCGTCAAGATGTCAGCCAGGGCGCTGATAACAACCAATAAAGAGACGATGGGTTCCCTGAATACCAGGAAGACCACTATGGCCATGAGCAGGAAGGAAAGGGGAATGTATCTGATAGCCTGCGCCTGGAGCTCCTTGCTGTAGATGGGCCCCATATATCTGATCTCCGCATTATTGCTGTACTTCGAGTTGATCAGCTTCGCCAGCTGGGTGTATTCCGAATTGCTCATCGGGCCAAACTGAAGCATATATCTGCTGCCGACGTTCCTTATGTCTGCCAGGGGATAGCCTGCAAACTGTGCGGCCACTGCATCTTCCGATTCGGTAGCAGGCACTGTAACAAGAGTTCCTCCTGTGAACTCAATGCCTAGGTGCACAGGAGAGCCCGTGCTGAGATAAGTTACGCCCAGGCTGATAAGAGCTATTACTATAATAGCTATGGGAATCAGCATTATCTGCCTGGGTGGGTACTTAGAAACGATGTCTTCCAATTCCATATAAGTCTCCTCGAACTCACGCTTAGTTAACCCCACCAGTTAGTATTGCTATTTCGAATATGTTTACTGATGCTTATGCGCCTTCTTTAGAATATTTCAATCTATTTACGACTTATCGTCAAGCCTTCTCCCATTTTTTGAGGTTGGCCACTTGGGATAGCGTCTTGCCGCGCCGAATTTCCTCATATTGCCTGCTCTCAGTCTCTTCCACCATCTTTGCACGCCTGGCGATCTCATAGGCCCTCTCTTTCGGCACGACCACTACTCCGCTCTCATCTCCCACGATGTAATCGCCAGGTTGCACCGTTTGACCGCCGCAGGGGATCTCGGCGTTGATCTCACCCATGCCCTTTGGCTCACCGGCATTGGGGGTTATGGCAGAGGCGAAGATGGGATAGTTCATGGATCTGATCTCATCCACATCTCTGACCGCTCCATCGACGACAACGCCTTCAATATTCTTGTTCTTGCAGCTTAAAGTCGCCAGGCCGCCCCAGGGAGCCACGTTATTGCTGCCGTTGTAGATCACTATCACGTTACCAGGACCGGCCAGATCTATAGCCTCAACGGGCTTTGCCCAGTCGCCAGCGAAGGTTTGCACAGTTATGGCAGTCCCCACTATCTTAGTGCCCAGGTTTATGGGATGGATGTTGCGCATGGCCCCTTTGCGGTGCATAGCGTCGGATATATTGGGAGTGGATACTTCCCTGAAGATAGCGACGATCTCTTCCTCGACGCTCTTGCGGGGGCGCAGGCTGACGCGGGCGTGGTCTATCGCCTCACGGATCTTACGGGCGGAAGCTGTTACATCCGCACTGCGCACAACGCTTCCGCCCACGATTACTATTGCCGCACCGCTGGCGATGGCCTCTGCTCCGGAAGAAGCATCTATGCCGCCTGCTGCGGCTACCGGCGTATTGACCTCCTTCACGATCTGCTTTAGGAAATCGATGGTGTCTCGACCCGTCATCTGCTGGTCTATTCCCACGTGAACGCAGATGTAGTCCACGCCGAGCTTGTCCAGCTCGTGGGAGCGCTTCACGGGATCTGGAACTGTCAGGAGATCCATCATTATCTGTACGCCATACTTATGTGCCGCCCTCAGGGCATCCTCGATGGTGGAGTTGTCTGAAGCGGCTAGCATGGCTACTATGTCTGCACCGGCTTTGGCGGCCATCTCCACTTCCATAGCGCCGGTATCGACGGTCTTCATATCCGCCACGATCTTCGTTCCAGGAAGGGCTTTCTTCATCTCGCGCACGGAGTTCATACCCTCGCTCTTGATGAGGGGAGTTCCTGCCTCTATCCAGTCTGCGCCACCTGATACTGCCTCTTTGGCTATCTGAATAGATCTGTCAAGCTCCAGAAGATCTAGTGCCACCTGTAGAATGGGTTTAATATCACATCACCACCACAACAGCACAAGCCTTAGGTAAACAGGTGCATGGTATATAAAATGAAGCTGGCAGAGATTTCTGAGATAGAGCTTGACAACGACCCTTATCGCCCCAATAACTTGGCCTTCATCAAGCTGCACGGAAATGGAAACGACTTCATCTTGATAGACGAAATGCGTCAGGAGCTCGTTTCGGAGGCGGCGAAGCATCGCTTTGCTGTTAGCTGCTGCCGCCGCAACTTTGGTATAGGTGCAGATGGTCTTCTGTTCCTTGTAAGCAGCGCTAGGGCTGATCTGGGTATGAGACTCTTTCAGCCGGATGGCTCCGAGGCGGAGATGTGCGGCAACGGCATACGCTGCCTGGCCAAGTATGCCTGGGAGATGGGCTACGTCGGCCAGTCCTTCGATGTGGAAACGCTCGCTGGCATCATCCCCGTGCAGGTGCGAGAGATGGATAGCTGTTTTTGGGCCAAGGTGGATATGGGCGCGCCAAGGTTCGATCGCCCTTCCATCCCGGCATGCGGCTCTGGCGAGTTCATCATGGAGCAGCTTGATAATCTGCAGATCTCAGCGGTAAACACCGGCGTTCCCCATGCTGTGATCTTCGTTGAGGATCTGGAGTTCGCCATCGAAGAGATAGCCCCGCAGATAAGACACAGCAGCATTTTCCCTGAAGGGGCAAACGTCAACTTTGTCAAGCTCGGCCAGCCTTTTGAGATCAGGACCTTCGAGCGGGGTGTGGAGGGTGAGACATTCTCTTGCGGCACAGGCGCGGCGGCCAGCGCCTCTGTGGCCCGCCGGCTCGGCCTCGTGGGCGACGAGGTCCTGGTGGAGACGAAGGGCGGCCCATTAATCATAACCTTCGAAGAGGGCAGGATCTTCATGGAGGGGCCTGCTGTAACCGTTTACATGGGGGAGCTGAGTGAAGAGTACCGCTGGAGCCTATCTCAGGAGCTGTGAGAGCATCACATCTGCAAAAATGGCGGCAAAGGCTGGATTCTGGGGCATGATGGTCATTTCAGTCATGCTTTGCCCCGCCTTGACCGAGCATTATGTCATGGAGATCGGCAGTAAGAGCAACCCCAATGCCCATCTATTCTCCTATGACCAAAAATTTCGAGAGAGCACCTACCTGCATAACTACCCCATGAACATGAGCGCCTCCAAAGAGTTCACCGATGCTACCCGCCTATCCACCCGGATGGAGCTGAAGGCGCTGCCCAACATCACCGCGATGGTGATAAATGCGGATTTCATCGGCATCGGCCGCATCGGCTACCTGGTTCTGGACCCGGAAACAGGAAACGTGAAAGATGAACAGTCCCGCATCAACCACATGTTCGTGGGCAACTTCAGCATCGAAGAGCAGATAATAGTGGCCAAGGATCACATGTGCGAGGTTGGATATTTGCCATGCGTTTGAAGAGCCCAGATCTTCAATGATGGGCTCTTTTTGATGAGTTACGCCCGATGGTTTTTGCCGATCGGTCCTAAAAATATCTAGCCGGACAGCTGCTGGTTCACCGCCAGGTCCACCAGCTCCAGAAACTCCTGCTTCGCCTGTAGTGGTATGGTCGCCCCAGCGGCGACGTTGTGGCCTCCGCCCACACCGCCCACGGCCCGGGCCGAGCGCGCTAGGGCATCCGCCAGGTCTAGGCCGGACCTGACCAGATCCTGTGTCCCGCGCGCTGAGACCTTGAGATCCCCTTGCGAAGTCAGGGCAAAGGCCAGGATAGGCCGGGAGCGGTCCGCCATCTGAAAGCACATGCCTGCTACTATTCCTACTATCGTGTCCAGGATGGCGTCCCCCGCATCGAAGTACTGAATGCTATTTAACGGTGTGATTCCTTTCGTGCTGACAAGCCTCAAGCCATTTACAAGATTTTGGCGGTGCTGGTTGAGAAGGGTTCGCGCCTCTTCAAAGGCGCTATTCCTATCGCCCATGCAGACCTGCAACCCGACCTGGGCATGGCCGTAGCGGGCCGTGGCATTTAGTAGTGTGGAATACTCGCTGGCGTCCCGCAGCTCTGTGCCCTCTCTTTCCCGCAGGAGGACGTAGACCTCTCCGATCAAACGCTCCAGCTTCACGTTGGAAACACCGCTGCGAAGGCCCTTGCGCAGCAGAGCCGTGACAAGGCTCGCTTTTTCTTCCTGGCTGAGATCTATCCAGCGCCGCCATTTTTCGCCACTAAGGCGTATTCCAATTTCTTTCAAAAAGGCGATGCAGGCATCCTCGTTTCCCGAGAGACCAGGCAGGTAGGGATCCTGAGAGTACTCGATCATCTTGAAGACGGGACGGGTCTGCCTGCCGAAGAGTTTGATATCTCTGGAAAAAGAAACGGCTCCAACTTTAGAGCCGATCTCCAGAATCCGACGGTTCAGGCCGAGGAGATGGCCACTGGCCATATCCTGCAGGTCTCCCACCGCGCCCACCACCGCCAGCGCTGACAGATCATCATTGTCCCCATTGGGGGCCAGGGCGGAGGCCAGGAGGAAAGCGGTTCCGCTGCCGCTGAGCTGGGTAGCACCGTCAGCCCCAACCAGATGGGGGTTGATATGAGCCAGGGGGCCGGCATCAGAAAGGACGGGCTTGTGATGATCAACCACGACGGCTGGGAGGCCTAAATTACAAATCTCCCGGATCATCCCGCTGCCGAGGTCTGTGAATACCGCCAGGTCGGCTCCTGTATTGGCGACTTCCGCCAGAGCAACCTCGTCAAGCTGCCGGAAGAAGAGGGGCTTGTAGTCTATATTTTGCCGCTCCAGGGCGATACAAATTATGCCGGCCGCCGTGAGCCCATCGGCGTCAACATGCGATACCACTAGAATTTCTTTTTGTCTCCGGATCTTTTCCGCCGGCTCCTGGCATAGCTTACACAGTTCGATGAACTTCCCTTGAATCTCCTGGCCTTCTGACATCCTTCGTAATTTTGATGGAGTTGATCTATAAAGCTTTAGCACGGGGTGAAACTATCTCTGAATCTCCTCGTCACATAGCATATCCACCAGGAATACAGGATCTGAAGATATCTCCTGTTCGCCCCGTGTCCGGGAATTGCTATGGTCTGGGACTCAAATAGAACTGCTTTGGTTTAATCCCTCTTCGAAGGATTGATATTTATTGCGTCTGCCCATGTCGTACCCAGCATCCTGAAACTGCCTGAATCTTCCGCCATCTGAGGGTAGTCGCCCAGAGTCGTTTCGTTGGCGGTCGGTGTGCTGGTGAGGAGGAACTGATCTTCAATGGTGACGTTCTCTGAGGAGTTGCTTTGAAAGAGATATTTATTCATGACCTCTCCTGTGCCGCGCACCCTGCCTGTAGCCTCTGTGTTTTGCATAGATCCCATCTTAAAATCAGTGAAAACCGTGCCTGTGCCTACCACGTTATGGCTGTAATCGATATCCACGTTTGAAAAAGCTAGGACCACCTCCCCCATCAGAGCCAATATCAGCAGGGCTAAAACGACCTTCGGTTTTTTCATGATTTCAGACCTGGCTTGTTCTTCATCCTTATTTAAGACTACTGAAAAGATCGGTCGGGATGGGTGACCCCAAAGAAAGGCATTATAAATCGACCAAAGGAGATTATTATCTGATTGATAAAGACATCGACGATCTTTGATGGCAACTATCGAGACTTTCCGGCCCATCAGCCAGCTTGATGTGGCTCCCACTGCGGCACGCATCCTGGGTTTAGCCCTTTCCGAGTCAGACGGTCGTCCCATCGATCTGGTGGATGACTGGGGGTGCAGAAACGTTGTGCTCATAATCATAGACAGCTTAGGCTACGATCTTTTCTGCTGGCTTATGCCCCGGCTGGAGAACCTATCCGCCCTGGCCAGAAACGGACTTCTCCTACAGGCAAGAGCCGTATCCGGACATACCACGCCGGCCATTGCTTCCATCCTGAGCGGCCTTCTTCCCGAGCACCACGGAATCTTTGATAAGGCTGGAGCAAAGGAATCGAGCCTCCTCAGCATCCCGGAGATTGCCAGCGCCTCCGGCCTGAGGACTGCGGTAGTCATGGAGCAAAACGGGGCAGAGGTATACCGGGGCCTGATCGAGATCGTCGGAGGGATACCTGACGACATTCGTCCGGAGGATTTCGACCGGGAAGCTTGTCGCCTGACCCTGGAGTCTCTCACCAGGAGTCCCAGACTTCTGGTATCATACTTCATAGGGATCGACAAAACCGTGCATTCGGGCCAAGGGATTGAGAAGATCAAGGAAGCTGCCTTGCACATCGACCAATGCCTGGGCAAGATCGTCCGCGCCTCAGACAAGGAGACCCTTTTCATCATCTGCGGAGATCATCCTGTGCACGCTGGAAAGTTCAAGAGGACCAAAGGACCTTACTCCGTGGCCCTGATCCTGGCAAAAGGCGGAGAGCAAAAATAAGATTGTCGAGGTTGACGATAGGTTTAAATGCCGCCAACGGATAACAGGCTTTCAATGGATGAAGATCTCTCCGAGGTTTTTCAATTAATTGCTGAGGACGAACGCAGGCGCAGATATCTCAAGGAGATCGGCGACTGGCTTATCGAAGAATACTTCGAACTCCACCAAGCATCCTAAGGTCTCTTACACAATTACTTGGTTTCGATTTTGTTTATTGTTCAGGTCTTTTCATGATGCGGCTACCGCCTTGTACGAAGGGTATTGGGTACCAGTTTATTCCAGGCTGCATCCTGGATATTTTTGCCAAGTTGTGGTCATTAACCATCTTAGTTATATTCAACTCTTCGAAACAAATTGTGCCATAGGTGTTAATCCATTTCCTGCTTAATTGAGGAGCACAATCCTCCTCTGTGATTGGCTACCTTTTTAACCTAGATGGATCAAGGCCTTCCGTCTCTCAGAGGAATCTTTTTGCAGTCTATTCTCATTTGCTTTTAGCGGCTTTAAGCATCTCTTCCTCGGTTAACGGGGACCTGGGATTCTCCACGAACTTTCCATCAAGAAATCGTCAGGAAGGAGGGGAAAGTGGATTAAGCCGTACAAAGCATTTGTCTTGGTAAAGAACGGACATAAGCCGAGGTGGGCGTTTTGGTTGAAAAGAGCGATGCCATGAGGCAGCATGAAAAGTGGATGGAAGAGACATTGAAGCGAAAGCCTAAACACGCAAAAGATGGATTGCCCATCCAGCCCTGGCATGGTCTTGCCGCCCTAGGAGCGCTATTCGTATTGTTGGTAGTAATCGGTTATCTAATTCATGGCTGAACCTTGGCAAGAACAGCGCATTCAGACCAGCTATAGTTGAATCCGCTGAGGAGGCCGGATAATTATTCTCTGAAAGGCAATCCTGCTGCAATTTGATCTCACCATAAATTAGTTATAAAATGCGGCATAACTATCGAAGGGGAATTCATATGCCAAAGATGGCGGTAATCTATGCCAGCGGTCTGGGAAGGACCAAAAAAATGGCGGAGGCCATTGCGAATGGTGCCATGACCATCGAGGGCGTTGACGTATTGCTGAAAGACGCCTATGATGCCAAGCCCGAAGACGTGAAAGATGCCGAAGCCATTGTTCTTGGTGGCTCGACCTACAACTACAAGCTGATCAGGGCCATGGATCCCTTCCTGAAAGAGCTGGCAAAGCTGGATCTGAAAGGAAAGGTAGGAGTTGCCTTCGGGTCTTACGGATGGAGCGGAGAAGGTGTGCCGACTCTCATTTTCCGAATGAAATCCTTCGGCATGAAGGTGATTGAGCCCGGAACCACAGCGGTTCAGGTTCCCACCAAGGAAGACATCGAAAAGTGCTTTCATCTGGGGAGAACAATAGCTCAGGGCTTGGTGAATTAAGGCCAGAAAGACACCCTCATAAAATTTCAATCCCTGCGAGATGATATCCCGACGGGGATAGATCGTTTTTGGGATTGTTTGAGACATTGTTTTATAGTTTTAAAAAGAAAATTACTTTGTCCTGGAGGAATCGCAGATCATGTCCAAAGATATTCTGGAAAAGGGTGCCATCGTTCAGAGAGATAAGGAAACTTTCGCTATTGCTCCACATATAGCGGGCGGCATAATCGATCCTGCTGGTTTGAGAAAGATAGCGGATGTGGCAGAGAAGTACAATGCCAAGGTTCTCAAGATCACCTCGGCTCAGAGGATCGCTATCGTGGGAATCAATCCCGATGACATCGACAATGCCTGGAAGGATCTGGGCATGAAGCCAGGCGCAGCCATCGGCCTGTGTGTTCGAAGCGTCAAGATCTGTCCCGGCACCACCTTCTGCAAGCGCGGCCAGCAGGATTCCGTGGGCGTGGGTCTGAAGCTGGATGAGATCTATCACGGCATGCCGCTCCCCTGGAAGTTCAAGATGGGCGTTTCTGGATGCGCCAACTCCTGCGCCGAGCCAGCGGTCAAGGACATCGGCCTGATCGGGACCTCCAAGGGCTGGAAGCTGCTTGTGGGAGGATGCAGCGGTGCCAAGCCACGGCTGGGGCAACAACTGGCGGAAAATCTCTCTGACGAGGAGGCCTTTAAGCTCGTTGAAAAGGTCATCCACTACTACCGGGATCATGCCAAAAAGCAACGTCTAGGCGAGTTCATCGACGAAATTGGGTTTGAGAAGTTCAAGCAGGAGCTGCTGTAGAACCTCTCATTCTTATTTCTCGGATTGGCCTCATCACCATCACCAGACCATCCTTGTGCCGCTTTTTCTTGTGCACATTTTTGAAGCATCGCTTCTTCGACCTCTTCGTGGCGCTCTGGCTTCGTCGGCTTGATTGCGAAGAGCGACAGCTAGAAGTAATCATCGGATCGGTCTCCTTGATAGATCCAAGCTCTCAGAGCTTTATCTGGCCTTTTCCGTAGAGATCCTCAGCCACCTGTCGGAGCCCTTCTCCCTTCACCTCTGCGCCGTAGTCGGGAAGTATAGCGACGTTTTTGTCTTTATATCGGCCCTGAAGGTCTTGAATGTAAGAGGTCTGAGAAGCCATCTTGTTCCGGCAGAATTCGCAGTCGCATTCTCTCATCACGTGGTTGATAACAATGGAAGCCACGTGCACGCCGTGGGATTCTACGGTCTCGATCAGGCGTCGGCTTTCCTCAACCGCCGCCTTTTCAGGTATAGTCACCACAGTGATGCTTGACGTCTCAGGATCGATGAGAACGTTGCGCATGGTTTCGGATTTGACCCGCATAGTTCTGATCTCCTTGAGGATGGCATCTCCGAAACCGACTTCAAGTAGATTCAGCACCCCGATCCATTTATTCCTCATGCCCAGCATTCTGGTAACAAATCCCGTGGTGATGGAAGGAAGCTGCAGCAGGGGCAAAACCATGGCCGTAGGAGCGGAATCAATGACGACAAAATCATACTTCCCCTCCGCAAAGACGTCGTTAAGCTTATCCATGAAGATCAGTTCTGAGACGCCGGGCATGTTCCCGAAGTCTTCTGGCTTGACCTCTACTTCGAAGAGGCCGAAGAGGGCGGTGAGAGCGTTTTTATATCTGCGGTAGAAGTTTTTCGCCTCCTCCGCCAGGTCAGGCTCATAGGCATAGAGATGATCGCTGATCTTATTTGGCTGGCTTCCGATGTCCATATCGAAAATATCCGAGAGGGAATGGGCCGGGTCCATGGAAAAAGCCAAAGTTTCCTTGCCCTGGCCCGAGGTCCAGATGCCTGTGGCCGCGGAGCAAACGCTCTTTCCTACGCCTCCCTTTCCTGCCACATAGATTAGTCTCATAATTAATAATTGAACCAGAGGGAATTTAACTGTTTGCGCTGGATCGTCAGATCCCTTTGGGCGGGCCTTCGACAATGCCGAGGGCAATCGAAGGTGAGAGGAGACGATCCTCCCGTGATGCAAAATGAAGACTGTTCCGGAATCATCGATAAATCAAATTGCGCGCGGCCACCCCGCCCTAAAGGACGGGGTATGCTTCGGGCCGCGCGCCCAGGTTAGCCGGATTTTAGAAATCATCGAGTCTTTGTTGCCC
>Ga0116202_10001619_pt1 | contig 13191 bp, 9 predicted proteins | sample LakKivw325mmetaG_FD_94479 | JGI IMG/M metagenome (GOLD analysis project Ga0116202, IMG submission 94479) | Anoxic lake water microbial communities from Lake Kivu, Rwanda to study Microbial Dark Matter (Phase II) - Lake Kivu water 325m metaG | ecosystem: Environmental > Aquatic > Freshwater >...
CCGCACGCTCAGCTCTGCCCCGCGCCCACCACCTGCCTTGCCGCCGGGGATCTCGCCGCCGATCAGGCGCCGCAACTGGCGCGTCTGGCGCCGGCTCCACCACAACGCCAGCAGTCCGACCGCCAGCGCCACCACGCTGAGAATGGCCGCCTGGGCCACCTCCTCGGCCGCGTGCCGCTGCTGCTCGTGGAGAAGGTCGATGGTGCGCTGCAGAATCCCGTCGGGAGCACCCTCGGGCTGCGCGCCCAGTGGCCCGGGGAAGAGGATCCAGGCCAACATGGACAGGCCAACCCACATGCTGCTCTGCTCGCCGCCACGGGCCAGGCCAGCGCCCGCGGTCCTCGTCGGGTCACGACGAGCGCCGCGCCCCGCGCTGGTAGATCGCCGTGGCGCACAGCTCGTAACTGGCCTCCGCATCGGGCAACTCTTCCAGGTAGACGGTGAAGCGCACGGGCAGTCCGCTGCCGGGCATGTGCTCGGCCCAGTAGGCTGCGTACGCCTCGGCGTAGGCCTGGCGGATCCGCCTCTTCGCCGCCAGGTAGCCTTCCGGATCCAGGCGCGGGTCCGGGCTCTTGGGGGCCGCGCCGAAGGCGTGCACTTCGAGGAAGTCCAACTCCGCCAGCGAGGCGCAGATGCCCGCCGTGCGCACGTACAGCTCCCAGGTGGCGAACAGGCGCGGGATCTCGCCCGCAGGGTCCATGCGGGCGACCTCCGGCAGCCCTAGCTCGCCGGTGGCGGCGAGGGCTCCGGTCATGCCCACGAAGTGGATCTCCAGATCGCCCCCATCCAGTTCGCGGACGACCAGGTCGGAGAACAGCTTGTTGCCCTTCTTCGTGTAGTAGGTGACCCGGCCGCGCCGCCTGATATCCCAGTCCATGGCCAGCAGTCCCCGCGATCGTCGCTCGCTGCCTGGCAGCTACCGCCCCCGCACGTGCGGCCAGCCGCCGCTCCGCTCGCATCCGGGCCCGAACGCGCCCGGACCGGATGATGATATGCCGCTGCGAGGCGGCCAGCAAGGCTGTCACCATCGACCCGACGTCCCGACGCCCCGACGCTCCCAAGGGGCAGGGGCCGCCGGCCGGCGCCGGACCACTCAGCTGTCGAGCGCAGCCCTGACGTGCTCGATGAACTCCGGGGTGGTGCCGCAGCAACCGCCCACGAAGCTGACGCCGGCGTCTGCGAGTGCGGGCACGTGGCGGGCGAACTCCTGCGGGGTGGTGCGGTAGACCGTGCGCCCCGCCTCGAGCACGGGAAGCCCGGCATTGGCCTTGATCCAGACCGGCCTGTCCGTGGCGGCGCACAGGCGCCGCGCCAGCGGCACGAAGCCCTCGATGCCCTGGCCGCAGTTGGAGCCGACCACGTCCGCCCCCGCCTCGGCCAGCACCACGACCGCCTCCTCGGGAGCCATACCCATCAGCGTCCGGTCCCGCTGGGGCCCGCTGTCGAACACCATGCAGCCGACGACCGGCAGCCCCGTCCGGCAGGCGGCGCGGACGGCGATCGCGGCCTCGTCGGCATCGGTCATGGTCTCCACCACCAGACCGTCGGCACCGCCCGCAGCCAGCGCCTCCGCCTGCTCGCCAAAGACCTCCGCCAGCTCCTCCTTGCTGGTTTCCTCCAGCAATAGCAGGCGGCCGCTGGGTCCCATCGAGGCGAACACCAGGGCGCAGCCGGCTGCGGCCTCTCGCGAGATCTGCACCCCGCGCCGGTTGATCTGCGCCGCCTGAGCCCCCAGACCGTGCTTGGCCAGCGCCAGCCGGTTGGCAGCGAAGGTGTTGGTGAGGATGATCCGACTGCCAGCGGCCACGTAGGCCCTGGCGACCTCGGCCACCCGATCGGGGTGGGTCAGGTTCCAGGCCTCGGCCGACTCGCCCAGGCGCAGGCCGCGCGCCTGCAGCTGGGTCGCCCACGCTCCGTCGGTGACCACCGGCCGTCGCGTCAACAGTCGCTCGATCGCCGCATGCATGCTGTCCCCTCCTCTGGGTGCCGCCTGGATCACGGGCTTGCCGGCGCGCCTGCCGGCTTCCGTGCCGCTTCTTCCCGCGCGCCAGCCGCCCCATCGTCCAGATGGCGGGCCCGCATCCAGCCCTCCGCCGCCAGCCGCACGCGGCACCACGAGCCCTGCTGCGCCAGCACCTCCAGCTGCGTCCCGCGCGGCACGCTCCCGGCGACGCGCTCGGCCCTGGCAGCCGGCCTGGCGAGCACCGGCGCTCTGACCGCGCGCACGCGCGCTTGGACCGGGTCTGGCTGCGGAAACTGACCGTTCAGCAGCCGCGCGCGCAGATCGTCGAGCGGGAACGCCGGGCCAGGGTCGACCTTGCGCTCCGGCGCGATCTCCTCGTGGCCGAGAATGTGGGCAATCCGGTATGTGGCCACCAGCAGCCGGCACACCTGCAGCACCGCGCGCAACTGCGCAGCCGGGTACCGGTGCCAGGGACTGGGCTCGGTCTGGTTGCGGTGCACCCCCCACACCACCTCCGCGGCGGGATACGTCTGTCCGAACCAGGACACGCACCGCCCGTCCCGCACCTGAAGCTGGCCGGCGTTGTCGATCTCCACGCCCAGGCTGTACTGGTTGAGCCCCTGCCGCTGGCCCCACCGGCTGACCCCGGCATGCCAGGCGATCTGGTCGAACGGCACCAGCTGGGTCACGGTGCCGTCTCTGGCCACCACCAGATGCGCCGAAACACTGCGCTCGGGGTCCGACAGCGTGCGGATCGCCGACTCCGCGCTGGCCCCGGCTGTGTAATGGATGACGATCGTGTCCGGGTACGGTCCGGCGAACAGCCCGCCGCGGTTCGGCGATGGCCGGAACTGCACGCCCTGCCCGTGCAGCAGGTGCTGGCGGATGTACATCTCGCCTCAGTCCTTCAGCCGCAGGCCGGCGCGCTGGCGGACGATGTCGGCGTACTTCGCAGCCGTCTCGATGGCGGCCACCATCGCCCGCGCGTCCGCGATCCCCTGCCCGGCGATGTCGAAGGCCGTGCCGTGATCGACGGAGGTCCTGAGGAACTGCAGGCCCATGGTCAGGCTGACCGTGCCGTGGAAGTCCAGCGTCTTGGCGGCGATGTGGCCCTGGTCGTGGTACAGCGAGAGCACGCCGTCGTACCGGCCAGCCAGACACTGGTGGAAGACGGCATCGGCAGGCACCGGACCGCAGACATCGACGCCGGCGGCGCGAGCCTGCTGTATCGCCGGGGCGATCACGTCCGTCTCTTCGCGGCCGAAGAGGCCCTGTTCGCCGCCATGCGGATTGAGGGCCGCCACGGCCAGCCGTGGCCGCTCGATACCCAGCTGCCGGAGGTAGAGCGCGCTTAGCGGCAGCGCCTTCACGATGGCTTCCCCGGTGATCGCTTTCGGCACCTGAGCGAACGGGATGTGCCTGGTGAGGAAGAAGATGCGCAGGGTCTTGGCCATGAACATGGTCATGGGCTCATGGCGGGCCGCCCGGGCGCGCAGCATCTCGGTATGATCGACGAAGCGACAGCCGGCCGCCTGCAGCGACTCCTTGTTCAGCGGCGCCGTGACCAGCCCGGTGATCTGCCCCGCCAGAGCTGCCTCCACCGCCCGCTCGAGGTAGGCCATCGCGGCGCGGCCACCTGCGGCGCTCACCTGACCGTACGGGATGGCATCGCCCAGCGCCCCGGCGTCGACGAAGTCGATCGCGCCCGCCACGTACCGGCCCGCCGCCGGGGTCGGTACGGCATGCAGCGCGAGCCCGGCGCCGAGCAGTTCCACGGCCCGCTGCAGGACGACTCGGTCGGCGAATACCACGGGTCGGACCAGCAGATACATGGCCGGCTCGCGCAGAGCCTTCACGACGATCTCGGGGCCGATACCGGCGGGATCGCCTACGGTGAGGCCGATCACGGGGCGGTCGAGCTGTGGGGGAAGCGTGGGCGCCAAGGCTGCCTCCTGCGTGAAGGGCATGCGCGCCAGCCAGCCGGAACATGGCCGGCCGGCGTCTGCCCGGTCGATTCATGGGACAGCTCGGCAACGCGACGAGCGCGCCGGCGAATGCGCTGCACAGTGTACGGCGCCGGGGCGCGGCGTGGCAACCCGCCGGGGTGCGGCTCACCCTCCGTCCGTGCGTTGCCGGGCGGCGCTGGAGCCGCCATCTTTGCGGCGGCGCTGACACGCCTAGCTCCAGGAGCGGGGACCAGCATGGAGCATCGTCCAGAGCAGCGAGCGGCGAAGCCGCGGTCGGTCTCGCGCGGCGAGCGCCTCGCCTCTGCGCTCATCCTCGGCGCGCTGGCCGCCATCGCGCTCGCGATCGCGTGGCGCGGGCAGCAGTACGCGCCGGATGCCGTGCCCGTGGAGGCGGGTCGGTCGGCAGCGGCGGCTCCGGCTGGCCCTGAGCCGACACCGGCAGCGCCGCAGGGCGCGGCGCGCGGGCAGTGCCTGGGTGTGGAGCTGGCCAGCCTGGCGCCACCTGGCTGGCGTCTGGCAGGACCGCCGGAGCAGTACCGCGCCGAGGACCTGTACGTCAAGATCGATGGCCGGGCCGAGCTCTACCTGGCCTACGGCGTTCGCGGCATGGCGTGGGTCGGTCTGGCCGCGCCCGACCAGGCCGCGATCGACGTGTATGTCTACGAGATGGCGACGCCGCTGGACGCGTTCGGCGTGTTCGCCGCGGAGCGCCCTCCCACCGGCTCTCAGCCGGCCGGCGTCGGCCACGGCGCGTACATGGCCAGTAGCAGCGTGGCCTTCCATCAGGGCCCCTGCTATGCGCAGCTGGTGGCATCCGCGGACACCCCCGCCCTGGGCCAGCAGGCGATGGCGATGGCCAGGAAGCTGGCGGCCGGGATGCCGGACGAACCGGCGCACCTGTGGGGCGAGGCGTACCTGCCTGCAGCCGCTCGCGTGCCGGGATCCCTCCAGTACGCCAGGCGCCACGCGCTGGGGCTCGACTTCCTCGGCAATGCGTTCACGGCCAACTACACGCGCGCTGGCGAGGAGCTGGCCGCCTTCGCTGCCGAACATGCGGACACCGCCGCCGCCGCCGCCACGGTGCGGGCCTTCCAGGCCTTCTGGGCTGCCTCGGGAGCCACTGTAGACGAGCAAGGCGCGGCTGCCGGCCCCGCGCTGCTGGTGGCCGACGCGGGCGGCTACCACGACGCGATCTTCCGGCGCGAGCGCCTCGTCGCTGGCGTGGTGATGGCCGCCGACCGACAGGCCGCACTCCAGCAGGCCCGCGAGATCCTCTTGCAGGCCGGGCGCCAGCCATGATACGTTGCCGGCGGAGTGGCCCGCCGCCGCTTGTGGGCTGGGGTGCGAGCGGGACGCGCCAGGCCTGTGCCGGCGGCACAGCGCCTCTTCGCGAGCGCATGGGCGCGCTGCCATGCAGGACAGGCAAGGGATGGACCGACGCCGCTTCCTGGGAGAACTAGGCCGCACCGGCGCCGCGCTGCTCGGCATCAGCGCCGCCGCCGTGGCCCGGCACGATCGGCATGGAACGAGCGCCCGTCCCGGCCAGCCCGAGGCAGGCCTCGTGCACCTGCACTCGTTCCGCGCCCCGGGGACCGACAGTGGCCCTCAACTGGCCATCGCGCACGGCGCGGATCCGGCCCGTATGGTGGCGACGGCGCTGGGCATGCTGGGCGGCATCGAGCGGTTCGTCCGTCCCGGGGACGTGGTGCTGCTGAAGCCCAACGCGGCCTTCGACCGGCCGGCAGCCTTGGGTGCCACCACGCGTCCCGAGACGCTGCTGGCCGTGGCCACCCACTGCCGCCGCGCCGGCGCCGCACAGCTGCTGATCGCCGAGAACCCGATCAACCACCCCGAGGGCTGCTTCGCCCGGACAGGGATCCAGGCCGTGGCGGCTGCCTGCGGGGCGCGCCTCGTCTGGCCGCGGCCCAACGCCTTCACCCGTGCGCACATCGGCGGCGAGGTGCTGTCGACCTGGCCCGTGTTCAGCGAGCCCCTGCAGCGGGCCGACAAGGTGATCGGCATCGCACCCTGCAAGGACCACAATCTGTGCAGCGTTTCGCTCTGCATGAAGAACTGGTACGGCCTGCTGGGCGGCCGGCGCAATCAGCTGCACCAGCAGATCCACCGGGCGATCGCCGATCTGGCGCAGATGATCCAGCCGACGCTGGTCTTCCTCGATGGCACGCGCCTGCTGGTGCGCAACGGGCCGACGGGGGGCAGCCTGGCCGACGTGGCCGCCGGGGACACGCTGGTCGCCGGCACCGACATGGTCGCCGTCGACGCGGTCGGATGCGAACTGCTGGGGCGCGATCCCGGCCGTCTGGAGTACCTGCAGCGAGCCACGACCCGCGGCCTGGGCAACGCGCGGTGGCGCGAATCGAGCTGGCGCGAGGAGTGGGCAGGCTGAGCGGCGGGACGCGCCGCAGGCGGATGGGGCATGCGCATCACGGTGACAAGGATCATCTGCCAGAGCTTCTTCGTCGGGCTTGCCGTGTTCCTGGCCGCCGTCACCCAGTTCGGGTATCTGCGCGGCTACCCAGTCTCGCTGTTCCTCCAGCTCGACCCGCTGGTGGCGCTGGCGACCGCGGCGACGACCCACCGCGTGTACCGCGGACTCATCTGGGCACTGGCGATCATCGCGCCGGGGCTGCTGCTGGGCCGCTTCTTCTGCGGCTGGATCTGTCCGTTCGGCGCGCTGCAGCAGTTCGTCGCCTGGCTGGGCGGCGGCGGGCGCCGCACGGCCGAGCGAATCCGCCGCAATCTCCCCCGGCCGCAGTTCGCCACGAAGTACTACCTCCTCGCCGGCATGGCTGGCGCGGCGCTGGTGGGCAGTCTGCAGGTGGGGCTGCTGGATCCGCTGTGCACCCTGTTCCGCTCGTTCACGCTGGCGGTGCTGCCGCTGGCTGACTCGGCCAGCGGCCACCTGCACGTGCGCCCGCACGTCCAGCAGTCCGCCTGGCTGGTCGGCGCGCTCCTCTTCTTCGTGCTGTCGCTGAGCCTGGCCTTCCCGCGCCACTTCTGCCGCGCCTGGTGTCCGCTCGGAGCGCTGCTGGGTCTGCTGGCTCGGTTCTCGCTGTGGCGCATCCATCGGGATCCCGACGCGTGCGTCCACTGCGATCTGTGCGTGGCGAACTGCCAGGGAGCGGCCGACCCCCACGCCCGGCTGCGGAAGGCGGAGTGCTTCCTCTGCATGGAGTGCGTCCAGCGCTGCCCGCACGGGGCGCTGAGCCTGCGCTTCCTGCCGGAGCCGGACGGCGAGGTCACCTACCCGCAGGCAGACGGACGGCGCGCGGCCCTGGCGGCCCTGGCGGGCCTGCTGCTGGCCGGCTGGACGCGGCGCAGCGCGCACGTCGACGACCCGCGCCCTGCCCTCATCCGCCCCCCGGGGGCGCTGGCCGAGAGCGCCTTTCTCGAACGCTGCATCAAGTGCGAGCAGTGTGTCCGCGTCTGCCCGACCAATGTCCTGCAGCCCGCCTTGTCCGAGGCTGGCCTGGAGGGCCTGTGGACGCCTGTGCTGAAGATGCGGGTCGGCTACTGTGAGCTGAACTGCACCCTGTGCGGGCAGGTATGTCCGACTGGCGCCATCGCGCCGCTGTCGGTGGCGCAGAAGCTGGGCACGGGGCCGTATGCCGAGCAAGGCCCCGTGCGCACCGGCACCGCCTTCTACGATCGCGGCCGCTGCCTGCCCTGGGCGATGGACACGCCCTGCGTGGTCTGCGAGGAGGTCTGTCCCACCTCGCCCAAGGCCATCTACACTCGGCGCGAGCAGACCGTCAACCGCCGCGGCGAGCCGGTGTGGCTGCAGCGGCCCTACGTGGACCCGGACCGGTGCATCGGGTGCGGGATCTGCCAGCACGAGTGTCCCGTCAAGGACCGCGCCGCCATCCGCGTCACCGCCATCGGCGAGACGCGTTCGCCAGGCAGCGGGCTGCTGTTGCGCTGAACGCAGCCAGCTCGCCGGTCGGCGTCAGCAGGCGCGGGCAGCAGCGCCCGTCGCCTCATCGGCCGCCCTCCAGATCCTCCTGGAGCGGCCCGGGCCTGCCTGCTGGCGAAGCCGCTCGCGTCAGCAGCCAGCAGCGGTGGATGCGAGGGTTGCGGGCGAAGTCGCGTGGGATGGTCTGCGCGGTCACATCCTCGACGCGCAGCCCGACCAGTTGGCCGGCTGCCAGGCGAAACCGCCGGCAGTTGGTGGCGAAGATCAGCACCCCATCCGGCGTCAGCAGTCGGGCGACCTGCTGCAACAGGCTCACGTGGTCGCGCTGAACATCGAAGGTAGTCCGCATGCGCTTGGAGTTCGAGAAGGTCGGTGGGTCCAGGAAGATCAGCCCGTAGCGCTGGTCGTGCTCCTGGCGCAGCCAGTCAAGACAGTCCGCCTGCAGCAGTCGGTGGCGGCGCGGATCGAGGCCGTTGAGCGCCAGGTTGCGGCGGGCCCAGTCCAGGTATGTCCGCGACATGTCGACTGTCGTGGTGCTGGCTGCCCCGCCGAGCGCCGCGTACACCGTGGCGGTGGCGGTGTACCCGAACAGATTGAGCACATCGCGTCCGCCTGCGAGCCTGGCGACCAGGGCGCGGGTCAACCGGTGATCGAGAAACAGCCCCGTATCCAGGTAGCAGGTGAAGTTGACCCAGAAGACCCCCGGGCCCTCGGCGACGCGGTGGAACTCGCCGGCCGGCGCGAGCCTGCGGTACTGCGCGCGACCGCGCTGCCGCTGCCGCAGCTTCACGTAGACCGACTCGGGCCGCACGGGCAGGACGTCTGGCAGCGCGGCCAGCGCCTGGGCCAGACGCGCCGCGGCTGCCTGCGGCTCGATGCTGGCGGGCGCCTGGTACTCCTGCACGTGCACGTGGAGCTCATCGCTGCGGTACAGATCGACGGCCAGCGAGTACTCCGGCATGTCGGCATCGTACAGGCGGTAGCACGCGATCCCCTCGCGCTGCGCCCACCGCCCCAGCTCGCGAAAGTTCTTGCGGAGGCGGTTCGCGAACATCGCCCGGCCGTCGCCAGCGCCAGCCGACACCGGTGCCGCCGGCCCACCGCGCGACCCGGCCGCTGGCGCCAGTGCTCCCGCCGCCGACCCGGCAGGGCCGGCAGTCCGCGGGGGCGGCTGGCCGCCGCCGGGCAGCCGCAGCTCGACCAGGCGGCAAGGCAGCGGGCCGTTGCGCAACTCGCGGCTGCGCCACGGCCGCAGCCCGAGCTGGCCGGCCAGCTCGGCAGCGCCGCACAGCACCGCAGCCCGCCAGCCGCCGAAGTGCCGGCGCAGCACGGCGCCGAGCTCGGCGTACAGCTCGCCCAGGCTGGCCTGGCCATGGAGACGCCGGCCATAGGGCGGGTTCGTCACCACCAGCCCGGGCGGCAGGCCCGACACCAGCCGCGCCGCGCAGTCTGCCAGCGAGCCCCGCTCGATGCGGATGTGCTCACCCAGCTCCGCATGTCGCACGTTCTGCCGGGCCGCGGCGACGGCGCTCGGATCGACGTCGCAACCGAGAAGCCGGGGCAGTCGCTGGCGACCTGCGGCCCAGCGCTCGCGGGCCTCCTGCTGCACGTGGCGCCACTGCTCGCGGTCGTGCTGTCGCCACCCCAGGAAGCCGAACCGCTCGCGCCACATGCCGGGAGCACCATCGCCGGCCAGCAGGGCGGCCTCCAGCAGCAGCGTGCCCGAACCGCACATCGGATCGACCAGGGCGCCACCCGCCGCCGCCACCTGCGGCCAGTCGGCCCCCAGCAGGATCGCGGCCGCCAGATTCTCCTTCATGGGAGCGGCAACGGTGGCAACGCGGTACCCGCGCTGGTGGAGCGGTGGTCCGGCCAGATCCAGGCTCAGGATGGCCTGGCGGCCAGCCAGGTGCAGGTCCAGCGACACATCCGGGTGGAGTCGATCGACCCCGGGCCGCACGCCACAGCGCGCGCGGAACTGGTCGACCACCGCGTCCTTGACCTTCAGGGCTGCGTAGTGGCTGTTGGGAAGGCTCGCGGACCGACCGGAGCAGGCCACCGCCAGGGTCTGCGTCGGTGTCAGGTGATCGCTCCAACAGATGGTCTGGACCGCGGCATACAGCTCTGCCGGCGTCGACACCACCCAGCATCCCAGCTCCAGCAGCAGGCGGCTGGCGACGCGCGACCACATGCAGACGCGATAGGCGAGCATCAAGTCCCCGCGGAAGGCGGCCCCGCCGGCTTCCGCGCGGATCGACTCGGCCCCCAGCGCGCGCAGTTCGGCGACGAGCACATCGACGGTCCCGGCCGGTGCCGGTGCATAGAACGCCTGCGCGCCTCTCGCCGGGCGGCATGGCGGGCGCCTCGCCGCCTGTGTGCCGCTCCCTGTGCCGCTAGCGCTGGCCACCTGTCCTCCTGTGCAGCCTGTGCACGGATCGCGGGGACCGGCACGAGTCGCCCGCAGCGAACCTGCGGCCATCCCGTTCGGCAGCGCTGCTGCGCAGTGGATCGCGACAGTCGCGTCCTGGCCGGCTCGCCGTGTGCGGACCAGATCCGCTGGAATACAATATGCACTCTGTGGATTGTCGGTGCATCGCCACCTCGCTATATTCCTGCTGCAGACCGCGGTGTCGCGATGCGGGCGGGCAGGCAGGCCACTGGTGAGCTTGCGCTGCGGGCAGCACATGGGCGACGCAGCCGTGGGCTGATCTGCCGGCCCGGGTCGGGGCGCCGCTGACCGGGAAAGTCCACATGGCTCTGGGCAAGACCCTCAAGGCGCTTCGCCAGAAGCAGAACCTGAACCAGAAGGCGCTCTCGGCGCTGTCCGGCGTCTCCCAGGCGACGATCTCCCGCATCGAGACGGGGCGCGTCCGCCAACTGCGCTCGGCGGCGCTCAAGAGCCTGGCCGATGCCATGGGGGTGTCGGCCGACTTCCTCATGGGCGACAGCGAGGTCTTCGCCGAGATCCCGGCGCCCGGCACGCAGGCGGCCAGCACCATCCCCGGCGTGCGCGAAGACCGCTTCCGCCAGATCGCCGATCTGCTGGACGGCTTCCTCGTCCACGAGCGAGGACGCGTCCTCTACACCAACCAGAGCTTTGCGGATGCCCTGGGCTACCGCAGAGAGGAGCTGCTGGGCAAGAATGGCGTCGAGCTGATCACCGCCCCCCAGAGCCGTGCCACGGTCCAGCGTCTGCTGAACGCCGTCTCGGCCGACTCCTGCGAGGCGCTGTTCGTCCGCAAGGACAAGTCGGTGTTCCCGGTGGAGTTGCTCAGCAGGAACCTGACCGAGTCGGTCCGCCTGATCGTCACGCGCGACATCACCGACCGCCGCTGCCAACAGGCCGCTCTCCGGCTGCAGGAGGTCGGGCTGGACGGCACGCGGATCGACAGCACGGAGCGCGTGGTCCGGGTGCTTTCGGACGAGCTGGAAGACATGGGGGTGAGCTTCGAAGCGGCCAGCATCGTCCTCATCGACGAGCAGCGGGATCGGCTCATCGCGTTCGTTGCCTACCCGGAGTCGCGCGGGTACCGCGATTCGCGCCAAGAGCACTCGTTGCAGAAGCTACTGGGGCAGTCCGCGGCCCTCCGCGGCCTGGTCAGCAACTGGCGCCGACGCAAGACATGGGTGCGAGAGGCGGAGGAGGACTTCCTCGCGCTCGTGCGCGACAGCCATCCGGGCAGTGGACTGCGGCCGGAGCTGCTGGTCGACGTCCCGTTCTGCCTGGGCTGTCTGGGCGTCGGGCTGCCGGCCACCTCCAGCGTCCGCATCGAGGCGCTGACGCAGGCGCTGACCGCGCTTGCGCCGGCGGTCTCCTGTGTGGTCAAACGCCTCGTCGAGATCGAAGACCTCAACGAACGGCTGCGAACCTTGACCGAGCAGGCCGCCGCCCGGCAGGCCCTGTGAGCGCGCAAGCGCGGCCGACCACACGCGACCCGATTCCACGACCACGAGCGCGTCCGGCGGTTCATCGCTGGGGCGCGCGCACCTGCACGGTGAGCGGCCGGCCGGGCACCGCAGTGCGGCAGCGCGGCAGATCCGCCACCGCCGGGCCGGCTGCCAGACTCCCGCCGACGACCACCCGGCCAACCTCGAGACGCCCCTCCTCCATGCGCACCGCGACGCGGATGACGCTCCGGCGCCGGGAGTAGGCGATCGAGCCCCAGCCCGAGTCGACCGAGAACAGGAAGCGCCCTTCTGCATGCCTCATCTTGGGCGCCAGATAGAGACTCCGGTCCGGGGCGCTGTAGCGGAACCCGGTCAGCGCCAGCAGCAGGGCATACGAAGCCAGCGCCCGGGCGTAGTAGCTGCCGCACTCGTACTCGTTCCAGGGGTTGCGCACCCGGCCATCGTACCGTTGGCGGACCGCGCGCACCACGCTCAGGCCCTCCTCCACGCGACCGACGTAGATCAGGTGGCTGGCGACCTGGTACTCGATGCCGGTCCACACCTCGTCCGAATACACGAACGGAAGCGCGGGTTTGCCGCCCCGCGGCCACGAGCACAGCAGCAGGCCCGGCTCGTCGTTGAGCGCGAAACCGGGACGCTGCGGATTGACATGCCCCTGCAGCGAGTTGCGGAAGTTGTGCGCGAAGACGGCCTCCAAGTGTCTGCGAGTTCGCTGCGGATCGAGTGCGGGCGGCAGCCCCAGCATCTCTGCATACCACTGGCCGATCACCCCGTCGGAGAGGCATCCGGTGCCGTACTGGTACTTCGGGCCCTCCTGCTGCAGCAGGGCCAGCGCCTCGGGCGAGTACGCTGACGTCCAGCGCTCGATGCTGCGGGCTGCGCGCAGGTTCTGCCACTCGACCTTCTGGTGATAGTACTCGCCGTTCCACAGCCAGGTGTCGCAGTACTGCCGCCCGCGCTCGGCCAGGGCTCGGTAGCGAGCGGCATCGGCGTCCTCGTGCAGATGGTCGGCCATGGCCACCATCGCCCGCAGTGCCGCCAGGTAGAAGCTGGAGCACATCACGTCGGGACCCCAGAACTCGATGTCGTACGTGTTGTGATGTGGTTCGCTGAGCACGCCCTGCTCGTCGGGGTCCCAGGTGGCGATGCAGTACTCGAGGCTGCGCCGGACCAGCGGATAGCGCTCGCGCAGCCATGCCTCGTCGCCGCAGAGCTGCCAGTCTCGGTACAGCTTCAGCACGCCACCCAGCTGTCCGTCGGCCGCCGCATGGAACTCGTGGCCGGTCGGGCCCGTCGGCAGCGCCGCCCGGAACGTCACGTGCCCGCGCTCGTCCATCGACCATTTCAGTTCCTGGTCGCGCAGCGTGCGCTCCAGGGCCGGGAACAGGTATGGGAGCGCCTGTGCGTAGTTCCAGACG
>Ga0116202_10001620_pt1 | contig 13190 bp, 14 predicted proteins | sample LakKivw325mmetaG_FD_94479 | JGI IMG/M metagenome (GOLD analysis project Ga0116202, IMG submission 94479) | Anoxic lake water microbial communities from Lake Kivu, Rwanda to study Microbial Dark Matter (Phase II) - Lake Kivu water 325m metaG | ecosystem: Environmental > Aquatic > Freshwater >...
CCCCGTCTGGGCATGGGCGTCTATTGCTCTCCCCTGCGTGGATTTTGTGCCCGCCTGGCTCTGAAGAACTGCTCCCTGGTCATCGCCAACCATGCCGCCCTGCTCTCCTCACAAAATACCTATTACGACCCCCAGGGGCATCCGGAAGGCGTTTATCAGCTCATTCGCGGGCTGGGCACACCCTCAAAAGTGGTGCACAATGCCTGCCCGATCGAACCTGAAGCAGAGGTCGCTATTTCCAGAAAGCGTCAGATTCTCACCGTCGGTTCCACCCCGCGCCTGAATGATTTTTACAACAAAGGCTTCGACCTCCTGCTGGAAGTGGCAAAACGCCGTCCCGACCTGAACTTTGTATTTGTGGGCATCTCCCTGCGCTGGCTGCCGGAACTGCTTCGCAAACATCAGCTTGAAGCCTTGCCCAATCTCACCATCCACACCTGGCTGCACCAGCCCAAGATGCTTGAATTGATGCGCCAGAGCTCCGTCTATGCCCAACCCTCGATCTCGGAAGGGATGCCCAATGCCCTGATGGAGGCGATGGCGCTGGGCTGTGTTCCCGTGGGATCCAATGTTGCGGGAATTCCGCTGATCATCGGAGAACATGGTTTTGTCATTGACCGCCGCGATCCAGCTTCGCTCGAAGCCGCTTTGGATAAGGCTTTGGCTGCCCAGCCAGACCGCCAGGCGATCTCTGATCATATCCGCTTGCATTTCAACCGGGATCGGCGCGCCCAACGCCTTCTGGAAGCACTGAAAGAACTATAGCAGACTGGGGTCGGCGATATCCTTCAATCCTTGTTTGTATACCTCAAACGATCTTCCACACAACATCCCAGGCACTTCCAACCACTCTGTTCGATCAAAACAAGGCCCCATGGCCCCCGTTAGCAATACGGAATCATTACGGAGTCATTACGGATTAACTCCGTAATGACTCCGTAATGATTCCGTATTGCTAACGGGATGAAAATCAATTGATAAACTTTGAAGCCAGGATGAAATATCTGAAGGGATGGCAGAAAAGGGATAGAATGCAGAATGTTCAGTCAAGCCGGACCGGCAAACAGCTTCAAATAGGAATGGAAATTAGCTTTACCCTCCTCATCCCCTTCAAGAGAGCAATTCACACTGGCTGCACGCCCCCAACTCCCGATGGAGGTTTTCATAGAGGAACTCCGGATCGTCGTTGTCGATCAGGTCGGCGATGAGCTTTTTGTTTTGCATCGTGATGGCGAGGCTTTGCAGGATTTGCACCTGGGCGGTGGGATTATCCTCTGGGGTGAAGATGCCGATGATGAGGTGGACATCCTTGTCGTCGGGGCTGTCCCAGCTGATACCATGAATATTGTGGATGAAAATGAGGTAGGATTTGTCAATTCCGCTCAACCGGGCATGGGGAAAGGCCACCGAGCGTCCCATCGCCGTGCTCATCTGGTCTTCCCGCTTGAGCAGTTCTTTCAGGATTACATCCTCAGCCAATCCGATGCGTTGTGAAGCTTTGTTGGCAAGGATCTGGAACACCTTGTCCTGTCCGATGACGGCTGGTTCGATGACCACATCCTCGGGCAGGAAGGAGATCAGGAAGGAGTGCTTTTTCATCTTTTTGACCGCATAGGAAAACCAGGGGCCAAAGATGATGGTGGAAAGGATGGCGGAAACGATGATCGCCACCAGGACGCGTTCGTTGATCAATCCGGTCTGATAGGCCAGCATTCCCACCACGATGTGCATCTGTCCGCCGGGGATGTGGCAAAGGATGATCGGCAGACGATTGTGGGCATCCTGCTTGGCCCAGAGCGTGCCAAAATAGGCTCCGATATAGCGGCCGAACATCCCCACCACGGTCATCACCAGAACCAGTAACCAGTCGAAATTGGCAAAGAAATCCAGATGGAGCCCGATATTGGCAAAGAAGATCGGCACAAAGATGTTGTAGACCAGCCGGTTGACCACAAAGCGGTCTTTTTCGGTAACATGGGTGGCTTCACCCAGAACGGTTCCGGCGATGAAGAAACCAAACAGAGCGTGGATATTGATCCGGAGCGTTATGGCACCGAAAATGGCTCCCACGATTGTGATGAAGGTGATCTTGAGCCCAGGGCTTTCACTCATCCGGGTGTGGATGAAGGTGACCGCCTTGTCCACTAGTCTGCGCATCAGGGTAAGGCTGACAATAGTAAAGAGAAGGGTGAGCAGAACCAGTTTGGACACGAAACCCAGCTCCAGCGCGCCTTGGGCAAAGAGCCCCAGAATGATGGTGAAGAACACCCAGCCCACAATGTCGTTGATGGTGAGGGCGGAAAGGGTGAGGAAGCCCAGATCGGTCTTCAGGATGTTCAGGTCACGCATTCCCCTGATCGAGACGGGCAAAGCGCTGATGGTCATTATGGCTGCGATGAAGAGGGCAAAAAGCACCCTGCGGTTCGGATCGAGCATGTAATGGGCGGGGAGCAGGTATATGGCGATGAAACCAATGATGACTGGAATGATCAAATCCAGGGTACTGATCTTAAGAGCATTACCCCGTTGGCGCCAGATGCGGGAGAGATTCACTTCCAAACCGGTTTCCATGAGCAGAAAGAAATTCCCGATCCAGGCCAGGGTCTCCAGCATGCTGCGTTGGACCGCATTATCCGGAAAGATGGTTTGATGCAGCTCCGGTGCCAATTTGCCCAGGATGGCAGGGCCGAGTATTATTCCCACCAGCAGTTCCGCAGTTACGCTGGATTGCTTCAATTTCTCGAACAGATAGCCGGCAAGCTTGCACAGGCCAAGCAGCAGGGCAAATTGGATCAGGAATAGGGTGAGATGATGTTCGGTTATCGGTCCCATAATGGTTTAGGTGGAAAAAGGAAGTTTCTCGCGGGATTTTAGCGAGGGCAGGGAAGCAATGAATTTGCTTGCTTTAGTTTTAAGTGCCTCCAATCCGGAATCGTTATCGATCACGAGGTCACAGAGGGGCGCTTTTTCCTCATCGGCGATCTGGCTGTTGAAACGGGCTTCGAGAGCAGCCCGGTCTGCCCGATGTTGCTTCAGCAAACGCTGAAGGCGCAGTTCGCGTTTTGCCTGCACCAGGACCAGAAAATCGAAGCATTGCTGCAATCCGGCTTCGAAGAGCAGGGGCACTTCGAAGAAAAGATAATCGCCGGCAAACTCATCCACGATCTGCTGCATCGCCACCAAGGTCTTGGGATGGATCAGCCGGGTGAGGAAATCGAGTTCCCTGGGATCGTGAAATACAATGCCGGCTATTTGGGAGCGGTCGGCCTTGCCTTGTTTGACCACATCTTTGCCCCAACGGCGGATGATCTGCTTCCGGCTGTCCGGCAGGTCCAATTGCTGCTGGGCCAGGGTGTCGGCAGAGACCACAGTGAAGCCTTTTTCCTTCAGGTGCTGGCAGAAGCTGCTCTTTCCGCTCCCGATATTTCCTGTGATGCCGATGATCAGTGGCTGAGCCATAAAATTTCTCTATTTGAAGGCATCGGTGAGGATTTGAAGCAGTTCCTCAAAGGCGACATTGGTTTGAATGGCGCCATCCTGGGCCACGGAAACCTGGTTGGACTGTTCGGAAACGATGATGGCAATGGCATCGGTGAGTTCCGTGATCCCGATCCCGGCGAGATGGCGGGTGCCAAAACGCTTCACGTATTCGGCCTTTTTGGACAGGGGCAGCACCACCTTGGCAGCCATGATCCGGTCGTCCCGGATGATCATGGCTCCGTCGTGGAGGGCGGATTTGGGATTGAAGATGGTGAGGATCAGGCGGAGGGACATGGTGGCGTCGATCAGTTCGCCACTGTGGATATACTCATTCAGTTTGCGTTTGTTTTCCAAAACGATCAGCGCCCCGGTTTTACGGAAAGCCATGGAGGACACGGCATCGATCAGCGGCATATAGATGGAATTGCTTTCCCGCTTGCGAAAGGCCAAACCCAGCTCACGGGTGATGTTCAGACGCACCAGGATCGCCCTCAGCTCCGGCTGGAACAGAATGATCAAAGCCAGGATCCAAAAAGTGCGGATGGAGGCAAGCACTGAGGACAGCATCCTGAGATCGAAGATCGCTGCTGCGAAATAGAGCAAAAAGAGGAAAAGCAAACCCCACAGGATCTGATAGCCACCGCTGCGGCGCACGATCGTGATCGCCTGATAGATCAGGAAAGCGATCATGAAGATATCCACCAGGTCTTTGAAGCGGGGGATCAGGAATCCCATTTTCTCCTCGCTTTGGCGATCGCCTGCAGAACCTGCAGAAACTGGCGATGCTGCTTCACATCATGGACCCGGATGATGGAGACTTGGTTTAGACAGGCGCATAATGCTGCCGCCAAACTGCCACCCAGGCGCTCATTCACCCCGGAAGGCTCGATTGCATCGATAAAGCGCTTGCGGGAAGCCCCCAAGACCAGGGGCAATCCAAAGGAAGTAAACTGATCCAAGTTGGCCAACAGGGTGAGATTGTGGCTGAGATTCTTGCCAAAGCCGATGCCGGGATCCAGCAACAGGCGATCACGACTGATCCCGCAGCCTTCGGCAAAGCTGATCCGTTCGGCAAAGAAATCCGCTATTTCGGCCAATACATCCTCATAATGGGGGGCCTGTTGCATGGTGGAGGGCTCGCCCTGCATGTGCATCAGGATCACCCGCACCCCGGGATGCCGGGCCAAGAGTGGCGCCAGCTCCGGATCGAAACGCAGGGCGGAGACATCATTGATGATATTGGCACCCTTGGCGATGGCCGCGGCTGCCACAGCGCTCTTGCGGGTATCCACCGAAAGCAGGACATCCGGAAAAGCGGTGCGGATGGCTTTGAGAACAGGGATCACCCTCTGCAGTTCAAGCTCCACCGGCACCGGTTCGGCTCCAGGACGGGTGGATTCTCCACCGATGTCGATGATTGCTGCGCCTGCTTCGATCATGCGTTTTGCCTGGATTAGCGCTCTGACTGGATCGCTGAACTGCCCGCCATCCGAGAAGGAATCGTCGGTTACGTTAAGCACCCCCATGATCCGGGGAATTTCAAGCCGGGCAAGCGCTGCAAACAAATCCGAAGCCATTATTTGAACCTCAGCGTGATCACATAGGTGATGGAAGTCTCTGGTTTCCCTTCAAAGCGGAAACTGCCTTCGGAGAGAACCTTCCTGGCCTCATCGGAATAGGCGGCTCCGGAATAGTCCAGCACGGTGATGGAACTGGCCACCAATCTGGCATTGGCATCCACCCGAAAGCTTAGTTTGACCCAGCCGGACATGCCCAGGGAGTGTTTGTAGCCAGATTTCAGATTGAAGCGCAGCAATCCTCCTTCCAGGCTGTGCTCCACATCGCCGCTGGAATCCTGCCCAGGCACGCCTTTTGCCGTTCCGCGCAGGATTGCGGTCGTGATTGGATTTCTGTTTAGGGAGACTGTCTCCCGGGAAGGGGTGATCTCCTCGGAGGGAGTTTCGATCAATTCGCTTTCCTGAGGCTGCGGGATCCCCCTCAATTCCGCCTGGGGCAAGGCTTGCGGGCTTTGTGCCTGAGGCGCCAACCTTTCTGACTGGACCGGGCTGCTTTGTTGCCTTTGCCGGGCAATGCCCTGCAATTCTGAGTAGGTTGTCTGTGCTGCTTGCACTGTGGCACGATCCGGTTCGCTGAAACTGACCTCATACCAAGTGGGCAGCTCCATCACGGGAATGAAATACATGGTCAGGATGATCAGCACTATCAAATGAATCAGAACCGACAGCCCCAAAGGCACATACTGCTGATGGCGCTGGATCATTTCTGCTCCCGCGGCAATTCTGTGGCGATGAAGATGCGTTCGTAACCAGCACTGCGGATCACATCCATCAGGCTGATCACCTTCTGCAGTTCGGTATTTTTATCCGCAGACAGTCTCACTACCTGTTCCTTGCTGCTGAATTCCTTTTGCAAGGCCGCACCCAGGGAGTTTATATCGTAATTATCGTTCAGAAAAGCGATCCGGGTATCGTCCGTATAGATGATGTGCAACACTTGTTGCGCCTGTCTTTGGGCGGAGGTGGATCCCGGCAGGCGGATTGGCAGTCCAGTCTGTGAGGAGAAATTGGAAGCGATCAGCAGAAAGATCAGCAGCAGGAAGATGACATCTGTCATTGAGATGAGTACCGAAGTGCTAATGGTCTTCTTGGAGATGCGCAGTTTCATTTCTTGGGCGGTTCGATCATCTTCTCACGTTTGATGATATATTCGATGGCGTGATCCTGCATGTCCTTGGCTATGTTTTCCATGGCTTGCACCAGATCGTTGTAGAAGATGATGGTAATGATTCCCACCACCAAACCGCCGATCGTGGTCAGCAAAGCCTCCCAGATACCTCCCGCCAGGATGTTGATGTCCACTCCATTTTGGCTTTGCCCCTGGATGTTCATGAACACCCGCACCATGCCGATCACGGTTCCCAGAAATCCGATCAGAGGCGCCACTGCAGCAAAGGTGGAAAGCCAGCCCATGCCTTTCTCCAGCTTGTGCAATTCCAGATTGGCGGTGGATTCCATGTTTTCCTTGATCAGGGCCAGCTCCTGCGTGGACGAGTTGAACAGCTTGTCCAGCATCATGCCCAAAGGACAGGTGGAGCCATAGACTCGCAGCACAGCCCTCACGCTGTCTGGTTTATCCTGCTGCTGCAGGGCATATTGGATACGCTTGTTGGCCCGGCGAACCTGAGCCAGCATGCGATATTTCTCGATCACGATGGCGATCACCACCACCGAGATCACCAGCAGCACATACATCAGCATCCCGCCGCGCAGAAGGAGGTTGAAAACCATCATGTGGCTCCTTTAGGTTTGGTAAAGGCGGGAGACGATACCATCCCCTGCCTTGTCAAATGATTTGGGGTGAATATGCTTGACTGGGATCATCCGTGTTGCTGCTGGAAAGCCCGCATGAATTCAGAGAGGGCATGCGCAGCAGGAAGAGGCAGGGCGTTGTAGGTACTGGCCCGGCAGCCGCCCACGTCCCGGTGTCCTTTGAGCCCGATCATCCCGGCTTTCTTGGCTTCGGCGATGAAGAGTTCCTCCAGTTCCTCGCTGGGCAGCCGGAAGGTGATGTTCATCAGGGAACGGTCTTCCTTGTCCACGGTTCCCTTGTAGAATCCATCGGAATCATCGATTGCCTTATAGATATAGTTGGCTTTCACGATGTTGTTCTGTTCGATCATCTTCAATCCACCGAAATCCTTGATCCATTTCATCACCAGACCGATCATATAGATGGTGAAGGTGGAGGGGGTGTTATACATGGAGCCGTTCTTCACCTGGATCTGGTAATCCAGCATGGAGGGCAGATTGGGGTTGGCCTTGGGTAGCAGTTCCTTTTTGATGATCACCACCACACTGCCGGCGGGGCCCACATTCTTTTGGGCACCGGCATAGATGAGGTCATACTTGCGCACGTCGATGGGCTTGCTCATGAAGTTTGAGGACATGTCGGCGATGAGGGGAATTCCGGCCGGGGTTTCCGGATCGGTCTTCCATTCAGTGCCAAAGATGGTGTTGTTAGTGGTGATATGCAGATAGGCAGGATTGTCCGAAAGCTGCCAGGTCTTGGGCACATAGCTGAAGTTCCTGTCCTCGCTGCTGGCGGCGATATGCACCGGTTTGTTGATCTTTTTGGCTTCGCTGATCGCTTTCTTGGACCACTGGCCGGTATTGATGAAATTGACCTGTTTGCCTTCGGTGGCAAAGCTCATTGGTACCATCAGAAATTGCAGACTGGCGCCGCCTTGCAGGAAGAGAACTTCATAATCATCGCCCAGACCCAGAATCTCCTTCACAGAAGCGGTGGTGGCATCGATGATCGCCTGATATTCCTTGCTGCGGTGGCTCATTTCCATCACGGAAAGTCCCATCCCCTTGTAACTGTACAGATCGGCCTGCGCTTCACGCAACACTTCCTCCGGAAGCACCGCCGGTCCTGCATTGAAGTTGTGCACACGTTCCATTTTTATCCTCCTGGAACCGGTATTTTTTATTATGAAAGCAAGGTTTTCCAAGGGCTGTTTTTCCGGCAAGAGATTTTTTTGAATTTCAGAATTTTATTGACTGATTCATCCCTGCCCACACATGGGATTCAGGATTTATCAATATGATACACAATATATTAAGCGATAAGAAGCTGGTGCTGGCCTCCCACAGTCCCCGCCGCAAATTGTTATTGGAAATGCTGGGGCTCAATCCTTTGGTGATCCCTTCCCAGGTGCATGAACCGATCACTTCCGAAGCCCCATTCCGCCAGGTTATGCGTCATGCGGCAAACAAAGCCGCCGCCGTGGCAGCGTTGCTGCCTTTGGAAACTGTGGTTGTGGCCGCGGACACCATCGTGGTGTTGAATAAACAGATCCTGGGCAAGCCAGACTCCCCCCAGGAGGCGAAAGACCATCTGAAGCTGCTTTCAGGCAATATACACAAGGTCTACACCGGTATCTGCCTCACCCACAAGGGAAAGACCCTCTGCGCCCATGAACGCAGCAGTGTGGAATTTGCCCCTCTCTCGGAAGCGGAGATCGAAAGCTACGTCGCCACCCGGGAACCCTTGGACAAAGCCGGCGCCTATGGAATCCAGGGTTATGGCTCCCAATTCATCCGTCATATCACAGGCTGCTATTTCAATGTGATGGGATTCCCCATACATCTGTTTTACAATATGATAAGCGATATGTTCAGAGAAGACACTTAAACTGCCAGGATATATAGTATTACTATGAAACTACTTTACAATGCCCGATTCTATCTGGATGGCAACTTCAACAACCTTGCCCAAGCCCTGCTGGTGGAATGGGGCAGGATCATGGATATCCTCTACCATCTGCCCAGAAGCATCGATGCTGAAAAGGTTGATCTGGGCGGGGGCTTTGCCTACCCTGGCTTCATCGATGCCCACACCCATTCCTTCTCCGGTGGTTTGTATGCCGATGGGGTTGATCTGTCCGGATGCCGCAGCATCAGTGATGTTCTGGATCTGCTGGAACTGGCCGATCGCAGCGGACAGGAAACCATTTTTGCCTGGCGCCTTGATGAGAACGATCTGCTGGAAAAGCGCTTCCCAACCCTGAAGGAACTGGATTCCGTATGCCCCAAGGTGAGACTTCTCCTGCGCCGGGTGGACGGGCATTCCTGTATGCTCAATTCCGCTGCCCGCAGAACGGTGCCCGGACTGGAGAGCCCGGATGAGGTTCTGACCGGAACGGAGAACGACCTGGCAGTGAATTGGCTGCAAGATAACTGCGATGAACAGACCATCCTCAAAGCCTACCACACCGCCGCCCGGGTTGCCCTGAAAGGTGGTTTCACTGCAGTTCACACCATGATCGGTGACGCTGATCAGAGCATCCAACACTATCGCCTGATCCAGGACCATCTATCCGAATTTCCGGTTCAATTCCACCTCTATCCCCAGAGTTTCAATTTCAAGGCAGCTTTGGAAGTGGGTGCCAAACGGATCGGAGGCTGCATCCTGGCTGACGGTTCGATCGGCTCCTTCACCGCTGCGCTTTCCACTCCCTACAAAGGCACCCGAACCACCGGAAGGCTATATCACCCCCAGCCGTTTTGGAAAACTTTCATCCGCCAGGCGATCTACCATAAGCTGGAAGTGGCGGTGCATTGCATTGGCGACCGGGCGATCAAACAACTCTGCGAAGCTTTCTGCATGGCCCGTTCCGACCGTGATCCTGACCTCAGGCACCAGATCATCCATTGTGAGCTGGTTCCCAGCCGCTTGATCGATGTGATCAAAGGTTCGGGAGCAACTGCCGTGATGCAACCCAATTTCGATCTGCTGTGGGGTGGAAAATTTGGAATGTATGACCAGCGCCTGGGTGCCCAACGCCGCAACATGATGAACCGCTTCCACCTCCTGCGCATGCATGGCATCCGGGTTTGCGGTTCCAGCGATTGGTATGTTACCGATATGGATATCGCCATGTCCCTCTCAGCCGCGATTTGGCACAACAACCGCAAGGAGCGCCTCAAACCCTGGGAGGCCATCAAGATCTACACCGAAAACAATGCCTGGCTGAATCATGATGAAAACCGCCTTGGCATCATCAAAGCAGGCTTCCAGGCCGATCTGAGCGTGCTGGATACCGATTTCACCAACCACTTCGAATATGAGGATTGCCACACCCTCGCCATCATTCGCAAAGGAGTAAAAGTATATGCTGGGACGTAGAATCTATTATGAGGATTATGAATTGTCCTGGATCATCGAATATGAGCTCGTTCGGCACCCCCGGGCACGCCTGGTGGATCTGTTCAAGCTGATCAACCAGGCCTACTTTGGCCCCAGCCACATCAATCCCGACAAGACTGAGATCATCCGTAACCTCAGGACTGAGATCCTGGGTTTGGACAGTATCGACCGCGGACTGTTTCAGGATATTGGCAATGGAAGGACCTTCGTGCGCGTAAGCCTCAGTTATCTGATCGGTGCGATCAATGTTGACTTGAGCGACTTCATCAAGGATTTCAACATCCTCGACCTGCTGAGGAACATGCAAAGGCGGGTGAGTTACCATTTCCTGAACCAGGTGGCCGAAGCGATCCTGCAATCGAGGTTTTCCAAGCCGATCAGCCCCATCACCTGGAAAAATGTGTGGATGAACGCGCTGCCGTTCGTGCTGGAGCAATATGAACCGATGGATGATGAACTGGATGAGATCGAAGAATGCCTCAGCAAAAATGTGATGCCCAGCCACTCTCCGGCCTACCGCAAACTCTATAATCCCCACTACCGGGTGTTCAACCGCAAGGCCTTGCAGCGGCAGATAAACATCGTGATCTGAAATATCGAGAGGTATATGAATGAAGGACATCCGCGTTCGTTTCGCTCCCAGCCCAACCGGTTATCTGCATATCGGGGGGCTGCGCACCGCTTTGTACGATTTCCTCTTTGCCCGCAACCAGAAGGGGAAGTTCATCCTCCGCATCGAGGATACCGACCGCTCCCGCTATGTGGAGGGAGCTGTGGAAAATCTGATCTCCTCCCTGCACCGGCTGGGAATCGATATTGACGAAGGACCCGGGATCGGCGGTGATCTTGGCCCCTACATCCAGTCCCAACGGCTGGAGCTCTATCAGAAGGAAGCGCAGCGACTTCTGGAGGAAGGCAACGCCTACCGCTGTTTCTGCACTCCGGATACCCTGGCCGCCATGCGTGAGCAACAGCAGGCCAACAAGGAATTCGTCAAATATGACCGGCGCTGTCTGCGTCTTTCACCTCAGGAAGTGGAAGCCAAACTGGCCAGGGGCGAAGCCCATGTGATCCGTCTGAAGATGCCGGATGATCATAAATTCAGCTTCGACGACCTCATCCGGGGCAGGGTGGAAATGGACTCCGCCCAGTCCGACGACCAGGTGTTGATCAAATCCGATGGTTTCCCCACCTACCATCTGGCAGCGGTGGTGGATGACCATTATATGCAGATCTCCCATGTTATCCGGGGTGAGGAATGGCTCTCCAGCACGCCAAAACACCTCTGGCTCTATCGCTGCCTGGGATGGAAGCCGCCTCTGTGGGTGCATTTGCCCCTGATCCTCAATCCCGACCGCAGCAAACTGAGCAAGCGGATGAACGATGTATCCGTGGACAGCTATCTGCAAAAAGGCTATCTTAAGGAAGCGCTGCTCAATTTCGTTGCCCTGCTGGGCTGGCATTCCGCCGACGATCGGGAGCTCTACAACCTGGACGAGCTCTGCCAGGAATTTTCGCTGCAACGGGTGAACAAGGCTGGTGCTGTTTTTGACCTCACCAAACTGGACTGGATGAACGGCCATTACCTGCGCAATCTGCCCCTGGAAGAAATTCTGAACCGCTGCCTCCCCTTCTTCGAAGCTGCCGGGATCGCCCTGCCGGAACGCTCCAAACTGGAGCTGATCATCGCCACGGCGCGGGAACGTTGCACCCTGCTCAGCGAGATCGTGGACTATAGCCGCATGTTTCTTTGCCCCGCTGCACTGACCGACCGAGATCAAGCCCTGCTCCGGACCGGTGATTCCCAACGGGTTTTAAACTGGTTTGCACACGCGCTGTCGGCTCTGGAATCGCTGGAACCAGAAGCTGTGGATGCCCTGGTCAAAGCTGGCATCAACACCCTCGGACTGAAAGGGAAGGCCTTTTACAGCCCTCTGCGCCTTGCCCTGATCCATCAGATACACGGCCCGGAACTGCCTGCCACACTGGCCATCCTGGGTGTGCCAGAGTCTGTAAAACGCCTCCGGGAAGCCATTATCCGCTAAAATCAGCAGTTTTGCAGTTCTCCGGTCTCCTGCTTATCCAGTTGCAGCTTCATTTTTGAAATCGAGTTTCCTCCGTTTGTGATGCTGGCAAATTCATATTGTGCCATTTGAACCATCCAATTCACTATCTGGCACGGTTTACTGAATACCGGTTTGTTCATATAACACAATGCCAATTGATTAACCCTTGCTTCCCGATATCGCTCTCCTTACCAATACGGAATCATTACGGAGTCATTACGGATTAACTCCGTAATGACTCCGTAATGATTCCGTAATGCTAACGGGAGCCAGGCAAGATCCTGATCTGTATAGAGTATCAAGTGAAAATGCAAATAGTATCACTTTGGCTGCATATCGCTGTTTTTGGTGAGACCTCAGTATCACCCTTAATGCATATCGGTTAACAAGGTTTTTGCATATCCAGCATCACGATTTTGGATATGAGGTATCAAATAACAACGTATATCTCAGGAATCTCATTACAAAGTTGCGTCGCAGTTATGGATATCATTCTCCAGGAGAACACAGGCTTCTGTTTGGTAGATACCAAAATCATCAAGATAGCGGTCAAAACAGATGGTCAGCTTGCCTGCCGTGCAGTTATATGGCTTCAGTCGCAGACCTTCATGTCTTACTAACTGAGCTTTGATTCGGTTCATCAATGCTTCGGTCATGCTATCTCCTTGCTTACGATGTGATCATTGATCCGGAGCCAGGAAAGCACATCCCTCTATGCTGACAAATCAGGATGGGTAAGGATGAGGCAGAGATTTGATAATTTCTATTGACAGGAAAACTGATGTGGTGGGTAGTGTCTCAAAGGTTGGTGTAAATTAGGTTGCTGCAGCTGAAGAAAAAGGTTGAGCCGGATCCCACTCATTGTTTTGATGGTTTTGACAAAACTAAAAGACAAGGAGAAGATCATGACTC
>Ga0116202_10001621_pt1 | contig 13184 bp, 12 predicted proteins | sample LakKivw325mmetaG_FD_94479 | JGI IMG/M metagenome (GOLD analysis project Ga0116202, IMG submission 94479) | Anoxic lake water microbial communities from Lake Kivu, Rwanda to study Microbial Dark Matter (Phase II) - Lake Kivu water 325m metaG | ecosystem: Environmental > Aquatic > Freshwater >...
CAAAATATCCCGACGTTCCGGTAATTAATATTTTCATATTTTTGAATTATATAAATTGAAGTCGTTGAATAATCGACGAAATTGTCAAATTTAGAAAAAACTTAAACACGAATAATTCTTAAATTGGCAAAATTTAACAACTATTCAACGCTCTAAAATTATTTTGAACTAGGCTTTTGGGAACCGATTATTTTTTCTTTTCTAAAGAAGTTAACTATTATTTTTAGTACGAAAACCGTCCAAACACCCGCGTAATACAGAAATCTTACAACAAAGAAATCTCTTTGGGCAAAAAAATGATTATAGTAAACGCAAGCGCCATGATAGAAATACCATAGATTTTTAAATGCATGTATCTGCGATCCGCCGACCCCCCCATAATGAATTATTTTTGACTCAGGAAAATAATAAATCTTCCATCCGACATCTTTTATGCGAAAACACCAATCAAGATCATCCCAATACATTATATATTCTTCATTCATTAGACCAACTTTATCGATGATGGATTTTCTAACAATCATCGCCGCTCCACTCAAACTGCCCACCTCGCAAATTAAATCATTTGGTTTATCCAGCAAAAAATAGCCTCCGAAAATTTTTTGCCACTTTTTATCGCGCGGAAATAATTTCCATAAACCGGAATAATAAGTAAAAGAATTCCAAAAATCAGGATTGCCTCTTTTGCATTGCTTTTGCATACTGCCATCAGCATTAACAACTAGCGGACCCACCGCGCCAATATTCTTATTATCATCCATAAATTCGACCAACTTGAAAATACTCTCATCCAAAATCACCGTATCGGGATTAAGCAAAAAGATATATTCCCCTCTTGACATTTCTATGGCCCTGTTGTTGGCCGCGGCAAATCCAATATTCTTTTTGTTTTCAACAAGCCGCGTCTGCGCAAATTCTTTTTTGATCATCTCAATACTTCCATCAGTTGAACCATTGTCAGAAACAATCACCTCGTAAATAGATTTTTTCAAATTACTGAAAACAGAAACCAAGCATTCCTTTACTATTTTTTTACTGTTATAATTTACAATAATTATTGATAATTTCATAATTTTGCCTTGATTCTTGACTTAAAGCAATCACCTTCCATTACTTTATCAAGATATTGATCTTTCACTCTGCGACTTTTTTGAACAATAATTCTTTTTTTCATTATTTTACCGAAATTTACCAAAAAAAATAATTTGGCTTTACAAAAATCCCATCCCCTACCTTTTATTGTAAAATAAACAAATGCTACAAGATTGTAAACCAAATGCGAAAAGAAATATTTACGCATTAATCCCGCAGTCATATTTTTAAAATATACATATTCCAAATTTCTTTGACCGTAATAAACCTGAGATTTGCTGGTTTTGCCGATCGTAGCGCTAACCTTATGGAAAACAACCGCTTTTGGTATATATAAACACTCATACCCCGCTAATTGTGCCCGAAAACTTAAATCGCTATCTTCAAACCCCAGAAAAAAATCCTCGTCTAACAAGCCAATATCGTCAAGCATTGATTTACGGTAAATGGCCGCTCCCGCGCAAGCGCCGAAAACTTTTTCCATGACATTATATTTATCTGCCCCCTCGCGACATCCTCTCTTAAACGGCGCGCCACATCGTGAATAGCTGTCACCAGCGGTGTCTATTTTTCCCCGATTGGAATAAAAAATCATTTTTGAAGCGCAGAACCCAATTCTTGCATCGCTTGTTATGCCTTGATATAATTCTTTCAACCAATCCGGTGAAACTTTAGTGTCGTTATTTAATAAAGCAATATATTCTCCTTTCGCGATTTTGATGCCTTCGTTATTTCCACGCGCAAAGCCAACATTTTTAGGTAATGCTAAAATTTTAATTTTGGGGAATTTTTTTTTTATAAATTCCACCGACCCATCTTTTGAGCCATTATCAACCAAGATTGTTTCGAAATCATTAAAACTTTGCTTGCACAAAGCGTCGAAGCATTCTTCAAGCAATCTTTTCCCATTCCAATTGAGCACGATAACGCTAACTTGTTTCATATCTTAATTTTTTAGAAAAAAATAATCCTTCACGACAATAAGTATCCACAATTAAATAAACGGCAACAAAAAACCAACTCGTGGGCAAAGCAAAAGAGTTTGCAAAAAAGACAAGAATCAAATCATGCACTACCAACCCATATATAAGAACTTTTAAAATCGTCGGGCGATGTCGCAAGCTGTAATATAAGAGCATTATTAAAAATCCCAAAATAAACGGAAAAATAATAATCCCAAGCAATCCGTAATCAACATAATAAGTCCTTAAATAAGTGCCAACAGTAAATCCTCCGGGTCCTATATTATATTCAATATTAAAATTATTACTTTTTTGGAAAGTAAATGCCCATATAGGTAAAAATGTTGCTCCTCCATAGTAAAAATTATCCCTTTCCAAAATCTCTATCTGCAAATTATTGAAATTAATCGCAATATAGGTGTAAGGAAGGAAAAGAAATGAAAAACGATCGGGTATGTTTATCGTGGGCACTCCTATATCTTTCACATAAGTAGTATCGGAAAAGCTTGAGCGTATAAAGCTAGTAACAACCGAAAACATTAAAATGGCAACGATAAAAAAACCAGCCAATTGAGCAATATTTATTTTCTTTTCGATGTAATTTTTTATTACGAATATTCCCGCAAGCACAAACAACAAATAATCCGTCCCCAGCATAGAAAAAAGCATAAATAAAGACGCCCCCAATATTGCGTTAAATAATAATTTATTTTTTAATGGAAATAGTTTTTTATATAGATAACTTAGGACGCAAACAACTATAAGCAACACAGTCAAATAATGCACATAGCGAACGCCAAAACCCATATAACTGCCGATTTTAGCTTCGGCAAAAAGAGGCATTCCGCCATTTTTATAAACCTCAAAAATAAAAGCGCATGTCGCTATAAAAAAAATGACCAAAATCGACTTTCTCAACCGAAAGTGCGAATAATGATTGGATGGAAGCTTAAATTGAGAAAAAAGTTCTTGTTTTGACAAAATACTTGAGACAATCAACGCGCCCACAAAAAAACAAATTGCGCTTGCGAGAACGACAAACCACGTGGATGCTATCCATGGTTCTTGTATTTCCGAAAGCATAAGCTGGGAAATCGCAATGCTTATAAACCATACCGCACCAAAAATACCCATCGGATTAAAGATATCTTGATAATAAAAATAGGATATAAGAAAAATACAAACAGCTATCGCGGCAAATAATGTGAAAAATAAGATATCCATTTCAATTAGCAATTGTTAGGTTTTGCATCTTAACTCTGCCTCTCTCTCCTTTAATACCATTAATAGTGGCAAATATAATCGCATTGTTATTTTTTACATTTATTCGAAAGACCAAAAACAATCCTGCTAATAAAAACCGCAAGAGATATACTGATATTGCAATAATTTTATTAATTGGATTATTAGCAAACTTATTCAAAAAAATCCATTTATTTCTATGACAGTAGTATGTATTGAATGGTGAATTCTCGCCGCCCGTGGCGGTGCTTACTTTATGATATATTATTGCGTGCGGCGTTATTTTCATATTGAATTTTCTTCCAACACGATACGAAAAATCCCAATCCTCAACCGTTAAAAAATAATCTTCGCTTAATAATCCTATTTTTTCAAAAACTTCGGTTTTAATAAGCATTAAACATCCGGTGACAAAGCTTGTATTCCGAATATTTGAAAATTCTTTGGTATTCTGCGGCGCCCTTAAAGCCAACAAATCAATCCTGCCACCGCCATACCAAATTTTATCATGCTGATAATAATAGTATATTTTCCCGCCGATCATTCCTATTTCCCCGCTTTGTTCTCCAACTTTCACCAATTCATTCAAAAAATTTGGCTCGGCTACGGTATCGTTATTTAAAAGCAAGATATATTCGCTCTTCCCTTCTTTTAAAACCCGCTTGATGCCGATGTTGTTTCCGCCGGCAAATCCAAGATTTTCTTTCGTCCTAATCGTGCAAACATAATCGCCATATTTTTTTTGCAAAAAACCCGCCTCGTCCTTCTCGGAGGCATTATCAACTACGATCACCTCATAGTTCGGATAAGTGATCTTCTTAAGCGAATCCAAGCACTCAATCGTATCTTTTAGTCCATTCCAATTCAAAATTATGATCGAAACCCTTGGATAAGCCATAATTATTCAACTTTTCAAATACAAAGAAATTTTATTTATTGACACGTCCAAAGCGTCCAAGACAGGATACCTAAAGCTTGATTTTTCCCTGCCATTAAGCAAATCCCAAACCACTGAAAGCTCAGTGCAGCCCATTATGACGCAATCAACATCCTCAAAAAGATTGATCTGGGCAATTAATTTTTTCTTCGTTCGCGCTGAAATTTTGTTTTGTTTAACGTCTTCTATGATTTTTCTCGTGTTCTCAAGTTCTTTTTTCCGGAGATACTTTATATCAATATTTTTACACATGGAATACTCGCCGTAAACATCAGCGTCTACAATTCCTTCCGACGCGAGAACGCCGATCTTCTTATAGTGTTCCGACTTGCATTTTTCAATAATCAAGGCGATTATATCGAAAATCTTCGCGGATACTTTAATCTCATCAATAAAATAATGCGCGGTATTGCATGGGATAAATATTATATTGGCACCGCATTTAATCAAATTTTTTATGCTCTTGCGCATACCATTCGATATTTCCCGCTTGTATTCATTGAATAAAATGGCTCTGACTCTGCTGGGAAGCTTCGGATTATTGTCGATTATGATCCTTGGATAATCCCAATCTTTTTTCGCGTTAAATTTATCCAAAACTTTTTTAAAAGTATGCACTGTAGCGTAAGGCCCCATTCCTCCCAATATTCCCAAAATTTTTTCGTTTTTTTTAATTTGTTTTTTCATACACGAAAAAAAAGTGCCCGGTCTCTCTTCTACGAAAAACGTCGTCGAAAAAAAACTTCAAGCGAGATATTTTTTTAAACGCGAACGATTCAAGAAAATATAATAATTTAAAAGGAATTTTTTTTTCTAACCCAAACCTGCAAGATAAAAACGGAGCGACATAGCTTTCCTGTTTTCTCACCGTCTTAAAGCCATATTTTGCGAACATATTTTTATATTCGTCCGCCGTTCTGTAAATTACATGGTAGTCTTTATCTTTAATGATCCTGCCTCCCGTTAAGCTAATCGTATCGCGCGATATTAATAATGTTCTTTTGCCAGACATTTTCGCCAAATGGCCTATTAATTTTTTGATGTCCTCATCGTTTAAATATTGGATAAAACTGCTAAGATAAATAATATCGTATTTTCTATAATCGCAATAATTCTCCGCTTCGGCGCAGATAAATTTAATATTTTTTACGTTTTTTTTCTCTTGAATCAATTCGGCTATTTTAATCATATCTTCCGAAAAATCAACAGCGACAATAGACTTGCATTTATCAGACAAAAAAAACGTCCACCTTCCGCTACCGCATCCCAATTCCAAGATAATGTCATCTTTTTTCACATTAACGATAGATTCAAAAACTTTTTCTTCTTCAATTTTTCTGTATCTCGCAATAAAGTCGTTGTCGATGAGCATTCCTGATTTATACTCGTCGCAATCGCGGATTTCGGCCTTTTTTGCCTCGTTTTGCCAAAAGGATTTTGTTTTTTGATAGTTAATTTTTTGCATATATTAAATATCTTTTGTTAAAAAGCTCATTAATTCATAGCTTTTTAAAAAATTTTTGCTTTTGGCAATTATCTCTTTTTCGCCAAAAAAATTAACACTATCTTTTTCCTTGCCTGAATTATACACAACAAAAGGAACAGGCTCGTCGCCGTGAACTTTCAAGTCTGTATATGTATAATGATCCGCCAAAAAAACTATTGTGTAACTGCCGTCAGAATAAAAATTTTTCATGTACTTTAGAATCGGCCCTACGATTTTTTTGTCGATTAATTCAATGGATTTGATTTTATTGTAAACATTCCCATGGTGGGATTCTTCATCGGGAGCGTTAATATGAATCAACATAAAATCGTTTCTCTTAATTTTGGACAAAGCGTTTTCAAGCTTCTTTTTATAATCGGTGTTTATATATCCCGTAGCCGTGGGAATATAATCAAAATCCATATCTGCCGCACAAGCTATTCCTTCCAAAAAATCAGACCCACAAACAACCGCGCCGCTCATATTGTGCTTCTCGAAAAATGAAGGAACGTTGGGCGCTACGGATGCGCTCCACAGCCATAACATGTCTGTTTTAGAATTCATTTCGGAGTTTATTTTTTTTAGGATATCTATTGAATCCAGCATAAGATTGTTCAAAAAACTGGCAGCTTTAACCCCTCGTGCGGTTTTTCCTTTTATCAAAACATCATTTATATTGCTATTGATGCTATTATGCGGTTCGCAACAAATAATCTCGTCGGGAGATATCCAAAAATCTCTCAAAATCAAAATGTTCCGGTAACTTTGACCATGATATAATTCCACCTTATTTCCGTATTTGTCTTGAATTAAATTTTTATAATTTTCAATAATTTTTGACGCCGTTTTATCTAAAATCATTGACGACGTAAAGTCCGATATCTTTCTATCGATGCTTAACGAAATAAGATTGCACCTGAAAGCGACATCTCCTTGCCCGAGTGTAATATTTTGCGCAAGAGCTTCAAACGATGCTCTTCCAAAAGGATGATATTTTAAAGGGTCGTATCCCAAAATTCCTAAATGGGCCACAATGCTTCCGACGGGCAAACCATCAAAGCTGGTTTGTAGCAATCCCGAATACCCTTCTTTTGCTAAAAAATCAATATTATATTTTTTTGCCGCTTCCAGCGGGGTTTTTCCTTTTATTTCTTCTAACGGGTTATCGCACGCTCCATCGGCAACAATAAATATAATTTTCTTTTTGCTTTTAAACTTTTCCTCGGCCATTCTTAAATCATGAAAATCGTCTATTTCGGCCCATTTTAATCCATTAATATTACAAATGTGAATGGGAAATTCTTTGAGATATTTTTTGAAAACAAGATCATAATAAATATTTGTGTTTCTGTCATTAATTTCTTCTTCAAGCCGCTTTTTTAAACCGGCACCAAAATTTTTATCGATTTTTACTATTCCAACCGATTTAAAGAAATTCGGTCGCGTGGCAGGTGTTTCACTTCCCACAATCTCCAAATCAATTATTTTTTTATTTTCGTCCGCGACCAGCTTGCAACCGTCCATTTCCTTGGAAAAAAAATCGACAACCCAATAAGATCTTGAATCGCTTTCATTGACGACCGCGTCAATGATTTTTTCCTCAAAAAAACAATCGCCTTCCATTAAAAGAAACCCTTCGTCAAAATTCTCTCTTGCCAACCACAAAGAATATGCGTTATTCGTACAATAATACAAATCATTATATATATATTTGATTTTCAAATTACCGAATTTGTTTCCGATCCTCTTACGAATGCTTTTATGCAGATATCCCACGACCAACACCGCTTCCCGAAAATTTTTCTTGTCCAAAGTTTTTAAAGCGTTCAATAAAATCGGAGTGCCATTAACTTCCGTTAAGCATTTGGGCACAACATTCGTAAAAGGTTTTAGCCTGCTTCCAGTTCCGGCTAGTAAAATAATCGCTTTCATAATTTATTTTATGCTCTTATTGCTCATTTTTAGAAAGATAATACTCATATAACGCAACGTATACCCCACACCGTAAAATAAGAGGACATATTGAGGAATGTCCAAAATTATGCCAATTATTGCCACGATAATTACGACAGTATCATAAAATACGTTATTTGCCATTTTTAATACAATCGATTTGGTTTTTTTATTGAATCCGTTGAATTTTGAAAAAGAATTTTGCAAATTTTCATCTATTTCTTGGGCGTAATAAGAAGATAATTTAAAAAAGGCGAAAAAGATCACTGTGCCCGCTCCCGTAATTAAAACAAGAGGATTATTAAACAGCGCGTACCCTAATAGTTTATAATCAGAATTAAAGACTTTCAAAGACAAGCTCAAAAACACGGAAGTAAAAACGATATCGTTTGCCGCAAAATCTAAAAATTTGCCTCTTTTAGAAAAAATTTTTTTGTATCTTGCGAGCTCCCCATCCGTCAAATCAAGGACTAAAAAAATATATAGAAACAACGCGCCCGCCAAAGCATTGATATAATTGCCCATCGCCAAAAATACACCTCCAGCAATTCCGCTGATAATCATTAAAAAAGTAACTTTATTGGGAGTAACGGATGTTCTAGAAAAAAACCAAGTAAAGTAAATAGAAAATTTATTAAGCATTTTCTGGCTACACCAACAGTCGTAAGAATCTCTTTGGCATTCTTTTTTTAATTCTTTTAGGGAAATATTCTTTTCCATATTTTTTAAAGCATTAAATATTTGAGAATTTTGTCAATTGTTCGTCGCTCTTATTTTTTATGCTAAAGCGATCTTTTGGAAATTTTGATAATAGTAGTAGTAGCCGAAAGTAAGGATCGCTTCCGTCAATATCGCCATAACAACAGCTCCATAAATTCCAATTGTGCGGATAAGAACAATATTACCTATAATATTAACAAATATGGCGAAAGATTGCACTTTAGTCACTTCCTTTTGAAAATTAACCGAGTATAATGTAATACTGATTATTTGTTTTGCAAAACCAAAAAATATGGCAACAGACAAAAATTGAAGAATACCGATGGATGCGTCATATTGCGCACCATAAACAATTTTTATAATAAGGGGAGCGAACAAGCCGATAAGCGAGCTAAAGAATAACGCCAAAAAAATAAATAAATTGAATACCCTTTTAAAATTAGCCATTAATCGTTCTTTATTTTCTGAAAATAATTTAGAAAAATAAGGATATATTGAGCCTGTCAAATATTGTGGAAGTAAAAAAAATAAAAACACAAAATTATACGCCGCGCTAAAAATTCCCACTGCATGATCGCCTTTCATCGCGGATAAAAATATCACTCCTAGCTTGCAATAAATGGTGGTAAGCAAAACACTGTAAGCAAACGGCCAAACTTCCTTTAGTGTATTTTTGTATGACTGCAAATTCAATGATATTCTTAATTCCGAAAAATAATCACGCAAAAACATCAGGGAAGCCAAAACCCCTATAATTGATGAAGCGATATAAATATAACTTATATTTAAAATTGATCCGCGATGCAAAATAAAAACAAAAACGATTAAAATCAATAAACTTAAGCTTTGCAGAATTTGACAGATCGCTTCATATTGCATTTTTTGATTAGCTCGAAAAATGGACTGAAAAAAAACGGAAAAGGTGTTAATAATGGCATAAATCCCCAAAAAATAAACCAATGTTACCGCGTCTTGCCCTTTTCCCATAAGTTTAACCGCCAAAACAATCAATCCTAAATTCACTAACCCTAAAATTGATTTTGTCACTACCGAATTGTGAATATAACCGGCAATTTCAGACTTATCTCTGGATATTTTTTGCACCGCCAAAAATCCAAAACCAAAATCACTTAAAGCTGCAAAAAGAATAACAAAACTCAACGCAAAATTCCACTGTCCGTAAACATCAGGACCGAAATACCGCGCCAGCCAGACGACAACCAAAAAATTTATGCCTTTTTGGAACATTCCCGTAAAGCTTAGCCAAAAGGTGTTTTTGAATATAGTTTGCTTTGCGGTTTTGTTATCAAGAAGAAAGGATTTTATAATCGAAAGTGTCGGGGTTTTGAGGGTCATAGATGTTGTTTTGGGCACTCACTAAATAAACTGCTTGCTTCCCTTTATTGAATACCACATGAGCAACTTCAGGATATATAGTTATTCTTTGCGGTTTCTCCGGCGACAACATGATAGTTTCCCTTTCTTTTCTTTTTATATCTTCCAAGGTAATTTCGGCCTCGCCGTTCACAATAAAAAACCACTCCATCCTTTTCTTGTGGTAATGATTCCCCCGCACCGACCCGGGTTCAATGGTCGCAATATAAACCTGCCGAATATCTTCGGCGATTTCATCTCGCTTTATCATTTCCGCCAGCCAGCCCCGCGAATCTTTGTGCGTTTCAAGATTTTCAATTTCGTATTTTACAGATGTAGCCATTTTGGATTTTTCAATGTCCATTCAACGGTTTTTTTAATTGAATTTTCCAGATCAACCGGAGGCTTCCAACCCATTGCCGCCATTTTTTGACCGTCCAAAGCATAGCGCTTATCATGACCGGGGCGGGCGGTATGATAGTCAACCCATTCAATTTGGTCCTTGGGAAGATTCTTGCCGTTAATCGCCTGCGACACCCAATCAGCGATCTCCAAAACCGTGCGCTCTTCGCCCACAATATGATAGAATTGTTCCCGCTCTCCTTTATCCAGCAAAAACATCACCCCATCGGCAACATTGCGCGCATGAATCCAGCATCGTGAAGATTGATCGCTCTCTCCTTTGCCGTGCAACATCACTTTTTCTCCATTTTGAATGGATCGGATAATTTTGGGCAAAAACTTTTCCGGATGCTGGCGCTCGCCGATAATATTCATTGAGCGAGTGGTAAATACCGGCATACCAAAGGCATGGGCAAATGAGAATGCGATCATTTCTTGCCCCGCTTTAGCCGCCGAATAAGGATTAGAAGGCTTGAAGCAATCATCTTCTTTGTAATAAACACCATCTGGCGCGGCGCCAAACACTTCGTCCGTAGAAAATATCACGGTGCGACATTGCGGCTGATTATGCTTCAAATATTCCAATAAATTTGCCGTTCCCACCACATTTGACATCACAAACGGAATAGAATTTTCCAAACTTTTGTCAACATGCGACTCGGCGGCAAAGTGAACCAAATAATCCAATTTTCCTATCATATTGCGGGTCATATCTGAAATCGGCGCGCAAAGATCATGCCAGATAAATTTCAATCTTTTAGGATCAAACGATTCTCCTTCGGTAATACGGTTTAAGTTGCCGGCATAATTTAATGAATCAAGCACCAATACATCCCAATCAGTATTTTTTAAAATGTGTTCCACAAAATGATGTCCCACAAATCCCGCACCTCCGGTAACTAAAATTTTTTTCATAATATGTCTTTGGATTATTATTCTTTTTAGCTCTATTATTGTTAATTTGCAAGCAACGCGTTGATTTTGGCGCGGGTGGCGGCGCCGACATAGCCGGTGCCTGCTGTTAAGCCCAGCGGGGCGAGAATTTCGGCGGCGTGTTTTTCTTGGAAGCGGATCACCGCCGCGCGGGTGGCGGCGTCAAAGTTGCCGCTCAAAATTCCGCCCGGATAGATCGCGCTCCCCTGTGATTTTAAGAATTCTTGCAAACAAACGATTTGGTTGTTATTTTGGGCGCCTGGATATAAATCGGCAAAAATTTCGCGGCAAGAAAATTTGGCAGCGGCAGAAACGGGCGCGGCAACTCGCGCCGCCAAAATTGCTTGCACGCGGGCAATTTCTTTTTTCAATGCTTCAATTTGCGACAACAATGCTTCAATTTTTTTGGCTTCATCTTCCCCGCCGACAACCGGCAGCGTGTTTTTTGATGCCGCCGACACGCGAAAAGAATATGGCAACGGACTTTGATTGCCGCGATCAAAGCCGAAATTTTTTCCCGCCGCAAACGGTATCAGCGTCAACGAAACATACTTTTCGCCAAAGTTTTCCAATAACAGCATCGCATTGCCGTCGGCGGCGGTTTCCAATTCACCGATCACGCATTTTTCGGAAGTTTCGCAAAGAACATAGGGCGCGATAAATTTGTGCGCCGCGCCGCTTTCAAAATCCAAGCGCAAATTGCCGCGCGCGCCCGTGATTTTTTGCCAATTGCCGGCAAAATAGGGCGTGTTGTGCGCCACCGACAGCGACACTTGTTCGGAAGCCGGCAAATAATTGATTTTTGGCGGGACGGTAAACCCTTTCAACGGAGCATATTTATAGCAATACCTCTCCCCCAGTGAACAATCATTAACCGCCAAAGCAATTATCCAGTCGCGAAAAATTTGCGCGAACGACGCGCCAACGCCGTTTTTTTTCAGCGCGTATTCAATGGAAGCGATGCCGACATTCTCGGTTTTCATTGAATCGGCCAGAATCGCGACGCCATAATGATCAACCACATATTGCGCCCACAAATGCGCCGCGCCATAATTGCCCGTCACATTTTGCCACTCAGTCAAGCTCCGGCCGGAATCGGCCGTAAAAGACTTGATTCTTTGTTCAAAATTGCTGCCGGCAAACGGATCGTCATAACCTAAAATCGTGGAAACATATTCGGCGCGGACTTCATTGAGCCAAACCTCCTCAACCGCGTTGCGCAACCGTTCTTTTTGGTTGAAGGTGATTAAATGAGTGTATTCATGCGCCAAATAAACTCTTGCCAGCGGCGAATCAACAAACTTGGTGTTGAAATAGATCATTTCCCGCTCGTTTGATCCGGGAACCTGATATTTGGAATAACCGTCGCTGGTATTGATGTAGCCGCCGGCGTCCTTGATCATCGGATGAACCAAAACCGTCAATTTGCCATCGCGCGCGAAATTGCCATGAGAGCTTTCGCCAAACAATTCGGTGAGCTTGGGACGAATATGCCGCGAGAACTCTCCGTCCAGCGCCAAAAACGCGGCGTTATATCGCTGGCGCTCCCAAGATTCAATTTTGTTCCACCACGCCTCATCAACATAGAAATAAATTTTTTCGCCCGACCAAACCAAAGCCGCCTCCGCTTGCTTGCGGCCCGCCGCGTCATAACGATTGTCAATGTTAAAAACCGCCCGATCGCCATAATTATCGGCCTGCGCGCCCAGCGGCAAAATTAATCCCCACGCCGCCAAAATCAAACCCAATGCCGCCCCTTTTTGAAATTTTCGCGCCAAAACCCTCATCATCAAAAAAGATAAAAATTAACCAAACAACAGATTAAGTATAACCCAAAACCGCCAAAAATCCAAATCCCCCGCCATTTTAAGAATATATCTTCAGAGGGTCTAACCCTCTGAAATCTCCACTTCATAGGACGCCGTCTTTGTCTTCTCGGTACCGGTTTGGGATAGAAGCTGGGTCTGTTGCCGAATTGGCTTTGAAGCGAAATTTTCAGATTTCGCGCGAGCCAAATGAGAAAAGAGGAGGCATACTTGGCTTAAAGTATGCCGACAATTGACGAATTTGGCGCAGCCGAAAG
>Ga0116202_10001622_pt1 | contig 13173 bp, 13 predicted proteins | sample LakKivw325mmetaG_FD_94479 | JGI IMG/M metagenome (GOLD analysis project Ga0116202, IMG submission 94479) | Anoxic lake water microbial communities from Lake Kivu, Rwanda to study Microbial Dark Matter (Phase II) - Lake Kivu water 325m metaG | ecosystem: Environmental > Aquatic > Freshwater >...
AACCTCTTCTATATGAACATGCGGAGGAACTACCGTTTCTCATTCGCCCTGAACATCGGCGAACCGCTGCTGCGACAGCGCGGCTTACTCGGACCCGGGCACGCCCAACGCAGATATAGCGCCACGTCCGCCGACATTTCAGATTGCAGACTGCAGATTCGCGGTCTGCCGTGACCGCAAGGCAATTATAGCGGCAGAGGCTGACCTCGCCACGCGGCGTTTTGACCGAATCCGGCCCGGACGCGCGGTTGCGCATAACCTGACATCGGCCCGATGCAAGTCTACAATCGCAGCACCAAGAGCAGTGGCGATGCCCACTGGCACAAACAACAAAGGAGGCGTCATGAAGCTCAAGGTGTGTCTGAGTCTCGCAGCGTTCGCTATACTGGTATCGGGAGCCGGCCTGTCCGAATCCCCGAGGCTACATCCGGCCGGTGGTCTGTTGTTCGTTGACCCCTATACTGTACCGGGGTTCAAGCTCCTGGACCAGTGTCCGCGCCTTCGCGGCATGTCCTTCGCCGAGCTGCCCGGCGCCGTGGATATGACCGCCGATATGCCACCGGTCGGCGACCAGGGCAGGCAGAATTCCTGCGTTGCCTGGGCAGCCGGCTACTATGACAAGACCCACGTCGAGTACATCGAGCATTGGTATGGTCTGGGGGATCACACGTGGACACTGGACGTTCCCCAGCATCAGATCAGCCCGGCGTTCATCTACAACCAGATCAATGCCGGAAGCGACGCGGGCGCGAGCATACTGGATGCCCAGATAATGCTCTGCGACCAGGGCGCGTGCATGCTGAGCGACTTTCCGTATCATGACAATGATTACGTCACCTGGCCTTCCGAATCGGCCTATACCCACGCCATAACGTACCGGGGCTATGACAGCTACGGCATCAGCATAACGTCCGACGTCGGCATCAACCAGGTCAAGTACGTCCTCGCGGCCAACACAACCTGCGTCCTCGGAATCAACATCTACCCCAACTTTGACCACATCGAGAACTACGATACCGTTTACACGGTTCACGACAAGAGCGGCAGATCTCGCGGTGGTCATGCGATCTGCATCGTCGGCTACGACGACAACAAGCAGACGGCCGACGGGCCCGGAGCGTTCCGGCTCGTGAATTCCTGGGGTGCCGGCTGGGGCAACCACGGCTATTGCTGGATGTCCTACTACGCCGTCAAGACCATGAAGGCAGGCCTGAGCCAGAACTGGGCCTACGTCACCTTCGACCGGTACAACTACACTCCGGACGCGCTGGGGCGGGTCAAGCTGACCCATCCCTGCCGGGACCGAATCACCATCACGTTCGGGGCGGGAAGCCCGGGCGCCCCGCTGGCGTACTACACTTTCCGCCGGTACTGGGCCCTGGAGGGCGCGATCGTCGACCACCCGTTCCCGAACAACAAGCCGGTGTTCGACCTGAGCGGCGGCGTCGACTATCTCGACCAGACCGACACCGCATTTGTCGCGTGCCTCGACCGGAAGAAGGACAGGAAGACGGGGACGATCGACTTCGTCTCCGTCGAGTACGGCACGAGGTACGGCTCCGCAGCGCAGTCGGTCACGATACCGGACTACAACGTCTATGCGTACAACAAGGTCGTGCTGCCGTTCGCGCCCGGTCCCCAGGCAAACCCGCTTGATGGCCCGGTGGCAGCCAGCCGGGCGAGTTACCGCAATGGCGCCGCCCACGTCTCCTTCAGCCTGGACCGGCCCGGGAACGTGAGGATCGCGTTCTTCGACGAGACTGGCCGGACCGTGGCTCGTGCAACCGCGCAAGGTCAATCAGGATTGAACGAACTGTCAGTGGGGCTGCCGCGTTCAGCCGGAGTCTACTTCTACCGGCTGGAGTCCGGCTCAACCACCATAACAGGTAAGGTCGCGGCGACTCGCTGACAAGGATACCGGACCGTACAAGCGCCCCTGCCCCGCAGGGGCGCTTCTTTCCGGCGGGCATCAGGTGTCACCCGCCCGCACCCAGCATCGGGGAACGCGGCTGCACCGCTTGACACATGCCTCGACGAAGCCGACAATGGTCTCACTTTCGGGTCTGGAGATTCCGCAAAGTGATTAAGGAGGACTGAGGTGAAAGACGTCGGTCGGTCCGTTTCGCTGGGTCTGTTCGTACTCATCCTGCTCTGCTTCATGCTGCCCTTCGCCCGGATATCCTGCGGCGAGGCACAGGTCGTCAAGGCTACCGGCTACGAGGTGGCGTTCGGCAAGACGATACCGGCCCAGACGGATTCCACCGGGGGAAGGCCGCGGTGGAATGAACGGGCGGCAGAGGTGGACGTCGTCGCCATCGCTTGCCTGATAGCGGCGGTCGTCGGCCTCGGGCTGTCCCTGGTAAGAGGACGGCGCGGGGCCATCGCCCGGGTGATCCTCAGCTACCACGGCTTCCTGCTCCTGCTCGCGCTCTGGGGAGAACTCGCCTATCGAGTTCGTCAGAACGGCGCGCAACTGCAGATGCTCGCCGGCTACTGGGCCGCGCTGGCGCTGTTCGTTGTGGCGTGCCTCGCCAATCTGCCGGCGACAAGGCGCGGGCTGCGCGTCGGGCCCTGACGACCGTCGAGAACGACTGCCGGGCAGGCCCGAACCGCGGACTCGGACCGCAGATTCAATCGGTCGGTTCCAGCCTATTGACCGCAGTCCTGTCCAGCCCTACAATCGAGTCGTGCTTGAATCCACCCCCGCCCCGGCGCCCACCTCCCCGGGTGAGCCGCACGAATCAGCGGAGGGGCGGCCCACAGCCGGCTCGATTGCCCGGGCCGTGCGATTCCTCCCGACCCGGTCCGGGCGTCGGGCCGCGTTATCCGGGCTCGTGTTCTTGACTCTGGTGGCCGCGCTGGTCGGCGGGGCAATCCTCTTTCATGCAACCGGCTACCGCGGCGGATACCGCGCCGGCTACGAGAGCGTCGGCTACTATGAGGCCGCAGCCATTGCCGACTCGATGAAGTCGGTGGCCGGGAACGCGGTCCTGGAGTCGGCCGGTATACTGCCGGACCGAAGTCAGCAGGGCTCCTGGCAGCTTGCTCGCTTCAGTCTGACGCCGGCCCGCGAGCTTTGCAGCTACGGCGCCGCCCGGGGCGTAGACACCATGGTAGTCGCAACCTTCACGTCGCGGGAAAGCGTCCTCGCGGGAAACTCGTACTACAGCGGCTCCGACGGCCGCATCCATCATGTCAACCGCTGACACGACGATAGTCCCCGCCGGCAAGACTGAGTCCGCGCCCGAAATCAGGAATTCCTCCATCTCCCATCGAGAGTTGTGGCATCGGTACGCCCGCAAGGCGGTGGTGCCGACCCTGTTCGTTGTGGCCGTCGGGCTGGGTCTATTGGTGGCCAAAGCGGCCACGTACTCGCCGAGCCGGACAGCCGGGTTCGACCGGGGCCGGGCCACTGCCTTGCGCGAGCTCGAACTACGCATGTCGAAGAATGACTCCATCCGCCACGAGGGCGAACTGCAGGCCGCCCGCGTGCTCCGCAACGTGCGGTTCTTCTTCCTTTCCGGACACTCGCGGGGATGGTGCATCATGAAGTACGCCGACACCACCGAGCCCAATTGGTCAATCGGTTGGGTGAAGGACATGAAGTACCTGCAGCCGGGCAGGGTTTATACGCTTGACCCGCGCGGCTACGTGTGGAGCCGTCCGCTCCGCTAGCCCCTCGCCGAATCACCCAGACCAGCCCGCACCCAATCAGCAACACAAGCGAACGGTATCCGTTCAAGTACCGACGTCGAAAAGGCCGGCCGGTGGCTACCGGAGAAAAACGGGCCTAGTGGAGCCGCTCAAGATAGCGGCCGGAGGCGACGTCGATCCGGATACGGTCGCCGGTCTTGATGAACTGCGGAACATGGACTTCCATCCCGTTCTCGATGGTAGCAGGCTTGGGCGCGGCGTCGTTGTCGCCATGCAACGCCGGACCGGTTGACGCCACCTTCACATCTACGGTCGGCGGGATGACGGCATCGATCGGCTGCTCGCCGTAGAATTCAACCTTGAGCTGGCTGCCGTCGGCTAGGAACTTCTCGTACGCGCCGACCATCGGCCGCGGAATCGCGACTTGCTCGAAGGTTGTCGGGTGCATGAAGTAGAGCGTGTCGCCGTCCTTGTAGCTGTAGGTGAGGTTCACCGTCTCGACCATGATATCTTCCACCTTGGCTTCAGGGTGCAGACGCTGCTCGGTCTGCGTCCCGGTCTGGAGGTTCCTCATCCGCACGTGAACCGAACTCGGCAGCTTGGCCGTCCCAATCTTCATCTCGGCGAGCACAACCTTGTACAGCTCGCCGTTGAGCCGGATACACATTCCATTCCGCAGGTCAGATGCTTTGACCATGGTGATGCTCCTCGAAAACAGAGTAGCTTGGACGTGCTGTCTGTCAAGAACAGCCAGGGCAGCCTTTGGTCATCCGAGTCTGATTCGAGATTCGGACTCCGAACTCCGGGCTTCCGTTCAAAGGCTGGGGCGCGGACCAGCCGCGCCCCGCATGAAGAGAGCTTCGGTTCTAGCGGACGACAGTCACCCGCGCGGTCGAGGTCCGGTCGGCCGACAGCCGGAGGTAGTAGACACCGGCCGGAACCTGTCTGCCGGCGGCGTCGCTGCCGTCCCAGTTCGCGGTGTAGACGCCGGCCTTGAGTACGCCGGCCACCAGATTCCTGACCCGTCTGCCGGTGGCGTCGTAGACGTTGAGGCTGGCTGCTCCGGCCCGCTCGAGCGCGTAGCCAATGTGAGCCCCGCTCGTGACCGGGTTCGGTCCGACCTCGAACACCGAGGTGACAATCTTGCCGGTCGGTTCCTGTGCGATGCCAAGTCCGGTCACCACGACATCTTCCAGCGGGCCGTAGTCACTCCAGCCCCAGGCTGCGTTGTGGCCGCGCACTCGGTAGTAGTAGGTACCGACCGACTCAGCCGTCACGCTGTAGAGCGTATCGGTGATGTTATCCGAGACAACCGAGTCATTCGCAAACTCTGGCACCGGCCACACGTCATCGACGTAGACACCTGTGCCGGTCTGGCCGTCATCGGTCATATAGCGGAAGCGGATGAAGACCGACTTACCCGCCCACGGGTCGAGCGAGAATGACTTGTAGAGCCAGCCGTTGGAGTTACCGGTAAACCGGTCGTGAAGCTGAATCCACTCCTTGCCCTCAAGCGACACCTCGGCCACGGTCACGTCGTAGTTGCTCTCCGTATTGTACCAGATCCAGTACTTGAGCGAGTCGCCGGACTGAACCGGATACGGATACTTGGTCACGCAATAGTTGGCGATGTTGTTGCCATTGCCCAGGGAGATTGAATAGTTGCCGGTGTGCTTCTGGGTCGAGGACTGGCTCGCGCCCGCGAGGGTCCACTTCGACAGGTCGGCTTCCATGTTGTCCGTGACCACCGACAGGCCGGAAAGCTGCTCGAGCCCCCACTTGTCCGGGTGATTGTGCTCAGGCCGAGTCGGAGTCCAGTGAATGGCGTAGCTGCCCGAGGCGGACGAGTCCATGACCGCGAGAATCGGTCTCGGGACCATGCCTTCGAGCACATCGATGATGGAATCGGCGTGCTGGAACAGGTAGTAGTTGCCGCGAAAAGAAACGTGCTGGATGCTGTCCAGGTCGCTCGTCGGCTGGTAGAACTGCGTGCCGAGCTCGGTCGTGAATGACATGCAGGGGAATCCGCCGAGCGTGTGGGCCCAGCCGTAGAACCAATCGTCCGAACCGCAGTTCGTCGGGTACAGGTAGTTGGACTGCTCCGGCGTATAGGTCCCGCCGGTCAAAGTCCCCATCCGGCTCGCCATGTTCGTTGCCAGAGCTTTCAGCATCCCGCTGTCCGCGGCAAAGGTGCCGGTACCGAACGGCCAGAGTACGAGTTCGGAATAGGTATGCATGCTCACGCACGCAACAACGGTATGCTGCTTAAACCATTCCGATACGGCGTTGATCTCGTTCGCCCACGCGCCGTGGCCGCCCATGAACACGTCGTCACGCGGGTTGTGCGAGCTCTGCGTCTGGGGAGACAGCGAACCCCAGTCGTCCATCACGCTGCCAATGCAGGCCCCGTTGAAATCACGGTTCGGGTCGGCGCCGATTCGGGAGCCGTAGGGCTGCCGGTCCTTCCGCCACGAGTACCCGCTCCCGCCCGAGGAGTCGTGGTCGTAGGCGTAGCCATCCACGTTGGTGATGACGAACACGTGAAGCTGGTGGTTGTCGATGAAATTGTGGAAACCGGAATCAGATGAATAGAAACGCACGAGCGTGTCGGCAAAATGACGTGCCGCCTCGACCGCAGCCCATTCGCGGGAGTGGACGATGCCGAGCTCCAGGCACTCCGGCTTGCCTTCGGCCGCGGCCGACGCAATCTTGACACCGTAGACCCAGCGACCCTGATAGGTGGTGCCGATCGACTCGAGCTTGCAGATGGATGGATAGGTAGCGGCCCAGTAGCGCATCATCGAGTCAATCTGGTTCAGGCTGTGGTAGGAACCGGACAGAACCGCCTCGCGACCGACCACGTCCACGTCATCGTTGATAACCGCAACAGGCAGCCCCGACGCCTGGACGGCGCCGAAGTCCGAGCGGTCAAGCATCAGGTCGTACGACTTCCCCGCCTTCGCGCCGGCTATTTCGATTGAAGTACCCTTGAAGACAATGTGCGAATAGAGTTCCGCGTAATTGTGCGCGCCGACACGCACGAGCATCGGACCGGCGACTGCCGCCCCGGCCAGCAGCGTCAGGCAGACCAGAGTACCAGCAAGACGATGAAACATTAGGCCTCCAGGCAATACGTCCACAGTAACAGAAAATGGCTCTTCAGTACGTCGTTCCCTGCTACGGACTGACTTGGAGCGACCACTGCCGCTCAAGAGCCAATAACAAATTCTAGGCGCCACGGTCGGGAAGTCAAACAGTCACTGCCCGCCTGCTCCTTGACTTAGGGTAGGTTTGCCTTATTATCGAGCACCGCTGGCCGAACGACTGGCGGCGACTCACGACAGGCTATCCGAGTTATTAACCCGGCTGCTCCGGTCAGGTGCGGCCGACTTCAGGAGGAAGCCGATGATTAAGTTCAAACCCGGGAACCTCAGAGTTCCCAAGTTCCAGCGACCGGTGTACGTGGTTGCAGCCGGGACTACCGACTACCGCAAACGTTATCCGGAATACAAGCTGGAAGAGTTGACGATGATGGCCTTCAAGATGCTGCTGGAGGAAAACGACCTCAAGCTGAGCCCGCTCGAAGTCAGGGGCCTCATCAACATGGCCTGTTACGGTGAGTTCGCGGACCACTTCCAGGACCAGTTGCTCTGCGAGGCGAAAATCCACGACTACCTCGGGCTCGACCCGATGCCGAACATCGGCGTGAAGACGGGCGGCGCCACCGGCGGTTACACCACGCTTACGGGCGCGATGGCGATCGCCTCGGGCTATGCGAACTGCGTGCTCGTGATGGGCTGGGAACGGATGGACGAGGTCGATACGCGCACCGGCAACTTCTATATTGCGACCGCGGCCTGCAAGGACTTCGAAACCCGCATGGCCCGCATGTACGCGGCCTACTACGCGCCGATGGCGCGGCGCTTCGCCCACGTCTACAACGTCAAGGACGAGATTCGCGCGAAGATCGCGGTGAAGAACCGGCTCTATGCCTGCTCGTCGCCCTTTGCCCAGAATCCGGGCAAGCACACGGTCGAGGAAGTGCTGAACGGCAAGATGATCTGCGACCCGCTGCGCGTGCTCGAGTGCTGCGTGATGAGCGTCGGCTCGGCCTGCATGCTCCTGTGTGATGAAGAGACTGCCTACAAGCTGTCCGACACACCGATGCGGCTCCAGATAGCGGGCGGCACGCACACGCTGCGCGTGGCGGACCGCCGCAACATGGAAGTCCCGCTGCTTCCCAACGAGAAGCCGGGCCAGTACGACTGGATGGAGAAGGAATACAACGAACCTTACCCGGGCTTCCAGAGCTTCCTCGCCTCCCGCATGGCTGCCTATTTCGCGTACCGGATGGCGGGCATCAACGAGCCGATGGAGGACATCGACTTAGTCGAACTCCACGACGCGTTCACCATCTCCGACCTCCAGACCTACGGTGACATCGGCCTGCGTCCATACGGCAAAGAGGAAGACTACATCACATCAGGCGACGCCTACTACGGCGGTCGCTGCCCCTCCAACCTGTCGGGCGGCCTGCTCGGAACCATGCACGCGGTCGGCGCCACCGGCATCTTCCAGGGCATGGAATGTCTGTGGCAACTCCAGGGCAAGTACGACAAGTTCCACGGCGACCCGAAGATGTGGAAACGCTACGGCAAGGTGAAGCCCAAGGACTGGAAGTCGCTCCAGATACCGAAACGGCGCCGCGCCCTGTGGATTTCCCACGCCGGCGTCGGCTCGCACGTCACCTGCGGTATCCTCGAGAACCCGGAAGAAGTGAAAGGCTAGGTGAGAGCGATGAAGAAGACGAAGAAGACCGTGAAGAAGGTCTCCGCCGTGCGCAAGCCCGTCCCTAAGAAGCCGGCAGACATCAAGCTCACAGGCGTTCCGATGGTCGTCGAGAAGACCGATCCGGCCATGGTCATCCAGTGGCCGCGGACGATTGTCCACCATCACACCTACGGGCTGCTCTCCCCGTTCTTTGAGGGCCTCAAGCAGGGCGTGCTGCGGGCGACTCGCTGCACCAATCCCGACTGCGAGGAAAAGCGGTTCTGGCTGCCGCCGCGGGCGGACTGCCCGGACTGCCTGAAGCGGATGAAGTGGATGGATCTCAAGAACCCGGTGATCGGCGAGATCTTCACGTTCACCCACGTTGAGTATCCCGGTCACGGTATCGAGCTATCGTATCCCTACTACCAGATCGACGTGAAGGTACCGGGCGCCGCGACCGTGATGAAGGGCTACCTCGTCCGCGGTGAAGCGAAGATCGGGATGAAGGTCAAAGCCGCGTTCCGCACCAGGGGCTCGACCAACACCATCCTCGACCTCTACTGGGTGCCGGCCGAGTAATCCTGACATCAGACGTGTCAGAGGGCGGCCTTCGGGCCGCCCTCTGCCTTGACCTTGCGCGAGCAGCCTGCTATCATCGGTTCCCATGACGGAGAGGAGTAGAATCCAATGAAGAAGACCACTCAGAAGTCGCAGACAAGCACCACGCTGCGGACTGCACTGCAGCGTGCGACCGAACTCCATATCAGGCACGTGGTCGTGGCCTCAACCGCCGGCGGAACGGCGCTCGAGTTAGCGAAAGTGATGCCGACCGACATCGACGCGGTTTGCGTCACCCATCACGCCGGATTCAGAGAATTCGGCAGGAACGAACTGCCTGAATCGGTTGAGAACAAGCTGGCAGAATATGGCATCCCGGTACTCAGGACGACTCACCTCTTCGGCGGGGTTGAGCGCGCCATCCGGCTGAAGGTCGGCGGACTCGGCCCGGCCGAGACCATCGCTTTCACCTACCGCACGCTGGGTGAAGGCACGAAAGTGGCGGTCGAGATCGCCGTGATGGCGCTCGACGCCGGTCTGATTCCCCATGGCGAAGACATCGTCGCCATCGCCGGAACCGGCTCCGGCGCGGACACCGCCATCGTCATCCGCCCCGCCCACTCGCGCCAATTCTTCGAGACGCAAGTTCGAGAGATAATAACAAAGCCAAGAGAATGGTAAGCCACGAAGACACGAAGGACACGAAACTGATCCAACGGTCAGCAGAAAGTAGCGTGGGAGCAACGCCGGATGGAGTTTGATGCGTTGTCAGGAAAGGTCATCAGCGCGGCGCTGAAAGTCCACAGAGAACTCGGCCCGGGGTTTCTGGAGTCGATATATCACGCGGCCCTTTTGGTCCAATTGCGCCACGATGGTCTGAACTGCAACAACGAGAAGGAAGTACATGTAAGCTATGCGGGTGTCGATGTTGGGGTCCACCGGCTCGACCTCGTGGTGAATGATCAGATTTCGTGGAGCTCAAAGCTGCGAGGGAATTCGACGATAGCCACTTGGCGCAAGTCCTTTCCTATCTCAAGGCCTCGGGCCTCAAGACAGGATTGCTGCTGAACTTCGGCAGGGCGACGCTCAAGGTCAAGAGAGTGGTCCTGTGAGTACTCCTGGGCCGTCAAGCGCCATTGGTGACTGAGACATTCCGAGGTTGCATGATCGCAGTCCGTTTCGTGTCCTTTCGTGCTTTCGTGGCTCATGCCTCCCGCAATCCGTTTCGTGTCCTTTCGTGGCTGTCAAACCTGAATAGAGGAGTGACTGATGTCTGAGTGCATATTCTGCCAAATCGTGGCCGGCAAGGCTGCGGCCCGCAAGGTCTACGAGGACGAGCACACGCTCGCCTTTCTCGACCTCCACCCCATCTCCCGCGGCCACACGCTCGTGATCCCCAAAAAGCACGTTGAGTGGTTCACCGACATCGAGCCCCAGGATGGCATTGCCGGCCCATTCCTGAAAACGTGCTATGTCGTCGCCCGCAAGCTCAAGCACGCCTTCGACTGCGAGTACGTGACAACACTGATACGGGGCACACGGGTCCCGCACCTGCACATGCTGCTCATCCCCTCTATCAGAGGCGAAGAGAACCTGCTGGATAAGACCCTGGAGCTGCACCACTTTGCCCAGGTCCGCATGAAGCCGCCGTTCAGCGAGGCCGAACTGGACGATATCGCCGAGAAGGTGAGAATCGCTCAAGTCTAGAAAGGAAATACTGCGTGAGACTCCTCGCCGCCATCTTTCTGACCGTGTTGGTTGGGTGGGCCCAGCCGGCCGTGAATGAACTCGACCCCGCATCCGGCAGCTTCCTCGACTTCCCTCTCGATTCCGTCACCGGGGCCGCGAACGCAGCCTACCAGGCAGCCCGCTACAACGAGGCGGCACGCCTTTACCTGACCGCTCTTGAACACGATATCACGAACTCCAACGACATCTACAACCTCGCCTGCTGCTACGGACTGCTCAAGCAGGACTCGCTGGCCGCGGCCTATCTGAAGCGCGCCTTTCGCGCCGGGTTCGATGACATCGGGCACGTCAAGCAAGACCCGGACTTCGACTCGGTCCGCACGCGCCCGGCATTCGCGGCTGTAGTCGAGAGCCTTGCCGTCCTTGCGGAGAGCACACAGGTTCGAGCCGGCACTGAGGTCGAGATTGAGGCCAGTACCTTCGTACCCGGGTACGTCCGTCTGCCGGCAGGCTACGACTCCACTCGCTCCTACCCGCTTGTCATCGGGCTTCATGGGTACGGAGCAAGTCCGAAGTCCTTCGCCAAGCTCTACGAACGGGCCGGCAGCCCCGAACTCATCTACGTGTGCCTGCAGGCGCCCTACGCGTTTGGCGCGGGACGCGACCTCGGCTACTCCTGGTCCACATGGAGTCGCGATGACAGCACCATCGATGAGCAATCGGCAAGACTCTCAAGCGAGTACATCGCCGATGCGGCCCGGAAGCTCGGCGCTCGCTACCGCGCGAGCGGCACCTGGCTGCTTGGCTTCTCGCAGGGTTGCTTCATGGCCTACCGAACCGGTATCACGAACCACGACCTTTTCAAAGGCATCATCTGCTTCGGTGGTGGTCTCGACGCGCTGCTCTTCGGTCCAAATGACTATGCTGCCGCTAAGGGCCTGAAAGTGTTCGCCTCCCACGGCAAAGATGACCGCATGGTCGAGTTCAAGTACGGCACGACCACGCGGGACTTCCTCAGACGCAAAGGCTACGACGTGAAGTGGGCCGAGTTCAAAGGCGGCCACACGGTGCCGGAGCAGCAATTGAAGCAGGCAGTCACGTGGATGCTGTCCTCGAAATGAGGAATGGTGAATACCTAATTCCTAATCAAGTCCCATTGCGGAAATGACTGCCGGCAGGAAACGGTTCGATCTGGAGGAGCGGACGGCTGCGTTCGGCAACGCGGCGATCCTGCTCGCCAAGACCATACCGCTCACCGCAATCACCCGCCCATTGGTCTCGCAGTTGGTGAAGTCGGCGACAAGCGTCGGTGCGAACTACTGCGAGGCAGACGACGCCGAGTCGCGCGCGAGACCAAACACTGGCTCCGCATGCTCGTTACCGCGGCCCCGGAATCAAAGGAGTCGGCCCGCGAGCTCTGGCAGGAAGCCAAGGAACTCAATCTCATCTTCAACGCCATCGTCCGCAGCACCAAGGCCAACGAATGACGACTCAGAGCCGGGGCTTCGTCATTTCCTCGTTGATTAGGAATTAGCAATTGCCAATTAGGAATTCTGCCTCCTCGCCCGGCCGCTGGGGCGACGAGGACTTCGTCCGCGTCTGGGACGCCCAGCCAACGAACCCGCTGAAGGCGGAGCAGTTGGATATCATCGCCCAGGTCATTCGCGACAACTGGCGCAAGGGCAGCCGCATCCTCGACCTCGGGTGCGGAACCGGCAAGACCGAAGCCGTCATTCTGGAACAGCTTCCTGTCGCCCGGTTCACTTGCGTCGACCGCTCCGAAGTGATGCTCGGCTTCGCCCGGGAGCGACTGCGCGGGTTCGCGGACCAGTGCCGATTCGTCGTGGCCGACCTGGCGAGACTGGAAAAGACCAGGCTCCCGGGGTCGCCGTTCCGCTTCATTGTCTCGATCGACGCCATCCACGAACTTGAGGACCCGGCCAAGTCGCGCCTCTTCAAGTTCTGCCGCGCGAACCTGGCGCGCGACGGGCTTCTCCTCATTCTCGACCGGATAGCGCTCGACCGGGTGCGGTTTGGCCGGCCGCTGCGCAGCGTGCTCGGCCGACTCCAGCGACTCCATAACTCGCACGCGGGCCAGCTGTCAGACAGCTTCGTTGACCCGCGCAGTCCGGACCACGAGCACCCGCTCGCGCTCGAACCCTACTTCCGGCTGCTGCGCCGAGCCGGCCTCGCGCCTGTCCTGCTCCACCTCCATCTGCACAAGACCGTCATCGCCGCCCGGCGCTTATCCCCTGCCTCGTCGTAGCCGACCGGGTTCGGCAGCGACTGCCTGTTTCGGCCAGCGGGACCTGAAGGAACTGGGTTTGACTTGGCGGGTAGCAGCGTTAGACTGAGAAAGATGTGGATTCTGGTTATCAATCCCGGCGGCGGGTCCACAAAAGTAGCAGTCTTTAACGGCTCCAGGCCGCTGTTCTCCGAGTCGATTGAGCACCCGCCGAACCAGCTCGTCCGCTTTGGCCACGTCCTCGACCAGTACGAGCT
>Ga0116202_10001623_pt1 | contig 13170 bp, 11 predicted proteins | sample LakKivw325mmetaG_FD_94479 | JGI IMG/M metagenome (GOLD analysis project Ga0116202, IMG submission 94479) | Anoxic lake water microbial communities from Lake Kivu, Rwanda to study Microbial Dark Matter (Phase II) - Lake Kivu water 325m metaG | ecosystem: Environmental > Aquatic > Freshwater >...
ATATTGAAGGGGACAAGTGAGATACGATAAAAGGTCTCCTGTCAAACTGTACTCGGGGATTATGTATCGGGGTGGTCTTCTGGATAACGACACGGTCTCATCTCCTAAACATAGACCAAATTAGTGAGGCCACGCGGCCAGTGCCGATTGCCATTCCTATCCCATCCAGTCGCGACATGCTCGACAAAGTCTGTAACAGTCTTTAATCCTACCAACATTAAAACATCTTGCGCCCTACTGTAGGCCACAAAGTACTGGCGAATCAAGTCGTCAAATGACCGATCGCGCCCTGTTCTACGAGGTTGCCCCAATTGAGAGTGCCTCCTCAACTCGTCTTCCATATTGCAGCATTTTCCGCCTTGCCTTGGAAATCGCTTGAACGCTTGACGAAAATGTCTGGTTCTGAAATCCGAACCAACATCAACTATTACCATAGGAAATTCCAGTCCCTTTGCTTGATGGATGGACATCACGTTTATTCTATCATTTGGCAAGGTTTCGAAAAGCTCTTCGTTTACTTCTATCGCACCTGTGGCAAGCGGCATGAAGATATACCACAGGGCTTCTTTGATTGACAACTGTTCAAGTCTAGGATTGTTTGGATCGAAGGTTATCTCGCCCCTGAAATGGCTGAATAGTGAAGATTGAATCACTGTTCTCGTGATCGCTTCAAGGTAGACGATGCTTTCTATATCGTTTTGCATATTGGGGATCCACGTAATCAATTTGTAAATTAAGTCAACGAGAGCGGCTTCTTGTTCCCATTTCTTTTTACCGAGCGGGATTCTCTTCTGCCATGCTCTGACGAACCTTCTAAGACTTACAGTTCCAGCGGGGTTACTATTGATGAACGTTCTCGCCTTTCTTCGCCAGTTATCAAAGACATTTCTGGCCTCGTGAGGCAAACGCTGTATGGAGTTCTGTACTACGGAATTAGGATCTATACACTCTAAGACTAGTCCGCATAATCTTCGTATATCAGGAACCACCTCTAGTTTCTGACCCCTTGGGTTAAAGACTTGAATTGGCGGAGATAATTGGCTTAACCTATAACGTAGCAGAAGCGGAAGTCGTGGATTGCCCTCTGAATCAAGTTCTTGGGGCGAACTGAATAACAACGCAATGTCAGCAGGAGAACCTTGTGGATCAATACGTATTGTGTATGAATTGCGCGAATCTGAAACTTGAAATCCGCCCCCATAAATGACTCTATGGATGAATCTTGCGAGGTCGCATGCGAGAACATCTACGTTGTCTCTAAACATCCCAAGTACTGGGTAGTTCGTAAATGAGCCGAAACGTGCAGGTATGATCTCTGGTTTGCCTGCGACACGAACATTCTGGAACTGTCTGTCCAAATCAATGAACGCGTTACAGAAATCAACTATCGTGTTTGTTGAACGGTAGTTGTGAGAAAGGTAAACTAAAGCCGGATTAACACCCACCTGATTAATGATTCTGTTCGGAAACGAGTGGAACAAGTCAACTGTTGCCCCACGGAATCGATACAGCGACTGGTCATCATCCCCCACGACGGCGATGCTCCCCCCATTTTTTATTGCAGCTATTGCTAGTTCAAAGTAGATCTGCTCTTGTAGCAAGTTTGTATCTTGATATTCATCGACTAAAACGAATCTTACATCATCAAGAAATCTGCGTAGGGTTCTTGCTCGAAGTTGTTCCAGGAACTCTTTCTCTAACCTAGCAAAATCGTAAAGTGAACTGCGATATAGTTCTCCTTCGTAGTCTTCTATAGCGTCGCATGCGATTGGCACGCCAGGATGCGCGGAACTGCTTCTATATTGGGCGACATCTATCTGGTCATGACAGAATCTGTCCTTTATTTCTTGTAGAGTGGAGCTCACTTCAGACACACCAATCCTCCAAGACGTTCCATTTAGATGGGCGATGTAATCTTTGAGATCCTGATTGTTGTGTCTACCGTGACTGAAAAGACCCACCCTCGTCATTAGAGTGTTCGACGCAAAATCCTCAATAACGACTGGTGGCGGAGTTCCCGGTGCACGATTGTCTGTCAAAACCTGTTCTGATATACTGTCTAACGTTCCGGTAATGATTCGATTGAAGTTTATCCTTCGCAATTGATCGGAAACATGATCGTACGAAGAGATACCAATGAAAAACCGTCTTAGTTGGTCTCCCCAGCCTAGAATCCTCGATTTCAATTCGGAAGCTGCTTTTTTAGTGAACGTCGTGACTAGTATCTCTGAAGGATCGACGTCGTCTACAAAGATGAGTTTTAAGACTCTTAAGGAAATGGCTGTTGTCTTACCACTGCCTGGGCCAGCAACTATAAACAAAGATTGATTTAGGGGAGACGAAATGGCAATACTCTGTCCAGGATTGTTCCCTCTGGTGATATCTCGCCCAAGATGAGTGCAAACTGCGCTCTCAAAGTCAGTCCAATTGATCATGCGTGTATCACCTTCTATCGTCCCTCTCCTTCGCCCACTAGACCTGAGTCAGGATCAATCATACCTCTGTTCTTCGTGCTTCACAACTAGTAGTCTGAAATTGAAGCATAATGCAGACAATATGTGTTTTGTAATCTTGACATAGTCAAGACTGTTTTTGATCGAGGCCGAGTGAGGTCAACGTCTCCACGGTAATCCTTGAGAGATTCATATCTACGCCAGTCTCTATGAGGTGGTGGCACAAAGTGACTAATCGTCGAGTGTTGCCTCCAGCAACCTTGTAGAGATACCTAATGCAACTCTTGGTAAAAGGAAACCAACTATCACAAGATGACTCATGTATGCGTGCTGATATAAGATAATCTGAAACCAATTTCAAGGATTTGGAGAAATCAAGTGAAGGCAAATCTACTTTCAGTATTGTGCAGTCAAAACTCTCACTTGCCAAGAATTGGGAGAACTTCTCTTTTAGAAGGTTGCTGTCTGAAAAGACAACGGTGGACTCACCTTTTGTCAGTTTTAAGAAACGAAGGACGTTTTCGAAAAACCACCACCTGTTATCTTCATTTATGTCCATCCAACGATTCTCAAGACCGTCTATGATGAGCAAAGGTTTTCGTTTCAAAACTCTTTTAATCAATTCTACTAGCGTGATGAGTATTAGTGTTTTGTAAATATGTGAAGTTTGAATGAGTCGTGAGTATCCCTCATCAAGCATGAGAAAAGGCCGCATTACTCTCTCAACTGTCTTCCTTTCAACCATAAAACTTTCTTCCAAAGTGGAAACCAGTTTACCAAAAACAAAGAAGGGGTTTCTCCCGTAGAACTCATCCGGTTCAAAGCCTAGACTTTCAGCGAAGGAGAGCATCAAATCGCAGTATCCTTCGACGCCTATCCATTGAAATGCTCTCTCGGCCACGATTGAAAATCCACCTGAGGTGTAGATCTGACAGAATATAGGGTAGATTTCTTCGTCGTGGAGGAAATCCAGAGCCAAATTTCCAAGAAAATTAGATTTGCCTTGACCACAGTCGGCGTTTACAAAGATCACGGTTTGCTCGGTTTTCTGACGAGACCTTCTAATACAGTTCCTAGTTAGGTTCGCAGCTTCTACAAACACTTCTGAGTAAAATTGGTTTTCTTTAGGGTTTGCCAATGAAAAAATTCCAATCGCTGGAAAAGGGTTGCGGTTCAGACTGAACTTCTCGTATCTGCTTAAAGTACCCAAACTCCGCAGAGCATCGGTAAATCTGTCTTTAAGCATGATGCTCACCAATGAAGCGCCTTTGGTCAAGGCAGGAACGCTGTTCTCCGGAACCATTCATTGATTTGCCATAGGAACATACGTCTTGCGGATGTAGTACTTCAGGGAAAGATTGAAATGAGGTGAGCGTCGGATGTCTATGTTTTGAAAGATGAATATTTGTGAAGGTTGATCAAAGTTCTTCCAAGTCCTCATAATCAACGGTCTTTCTTTTGTCACGACCTCGGGCAGGTTGCTCTGTCCCCATTTCAGCCTCTTCCAACTCCTCTTCTTCCATAGTTTCTATCCATTGTGAGACAAAATCTACATCTATAACTTTGACCTTCGGGTCATCTGCAGCATTCTCCAGAAGACCATTCAATGTTCTCACGATCTCCCTTGTGTTTCCTTCGGCTGATTTCCAGACGAGTTCAATCGCAGGTTCTGTGAATGGAAAGAGTCCGGGAACGCTGTCCTTTGTTTTCACCGAATCCAAGTATTTTGTAGACATAATCTTCGCCTGCTCAGCGCTAAGCGCGCCAACTTCCACAATCGTGAAACTGTTCAATGGAAGCGCAGCCATAAGCTGGGGGTTTGGTTTGAACTCGGTATCGCTAAGATCTGGATATGATGTAGCTGCTACAGAGGCTATCTTAGTCTCATTTGCAAACCTTCTGAACTCGTTAACCATGGATTGCTTTTGGGTTCCGGTCATTTTTCCATATCTGAAGACGTAATCAAGTTGATCAATAAACAGGTAACCCATGCGGTGTCCGACCATTTTGACTATTCTGAACAGTTCAGCTATAGCCCTTGTCCTTTGCGTGGAAGGGATTTTGCTCAACTGATTGTAGCCTTCTATTGGATCCCTAAGCATGGTGATCAAACAATCTCTTAGTTTCGTCGTTATGCCATTCTCATTTAGCTTAGCTTTCATGATAGACGAGAGCTCTGTGAGATCTATTTTAGGCCCTTCTGCGATCTCCTCTCCTGTTTCAAGAGAAACCGGTAGAAACTCAGCAACTGAGGTCGTGTTTTTCTGTATTTCGCTCAGAATGTCTGAGTTATCTTCCGCAAGATATGGGTTTTCCAACACCATCTTCGCGGCCAATTTCAGGGCCATGTTTCGGAAGAAGTCTATGCCAGTGTTTTCTTTTCGGAGTATCTCGTCCCAGACTAGCTTGAATCCCTCTTTCTTAATTTCGGAATAGAAGGCCACAACGTCGGGTCGATTCGTTCTCAACTTGCTCCATATGTAAAGAAGGATCATCGACTTGCCAAGTCCGGGGTTTCCTTCAAGCCAGACATTTGTAGGCTTTACACTCTCATACGATGGGCTGATCAAGATTCTAAAGATCTTGTCTATTTCGTTGGCCCGGATGTCATAGCAGAAAATTCTATTTAACTCTTCTTCGTCAATTGTGTCATAAGTTACTATGGCTTTCAAGAAAAAGGGATTGCCTGACAGTCCAAATCTCTGAAACCTGTTGACCTCAGCCCCAAGCTCTTTCAACTTGTCTGAAAGAGATGATCGGCTCAGAAAGTGATCCTCCTCATCTTACTTTTATCTGAGAATATGATGTTCCACTCAGAATAAAAGCCTTTTCTAGACCTCTAGCGCCAAGTCTCTGCCTCATTTCTGGCGATAGTACGCCAAGCGATATGTTGCTAGAAAAATCCTTTGATTTGACGCATAGTCTTAAGTATCTGTCAAACGTCTCATCATGCATACGAAGAGCCTTGCATACGTTCCCCCGTAGTCTGAAAATAGGGGCGTATAAGACCGTTTCCCCTTTGACTAAACTGTAATATTGATCTTTTAAAGCTTGGAAGAACTTGGGGAGAGACCACTCCCGTTCAAAGAGAAGCACTGTGTGGTTCGTCTCAAGGGGTAAATCGGGCGAGTCCACTAGTCCTCTATACGCCTCTCCGTCTGAAACAATTATCGCACCAATTCTTGTCGCTTCATTTACTAGGCTCTTCAGGTCGTCTATCCTTTTTTCGATTGATATTTCATCGTTCTTTTGCCTCGATACCATATCTAGTCTGAGACCCGCGTAAAGTACGCATGTAGTCGCATATCGTGTCAATCCAAGTCGTCGTCCTATTTCATCTCTTTCAAGAACGTTTTCTTGACTCAGAATCTCATTTAACTTCAAGAGTTCTGCACAAGAAACTATGATCTTAGAAAGGTAAAATCCTTTATTGGGAATGAAAAGGGATTCGTTTTTTCTTTTTTCATATTTCGGTTTCTCAAAGTCAGGCCAAAAGAAATTCAGTAGTCCAAAGAAGGACCCCCAATTCAACATAACGTCCAGTCTGATCGGATTGGTTTGCAGGACATCATAGATGAGTCGATGATCGTTCTTGTATCCTGTTCCTTCCTCTTCTGCGATCGGTATTGGTTCTAGTGGTTCTATCCTCTTCTTCTTTTTATTGCTCTGCTCCTTGACGACTCTAAATGGAATCACACTTTCTATAACTTGGTTTCTAATTGGCATAAGAAAGCGAGTTGGATCGAAGAGACGGTAACTTCCAGAACATATAATCCTATCAAGAATGAATATTTTTGCTTCGGCAGTATTGTTTAAATGACTTGCCTCACCGATCTTTTTTAGCGAGGTGGAAAGTATGAACTCTCTTGGTGTCTCAGATTGCCTGAGCAGTCCTAGGTTTAAGCCGAACTTTATGAAGTCTACAACGACTCCTTCTTTTAGGTATCCTTTGCGAAACTTGGATTCAAGAACGGGGAGTCCCACCCTCTTTATAGCACTATATGCTTGCCTTTCTCTGTCAATTTTATAGCGCGTTTTTGTGAGTGCGCGAAAGATGTCATTTTGATTCACCTTTTCAAGGTTCCTAGTTTGCTCGCAAAATTCTATGACATACCGAAGCTCTGAGAATCTTGGAATTCTGTATCCTCCTTTTTTTGCGCCCATTCCAACTCTTGAATCGTTGCCCTCCGTCATTTAACTCACTTCTTGGCATTTGCGTGTAACTAGTTCTCTATACCTATTAAACAGCACATCCCCACTCTCCATGACCCCTGTACCAATGGAACTACATCCCCAAAAGATCTTCTCCCTAAATCTGTGCAAACTCTCGATTAATTTGCTTCTTTCTTCTATCCTCTCAGTAGGGTTATTGGAAATGACTTTTTCTAACTCGAATATCGCGACTTCGATAGGTTCTAGGGTCCGGCCTGGTTCATACGGTTGAATAGGCAGAATTCCGTATGCAAGACAAAATCTGAAAGCGTCTGACCGTAACGGAACAGAAGAAACGAAAATTCTGAACAAATCGACGTTACGGCCTTCGTTTCTCAATCTATAGTATACATCGAACGCTTTTTGGTTGAAAACCATCACATCTTGACGATCGCCAAGAATGCTTTGAGCATGCCATTTGCTCTCAAAAAAGAGAAGGTCTTTACGTCCTTTGATTGCAAGTCTCTTCAAGAAAATACAGTCATACTGGTGGGTGACGCCCGACAACCCAGTTATTTTAGAAGTTAAGTAGGGAATGTATTTCATCACGTGCGTAACGTAGTCCCTAATAGCGAATTGAAATTTGAAACCAGTCATCTGTGGAGTATGCCCTCTAAGTGCCGATAACGAAGAGGCATACCTCCAAAGGAGAACGGCGTCTTCGGGAGGAAAAATCGTAGCCAGCAGATCAGAATCTTTCAACTAATCGCCACAAACTCCAGATGCTCAGAATACATACGGAAGTGCTGTTCACAGAAAATATAAGGATTAAGGTTAAGGCAAGACGAACAAGAAGCTGAACCAGAGATAGTTTCGCTTAGCGTAGGCCAAACCAGTATTCCCACACAGTACCAGCGCTGTTTCAAAATAAGGTTTCGTTGCTGAAAAAGCGTCTTCTTTACGAATGCGACATTGAAATCAGAAGTAAGCGAACACTTATTCTCACAGAGTCTGCTGATTATACATTCTTCTGTTCTATGACATCTTTCATAGGACGGTTAGTATCGTCGCAGCAGAACCCTTCCAAATTTTTTATAGAGGTTCTTCGCGACTGCCCAAGCAACGGTCCACTCCACTTGTTGATCAAGCGCTGCTACTAACAAGAGAAAACGAGAAACTTCTTCTCCTTCCTTTAAGTCATCCGGAATCTCCTTCAAAAGAACTATTCTTTGAGTTTTAGTACCCAATAGCTCTAATCTTTTCACTATCTTCAGTTTATCTTGCTCAGAAAGTTCTATCTGCAATATTCTTTTCACCTATAAACGGCTGTGGATAGCAACGTAGTAATATGACTTAACCCCTATCTTGATGCCCTCCCTCTCTTTTGTCAAGTCGAAGTGTGGCGCTAGAACGTCCTCTTTTTTACTGGCTTTGATTGTCCTTATGGTTAATGGGCTCTTTTTTGCCGCGGTTACCGTTGGAGCTCCACTCAGCTCAATTTTTCCAATAGATTCCAGATACACTTTTTTGAAAAGCTCGTCGAACAACTCTCTTGAGGTTTTCAACCTCTCGCAGACCACCTCTCTGAGCCTTGGAATCTCAACATACACCAGCCTAAGGTCGACCCCGCTTCTAATGTTTAATGAGGAATAACATTGCTGAAGAACCCTCTTGAAAAGGTCTATCGTCGGTTTTTCGTCTTTAAGGATATAAAATCGCTTTGAGTAAAGATGTCTCTGTATTACGCCCAGACGCTCGCACCAGTTTGACAAAACCTCTATCGTAGTTCTATTAAGGGTTAAGCCTTTTGCCCCAGCCTCTTGGACAGCTTCTCGAATAAGCAACCCCTGCTCATCTTCAACATGACCTTTGAGGAGTTGGACAAATCTCTGATAGAAGGAAAAGTTTGACAGAAAGTAGTCGTGAAAGCTTTGCCAGTTTTCTTCCTCAAAGGCTTCTATTAATTTAAGCGTATTATCGTTGACAACAAATTTTCTGTCTTTCCTTGTGATCAAGCCCATGCGCTCAATTTCGAGGAGAAGCTCCTGAGCTCTACTCAAAGTTGTTTTCAGAGCATCAACCACAAGCTGAGAAGTAATCTCCTTTTCGCTAAGCGCGAGGTTGCATAGATCTATTACTCTTCTTAGAGTTATGGGCCTCATAGTTGTTCTACTTTGGGACACGTTTATCCCCCTTTCAATCCAAATTTCGACCTTTTTTGGGCGTAATTAAATGCTCTTCTAGCCCAAGGGTTCTTCTCAAACCTTTTACTAAGATAATCTTCTAATAGACCCTCCCTGATAGCGGTTCTGATCTCCTTAATTTGAGACCAGCAAACCCAAAGGTTGTGAAGTGACAAGAACTTTCGACTCATTCTAATTTCTGACATTGAGTGAGACTCGCAAATTGGGCATTTGCATGGAGTTTTCGCCTGTGCTTCAATCTTGTATACAGAGACCCTCCTGAAACCTGGAACCATGTAATCCCTTTTTCCAGCCGCTATAACGAAAACTGATGAGTCAACCGAGTCTACGCCCAAATAAATTAGTAGGGCTGTAACTAGTAGGCCACTAAGGCCATAAACGTGTAGGGGTTTACTGGGGACTTCCCTTCGAGCTGTAAATACTAGATCTACCAAAAGCCTGTAGTTGCTGAAGCTGGGCATCAGGCTTCCAACAGCAAACCCGTCAAATTCCCCAGATTTCACTAAGTGACGAATCACATTTCTAAGTATAATTGGATCATAGCCATGGACACTTGCATAGAGAAGCATATCCTTTCTCCTTCGAATTTCCAAAGCCCTTTTTGCATTTTTCACTGACATTGTTATGTCAAAGTTCTTCGGATTCGCAGTCAGTTCGATTGGGTAATCCAATGTTGAGGCTATATCAGCCCGGGATTTTTCTTGTATTTCTAGCACTTCTTCCTGCGTCACAGTAAGGCCGTATTTTCTCAAGATGAAACCGCCGCTGTCAACAAAGGCTACTCCTGGAAAATTTATGTACTTATGAATCCCGCTTTCGAGAATTCTATCTAATCGTCCCCTCTTGTCCATGTAAAAATAGGAAGCATTGAACATGCCCGTATTTATCTCTGGAAATTTTTTCCAGTATATTGGCGTATTCCAACCGGAGTCTGCACCAAGATTATGCACTGGGAAAATGGTTGGGGTCAGGAGTTTTCCATGGCTTGTCTCTAGGACTCCTGATCTCGCAAGTCCATCACTATAATTGATTTGAAACATTTCAAAACCCAAAAACTATTATCTTATTATGATCTTATTCCCTCATAACAATCAGGCAAAAACTTTCTGGGCGATTCTCCGTTGGATATTGACAATGAACTCTTGACTCTGCTAAAGGTGGGTCCTCGCAGACGAGAGATGCTGAGGTTTTTGGTTAATTCTAGTTTGCCTATGAGTTCGAGGGACCTTGCTAGAGAACTTAACATCTGGGAAAGCAACGTAATTAGGATCCTTGGAGAACTCGAAGATAAAGAGGCAGTCATTTGCGTTACACCAAAGAGGCGGAGAAATAGGCAGTATGAGGCCACCGAGAAGGGAAAAGGGCATCTTTCTGCTTTGGAAAAATCTGAATGATATTGTTCAACGCTAGGGAACAACGCCGAAAACCTCCGGTAACAACTTTTTAATTCTCTCTACAGTCAAAACAGGAAACCCCTCTTCAGATCCCCTATCGATGGCACGATTACAAATCATCAAAATTCTCCTGATGTTTCCTACGGCAGCTTTGTAGATGACATCGAGTGCCTCTTCGGTGAATGGGTAAACCGCAGAACTAGGATGTGGGTTATCAAACCTAGCTAAATTCAGATGCTCGACAACGAGACTTCTCAGATCGTCTCTCTCCAGCGGTTTTAAGACAACCTCTCTAAAAATTCTTTCTGAAAAAGCATGATACTCGCTTATGATACTATTCCATGCCTCTGGCGCACATGCCAACATTATGCAGAGGCCGCTTGGATTCAAGTCTATCAAGCGACGAATGTCGTTTAGGACTCTCTGCTTCTTCCAAGGATGCAAAAGCTCTACTGCTTCAAACTCGTCGATAAGTAGACAAACTAAGCGATAACCTAAGATTTTGAGGATTTTTCTCAGACACATAAACGCTCTAAGGGCTTTCTCATCAGTGTCGATAAGTGTAACTACATCCAGTTCTCGTCTCTGATCATATACGATCGGTTCAGCACAGAGGTATTTCCAGGAGAGAAACTTTGTTTCTTCTAACGTTATTTTAAGGAAAGCAGTTGCGAAATCTGTGTATCTGATCTCTTTGAAGAGGTGCCTTTTTCCAGCCTCAATGATTTCAGTGATTAAGATCTCTCCGTTTTCAATTTTCTTCATTAGGTCAGTGGTGTTATTAACTAGTTCCAGATAACGCCAAACAAAACTCTCCATTCGATCCAGTCCTAACTCGTATATGAAATTATTGTATAAATTGAGTAGGGAACCCCCTGGACTAGCCAAGTAGATCGCTACAACATCTTCTGACTGTTTTTCAATCTCGTATTCTATGAGCCTCAACATTGCCGTCTTTCCGTTGCCATAACTACCTACTAAGGCGGCATGGGAAGAAATTCCAGAAAGGGCGCCTGAAAGGACTTCTTCTAATGTTTTTATTTCCATCCTCCTATTTACGAAGATTGTTAATGGCTTGTCCGGGACTACGACGTATGGGAATGGGTTTCTCTTTAGAGAGTATTTGTTATAGTTTTTCGGGCTAGTTCGTATTCTAATCATAATTATCACGTTATTATCATATTATTATCATATTTAAACCTTAGTTTAATTTAAGTGCCACGACTCCTCAGCTTAAAATCGAGAGATCCCTCAAAATGGTGTGCTAATTGCGAATAGGGACACTAGAGATCAAAATTGATAGTGAACGAATAGATGCCATTTCAGATCACATTTCCAGTAATCCTGAAAGGCTTAAACGCCTTCTAATTGGTCCTGAGCACACTCTGCCGTACAATGTTGAATGGGGAAGTTACGAGCACGCACTTTTCCTCGCCTACACCTGTGTTGTCGACTACAGCTTGCAACGAGAAGCGGACTATCTATGGTTGTCTTCAAGGCTTTTCTTCCAAGACAACCTAGAGCTTTTACACCCAACGAACTCGGCATCTCTCGGCCTTAGCGAGTTCAGAAGGTTGTTTAAGAAGTATTTCAAGGGCATTTTTAGGGCACCAGCCAACATCGACATACAAGTGCAGCGCATGTTCTCTATGGCATCTTATCTGCGAAAAATACCTGATTGCGATCCTAGAAAAGTCTATAAGGTCTTTGCTCGGGAGAAAAAGGATTCGAACCCAAATGTGTTCTTGAGGTGGCTAGTCGATAAAAAAGATGATGGATTACCTGGTGGAGAGAAGGTGCATAGGCTTTGGCTTCGAACAATGGTTGAAGATCAAGACCTGAATTTTGGCAAGGGAATGTGGCCATTCACGAGACAAGATCTCATCGTGGTCCCCCTGCCTGTTGACAAGAACATTATTAGTGCAGGAATCTCACTCGGCCTAGTTAAAAGAACAGGTGGCTATTTCCATGATTTCTTTACGTTTCTCAACGAGGTCTTTGAGTGCGCATGGGTAACCGTTGCCAAAAAAGCAGGTTTGATTCCCTTTGAGATAGACGAACCCATATGGAAGATTGGTCGATATTGCCGAAGAAAAAAATGCCTCTACAATTGTATTTTCGAAGGAGTTTGCTCTAGAGACAGGGATTTCATGTTTGGTGGCGAAGTCTCGAAACCAGGCAAAAGCTGGGATGTGATAATTTGGCCGAGCGTGCGCTCGAAGTAAGGCAAGCGGGCAATTGCAGTCATCAATTTGTCAATTGTTGCGCTACGAAAATTTTTCAAGCCTCAGTTGAGAGTCTGCCTTTTGTTTCTTTTCTGGGGATCTGCTTTTCTCTGGTATCGCTTGAATTATGGCTCTTCTAAAGAACTTCATTTGCTTTGTATACTCAATGATGTCAAGCTTACCTCTTTCTGTTAATTCTTTTTTCGGAAAGATTTCGATATCAAGACCTGTTTCTTCCTTCACATTTCTCACAACTTCTCTGTAGAGTCCTAGACCGATAAAGAAGATCTTATCATATTCTCTTAGCTTCTCCTTTAGTTCCTCAACAAACCTTGGTACGTCGCTTTCCTCCATCCTATAATCATAATAGGGAATCCTTGTGAACCAATCTATCAATCCGAATTTAGCAGACAAGACCCCAATCTCGATGGGCAGATCGAAAACATGGTTCCAAAACGCTTTGAAACCAGGTGAAGCCACATACCTCTCATAAGCTGGTATCAACCTTGGTGTCTCATTCTTTCTAGCGGTACAAGTTGTGAAGACAAAGATTCTTGGTGAGGCTTCCCTTAACTTTTTGTAGAAAACAAATGTGTTGTGGAATCCTCTTCGCCTATTTCTGTTATTTCCCCTGAAAATGATCGCTTCGACTCCTACATCTTTGCAAATTGCACAAGGACATTTTTTCCACGGCGTATCAGTTAGAGTCTCTCTATAGTATTTTTCCAGACCTCGCCCTTTA
>Ga0116202_10001625_pt1 | contig 13169 bp, 10 predicted proteins | sample LakKivw325mmetaG_FD_94479 | JGI IMG/M metagenome (GOLD analysis project Ga0116202, IMG submission 94479) | Anoxic lake water microbial communities from Lake Kivu, Rwanda to study Microbial Dark Matter (Phase II) - Lake Kivu water 325m metaG | ecosystem: Environmental > Aquatic > Freshwater >...
AAGAACGGGGCAGACGTCGTGCTGGCAGTACGCTGCGCCCTACTTGGCGGCGAATTTGACCGCATCAACAAAGCGGCACGCGCAGCGTGAGATGTAATCTACCCACTCAGAGAAATTCCACCCAAGCGCAGGTCTAACATTGACAGTCCCCCTGTTTTCTGCTACACTAAGCGTGACCTGTATTAACACTAGCGCGGTGCTGCACGCCTGGAAACGGCAGCGCGGCTTTGTCAACCGTCGATGGAAGGAGACGTTGCCTTTCGTCGACTTCGGAGGAAAGAACCATTGTCCATCGTTAAAGAGAAGAAATCGGAGATCATCGGTCAGTTCGGGCATCACGACGGCGACACGGGCTCGCCGGAAGTTCAGATTGCACTCTTGACAACGCGCATCAGCCAACTTACCGAACACCTGAAGATTCACAAGAAGGATCATCATTCGCGCAGGGGCCTGCTTCTGATGGTCGGTCAGCGGAGAAGACTGCTCAACTATTTGAGCAACCGAGACATCAACCGCTACCGCGAAGTCGTCGCGAAGCTTGGCCTGAGACGCTAGGAGACAACAACAACATAATGTCAGTTACTAGAGTAGAGATTGAGCTTGATGGCAAAACCGTGGCTATCGAGCACGGAAGAGTTGCCAAACAGGCTAACGGAGCCGTTATGGTCACGTGCGGAGAAACCGTCGTGATGGGTACGGCCTGTATGAGCTCCAAGCAAAGGGAAGGAATGGATTTCTTCCCGCTTATTTGTGACTATGAAGAGCGCAAATACGCTGTCGGGAAGATACCCGGCGGGTTTAATAAGAGAGGTGGAAGACCCTCTGAGCGGGCGATACTGACTTCGCGAGTCATTGATCGACCCATCCGACCGCTGTTCCCAGATGGGATGCGGAATGACGTTCAGGTCATCGCTATTCCGTTGTCTATGGAGCCGGAGAATCCTGCGGACATGCTCGCGGTGCTTGCGGCGAGCGCTGCCCTGGCGATATCAGACATCCCGTGGAACGGGCCTTTGGGCTGTGTGCGGGTTTGTCGGGTGGATGGACAGTTTGTCGCCAACCCATCTTTTGAGGTGAGTCAGACTTCCGATATGGAGCTCACCCTTGCCGGCAAAGAAGGCAGGGTAATGGAGATCGAACTGGAGTCCGACGAAGTCTCCGAAGATGATCTCATTGCCGCGATGGACTTCGGCCACAAGTACATTGACAAACTGGTTGCACTGCAGAACGAACTGGTGGCGAAGGTTGGCAAACCCAAGACAGTGGTTCCACTCGTCCAGCCTGATCCTGAGCTGGTTGCCGAGATCGGCGGCAAGGTAAACGCGGAGATTGCACAGGCGATACGCGAACCTGACAAGAGCGAAAAGGAAAGCGCGATATTCGAGCTTCGGGACGATCTCAAGGCAAGGATGATTGCCGAGTATCCTGAGAGAGAGTCTGAGATTGGCTCCATTATGGAGCTGCTGATTAAGAAGCAGGTTCGCAAGATGATACTGGACGAAGGCGCCAGGCCGGATGGCCGAAGACTCGACCAGATCAGACCGCTGAGCTGCGAAGTCGGGCTTCTGCCCAGGGTTCACGGTTCTGCGATATTCAGTCGTGGACAGACCCAGGTGCTCAGCACCGTGACAATGGGCTCACTGGACGACGCCCAGATCATCGACACCCTGGAAGAAGATACCGAGAAGAAGTTCATGCACTTCTACAACTTCCAGCCATATAGTGTCGGCGAAGTATCCCCGTTGCGCGGAGCTGGCAGGCGCGAAGTCGGACACGGCGCACTGGCAGAGAAGGCACTCAAAAGGATGATCCCCGCTACGGAGGATCTGCCATACACCCTGCTTATGATGACTGAGGTGCTGGAGTCCAATGGCTCGACCTCTATGGCCAGTACCTGCGGAGCTACCCTGGCGCTGATGGATGCCGGTGTGAAGATTAAGGCTCCAGTTGCCGGTATCTCCATTGGGTTGATGTCAGATGACAGCCGCAAAGTTGTTATGACTGACATTCAGGCGTTGGAGGACTTCACCGGCGATATGGACTTCAAGGTCGCCGGAAGCCGGAACGGCGTGACTGCCATTCAGGTCGACACGAAGACAGACGGCCTTGACCGCGATGTCGTGGTAGAAGCTTTGACGATGGCCAAGACCGCGAGAATGGAGATTCTTGATGTCTTCCAGCAGACCATCCCTGCACCGCGAGACTCGTTCAGCGAGTATGCTCCGCGGGTTCTGGTCGTCGAAATCAACCCGGAGAAGATCGGCGACATCATCGGCCCGGGTGGCAAGATAATCAAGAAGATCGAGGCGGAGACCGGCGCGAAGCTTGATATCGAACAGGACGGGCACGTCTACATCACTTGTGTTCAGGCCGCTGGGGCTGAGCAGGCAAAGAAGATGGTTGAGGATCTCACGCGGACCGTGGGCGTCGGTGAGGTTTACACGGGCAAGGTTACACGGATAGAAGCGTTCGGCGCATTTGTGGAGATCCTGCCCGGTCGAGACGGGTTGGTTCATATCTCGCAGCTTGCCAAGGAACGGGTCAACAGCACGGAGGACGTGTGCAAGTTAGGCGACGTGCTGCAGGTTAGGGTCATTGAGGTTGGTGACGATGGCAAGATCCGCCTTACCAGAAGAGGCCTGATCGAGGGTGACGAGGACTATGTTCCGGGACCCTCGGAGTCCAGACCAAGCGGAGGCGGAGGCAGGCCCAGAGGCGGCGGAGGCGGCTTCCGGGACAGAGACAGAGACAACAGACCTCCCCGGTCCGGCGATGACGGGCCCAGAGCAAGGTTCCGGCCTAAGAACTAACTAATCGTGCCTATATATGCCACCGGTGACGCCTGTGCCTCTGCAAGTGGTACCCGTGTCGCGGTGGCATTTCTGTACTTCGGATACTGGTAGCCCTGTCCGCTCAGGACAGGGGTTCTTTTCTGATATGAGGTTTGCACCTAGATGACAAGCAGGTTCCTGGTAAGCAAGACCGTTCTGCCCAACGGAGTCAGAGTCCTGAGTGAGTATGTCCCTTATGTCGACTCCGTTTCCATAGGAATATGGGCGTGTGTCGGCTCGGTGGATGAAGATGATACGCGCAAAGGGCTTAGTCATTTCGTCGAGCATATGTTCTTCAAGGGTACCGAGAAGCGCACCGCGAGGCAACTTGCGGACGAGATGGACTACCTCGGCGCCCACATGAACGCCTTTACCGACAAGGAGTATACCTGCTACTACGCACGAGTGCTTCGAGAACATATGATTCCCGCGTTCGACATACTCTCAGATATGTTTCTGAACTCCGTCTTTGATTCTGAAGAGATCGACAGGGAAAAGAACGTGGTCATCGAGGAGATCAAGCGCCACTTGGACTCTCCGGAGGACAACGTCCACGACGTGTTTGCTCAGACAATCTGGGACTCGCACAGACTTGGCAGCTCTGTCATCGGCGATGAAGACACGATACGAGCTCTTGATCGAGAGAAGCTGCTGAGCTACGTTCGTGACTTCTATAGGCCTGATGCAGTGGTGATTACCGCTGCCGGCAATGTGGAGCACAACGAGCTCGTGGACGCGGCCGCCAGACTCTACGGACTGATTGATGGAAGACGGGTGCCAAGAGACATTGCTCACGTCTCGCCTAGCCACCAGCGCAAGTTCGTTGATCAACCGACGCAGCAGGTGCATTTCTGCCTCGGAGTCGAGGGTTACACACAGTACGACGACAAGCGATATGCACTGGCGACGATTGACTCGGTGCTGGGCGGAGGGATGAGCAGTCGTCTGTTCCAGGAGATCAGGGAAAAGAGGGGCCTGGCTTATGCCATCGGCACCTATGCGACGTCCTATCAGAAAGGTGGTCTGTTTACTGTCTATGGAGGAACAAGCCGCGAGAATCTTGATACTGTGCTTGAGTTGGCTGAGAAGGAGTGCACGGCGATAGGTCGAGATTCCGTTACGGACTACGAGTTGTCACGCGTTAAGAACCAGTTGCGCGGATCGCTCGTGCTTGGCCAGGAGAGTATGCCGCAACGGATGAGCAGACTTGCTAAGAACGAGATCAACTTTGGCCGTCACGTTCGGATGGATGAGGTGATAGACTGTATAACGAAAGTCTCAAAGGACCAGGTGGCTCAGGTCGCCTCTGAGCTGTTCACCGAGTCGAACTACAGTCTTGTGGCAATCGGGCCGTTTGAGGAGAGCAGCAATGGTGGATAGAATAAGGGTGGCAGTGCTTGGCGCCTGCGGACGAATGGGTTCGGAAGTCAGTCGAGCTGTTTGTGCGGCAGATGATATGATGCTCGTTGGTGCGTGTGACACCGCAGGTGCCGGACAGATACTATCTGAGGCGGCAGGAGTCAAGGGAGTTGAGGTTGTCGTCACAGCCGATCTTGACCGCGTGTTGGCGGAGAACCGGCCGGACGTCGTCGTGGACTTCGCGAAGCCATTCGTGCTTGAGAACGCGTGTAAGTGTATCAAAGCAGGTGCGGTTCCTATAATTGGCACCACAGGTTTGTCGCAGTCGGATCTGGCTGCTCTGGAGTCCTGTGCGGTCGAGGCCGGGGTCGCTGCGATGGTGATTCCAAACTTTGCGGTTGGCGCGGTGTTGATGATGAAGTTTGCCGCCGAGGCGGCCAAGTATATGCCGAATGTAGAGATAATTGAACTCCATCACGACAAGAAGATCGACGCACCATCCGGCACTGCAATCAAGACAGCCGAGATGATTGAGCAGTCTCGCAGTGACGCTGGCGTTGTGCCGGACAAGCCTGCCGGTGGAGATGATCCAGCGCGCGGGGAAAAGCGTGAAGGTGTGCAGGTGCACAGTGTGCGGTTGCCAGGAATGGTAGCTCATCAGGAAGTTCTGTTCGGTGGAACTGGCCAGATTCTGACTATCCGGCACGATAGTATAGACCGCACCAGTTTTATGCCGGGCGTGCTGCTGGCGGTTCGCAAGGCAAGATCAGTCAGCGGCTTGATATATGGCCTCGACAGGCTTATGTAGCGGATCGCCGCGCAGATGTCTGGCGCGATGTCAAATCCACGAAATCAGGGAGAAATCGCTCCCTATCAAGGGAATAGAAGTCTACTAGTATGGAGGAATGTTATCAATGAGTGAATACAAAGTGTGTGTAGTCGGCGCAGGCGCAGTCGGCGAGGAAATGGTAAAAGTGCTTCGGCAGCGGAACTTCCCGGTGTCAGAGCTTGTGATATTCGCTCGGTCTAACAGGACGCAGGAGATCGACGGCGAGCAGTATGAGGTCCGTGAGACCAGCGCAGACGCCTTTGAGGGAATCGATATCGCTTTCTTTGCGGGCACCGAGGGCTCGAAGGGCGCCAGCCGGCAGTACGGATGGGAAGCGGTTGAGCGAGGAGCGTTCGTGATAGACAACGGCGACGACTTCCGGATGGATGATCGTGTGCCGCTGGTCGTGCCGGAAGTGAACGGCGATGCGATGGCAAACCACAATGGCTTCATCGCTAATCCGAACTGCTCGACGATCCAGATGGTGCACGCGCTCGCGCCTCTGCACAAGCTGGCCGGACTGAAGCGTGTGGTCGTTACGACCTACCAGTCTGTCTCCGGTACTGGCAGTGCTGCGATCAAGGAACTGGCCCAGCAGATTGACGACTACGTGGCGGGCAAGGACCTGACCATCGAACAGTATGCTCATCAGATTCTCTTGAATCTGATCCCGCAGATTGGCAGCCTAAAGGACGAGTTCGCAGGTTACTACAGCGAGGAGATCAAGATGATCAAAGAGTCTCGCAAGATCTTTGATGTAGCTGATCTGGCTGTCAGTGCCACGTGCGTGCGGGTGCCAGTCTTCAAGGCTCATTCCGAGGCGGTGAATGTGGAGTTCCACAAACCCATCAGCGCCGAGCAGGCGCGCGGCGCCCTGGCTGCCTGGCCTGGCATCGAGGTTCTGGATGATCCAGCCTCCAGCAAGTATCCGATGCCGCTGTTTGCTGCCAATACGGACCCTACCTATGTGGGCCGGATCAGGCAGGACTCGTGTAACCCCAACACTCTGGATATGTGGATTGTAGCCGACAATATCCGCAAAGGCGCCGCTCTCAATGCGGTTCAGATAGCAGAGGCGGCGATAGCGCGCGGATTTCTCAAACGATGACGTTCAGAGAATTCAAGAGATCGCCGGATAAGCTGAGAGTTATCCCGCTCGGCGGGGTAATGGAGATCGGCAAAAACATGACTGCCTATGAATACGGCGGCCGGATCCTTGTTGTCGACTCGGGGCTGATGTTCCCTGAAGAGGAGATGCTGGGAGTCGATATTGTCATTCCGGACATTACGTATCTGGAAGAGAACCGGGAATCAATAGAGGCGATAGTACTCACACACGGTCACGAAGATCACATCGGGGCGCTGCCCTATGTACTGAAGCGCCTCGACGTGCCTGTATACGGAACGCGACTGACTCTGGGTCTTCTCGGCAACAAGCTGGATGAGCATCGACTTGGCGACGTGGCGCGATTGTTTGAGGTTGCGCCGGGGGATAGACTGGAGTTTGGACCATTCACTGTTGAGCTCTTCCGTGTTGCGCACAGCATTCCGGATGCAGCCGGGTTGATCATCCGGTCTCCCGTCGGGGCAGTTGTGCACGTCAGCGATTTTAAGTTCGATCAGTCGCCAGTAGATGGACGGCCCGCTGATATGGGTGTACTCGCCAGAGCGGGAGATGAGGGCGTGCTGCTCTTCCTATGCGACACGACCAATGTTGAGAAACGCGGTTTCACCCCCAGTGAATCGGTTGTGGGAGAGTCTCTCGAACGCATATTTGCCACTGCTCCAGGCCGGATCATCGTGGCCTCGTTTGCATCGAATCTTGGCAGGATCCAGCAGGTCTTCAACATAGCCGCCAAGCTGGGGCGCCGGGTTGCCGTGATAGGACGCAGCATGGCTGCAAACACTCGTATAGCGGAGGAGTTGGGTTATCTCAAAGTCCCGGACCACACGCGCTTGATGATTGGCGACTTGGAGAGAGTAGAAGCCAGCAAGACCGTGATAATGACCACCGGTAGCCAGGGAGAGCCGCTCTCCGCGCTGTCCAAGATGGCGATGGATGAGCACAAGAATATCAAGATACAATCCGGCGACACAGTCATAATCAGCGCCACGGCGATTCCGGGAAACGAAAACCTGGTTATGCGCACCGTAAACCGCCTGTTCAGACAGGGGGCCGAAGTCGTGTATGAGCCTTACTCAACAGTGCACGTTTCCGGACACGGTAACCAGGAGGACATCAAGCTGATGATGAACTTCCTCAAGCCGAAGTTTGTGGTTCCGGTTCACGGTGAGGAGAGGCACATATCCCGTTTTGCCACGCTGGCCGGATCAATGGGCTACGAGCGTGATCGCGTGTTCCGTTTGCACGTAGGCGACGTTCTGGAGTTGGACAGTGAGGGCGCGGAGGTGATAGGCCGGGTTGCGGCCGGAAGCGTGATGGTGGACGGACTCGGGGTAGGGGACGTTGAAGATGTTGTGCTGCGCGACCGCGGGCATCTGGCGAAAGACGGTGTGTTGATTGCAGTCATAGGTTTGGACGTCAGTGGACAGGCTGTCGTAACTGGCCCCGAGATGCTCAGCCGGGGTTTTGCCGGGGAGGATCACGTTGACGACCTGATGGATGACGGAAAGGCACTCGTGCTTGATGTTGTAGATGAATACATCCAGAGCGAATCTCTTGACCAGATCGAGGATATGCGCGTGAACTGCAGGAAAGCTCTTGCGAAGTTTATGTACGACCGAATGCATCGAAGGCCGGTCATTATCCCCATAATAATGGAGGTCTGACGCAGCGATGAGTATGAGTGTTGGGATCGTTGGTTTGCCGGAGTCCGGCAAGACGACGCTGTTTCGGGCACTGACCAGGTGCACGGTCAAGACAGATCAAAGCGGGAAGCCCAACGTGGGCGTTGTCAGTGTGCCCGACCGTCGAATTGACTACTTCGTTGAGCAGTACAAGCCGAAGAAGACTACTTACGCGAGCATAGAGTTCATTGATGGTGCGGCACAGATTGCCCAGAGCGACGGGCGCAACAGGTTCGGGTCGGACTTCTTCAGCGACGTGCGCAGAGTCGATGCGCTAGTGCACGTGATACGGGGCTTTGCCAACCAGTCCGGCGATGCTCCTGCGCCGGTACAGGATATGTCCACTCTGAGTGACGAACTCCTTCTAGCGGACCTTGGTCTTGTCGAGAGCCGTATGGAGCGTGTTGAAAAGCAGCTTCACGGCGTGAAAAAAGGTTCAACGACTCCTGCGACGATGGAGATGGATCTACTCCAGAAGCTGCACTCTGCGTTGGATCAGGGCCAATCTCTGAAGACTCTCGATTTCGATGCGGAGGAAGAGAAGGCGCTCAGAACTTATGATTTCCTTACGTTGAAGCAGTTGATTGTGGCGCTCAACATCCCAGAGAGCGAGATAGGCAACTCAGATGGATTGGCATCAGAGTTTCTAAGGCACTGCGAGCAGGAATCGGTGCCGGCCGTTGTGCTCTGCGCAGAAGTAGAGATGGATGTTTCTGCGCTGGACGAAGATGAAGAAGGGGAGTTCCTTCACTCGATGGGCATTGAGGAGCCCGCGAGGAATGTGTTGATTCGTGAGTGCTACAAAGCGTTGAACTTGATATCATTCATTACGGCCGGCGAGCCAGAGGTTCGTGCATGGACATTGCGCAAAGGGCTGAAAGCCATCGATGCGGCAGGGACAATCCACTCTGACCTTGCCAGGGGCTTCATACGCGCGGAGATTCTCAATTTTGAGGATGTAGAGGCTGCCGGAGGTTGGGAGGCAGCGAAGCAAAAAGGTCTAATTCCGCTTCAGGGGAAAGACTATGTTGTCCGTGACGGCGACGTGATGTACATTCGCTTCAAGGTGTAGCCACACGGCACGCTTCGCGGAGGTGTGCGCAGACGACCGTGTACATAACTCGCGTTCCCGAGTGATTGGGTGGTACCGGATGTCAGTTGACGTTTCTAACAACGTGAAGAGTGGATTTGCCGAGTACAGGCTGCCTCCGCGCATCAAAGTGCTGAGAGATAAAGCACTCGACAGGCAAAGGCACGAATGGCAGTGGATTCCAACGCTGCCGATCATTGACGCCAAGTCATGGCTGGAGCACACCCCTGAAGAACCTTGGCGAGTGTGGCGTGCAAGGCTGGTCGCGAACCGGCTGAGGCAGATGCCGATCGACATCAGGGAAGGCGAACTCGTCGTCGGCCGACCGCTGTTCAGGGGCCAGACTGCGGAAGAGATCGGCGAGACAGAGCAATTGCGGGGTGTGATAGACTCCATGCCGCCGGGTCCAGGCGGTGATCTGGGACACTTCAACCCGGATTGGGAGAAGGTGCTCACAATCGGGATCGGCGGGATCGGTGAGGAGATCCGCACCAGGAAAGCCGGCGCCGATGATGAACGAAAGACATTCTACTCCGCCTGCGAGATCGCCTTGGAAGCTGCATCCGACTACTGCCTGAGGGTCGCCGATCAGTGCGAACTGCTCGCGGCAGGCGCTGCTGATAGTGCAGCCCGCGGGTGGCTGGAGATGTCCAGAACCTGCAGAAAAGTGGCGACCGAGCCGCCGGAGACCTTTCACGAAGCCGTTCAACTGATGTTTCTGATGACCGTAGCCCTGTGGTGCGGCGAAGGACACTACTTGACCAACCCCGGCAGGATCGATCAGACGCTGCGGCGGTTCTACGAAGCCGACCTTGCAAGCGGTCGCAGCACCCGCGAAGATGCTCTGCAGATACTATGCTGCCTGTATATCCAATACAATATGATCCTTGGTTTGGGATCGGCGATTGCGGTCCTGGTGGGAGGACGCGACCGCGATGGCAATGATGTCACCTGTGACTTGACGTATCTCTGCCTGGAAGCCAGGATGGTAGTGAAGCTGGTATATCCTACGGTAGGAATCGCATGGGACGAAGGCACTCCACCGGAGCTAACCGACTATGCCTGCAGAATGCTCGCGACGGGCGTTGGCGATCCGGCGTTCTTCAATGACGAGTTGATCGCCTCCGGATGGCGCGATCACGGTGTGTCTCAGGCGGACTCATACAACTACGTGAACTCCTCGTGCGTAGAAGTCAAATTGGCGGGAACGTCAAATATGTGGGTGACCGCTCCGTATGTGAACCTGCCGATAGCGGCATTGCAGGTGATGGAGGACCTCGCCTGCGGAGCCAGTGCTGCGCCTGAGACCTTCGAGGCGTTCAATGCGCTCGTCAAGGATCGGGTGGCCGCGCAAGTGACTCGGGACGCCGAAGAAGTGGACAGACTGTGGCGCGAACGGCAGAAGACTGGCGGTTTCCCACTTGCGAGCTGTGTTGTGAACGACTGCCTGGAGAAGGGCATTGACTTTGACTTCGGAGGCGCCAGGTATAACCGTGTCATGAATTCATTTGTGGGGCTGGCGAACCTGGTGGACGGACTCACCGCGATCAAGAAACTGGTGTATGAAGCCAATGAGCTGTCGCTATCGGACTTCTCGAAGGTCCTACAGTCCGACTTTGAGGGTCACGAAGATCTGCGTCGGAGGATAGTCAGCAATCTTCCGAGCTATGGCACTGATAATGATGAAGTGGACGGGTTGGCCGTCGAATGGGCGGAGTTCTTGCAGGAGTCGACCGAGTCACACATCGTTGGCCTGCACAGGTACGTGCCGGGGTTCTTCTGCTGGGTGATGCACTCAGTGTTGGGTGAGGCAACCGGCGCGACTCCTGATGGGCGAAAAGCAGGGACTGCACTCGCGGACGGTGCGGGCGCGTCCCAGGGGCGAGAAACCTGCGGGCCCACGGCGTCTATCCTGTCAACCACCAAATGGAGCCACAAGAAGGCGCTGGGCGGGCTTGTGCAGAATATCAAGTTCTCTGAAAGCGCCATCGCGACTGAGTCGGGCCGCGAGGCGCTGAGGAGCCTCATTGAGACTTATCTGCGCCGGGGAGGGTTCGAGATTCAGGTGAACGTGGTAGGGGCTGACACGTTGCGTGACGCTCAGGTTCATCCAGAGGACTACACAGACCTCATCGTGCGCGTGGCTGGCTATTCCGACTACTTCACACACCTGAGCCCGTCTATGCAGGCGGAGATCATTGCGCGCACCGAGCACACGGCACAGTGACACGCAGCGGTTGGTTGTCTTTTTCAGATTGAAGGACATCCGCAAACCCACGTCGAATGAAGACCCATGAGCGCGGTGGCGCTGCAATATCCGGAAAGAACAGGGAGGAATCAAAGTGTTTGGAGTCTATCGAATGTGTGCTGCTGTCTCGGCGCTACTCGCCATGTGTTTCTTTGTGGGTTGCTCGAAACCTGCGCCTGAGTCTACGGAAGGCGGCCCGCAACCCAAACGTGTTGCCGGGGCCACTGCCAAGACGCCCGACGCGGAGGAGCTGCTGACAGGTCTAATGGGGCGCGCAAGCAAGGTCACCAGCTACAAGATGATCATGGACGATTCCGGCAACAAGATGGAGATATACATGAAGCTGGGCGCGGGCAAGCCTCTCAGCCTGAAGACTGGCCTTGGTCAGCCGGGCAAGTGGACAATCGTTCGCATGGACAAGAAGGTTATGTACATGCTCGATGAGAACACGAAGACTGCCATTTCCATGCCTATGAAAGATGCCCAGGATCCAAAGGAGAAGATGCCTAAGGACGTGGACTACAATGATCTCATCGGCAAGAAGCCGAAAGTGACCAGCGAGCGGCTCGACGGGCTCGATTGCTGGAAGATTGAGGTCGCGGGAGGTGCTGAGGGATCGTCGACAATTTGGGTTGACAAGAAATACGGTCTGGCAAGGCAGATGCTAGTCAATGGCAAGACCATGAAAATGAAATACGAGATGATCAACTCTGTTCCTGACAGTGCGTTTGAGCTTCCCGCGGGGACACAGGTTAGGGATATGGGCGATATGCTCAAGGGCATGCCGAACATGCCGGATATGCCGAAGATGCCGAAGATGCCGGGAAGGTAAGCCGGTAACGGAGACCTCAGAGAGGAATCCGGGGGCTGCGGTGTTCTGCGCCGTCGCCCCCGTTTCTTGTTCAGCCTCTCGTCTGTGTTCGGGTGCTATATAGAACGTGCGCTGCGTACTGCGAAACTTGAAAAGCCTGGCAAGGTTCTGGTATAATAAGATCCTAGCGTGGCGCCATGGTGCATCGGTTAGCACACGGCTCTTTCAAGGCCGGGAGAGGGGTTCAACTCCCCTTGGCGCTACCATCTTTTCCCCTCACGGCGAGCAGCCTCTTCGGACCCGGCCAGGTTCAATCAGCAGTCTTCTTTGAAAGACCCGTTCGAACAAGTCGGCCTTCTTCATAGCGGAGTCGATATTTGGCGATGGTTCGCCTGCGCAGGATAGACGGAGACGTGCGCTTTGCTTGCTGAATGCGAAGTTCTCGATAGACACCCGTGCGTCGTGTGTGACGTCCAGGCCGTCAGCGATTCTCAGCAGTGCAGCGAGTTTATCTACTGTTTCGCGGTCCGCACTTGGCAGTCTGGCATAGTCGACGTGAGAGATGGCCGGGAGCGCTTTGCGGTGGTACCTGGCGATGTTGGCGACAATGAGCAGTTCGCGTTCCGTCAGCCAGTTTGGAGGGTTTTCCAGGATCATACGGGCTGAGTTCTTGTGGTGTCGACTCTGCCCGTATTCCCATCCTATATCGTGCAGCAAAGCGGCTGTGCCCAGCAGTCTTCTCTCGGTCTCGCCCAGCCCGTGGAGTTTCGGAGACACGTCGAAAAGCTGAATGGCGAGGCTTCGTACGTTCTGGCTGTGTTCCAGATCACAGTCATAGACCGATGCGTATTTCTCGATCGAGTCCAGTAACATAGCCGTCTCGCTTCGCCAGATTAGGTCTCGTCATTGATGATGTGAGAAACCAGCATTGACGTTCTCAGTTTGCCGCCTTCACGTCGAGCATCTCGTACAGTGCGCCGTGACGAACTCCGCGGATCGAAACGACCATGTCGGTGCAGCCGAGCATTGCCAGTATAGACTCAAGTACGATCGCGCCCCCGATTATTATGTCTGCTCTGTCCGGCTCCAGGCCTATCATAGTCTTCCGTTTCTCCAGACTGAGCGCGCACATACCCTCGATCAGCATGAATAGATCGGACCCCGAGACGCTCATCCCGTGAGCTTCGTCGGTC
>Ga0116202_10001626_pt1 | contig 13169 bp, 11 predicted proteins | sample LakKivw325mmetaG_FD_94479 | JGI IMG/M metagenome (GOLD analysis project Ga0116202, IMG submission 94479) | Anoxic lake water microbial communities from Lake Kivu, Rwanda to study Microbial Dark Matter (Phase II) - Lake Kivu water 325m metaG | ecosystem: Environmental > Aquatic > Freshwater >...
CGTCTATACAGCTGAATTCCGTCTTGACATCTGATGGGAGAAAAACCATCTATTTTCCCTATAGAATTTGGATAGATATCTACGATTAAATCAAATCTGGGAGAAAGCAACTTCCTTAATGTATCATTTAATCTCTTATCATGAGTCCCTATTATCAGATAATCAATCAAACCATTCCTTATGCTCTTGGCTGCGCCCAACATTACTTGGTACTCTGAACCTTGCACATCTACGTCAATAATATCTACGTGCTCAAATGCATATGCCTGTAGCAGGTGGTCAATTGAATACATTGATATCTTAGAGGTCTTTCCAAAGATATAGTTATACGTGTACCAGATGATTTTTCTAAAAGTGAGGTTTGAACTGGAGATCATGGACTGCCCATAACAGGTGTCTGCACCGCCAACGATAAAGCGACATGAACCATTCCTACTAGAAACAGCTCCATGCACTGCTATACCGTTAATATTTTGCTTTTCGAAGTGCTCTTTAATCCATTCATAGTGTGTTGGCTCACCTTCAACCGCCAGACATCTATAACTTATCGGAACAATAGGAATTATTTTAAAATCAACAACTCCAGCCAAAGCCAGACACCACTCTCCCCATCCGGCACCCAACTCGAACATATTTACATGCTTCGACTTAATATCCGCCAGTACGCTCAAAAAACAGTCTATCTCGAACTGCGTCTCAGTTAATTCTCCGGCTTTGTCAATTGATTTGATTCGCTCAATAAACTTTGCCTGTCTTTGCTCGGACCATGATTTTGCTAGACGGTGGTAGCCGTACCAGGCTTGTTCCCAACCCTCATTAAATGGCGGTTGTCTTTGGGGCGTATCAAAATCAAAATGTTTTACTAACATTATTTAAAAAAGTGTCAACTTGTGTTTATCAGATGTTTTCAAGTTCGTCTATTCTTGTTTTGGCCCAATCATAAGTTCGTTTCAATCCTTCTTCCAGGCTTACTTTGGGCTCCCAACCCACCTCTTTTTTTACCAGTGTAATATCGGCGTTTCTGCCCCTGACACCCTGGGGTTTGGACAGGTCGTGCTTTATTTCAATATTTTTTCCGGATATTTTTATTATGATCTCTGCTAGTTCATCTATAGTGACCAATCTGTCCGAGCCGATATTGACAGGCTTCATATAGTCACTGTCCATAAGCTTCAGAACGCCTTCCACACAATCGTCTATGTACAGAAAACTCCTGGTTTGTTTGCCGTCTCCCCAAAGGACAAAATCCCGCTGTGGATATCTGAGCACTTTCATTATTATATGACATGGCGCCTTTCCCTTATCCTTATCGAACGCGGTAAAGACTTCGCCATAGACGTTGTGGAACCTGGCCATCCTGATATTCATGCCGTAGTCTTTCTGGTAAGCTTCACACAATTTTTCGGTAGCCAGTTTTTCCCAGCCGTAGAACTGGTCCGGGTCTGCAGGTATAGCATCCGATTCCTTTAGCGGGGTAACAGCCGCATCTTTCTGGCGATATTCAGGATAGACACATGCGGACGAACTGTAGAAATATTCCTTTACTTTATTCTTAAATGAAGCATCTACCATGTTGACATTTATCAATATGTTATCGCGCATAATATCGGCACCAACCGCGGTGATATAACCTATTCCTCCCATGTTGGCCGCAAGTTGAAATACATAATCTTTACCTTTGCTGAACTTCGTACAATTTACTTCACTCCGCAAGTCGGCGGACACAAATTCTATTTTGTTTTTAAAGTCCTCAAAATTTTTACGTGAGCCGCTGGATAAGTTGTCTGCAACTGTTACTACAGCACCTTTATTTGCCAGCGTTCTGGCAATATGCGACCCTATTAGGCCCGCGCCTCCAGCCACCAAAACCTTCTTTTTCTCCCAGTTTATTGTCATTGCAGTTTCCTCCGGTCTTCCCGTATAGCTATTGAGACATGCTTTTATTGTTTTGTTTTCGTTCGTCTTGGCGAAATATTATAGCAAACAAACGCGTCCAACTGCACGAATGGATATCGACGATATCATGCACACGGGTTACGCTGAGGCAAAATCATTTAGAGGTTGCGCGAACGGTCTCTCTTTGGTCTCTATCCGCATTAAGCTTGCTAACCATGAGCCTGAGGGTTTTCAAACCATCTCTAACGATGGACAATCTGGATATTCTGCAGTCCCAATTACAGCTTATTGGCACGTTATGAATAATTAATCCACTCTTAGCTGCTTCATATACTATCTCACTCTCAATTTCGAATCCCTGAGAAACGAGATTGAATTGCCTCCAATTTTGTTTGCGAACTGCCTTGAAGCCGCATTCCGCGTCTTGCACGTCAATCCACTCGCGGGCAAGTTTATCTTTACTTACCATCGGTAGCATCCAAGAAATGATAAGCGAAGTAATAAATGAGGCTATCTTATTAGTGATTACCCGCGGCAGGTAGCCGCCAAAGGTATTGGAATCGCGGAAATCCCTGGAACCGATAACCAGGCCCGCCCTATTTTGAACTATCGGGGCTATCACTTGGGGTATGTCTTCCGGATTATGCGCCCCATCACCATCTATAAACACCAGTATATCCCCCGTGGCAACGTAAGCTCCGGCTTTCATAGCCGCACCCTTGCCGAGGCTCTCAACATTCGATATCACTGTGATACTGCAAGCCTCAGCAATTTTCCTGGTCTCATCCTTCGAGCCGTCGTCAATAACAACGACCTCGAATGTGCTCTGAGAGAGGCTCGCTTTGGTCCGGGCAATAATCTCACGGAGAGATTTCGCCTCGTCTCTGGCAGGTATAATAACGCTAACCTTCTCGGTTGATTTAACCATCTACTAGAATCCTAACAATTTGAAATCCATACTTTTATCTCATCCAAGCTTATTCTATCGCCGTGCTCAGAATACTCGTTCTTTAAATCAGTAACGACTTCTTTTCTAGACGGTAAGAACAGATGCTCGTGCATCTTCTCTCCTCCTCTGAGCCCGGTAACCTCTATTTTAGTTTTACGGTTTCCGTAGAGTTCAACCATAGCTTTAGCCAAATCACCCAAACTTGCCGTTTTCTGGAATGGTATATATATTTTCCCGGTCTTACCCTTGTTTATAATTCGTATGATGAAATCCACCAGCGTATTTACGTCTATGTAAAACCTCGTCATCTCCAAATTTGTTACGGTAACTCTGTTGTTTTGTTTTATTTGCTTCTTCCATTTCTGTATGACGCTGCCGCTCGAGCCAAAGATATTGCCGCTCCTGACCACTATATATCTGCGTTTCGGATTTTTCTCGGCCTGCTCTAAAATGAGTCTCTCCAGAATAAGTTTAGTTGCCCCATAGCAACCTGTAGCCTCAACTGCTTTATCTGTGGACATACCTACGAATGTGTCCCCGTCGAAAAGCTTCAACAAATTCATAGTGCCCAGTATATTGGTTGATATGGCTTCGGAAGGATACATATCGCAAAAGTCGATGTGCTTCATGGCGGCTAAATGTATCAGAGTGTCAATCCCGCCAACAGCATACTTCACCGAATCGGGGTCGCGAACGTCACCAATGATGGGTTTCAGTCTGTTATCGTTGTTACAGGCTACCATCATCTCTACAATTTCGTTTTCTTGGCGCGAGATTGCTCTGATTTCAATCTTGGTATTTTTATCCAGTAGACGTTTGATTAGATGCCTGCCTAAAAAACCAGCGCCACCTGTTATCAAAACTTTATTCATTTTGCCCCCTTTTGTTCGGAATCAAAACCATATTTTCTTCCCTCGACCAACGTTGCTGGCCTCACCTGCCATCATATCTGAAAATTGAATAATTGTTATTACCAGAATATCCTGTTTTACCAACTGAGATTTTGTGGATTTCGAAGTCATTTAACCGTGACCGATTTCGCCAAATTCCGAGGCCTGTCGGGATCGTACCCGCGGCTAACAGCCAGATGGTATGCCAGCAACTGAAGCGGCACTACAGCTATGATGGGATACAACAGCTCATCGACCTTCGGAATCCGTACCCAGAAATCATAGATTTCGTTTTTCTTGTCCGAGACGGCGATGATATAGGCGCCACGGGATTTGGCTTCCATAGCATTGCTCAATGTCTCAGCATACGTATAATCATCCGGACAGATTACGGCCACCGGTGTACCGGGTTCAATCAACGCCAGAGTACCGTGCTTCAGCTCACCAGCCGGCATACCTTCAGCATGTATATAGGATATTTCTTTTAGTTTCAAAGCGCCTTCGGAGGCGATAGCGAAATTGATACCTCTGGCTATGTAGTAAAAATCACTCTTGTTCTTAAGTTCCAGGCTTAGCTTGCTAAGCTTATCGTTGTTAGCTTCAATTGTTTTCTCTATCTTGTGTCTGATGTTTTTAATATTGGCTGCGGCTTTGTCAAAGGAATTAATCATGGAATACGATAACAGGTAAAAAACCACCAACTGACTGATGAACGACTTGGTAGCCGCCACACATAGTTCCGGACCGCAATTGAGATTAATGACCGCATGGCTCATTTCAGAAAGTTGAGAATAAGGTCTGTTCACAATAGAAATAACCTGAGCTCCGGCGTCTCTGGCTCTTTTTACACCTTCAATAACATCCAGCGTCTCCCCGCTTTGCGACACAGCCAGCACCACGGTGTTTTTGTCGACAGAATCGGCAAAATAGTGAAACTCGGAAGCCATGACCACGTCACAGAATTTTCTGCCAACTTTGGAAAACAAATATCTGCCGACCAGGGCGGCGTACCTGGAGGTGCCGCAGGCAGTAACTATCACTTGTCCGGCCCTGAGTATATCCATAGCTACTTTGGTGAATGTTTCTCTGTCCTGATTAATAGCCGCTTCGACGGTTTTAGGCTGTTCCATTATCTCTTTCAGCATGAAGAACTGGTATCCCTGTTTATCACTATCGCACCACTGAAAATCTATCAACCGTGTGTCTCTGGCCACCTTGTTACCAGCTGCATCCAATAGCTCAACCCCTTTAGGAGTAAGCACCGCTACCTCAGTATTGGCTAGAGGCACAAGCTTATCCGCCAATCCCGAGAAAGCCAGAGCGTCGCTGGCAATAAAATAACCCTGCTCGCCCATACCGATAGCCAGAGGATTGTCTTTTCTGGTAGCCACGATTTTACTCGGGTCTCGAGATGATATCGCCAAAAAAGCATACGAGCCCATTAGTTTAGGAGCCACCGCTAAAACTGCCGCTTCAAGAGAAGCGCCTTTCCTCATTTCATCCTCGATTAAATGAGGAATAACTTCGGTGTCCGTGTCCGAGGTAAATTCATGACCCTCTTTAGACAGGCGCCGCCGCAGGTCCTGGTAATTTTCAATTATGCCATTGTGAACTACTGCAATTGTCCCTGAAGAATCACATTGAGGATGTGCATTAGCCTGAGTAACGCCGCCGTGAGTAGCCCATCGAGTATGCCCTATTGCGGTATCGCCTGGCAGAGAGCTCAGTTTAAGTTTATTTTCGATGTCTGCCAGCTTACCGATATCTTTAGTGACGAACAGCCGACCGTTTGAGAGGGTTGCCACGCCCGCGGAATCGTAGCCGCGGTATTCGACACGCCTCAAGCCCTCCAAAACGATAGGAGCCGCCGGTTGTTTCCCACAATATCCTATTATGCCGCACATTTAAATCAATACTGGTTGCTTTCCATTATGTATGGATACGTTTAATGAAGCAATTATATCTATACGGTGATTAATTGGCAAAGAAGAATACACCCCTTCACTAGAATCTGTCGGAAGCTCGAAAGACTGCTCTAAAGAATAAGCATAGCGTCGCCAAAGCTGTAGAAACGGTAGTTGAGGTCTTTGGCCTGCTCGTATGCCTGCAGAATATAATCCTTGTCGGCGAACGCGGACACCAGCATCAATAAGGTGGATTTAGGCAAATGGAAGTTAGTGATCAGGGCGTCGGTCACACGAAAGTGATAACCCGGTAGTATGAAGAGATTAACCCAGCCGGCAAAAGGCTGAACCTTACCGGTCTGTGCCGCCGCTTCAAGAAGCCTCACCGTGCTGGTGCCCACGGCTATCACCCTTTTGCCCTGCTCCCTGGTTCGATTCACCAGGTTGGCCACATCTGGATTCAGCTGTCCGTATTCTTTATGTATGGGATGTCGGCATGGGTCGTCGACTCGGACAGGCTGGAAGGTATCTAGACCGATGTGGAGCGTGACAAACGCTGTTTTAACGCCCTTTTTATGCAAATCGTCAAACAATCGGGAGGTAAAATGCAATCCGGCAGTAGGCGCGGCCGCGCTGCCCTTGGCCTCGGCATAAATCGTTTGATAGCGTTCTGAATTTTCGAGAGGAGTATGAATATAAGGGGGCAGCGGAATCCGGCCGTATTTCTCAAGCAAGTCATCATCTGAAAAGCGAATGGTTCTGATGCCGCCGTCCTGCTGGCCGATTACTTCAGCATTTATTCCTTCGTCTGAATCATGCGGTAAATCGGCGATTCTGATTTGGACCCCCGTCGTGAGCTTTCGTGCGGGTCGAACGAGCGCCTCCCATATGTTGTCTTCCTGGCGGCGTAGCAGCAGGATTTCCACCCTGGTCTGGCCACTTTGTTTTTGACCTATTATTCTAGCCGGTATGACGCGGCTGTTGTTGAAAACCATCAGGTCTCCGTTATTAACGTATTCTAGAATGTCACGAAATCGCCGATGCTCTATAGAAGTGTCACTCCGATGTAGTACCATGAGACGAGATTGGTCTCTATGCTCGAGGGGTGTTTGTGCAATTAGCTCAGGGGATAACTGGTAGTCAAAATCACTTGTTTTCATGAAAACTGACTTGTCACTTATGAAGGAAATAAAAAATAATGTTCACAATAATGGTAATCAGGATACTCACAATCAGCATAGTCACAATGGGGAAATAAAAGGAAAAACCGTTTTTCTTTATGAGTATGTCACCGGGCAACTTGCCTAATAATGGTATATGCTGACTTAATACCAGTATCAGCCCCAAAATAACGATAATGCCGCCTATGATAAGTAAAATCTTACCCAACCCTTCCATTAGGCGTCCCCTCTCCGGAATCGGGAATATCGATTTAGGTTTACAATAGCTTTGGCAGCCCGTCTCATGGTAGGAAAGATGGGTATCGAAGCCTTGCTTAGTCGCTGCTCCATTTCGAGTCGTTGCGTCTCAAACGCGCCCGGAGGAGAAACGATTACTATTGGCTTTCCCTGCTCGGTTACCAATTCAATAAAAACGTTAAAAATAGATTGGACCAGTTCCCACGGTAAATACTTCAATAATATGCCGGCATCTATCTGCACTATGACCAGGTCAACGGACGAATCTTGCAGAACGTACCCCGTAGCCTCTTTTATCTTTAAATGATTACTGCCGCTCTGACTCAAATCTACCGGGTTACGCAAGATACTGCCTACACTACCAAGAACGTTGGTCAACTTCCGCCTGGTCGTTAGGAATAACTCCGGTATATTTAACCCGAGTTCGGCGCAGGAATCGCTGGCCGACACGGAAATGCCGCCACCACCATCGGCCAAACCCCCAACTATCGCAATACCGTTGCCTCTAACCTCCAATTGGCCCAGCTGCTGAAAGATGAGCATAGTATCGGTCAACTCTTCAACATCTTGCACTTCTATGACTCCCGACTGGCCCATAGCTGCCGACCAAACAGCGGCTGAACTGGCTAGGGAACCAGTGTGTGAAGCGGCAGCTGCGGCTCCAACCTTAGTCCGTCCGGCTTTCCACACAATCAGGGGCTTAAGGTTAGCCACACTTTTCATTGTAGAGAATAGCCGTTGGCCGTTTCTGGTGCCTTCAAGATAAGTGCCAATAACGGATATTCTCGGGTCTGCACCCATATATTCCATATAGTCCGGGCTGTCCAGGTCGATGCCATTACCGAAGCTGATTCCTTTGTTATATTTAATGTTTCTGGCGACGCCCAATTCGAATAACTTCTCTCCTATGCCACCGCTTTGAGAAATAAAGCCGACCGAGCCGATTTCGCCTATTCTGCCGGCCGGGCCATATGGTACTCTGACCTCCGGGGAATAAACCCCAAGGCAATTAGGGCCGATAATACGGAAACCGCCCTGTTTAGCTTTCCCCACCAATTCTTCCTCCAGGAGACGTCCTGTTTTATCCCCAGCTTCACTGAATCCTGCAGTAAAGAAGTGGATAGCCCTTACTTTACGTGCACAGTCATCCATCAATTGCGGAACTGCTTCTCGAGGTATGCAAACAATAACATAGTCTACAATTCCCGGAACGTCCCTGATGCTGGTATAAACTTTCAGTCCCGAAAACTCGCCTCCTCGCGGGTGAATCGGATAAATTGCACCTTGGAAACCTGCATTTACGAGAGCTTTTAACCAGACTGAGCCTACTTTAAATACATTTTGGGAAATGCCGACCACAGCAATAGATTTGGGATAAAAAATAGGCTCGAATTCTCGCAACAGCTCTTCACGAGACAGTTTAGCCACGAATTTGATTGTAACGAAAAAGGCTGGGTGGCGCAATGCGCCACCCAGCCTTAAAATACTACCAGTTATATGATTTAGAACAAACCCATAACCTTACCGGTCTTTACATCGACATCCACTCTTCTGAAAGCAGGATCAGAGCTGGTGCCCGGCATTAAGCTGATGGTGCCGGCGCAGGGACACAGGAACTTGGCGCCCGAATAGATTAAGACATCGCGTACAGGCAGCGTCCAGCCCTTAGGAGTACCCTTAATAGCCGGGTCGTGCGTGAGGCTGAGATGAGTCTTCACCATCATAGTCATGTAATCATCATATTGCTTGTCGCCCTCCAGCATCTTAGCCTTGGCTTCAGCATCGGGCGTCCACGATACACCATCCGCCCCGTAGACCACCTTGGCGATATTTTCTACCCTCTGGCGAAGTTTCATCTCCAGCGGATATAGGAACTTAAATTCGTTTTTCTCATTGCAGGCGTCCATTACAGTGTCGGCCAGTTCCAGAGCGCCGTCGCCCCCGTCTGCCCAATGGGTGGAAACAGCACAGCGGGCTCCCGCACCTTCGGCTGCCTTGCGTACCATGGCAATCTCAGCCTTGGTATCTGTATGGAAAGCATTGATGCAAACCACCGGATTGATGCCGGCAGTCCTGATGGTGTTAATATGATGTATCATGTTGGACAGGCCCTTTTCGAGGGTACTAAGATCTTCCTTCGTATAAGCATCGGGTAAAGGCAGACCAGCGACCACTTTGGGTCCGCCGCCGTGCATCTTCAAAGCTCTGATGGTAGTGGTAAGCACTGATACATGGGGAATGAGACCGCTCAAACGGCATTTCACATTCCAGAACTTCTCAAAGCCGATATCGGCGGCAAAGCCGCTTTCCGTGACGTGGTAGTCAAACATCTTCAGACCGATGCGATCGGCAATAATTGAGGACTGCCCTACGGCGATGTTAGCGAACGGACCGGCATGAACCATGCAAGGCTGGTATTCAGCGGTACTCATCAACGTGGGATTGATGGTGTTCCGCATCCAGGCAGTCATGGCGCCGCCGACTTCCAGGTCGCCCGTCGTCACCGGCTTGCCTTTCCCATCGAACGCTACCGTGATTTTATCCATTCTTTCACGAAGGTCCGCGAGATCTCTGACTATGGACAGCATAGCCATAAGCTCGGAGCTCACGGCAATGCCGAATTTGGACTGCATCAGAAAGCCATCCACTCGGCCACCCAGGCCGATAACGATATTCCTGAGGCTCTGGGCACAGAAATCCATTATCCAGCCCATTTCGACTCGTGTGGGATCAACGCTTAGCCGGCGCAGGTTGCGTTTGGCCAGCTCGGCATCATCGTAATTTCGCTCGTGCTGCATCCGGGCAGTTAGTGCCACCATGGCCAGGTTGTGAGCATTCATTATATCGTTAATGTCACCAGTTAAGCCCATGGAGAACTCGGTCATCGGAATTAGAAGCGCATTGCCACCCCCGGCTGCTGTCCCCTTAATATTCATGGTGGGACCGCCCGACGGCTGGCGTAAGCAGCCACCTACATTCTTCTTTCGCTTACCGAGGCCTTCTATGAGCCCCATTGAAGTGGTGCTTTTACCTTCTCCTAGAGGCGTTGGCGTTATAGCCGTTACCTCTATGTACTTACCGTCCGGCTTTTTCTTCAGCCTCTCGATGATTTTCATGAAATCCAGCTTGCATAGCCTGCCAAATGGTATAATCTCGTCTTTCTGCAGTCCGAGTTTCTCCCGCCATTCATCTGGTGTCGGCATGTTCTTTTCCGCCGCCTCCGAAATCTGCCAGTCCTTCATTTTTACCGCATCATAGGGCATAGAAACCTCCTTTTTTATTTTTAGTTTTTATTTAAAAATCGGGGATAACTAGTTCCCGAAATTTCATTTTATGAGGTCAAACCCGCTTTTCTTTCGGCTGCCTCTACCGTGTTCATCAATAGCATGGTCACGGTCATAGGTCCCACCCCACCCGGGACCGGAGTTATGAACGATGCTTTCTCCTTTATGGCATCAAAGTCAACGTCGCCAACGAGGCGGAAACCTTTCTCCCTGGTCTTGTCTTCCACACGATTAACACCGACATCAATTACCACAGCACCATCTCTCACCATATCAGCAGTAATGGCCTTGGGGGCTCCCATAGCTGCAACTACTATATCTGCCTGCCTTGCATAATAACCTATGTCCTTTGTACCGGTGTGGCATATGGTAACTGTAGCATTGGCTCCCTTTTTCTTCTGCATCAAAATAGCAGCGAGCGGTTTACCCACCAGATTGCTTCGCCCACAGATAACCACATATTTGCCCTCAGGACTATTGCCGCTCCTGATCAATAGTTCCTGGACTCCGTGCGGGGTACAAGGCAGGGGACAGGGCTCACCTCTTAGAGCCTTCCCAACGTTGATTGGATGAAAGCCGTCTACGTCCTTTTCGGCGGAGATGAAGCTAATTACCTTTTCGGTATCTATATGCTTGGGCAGCGGTAACTGAACCAGTATGCCATGGAATTTCGGGTCTTTGTTTAACTTTTCCACGGTATCGAGCACTTTTTTCTCAGGCGTATCAGCCGGCAGCCGGATGGTCTCTTCATGCATCCCTATTTCCTCGGCTCCCTTAGCTTTAGCTGTAACGTAAGAGATCGATGCCGGGTCTTCTCCTACCAGCACCACGGCCAGCGCCGGAGTAATCCCCTTGTCCATAATCTTTTTTACTCTGCCTTTTAATTCTTGACGAATTTCAGCAGCTACTTCAGTACCACTAATGATTTTTGCTGTCATGTTAAAGTACCTCCTTATATATGATAATCAGAGTTAACCACCCGGTTAAGGATCAAATAGCATGGCTCAGCAGAAATTTAAAAATCGTGTGAGTTTTTAGCCCGGAAAAAGGATATTATTTATCTGCCGGATCGTATTACCTTTCTCCAATATCCAAGCATTATTGCCCAAGTTGACGATTATACCACGTAAAATTACGTGGGGCAATATATTGGCTTAAGTACTTTATTTTAATAAGGATGTCGACTTTCACGACCATTGACTTTGAATTGATTTCGGGTTATTCTGTAGTTAACTGAATAGCTATAGTAAGGTGCCGAAGGGTGACCTGAGGCTTAATTGGTATGCAAGCCGGTGAAATTCCGGCACAGTCCCGCCTGCTGTGAAAGTCAGAACATCTACCTTATAAATATAGCTACCTCCGCGGAGTAAGGAGGTGGGATTTATTATTTTGAATTGATCCCCTTGCTTCGCTGTAAGGGGATTTTTATTTTATTACGGTCTCAAGGGAGATAAGATGAAAAAATACATGCGAATCAGCTTTTACGTCGTCTTAGCTTTGGCTGTTCTGTTATCCATCAGATGTACTCCCCAGGTCGCCCCAGGTAACCTGGTGGATGGCCTGGATAGACAGGTAACCATCAGTACAGTTCCTCAAAGGATTGTGTCCCTGGCACCGAGTAATACCGAAATTTTATTCGCTCTGGGATTGGGCGATAAAGTAGTCGGCGTCACGGAATACTGTAACTACCCCGACGCTGCCAAGGATAAACCAAAAATCGGTGGTTTCAGCACAGTCGATATAGAAAAGGTAGTTTCCTTGAAGCCTGACCTGGTACTGGCAACCAAAATTCACGCTAAAACCGTCATTCCCGCCCTGGAAAACCTGGGAATAACGGTTGTGGCCCTCAATCCGGAAACACTGGATGACGTTCTTAGGAGCATCGCACTAGTCGGGAAAATAACCGGACAGGATCAACGGGCTTCAGAACTGGTTACAGAATTGGACGGACGTATCAAACATATAACCGACAAAACACAGAACATGTCTGATGAGGAAAGGCCAAGGGTGTTCTATGTCACCTGGCACGACCCGCTCATGACCGCTGGTCAAGGGACCCTGAGCAATAATGTAATCACGGAGGCCGGCGGCCAGAACATTGCATCAGATATCACCGGTGATAAGACCATAGACCTGGAGACGGTTATTAACCGCGACCCGCAGATAATAATTGTGTCCGTAGGAATGGGTACCGGTGAAGATATTCCCTGGCAATACGTTATGTCCGAATCCAGGCTGAACAACGTTCGAGCGCTAATCGACTCTAGAGTCTACAAGATAGATGGCGACCTGATACATCGACCGGGTCCGCGCATCGTCGATGCACTCGAGAAAATGGCGCTGTTTATCCATCCGGAACTGTTCGCTCAAAATAAGTCTGGTAAGTAGACATTAACTCAGATGAAGAGCATGAGGATAATCTAGAATGGCGCTGGAATCTATTAGAAGCACCGCGGTACAAAAAAGGACTGGCTACCCCGCTCAGTGGCGCAGCCGTATTTTTGCTATAAGCGCCTTGGCTATTATCCTGATAATAACTATTGTAGTGACTCTTGGAGTAGGCAGCACAGACATTCCATTCGGCACTATATTGCAAATATTGTTAGCCAAATTATCCATTAGCAATGTTCAGCCTACTTGGGCAGCTAATATGGAGGTCATTGTTTTCGATATTCGCCTCCCGCGGTTGCTGCTGGCCGGTCTGGTGGGTGCGGCATTAGCAGTGGCCGGCACCACATATCAGGGGCTTTTCCGCAATCCACTGGCTGACCCGTATCTTATAGGTGTGGCCCAGGGCGCAGCTCTTGGCGCTGTAATCGGCTTCATGC
>Ga0116202_10001627_pt1 | contig 13159 bp, 10 predicted proteins | sample LakKivw325mmetaG_FD_94479 | JGI IMG/M metagenome (GOLD analysis project Ga0116202, IMG submission 94479) | Anoxic lake water microbial communities from Lake Kivu, Rwanda to study Microbial Dark Matter (Phase II) - Lake Kivu water 325m metaG | ecosystem: Environmental > Aquatic > Freshwater >...
AGCTCATGCGCTCCAGCACCTCAGTCACCTGCCCGCACTTGTCGCAGTGGAACGCGGTGATGCTCGCAGTTCCTTCCACGTTGTTGCCTAGCTGTTCGAGCGCGGCAACGAGTTCGTCCTTGCTCAAACTCTTGCCGACGAGCCGCTTGAGCGTCGCAGTGGCGATGCTGACTACCGGCAATTGACCTCCGGACCGGATAATCCGGAAATGGTGAATAGTGAAGAATGAAGCAAGAAACCCGGAATCCAGCCTTTCACTCTTCTCTCTTCTCCCTTCACCACTTCCTTAAGGCTTCTCGCTTCGTCTCATCTGCTCAGTGGCGTCTGTCGCAGCCAGTCGATGTCCGCCATGTAGAGCCTTCTGATGTCGTCCAGGCCGAAGCGGAGCATGGCGATCCGCTCGACGCCGCCGCCCCAGGCGAGCACCGGCACTTCGCACCCGAGCGGCCGCGTCACCTCCGGCCGGAACACGCCCGACCCGCACATCTCCACCCATCCCAGCTTCCCCATCTTGGCGAACACCTCGGCGCTCGGCTCGGTATAAGGGAAGAACGATGGCCGGAACCGCACCTCTTCCGCGCCCATCTTCGTGTAGAAAGCCTCAAGCGTACCGAACAAGGTCGCGAGGGTCGCCTGTTCGTCGATGATGATGCCGTCGATTTGGATGAACTCGGCCAGGTGCGTCTGGTCGGTTGCCTCTCGGCGGAAGGTCTTGCCGATGCAGAAGACCTTTCGCGGCGGGCGAGGGTTCGCGGCCAGGGCGCGGATCGAAGCCGCTGTCGTGTGCGTACGCAGCACCAGTTGCCGCGCCTTCTCGACGCTCCACTTATACCGCCAGCCGGTCGAACCGGTGTCGCCGCCGTTCTCGTGCGCCCGCGCGACCGCTTGCACGAGCTTCTCGTCAGGCAACCGTCCGCACTTCGGCTCGGCCACGTAGAACGTGTCCTGCATCTCGCGCGCCGGATGGTCCTGCGGTTGGAACAGGGCATCGAAGACCCAGAACGCGGTATCCACGGTTGGAGACGTGACCTCCTCGAAACCCATTTCGAAGAACGCCCGCCGGATCTCTTGTATGACTCTCTGCAGCGGATGTTCTTTGCCCGGATACCTCGGCGCGGTCGCGAGCCCCGGGTCGTATTTTCTGAATGCCACATCGCGCCATTTGCCCGCGGCGAGAAGCTCGGGAGTGAGCTGGTTGACTTCGACCGCGGGTTCGATTCCGCTGGCTTTGAGCGCGGCGCCCGCTTCGGTCAGTGAGAACTTCCGGCTCACGCGTTTCTTGCGCCTAACAAGTTCATCCCGGCCCTTGAGCAGGACGGTCGCCGCCGTGACATCGACATCCTCTGGGAACTGCGACTCGGACCACGAGTTGCCATCCAACAAGTGATGAAGCAGCTTCTCGTCAGCGTCCTCGCCACTAGGCTCAAGGGCTCGTCTGCCAGCATCAGTAGTGACAAGCAGACCTTCCTGCCGGCTGCACCAGCCGCGCTTCAGCAACCACTTCATGTGCGACCTTACGTCGGATTCGCCCAAGAGCTTCGGCAGTTCGGCTATGCTGACTACGCCATCTCGTGTCTTGCCGATTTCCTTCAATGCCCGCCGTTCCGGCAGCAACTCCCTATTCCCGCCGGTGAATTCGACTGCGGTATCGGGGTCGGTCAGCCTGAACTCCTCGTAGTGTGCCTCTTCAATCCTGACCAGTCCCTTCTGCTCAAGCTGCTTCGCGCCGGCCATGACCATTGATTGGTCTAGATTCGTCCCCGGCGGCAGACCGCGCTGCTCGCGCATCAGTTGAGCCGCGACTGCTTCCGTACCGATGCCAGCATTCCTGATGAGCTCTTCGACCGATACAGTCTTGCCCGCTTCGAGCGCGGCAAGAATGCGATATTCGATTTCAGGGAGGCGAATCATTCCCGCTTCAATATGCCAGAAATCAAGAGGAAGTCAAGGAAGTGGCGGGCCGCGCTTGGCTATTTAGCGGCCGGAGGGGCTTCTTGGATAGCCAATAGCGCGACAATGGCCGCGGCGCGCACTACAAGTGAGGTGTCCGACAGCGCCGGGACCACGGTCTTTTCCGACGGACGCAGCCGAGCCCGGGCAACTAAAGCCGAAGCCCGTACGTATGGTACGCTGTCGTGAGCGAGACGCTCAAGCGTTGGCAGTGCCCTTGTGTCGCCTATCTCTGCCAGTGCATAGGCAACTCCCTCGCGCACCAGCTCTGCCTTGTCAGCCGCGGCTGCACACAGTGTGTCGACATAGTCACTCGCTTTGACGTCGCCCAGCGCGCGAGCCGCGGTCGCGCGCGTACAATCTTCGACCGACCGCAGTCCTTCGGCCAGCACCCGCAACTGCTGCATCTCGCCCAGCCGCACCAGGGTGGCAGCAGCGTCCATCCCCAGTATCAGGAACTCGCCGCTCAGTTCTTTGCGAATCTGCGCACGCATCTCATTGTCGCCCAGCGCCGCGCGCATGTTGATGAAGCACCAGATCACACCGTCGTTACTCTCGAACTGCAGGACGCGGGTGAGGTCGAGCATTCTCTTGTCTCCCAGCCGCGCCGCCGACTTGAGCATCTCCCCCCGCACCATCGGGTCGTCATCGAGCACGGCCGACGCTAAGGCATACACTGCATCGTCGCGTCGATAGCGCGGGACGGCGTAGACCGCAGCGCGGCGAATTATCGGGTTGTGGTCATGCAATGCGGAGTGGACAAGGGCGTACGCGGGCGCAAGAGCGAGCTCGCCGCAGGTTCTGATGGTGTTGGCGACGCAGACCAAGTCTGCGTCCTTCAGGGCCGCCTCAAGGACACCTATCAGCATGGCCGAATCGTGAGCGCCGGTCAGGCTGTCGTGCAGTCGTAGGGCATCGGTCGCTTCGCGCAGTCGCCGTTCGGCACAATGCAGCCGAATCCGCAGCGCCAGCACGGAAGTGTCGGTAGGAAAGCGTCGGGATAACGCCTTCACAACGCCGCGCGCGGAATCGTACTTCGCAGCGTCCAAAAGCCGAACAGCCGTCTTGCGCTGTGCTGCGACGTCCGGTGAGCAGCCGATGCTCAGCGCGAATAGCAATAGACCGAGGCGTGTGAGTGGTTTCACTAGATATCGACGATTCTCATAAAGTCTTCCAGCTCTCGATAATGACGCTTGAAGATTTCCACATTTGCGGGCGGCACCGCGTTTGCGACATCCTCAATCTGCTTGAGGCGTTTCCGCATCGCGCTTGCCATGGCCCTGGTCGTCTGCGCCCGTATTATGCGCTGCTGCTGCTCCATGCCTCCGTCCTCCAGGCCGACCGCCCATGCGCAGACACTGAGGCGGTATAGCATCGCTCGGAAGAAGTGCCAATCAGTACCGCAGGCAGCAAGGACGCTGTCCGCGCCATCGGTTGCCGCTATCCACTCTATTCCTGCGGCGAGCACCTTCGCCATGTCATCGCGCATCCCGATCTTGTCACCTGAGCCGCTGCCATGCTCTTCGATGTATTCGACCATGGCAGGAAGAACTCGCACAAACTTGGCGAGGTCTGTCTCAGTAAGCGGTGCGAATGCCTCGGATGGCAGGCCGGCCACTGACTTGGGCGACGCTTTCCGGCCACACGCAAAGCATATGAGAACGAGTAATGCCGCTATCCATCTCGAAGGGATCCTCATCTTTCCTCCCTCACCACGATACTGATAATGGCCCGTCGCCAGTCATCGGCCATGATCTCGGCGGAACCAGCGAGTTGTACGTCTCCCGCCTTCTTGATGTAGAAGACCGCCGTGTCCAGGAGGGCAACGGCCGAGCGCAGGCCTGCCATGTCCCGTGCGTTAGCAGCCTTCCGAGCAAGAAGCTGGGCTTGGTGATAAAAGACAACACCCAAGTCGAGGGAAGTCCCGTGTTTCTCGGCTTCGGACCTCGCAAGCGCAAAAAGGCTATCAGCGAGCTCCTGGTACTTGGGTTCTGCAAAGTAGATGATTGCCATTCCCGTAAAGACCGAGACCATTTGAGTAGACTTCCCGCTGTCGGTATATATCTGAGCGGCGCTATCGTAGCACGCGATGGCGGAGTCCAGGTAGGCGTCATGGTTGTATTCGCCGGACGCGGACAACCTCTCAGTGTAGACTGTGCCCAGATTCTGATATGATGCAGCCATTCGCATGCCCAGTCGATGCTTCCTGCCAAGCTCAAGAGCGGTCCGGAAGAAGTACATGGCCGAATCGTACTCCCCCAGGTCGCGCAACTCGCACCCGCGGAGGTTTAGTCGCTTGGCATCCGCATTCGGACGCTCCGTGCGTCCGCGACAAGTCCGTCCCGAGTTTCCGGGTGCTCGACTGCACAATAACGCCGAGGACAGAATGAACGCGGCCTCGATGCATAGCCAAACTGCTCTCGTTCCGGAGGTGCCGACAACGTGCCCGACCATGGACGCATGAATATGCCCCAGATAACCGGAAAGTCAAGGAGGAGAGGTCACGGCGGACTTGAAAACCTCGTGGCCCAGTCTAGGCTTGGACAAGAACCACCAATGAGAGCGATGGTCATAGCCCGAACCGGACGTCTGGAAGAGGCGCCGCTTGAGCTGCGTGATATGCCGCAGCCGGTCCCGGTAGAAGGCGAGATACTCATCAAGGTCTCGGCCTGTGGAGTCTGTCACACTGAACTCGACGAAATCGAGGGCCGGACGCCGCCGCCCAAGTTGCCCGTGATTCCGGGACACCAGGTGATTGGGAAGGTAGTCGCGTTTGGCGGGGCTCGGGACACGATCCGAAATGTCGGACATTTCGGTCATGTCCCTTCGCGCGTCGGCGACAGAGTGGGCGTGGCGTGGATATACTCAGCCTGCGGGCGGTGCGAGTACTGCCTCAGCGGGCAGGAGAATCTCTGTGCGGACTTTCGGGCCACGGGCCGCGACGCACACGGCGGCTATGCGGAGTTCATGACCGTGCCCGAAGAATTCGCGTATCCGATACCCGACGTGTTCTCCGATGTTGAAGCGGCACCGCTGCTTTGCGCGGGAGCCGTAGGCTATCGCTCGCTGCGGTTGGCTGGATGGGGCTTGGGGCTCGACCCCTGCGAAAGCGGGGATAGTCCCACGGGGCGCGAAGACGCGCGGTACAGTCCCCGTTTTCGCAGTCATTTCCCGCGCTCAACGTTGGGCCTGACTGGCTTCGGGGCGTCGGGGCATCTGGTGATGAAGACCGTTCGCTATCTGCACCCGAAGACCCGCATCTACGTCTTCGCCCGGAGCAAGGAGGAACAGGCCTTTGCCCGCGAGTTAGGAGCAGCGTGGGCCGGCGACACCAGTGACAGGGCGCCCGAATTGCTGGACGCCATCATAGATACGACTCCGGTTTGGAACCCAATAGTAGCTGCCCTGTCAAACCTGAAGCCGGGCGGCAGGCTGGTCATCAACGCCATTCGCAAAGAGGAAACCGACAAGCAGGCGCTGCTGGCGCTCGATTATGCCAGGCACCTGTGGATGGAGAAGGAAGTGAAGAGCGTGGCCAATGTCACGCGCAAGGACGTGAGCGAGTTCCTTGCGCTGGCCGCACGAATCCCGCTCAAGCCGGAAGTGCAGGAGTATCGGCTGGAAGACGCGAATCAGGCCCTGCGGGAACTCAAGCAGCGCAGTATTCACGGGGCGAAGGTGCTCAGGGTTAGTTCTAGTTTGTAGTTTCTGGTCTGTAGTTTCCGGAACCAAGAACCATGAACCACAGACTATGAACTGCCTACTCAAACTGACTGACAACCGGCTTCAGCAGCAGGAAAACGACCACCACGGCCGGGGCTAGAGCGCCGAGGATGGTCATGGCTAGAGCCATCGTTCCGGCGCTACGCGGGTCGAGGGCGCGGTACAGGTTCTCGAACATCGGCATGACCCAGATGAAGACCGCGGCCACTGCTGCCACGTGTACAGCGACTACCGTATACCAGCCCCACTTCTTCCGCAGCAGCAGCCCGATTGACCCGGCCAGAAGTACGAGGCTGCCGACCGTCTGGATTCGGTTCAGGAAAGCCGTCTGCCGCATCAGGGTCTCGAACACGGCGACGCTCGAACGGTCGACATACGGGCCGAGCTGATTCAGCATCGCTCCCGGGTCGGCGAGCGGCGCCAAAGCGATGCCGACAAGGCCGCTGAGTATCGCCAGCCCGGACTGCGCGATGAGCAGCCATGCAGCAACCGTCAGCGCAATGCGCCAGCGCCGTGCAGAAGGCGTCGAGGAATCGAGGGGTCTAGGCTTCGAGGACTGCGGGGACGCGTCTTCAGCGCTCGGTGTCGTGTCCGTTGTCCAACCCCAGTCCCTAACCCCTGGCCCCTAGCCCCTTTCTCTTCAGCATGTCGGTCAGCAGCACTTCGAGGTCGGGCTTGGACTTCTCCTGCAGCCGATAGCTGACGCGCACGATGGGCTTGTTCGCCTTGATGATGCGCGTCAGGTCAATTGGCGTACCGGAGAGCACGACGTCGCAGTCGGCCTTGTTGATGGTATCCTCGAGTTCCTTGAGCTGCTCCTTCGAATAGCCCATCGCGGGCAGCACGTTCTGGAGGTGCTTGAACTCCTCGAACGTCCTGGCAAGTGACCCAACGGCGAACGGCCGCGGGTTGACCATCTCCTTCGCGCCGAACTGCTGCGCGGCAATCTTGCCCGCGCCATAGCCCATGCCGCCGTGGGTCACGGTCGGCCCGTCCTCGACCACGAGCACCCGCTTGCCCTTGACCGCGGCCGGGTCGGCAACGGTGAGCGGCGAGTCGGCGTCGATGATGACCGCTTTCGGGTTCGCCGCCTTCACGTTGGCGCGGACTTTCTCGATGTCGTTCGGCTTGGCCGTGTCCTCTTTGTTGATGACCACGGCATCGGCCGAGCGGAGGTTGACCTCGCCCGGGTGGTAGCGGAGTTCGTGTCCGGGCCGCAGCGGGTCGACGATGACCGCGAGGAAGTCCGGCTTGTAGAAGGCAATCTCGTTGTTGCCGCCGTCCCAGACGATGACGTCCGCCTCGGCCTCGGCGTGCTTGAGGATTTCCGCGTAGTCGCACCCAGCGTAGATGACCATGCCGCAGTCAATGTAGGGCTCGTACTCCTCGCGCTCCTCGATAGTCGCCTGCTGTTCGTCGAGGTCCTTGTAGGTCTCAAACCGCTGCCAGACCTGCTTTTCAAGGTCGCCGTAGGGCATCGGCTCGCGTATCGCCACGACCCTCAGCCCTTTGTTCTTCAGGATTTCGTAGACGCGGCGCGAGGTCTGGGACTTGCCGCACCCGGTCCTGACCGCGCAGACCGCGGCAATCGGCTTCTTCGCCTGAATCTGCAGGAACCGGGGCGAAATCAGCCGCCAGTTCGCGCCCGCCACCAGCACCTGCGACGCGAGGTTCATCAGGTAGTTGTGGGACACGTCGGAGTAGGCAAAGACGACCTCCTCGGCCTTCAGTTCCTTTATAAGACTCGGCAGTTCGTGCTCGTAGCGGGTCGGGATTCCGTTCGGGTAGAGCTTGCCGGCCAGGCTCGCGGGGTACGGACGCAGCCCGCCGGTTGTGCCGAGGTTCTGCTCCTTGGCCATCGTGAACGCCACGACTTCGTACTCCGGGTTGTCGCGGAAGTACGTATTGAAGACGTGGTAGTCCATCCCGACCGCGCCGACGATGATAACGCGCTTCTTGCCCGGCATGCGCTAGAACCTCTCCGTCATCGACTTCGCCTGCAGGAAGAGCAACAGGTAGTCGCGGCCGCCCGCCTTGGAGTCGGTGCCGGACATGTTGAACCCGCCGAACGGCTGCACGTCCACGAGCGCGCCGGTGCACTTGCGGTTGATGTACATGTTGCCGACCATGAACTCGCGCTTCGCCCGGTATATCTTCTCCCGGTTCCGCGAATAGACCGCGCCGGTCAGGCCGTACTCGGTGCCGTTGGCAATTGCCAGGGCGTCGGAATAGTTGCGCGCCTTGATGACCGCGAGCACCGGCCCGAAGACCTCCTCCTGCGCCAGACGGGCGTTCTTGGGAATGTCCGCGAACACGGTCGGCTGTATGAACCAGCCGCCCTCGGGTCCCGGCTTGCCGCCGGCCACGAGCTTGCCTTCCTTCTTGCCGACCTTGATGTACTCGAGGTGCGACTGGTAAGCCCGCTCGTTTATGACCGGGCCCAGCCAGTTCTCGCGCTTCTCGACCGGGCCTACCGTGATCTTTTTCACCCGCTCGGCCAGGCGCGTTACGAACTCGTCATAGACCTTGGCGTCGACGATGGCCCGCGAGCAGGCCGAGCACTTCTGTCCCTGGAATCCGAACGCGGCGATGGCCGTGCCTTCGACCGCCTCGGCCACGTCCGCCTCGGAATCAACGATGATGCAGTCCTTGCCGCCCATTTCGGCCACGACGCGCTTTATCCATATCTGGCCCGGTGCGGTCTTTGCCGCCTTCTCGATGATGCCGAGGCCAACGGCCTTGGAGCCGGTGAACGAGATGAACCGCGTCTTCGGGTGCTCGACCAGATAGTCGCCAACCGAGCCGCCCGGCCCGGTAAGAAGATTCACGACGCCCGCCGGCATCCCGGCCTTCTCCAGAACGTCCATGAACAACGCCGCGAGCAGCGGCGCGTCAGAAGACGGCTTCAGGACCACCGTGTTGCCGGTGACCGCGGCCGCGGTCGTCATGCCTGCCATGATGGCACACGGGAAGTTCCACGGCGGAATCACGATGCCGACACCCAGCGGGATGTAGCGGACCTCCTGGCTTTCGCCCGGGAACGGGGTCACGCCGCAGGGCTGGTCGTAGCGGATTGCCTCGCGGGCATAGAACTCGAGGAAGTCCACCGCCTCGGCAAAGTCGGCGTCGGCCTCAAGCCAGTTCTTCCCCTCTTCGAGAATCATTGCCGCGTCGAACTCGAACCGGCGCTGCTTCATCATCCGCGACGCGCGCAGCACGATGCCGGCCCGCTCGATGGCAGGCATATAGCGCCACGTCGCGAACGCCTTGAGCGCGGCCTTCATTGCCTGCTCGGCTTCCTTCACCGTTGCCTTCTGGAACGTGCCGACCGGGCTCTTGTCCGACGGGTTGTAGGAAACGAACTGCTCTTTCGCCTTCAGGTGCTTGCCGCCGATGACGAGGTCGTAGACCTGCGAGGACTTCGCCTTCAGGTCGGCTATGGCCTTCTTCATCGGCTCCTGGTTTTCGGGCTTCGAGAAATCGAGATACGTCTCGTTGCTAAACTTCGGTAACACGATGCCTCCTGCACTGGGACTGCCACGACTTTCCGGGGGCTGTACCCACTTCCGCCGTGGCTGTACCAATTCTGCGGTAAGTAATTGCCATACCTTACATTATCGCAACGGCTATTATTGATTCCGGGTGTGCTTCACAAGCACGCGCGGCCGCCAAAAGCGAGCGACCGCCGTTGCCGGGTTCACTCCAAGTATCGGGTCGAGACCCCGACCCGCCTCAAGGATAGCCATTAGCCCGGCAAAGTCAAACCGACACGCAGTGTCGCCCTGAGCGAGTCCGACGAGTCGAATGGGCCTCTTCGGTCAACGGCGCGTGCGGTCAGTATCCCGGCGCGACCGCGCCCTCAAGTGCGGCAGCCCGGCTGCCACCTCTCCGGGTGCTGATCTGCCTCGGCGGCAGCCCCACTCAGGCGTACCGCCACGGGTCGCGAACCGCGGCAATCGGCAGAACTCTGATGACTCAAACAGGCTGCATGGAAATCTTAAACCCCGACTAGGAGATTTCAATACGGCCCAGAGGCCTGAGAACGGATACCGGCGAACGTGAATCGGAACAAACTCGCGGCGGGGCGTCGTTCGGTCCCGATTCCCCGCACCATGAAAACCCATCATTGACCGTTGGATTTTCATGGTGGCCAATCCGGCGCCCTGCCGCAACGTCGAGGTTGTTCCTCTTTCCCAACTGGTAGACGCCGAGTAGGCCCGCGCTGCCGTTGCCGGGTTCGCTCCAGGTGCCGCGATGAAGCACTGAAGGCGGGGCCGAGCGTTCCGGGTCAGGCGGTCGAGTGAGTAGCGCTCAGTCGCCCGGGAACGGCGGCACCCATTTGATGTTGCCGAGCGTGTTGTCGTGGAACGTGTTGGCCGCCTTCAGGGCCATCGTGTCCGGGGCCGAGGCGGTCTTGAAGCTGATACCCCACCCCGCGCTGTACCCGAAGTCGCAGCCCGTAATCACCGGGTTGCTGTTCTTGACGTAGAGCAGGCAATCGCCATTCTGCCCGCCGTACGAGAAGTCGCAACTCTTGAACTCGCTCTCCCCAATCTGGTTGCCGTAGACGTAGACACCGTAGAAGTTCCCCGGTGCCGGGCTCGCGGCCGCCGAAGTGAACTTTATCCGCCCGGACGTTCCGTCGGCGACGATACGGGCCGGGATGGGCACGCCAACGTTGCCGATGCGAAGCCGGCCAAGGTTCTTGAACCGGATTTCGGTGCCGGACTCGATGGTTAGAACCGGGTTGCTGGTCGAATCGTATACGTACACGTCGCTGATGACATAGGGGACTCCGAGTTCAGGCCAGGTCGTGCTGACCGAAAGCCTGCCATACAACTCTACGCCCAATGAATCGTTGCCGGAGAGCACGTTGCCGTCATCCAGCAGTTCGGCCATTTGCGGGCCGACGTGGATGCCGTAGCCGCGGTTGGATGTTACCTGGTTGCTTCGGAAAACGCCAAAGCCGGAGTTGTCTCCGCAATAGACGCCGAACCGGCCGCTCTGCCTTACCATGCAATTGCTGATTTCATCCACCCGGCTGCTGCCGCCTACGGCTATCGCGGCGCCGTTGTCCGAGTTGTAGCCCCCATACTCGATGGTGCAGTAACTCAGGCGCGTTCCAGTTATGAGTTGGGCGCCGAAATTGATGCCGCCCCAGTTGCCCGGCGCCGGCGCGGCCCGGTTCGAGGTGAGAAGAATCGGCGCTGCCGCGGTCCCGACCGCCGTGAGCCCGCTGGCGCCGTACGTACCGAAGGCCAGGTAGCCGGTGTCGAACTTAACGATGCATCCAGGCTCGATAGTCAGCCACGCGCTGCTGCGGAATGTGACTGTGGAGTCAACGATGTGAGGGTTCCCGCGCGGCGACCAGGTTTCGCTGGTGTCGACGTAGCCACCGTGATGGGTCGGCCCGCCGCCGGATGTCGTGTCGCGAATCGTGACGTCGATGGTAGCGGTCCCCACCGTACCGTCCATATTGTAGGCCTTCGCCTTCAGGCTGTGAGCACCCGCGGCCGCTCCCGACGCTTCCCACGTATGGCGCCAGGTGTCGTCGCTGGAGAACGTGACGGTGCCGTCGAGCACGTCATCAACCAGGAACTCGACGCGGTCCATGCCCGACATGCCCCCGTCTACAGCCCAAACCTTGAGCGGCACGTCGCCCTTTTCGAGAGTGTCGCCGTCAGCGGGCGCGACGAATCGAACCACCGGCCTGCCACTGTCCACCGTGACCTGTACCGAATCCCACTCATCGCGGGTCGCCGGGTCCTTGGTCCCGTGGTAGTACAGCGCCGTGACCAGCCACCGCTGGGTCCCGTCCGGCACGTTTGGATGCCATACCCAGGCAACGGTCTCCGGCATCGGGTTGATTCCCATTGTCGGGAACGTCTCGCCCTCGATGAACAGCTTGATGCTGTCGGCGACGGCATTCACCCCGGTCCAGCGGACCCTCACCATTATGGCCGTTGGCTGCACCCGGGCGCCGTTCTTCGGGGACACCAACTCCACCGTCGCCGAAGGCTCCTGGCAAGACACCACGAACAGCAGCGCGCCAAGAGCCAGCGCCGGCAGCACACTCTTTCCTAATATCACAACGAATCTCCTCTCGAGTTCAGCAGGTCGGGCCCAGTCCGATGCACGGAACACAATGCGGACACGAATGGGCGATGATTATGGTCATCTCGACAGTAACGTCAAGTTCGGTCAACAGCGTGCGGTGCACGCTGTGACTTCAAGTTGCGCCTTTGTTGCGGGACAAGGCGGAAAGCGGCTGGCGGTCAGCGTTGTCCTTGCTTGAGCTTGAGCTTGTGCTTGTGCTTGGGCTAGACTAGCCGCTGCGGCGCTCGCGCTTCTCGTGGATGGCGTGGATGACCATTACCGCGCCCAGGAGCAGCAGCGCGGTCCGGTCCGGCACGGACGGGTCAATCCTCAGGCCGTAGGTGTCGCGAATCGCCCAGAACTTCTTTGAAACGCTGCCGACGCTCCGGCCGTTCTCGACGATGTCGTAGCTGAGTCCGAAGAATTCTCCGTTGACCTCGAACCGGCGCGTGCCGTCCGGAGTGTCGAACCAGTAGCGCGGCCAGAAAGCGAACAGCCCTCTTCTGAGAATGCCGAGAATCTCGGCTTGGTCGGGTTCGCCGGAGGGATTGCCGGGGAAGAACTTGTAGGTCGGCCGCCAGGCCCAGAGCTTCTGCTGAACTATCAACTCGATGTCGCCCAGCGGGTCCTGCAGACGATACTGCGTGCGAAGGCTGAAGATCTTCCTCTGAAAGTGCCCGACCGGCTCTTGCGTCGCCGGGTCCAGCACTTCGACCTTGTCCCAGAGCGAGAACCAACGTTCCCGCATCCGGAACTCGCGGCGCTTGGCAAGACTCATACTGCACGAGTCTATCCAGTCGCGGTATCGTGGTCAAGGAAACGGCCGAGGACTCACGTCGCTCTCTGCCTCAGAGCCTGCGGCTGGAGTTCGGACAGCGCGGTGAGATTCAGTCTGAAACCAACTCCCGGTTCCACCTTCGACCTGACTCCAAGGCTGAATCCAAGTCTGACTCCGATATTCACACCCGAGGTCGCGGCAGTATTCTGCCTGGAATTGACTTCGAGAATAGCCCCAGCGATGAACCTGATGCCGTATCCATCTGTGAATTCAAGAGTTACGTGGAGAATCGTCCTGAGGTTCGGTGTCGGATTCACTGCCAAGTTCGCCTTCAGATTCAGATAGGGAACCGTCCCGGGGACGAATCCGGGATTGAATCCCAGGGTGGATTTCAGAGTGACATTTCAATCGCTCCTGCTTACGCTCTAACCTTTGCTTTGGCAAGTTCTTACGCACTGCGCAGTCCTGTCGCTGGGCAACTCGGATAGTTCGGCAACGGTAACAATGACTTGCCCCGATGTCTATGTCTAAAGGTGTATTAACATGATAGAAAGAGATATGTGACCGGTCGCTCTGCCGGCGATTCGCCACCTGGTCCGTAGCTGTCTCTTA
>Ga0116202_10001629_pt1 | contig 13151 bp, 10 predicted proteins | sample LakKivw325mmetaG_FD_94479 | JGI IMG/M metagenome (GOLD analysis project Ga0116202, IMG submission 94479) | Anoxic lake water microbial communities from Lake Kivu, Rwanda to study Microbial Dark Matter (Phase II) - Lake Kivu water 325m metaG | ecosystem: Environmental > Aquatic > Freshwater >...
ACTGTAGTGCGACTGACAGACTACGGTATCTACGTCAAGCTGGATGAGTACGCTGGCAAAGAAGCGCTGGTCCACATCTCAGAGATATCAACGACTTGGGTTAGGAACATACGGGATCACGCAAGAGAAGGGCAGAAGCTCGTTCTCAAAGTCCTCAGAGTGAACCCTCAAAGAGGACAGATAGATCTCTCACTTAGAAGAGTGACCGGCAGAGAGAAGACAGAGAAACTCCTTGAATGGAAGAAGAGCAGGAAGGCTGAGTCGATCCTGAAGGCTGCGGCTGAGAGACTGCACGCAGACCCCAGCAAGATCGAAGGGATCAAGACCAAGATCCTGTCGAAATACTCTAGCATATTCGATGCTCTTGAGGAGTCCGCCGAGGGTGGGGAGAAGACCTTCACAAAGGTCGATATGGAGCCGGAATGGGCTACCGCGCTGGCCGAGACCGCCAAGCAAAAGATCAGGATCGACAAGGCGGATGTTGACGCGACTGTGGAGATATTCAGCACAAAACCTGACGGCGTAGACCACGTTAAGGCAGCTCTCTCCAGCGCAGAAAAGGTCAAGGTACCAAAGAGTGCCAGTGTGACAGTCTACACGATCGGAGCCCCAAGGTACAAGATCGAGGTAACCGCGCGAGACTATGACGACGCCGAGACGATACTTCAGGAAGCCATCAACCAAGCTGTGAACACCATAAGAAGCCTGGGAGGAACGGGACGCCAGCTGAGTTGAGATGGCAAATACGCAGATGCCCAAGATGCCGGGAGTATACTCTCAAAGACATCTGCCCCAGATGCGACATTAAGACCGAGAGCCCGATCCCAGCCAAGTTCTCCCCACAAGACAAGTACGCAAGGTATAGAATACCCAAGCTGAACCGACATGAAGACCACGATAGCAGAGGGAACGACCAAGCCTCATGAGCCCATAATCGTTGAGGGCCTGCCCGGCCTCGGTTCAGTGGGCAGGATTGTGACAGGGGAGATCATAAGAAGCCTCAGAGCAAAGAGGATAGCAACACTCCACTCACCACTATTCCCATACTATGCGCTCGTGGACAGGAACGGCCTGGTGAGGCTGCCCCGGAACGAGTTCCATCACTGGCGAAGCAAGACCCAGAGAAAAGAGATAGTTGTGATAACCGGGGACTGTCACCCCCAGACCTCAGCCGGCCAGTATGAGATTGCAGACATCATAACAGACTATGCTGTAAAGTACTCAGCCAAACTCATGATTACCGTCGGAGGATACAGCACCCAGGTCAAGGATGAGGCAAGAGTCGTCGGCGCAGCGACAGACCCAGACACATTGAAGAGACTCACTGAACTCGGCGTGATCGTGAACAGGTCAGGCATACCGGTAGTAGGGGTCTCAGGTCTCATACTGGGGCTGGCACAGCCAAGAAGGCTGCCTGCAATATGCCTTCTAGGCGAGACCGTCGGTTACGTTCCAGATCCTAGGGCTGCAAAGAGCGTTCTTAAGGTCTTGGCTAAGCTCTTGGGGGTCGAGGTGGGCTTCTCAGGCATCGACCGAGACATAGTCAGGATGGTTGAGGTCGAGTTGAGGATACGTCAGGCTGAGAAGAATATGGATCTCGCACTGAAAGGCAGAGCTGCAGAGAAGACCGTCAGCTACATATCCTGAGAGAGCCCGGAGCCTGCTACGGGATCTCACCCACGGTCACTATTACTATCTGGCTTGTCATAGCCTCGTACTCTGCTGTCCCTGTCCATGAGGCCCGCACATAGTAGACTCCTGCGGCCTCAGGCAGCCACTTCGGCGTGAACACTCCCTGCACAGGCTGCCCGATTATGGCCGGGGTCCATGTCCTATTATCAGTACTGATCTCGAAGGTGACCTGCCCCTCAGACAATTGTGGATATATCCTGACGTCTACGCTTATGTTCTTTCCAAGACTCGTAATCGTCGGCTCCACAAACAACTTCACCGTCGGCTTGCCCTTCAGAACACTCAGCTCCTGCACGGGGCTTGCCGCTGAGGCGTACTTGCCAGCGAGGCCATCCCAGTGTGCCCTGACCAGATACTGCCCCACCTCAGGAGCCCAGACATGACCATAACTTCCGTTGTCAACAGTCTGAGCATCTTTGATCGTGAGCCAGGTGCCTCCGTTATCTTCTGAGTACTGTAGTCGGATCGTACGGTTGCCCAGAGGTCTGGATTCCTCGTCTGTAAGGCTTCCTGAGATCGCGACCTTCTCTGGAAAACTCATGTTCAACATTCCCAGGTTGAGTGCCAGATTGGTCCTTGTCAGGTAGTTCACCTGATAGATGAGGACGAACTTGTTGGATGAGACAAAGGCGGGCGTGAAGAACTCGTTACCCTGTTCCCTGGAGTATGCGCCGGCCATCACCAGCCCAAGCAATGTCGAGTTCGAGACCCCCACGTTATCCACTATCGTCTTGTTTGAGACTATCTTGTCAGCGACGGCCAAGACTCGATCATATACTGTGTAGGCCTTCTCGCCCTCGCCGACTCTTCGGCTGTAGTAGTTCACCTTCTCACCGTCTAGTGTTGAACCGTTGCTTATTCTGGCCATCCAGTACCATTTGCTGTCCTCGCCGTACCCGTAGAAATGAACGGTGTTATCCTGCACGTACCAGGTTACAAGTATAGCCACATGGCTGACGTTGTATCTCTTGAGCGTGGGCAGTGCCTTGTCAGTGTCAGATAGGAAGGTCCTACCGATGACCGATATCTGTGTCGTGTTCATTGTTCCGTTGTCTGCTAGGGAGTGCTTGTTACCGACAGCTGTTATCCAGTAGCCATAGTCCCACCAGGAGAAGACAACAGCATCATCGCCGAGGTTGTCTCTCATCCAAGTCAGAGCTTCAAGCCAGTCCTGAGGTGACTGCCTGACTGTGGGAAGGCTTGATGTGACTATTGTCGCTGGGGCATATGCCGCGCGGACGGCGTTGCTGAATGTTGGTGTTATTATCAGGAGCAGAACGAGCAGTATGGCAACACCGAACTCTCTTCCGACCCTTGTGGTGAAGCGGATCTTCTTCTTCGGGAAGATGACGGCCTCCCTTATGACATCAACAGCCGGTGTGGCCAGCTCCGTTACGGTGATCCCTGCCAGAAGCGCAAGCGCCGGCGCAAGTATCAGAGAGAGCCTTACCAATGATGCGGCAAAGTAGATCGAGGATAGACCGAAGAGAATGATGAATATGTCACTGTTGCGGCGGCGCTGGCCTGTAAAGTAGAAACCGAATACCCCAAGCAAAGTCAGCATACCGAACTCATGATAGAATGAGGCCCAAGTGGCCATGCGGTGCTCCGCGACCGACTCCACTATGGGCATCTTGACCCTGCTGGAAGGTTCAAGCACTGTCAAGAACTTGCCACCGAGCTGAGTTATCAAGCCTTGTTGCCAAAGCACAAACCCCAGTATAACCAGAACAGCCACAATGGCTATGGTGCCGCTGAGCCTGATGATTCTGGTCTTGGCTCTATGGAAGAACTCGTACCCACACAGTACTATGAAGATCCCGGGGATGGCGAGCGTTGTCCACTCTCTCAGCGCAGAATAACCAAGTTGTGGGAGTTGCGCCATGGTCGCTAACGCGAGGCCGAAGGTCAGTCCGTAGGCTACTAGAAGGCGGCTGGAGTATCTTCCGAAGAGAACAAGAACGATGGAGAAGAGCGCTAGGAGCGATAGTGGATACCTGTAGGCCCCCCATCCTGAAGCAACGTACGCAAGTGATGCACCTGAGAGCAGAGAACAGATTATCGTCGACCTCATTGTACGCTCTGGAGAGATCGCCTTCAGATAGAAATAAAATGAAAGGATCATCGCGAATATTCCTATGGTCTCATCATCAAAGAAGCCTGCAGCTGTACGAAAGATATGCGATGAACTGAAGGCCAGAAAGAGCGCTGAGAATATTCCGACCCCGCGGCCCCACAGGTCCTTGGCGAAAACATAAAGGACAACAACGGTAGCGGTTCCCAGTATGACTGGAAAGATCACACATAGATCCAGAAGAGAGATCTGGATCCCGATTGACTGAAGAAACAGGTAAAGAAGGGCTGCAGTGAGAGCCAGACCTGGATAGGCCTGTGTCGCCATATCCCGGCCCCAAGGATACCAGCTCATAGTATCATACCAGGTGAAGACTGAGGCGAAGCCATTCTTGACCATGTGGTCTGTCAGTCTGTACTGAAGGTAGGGGTCAAACTCGGAGAGGTAGGAGCCCCACCTCAAAGGCAGGGAGCGAAGTAGAGCTGCTGCGGCCGCTATGGCTACTATACATATGAGGTTCAGGTAAGACGATCGAGGGATCGATGAAAGCAACTGCTTAAGGCTGTTGATCCTCCGGGAGAAACTTTCCTTAAAGACAGTACCTGCGGAACCTAACAGTTCAGCCTTGATCGCCAAGAGGGATTCCTCGTGATTGCTAACCGGAGATTCGAATGCGCCTTATTTGCATTATGGTGGAATTAAGCGTTCCTTCTGAAGCTAAAATATGAGAACCATTCGTCTTAATGGTGTGTTCCACCGTTGAGATCATCCAGCGTTGGCAAGATACTACACACATACTCACCCAACACTCTGGAGAAGGAGATCACAGAATGGTGGAGCAAGAATAGGATCTATGAGAAGGTCAAGCAGAGGCTCAGTGGCAAGACCAAGTTCTACTTTCTAGACGGCCCACCATACGTCACGAATCCACCACATGTGGGCACAGCATGGAACAAGATACTGAAGGACGTTGTGATCAGGCACCGCAGAATGACGGGTTATGATGCCCGAGACCAGCCTGGATATGACTGCCACGGATTGCCTATTGAAGTCAAGGTTGAGGAAGACCTCAAGATAAAGAGCAAGAGGGAGATCGAGGAGTCAATAACGATAAAGAGGTTCATAGAGTTCTGTAAGTGCTACGCCCAAGAGAACGCCCGCGTCCAGACACGCATCTTCAAGGATCTTGGGGTCTGGATGGACTGGGACAGACCATACCTTACTTACAAGAATGAGTACATCGAGTCTGTCTGGTGGGTCATAAAGAGAGCAGAGGAGAAGGGTCTACTGCAGAAGGGACTTAAAGTGGTTCACTGGTGCCCACGCTGCGAGACCGCTCTTGCAGGATACGAGGTCACAGACGAGTACAGATCAGTCAAGGACCAGTCCATCTACGTCAAGTTTCCTATAGAAGGCAGAGACAAAGAGTACATACTCATCTGGACAACAACTCCATGGACGCTTCCAGCGAACCTCGCCATCATGGTGAACCCCGACATTGAATACTTGAGAGTACGGTCTGGAGACGAGATCTACATAGTTGCTGAGGCCAGGAGAGCGGCGGTATTCGGCGAGCAGCCCACAGAGGTCATGGAGACCCTCAAAGGAGAGAAGCTGAACGGAACCAGATATCGGCCGCCCCTGCTGGAAGAGGTCAAGATCCAATCCGACCCAAGGCTGAGCGAAACACATCGTGTGGTCTTGAGCAAGGAATACGTATCTATGGAGGAGGGCACTGGATGTGTCCACTGCGCGCCCGGCCACGGTGAAGAAGACTTCGAGGTTGGCCAGGCAAACCAGCTGCCTGTCATAAGTCCAGTCGACCAGGCTGGAAGATTCACCGAAGAGGCGGGGAAGTATCATGGAAGAGATGTCTTTGATGCTAATCAGGAGATCGTTGCGGATCTCAGGACCAAGTCTTTACTCTTCAAGACATCGATCGTTGAGCATCCATACCCGCACTGCTGGAGATGCAAGACCCCGCTGATCCTTAGAGCCACTGAACAATGGTTCATCAAGATCACAGAGGTGAAACAGAGACTGTTCGAGGAGAATGAGAAGATCAAGTGGGTTCCTGAATGGGCCGGCAGTAGAAGATTCAGAGACTGGCTGCTCGGCGCAAGAGACTGGGTCATATCCAGACAACGGTACTGGGGAACCCCGCTGCCAATATGGATCTGCCCGGACTGCGATCGAAGGACTGTCGTAGGCTCCGAGAAGGAGCTCAGAGAGAAGGCCAAGCTTGAAGGCAAGATTGAGCTGCACAGACAAGATGTTGATCCCTTAAGACTTGACTGCGAATGCGGCGGCTCAATGAGCCGGGTGCCCGATATAGTGGACGTGTGGATGGACTCAGGGGTAGCCTCATGGGCTTCCCTCCAGTACCCCCGGGAAGAGGCCGAGTTCAAGAAGTGGTGGCCTGCAGACCTTATAACTGAGGCACATGACCAGACAAGGGGCTGGTTCTACTCGCTGCTCGGCGCGGGTGTTGTTGCACTCGACAGTACGCCATACGCAGCGGTCCTAATGCACGGCCACACATTCAATGCCGAGGGTGAGAAGATGAGCAAGTCGCTTGGCAACTTCATCTCGCCGCAGGATGTCGTTGAGAAGTATGGGAGGGATTCACTCAGACTCTATGAGCTCCAACGGACCGTGTGGGAGGACTTCAACTTCTCAACAGCAGCAGTCGCGGAGACCCTTAGAGACCTCAAGGTGACGTGGAACGTCTATGCCTTCGCAAGCATCTACATGAACCTCGACCTATTCAAGCCTAAGGAATGGCCTTTAGGCCGAGGCAGACTCAGAGCCGAGGACAGGTGGTTGATCTCGAAGACAGAGAGTCTGAAGCTTCTTGTTCAGAAGGAGATGGAGAACCTCAATATACACAGGGCTGCAAGGGTACTGAGCCAGTTCGCTGTCGAAGACCTCAGCAGATGGTACATCAAACTCGTAAGGCGGCGTTTCTGGCAGGAGAAGGAGAGTCCAGACAAGCTGGCATCCTACTCAACCCTCTACCACGCGCTCAAGACATGGCTTCTGCTCAGTGCGCCCTTCATACCCTTCTTTGCGGAGAGACTGTTCCAGACGATGATCAGGCCTGTTGAGCCTGACCTGCCGGAGAGTGTGCACATGTGCCGCTATCCCGAGCCCCAGATCGGGCTGATCGAGCCTTCGCTGGAGGAGAATATGGAGCTGACAAAGGAGCTGATAAGCGCGGTCTTGAGCGCCCGGCAGGACGCGAAGATAAAGTTGAGACAACCCGTGTCAAGGATCATAATCGTCACTGAGGATCCGACCGTAGAGAGGGCTGTGAATGAGTTTGAGCAAGTCATCTACTCCCAAGCGAACACTAGGAAGATAGAGTTCGTGAATGTCGAGGAAGAACAGAGGCTCAAAAGGCTGACCGTCATTCCCAACTTCAAATCTCTAGGACCAGCATTCAAGAAAGACACAAACCTCGTGGCCGAGGCGATAAGGAACCTCGAAGGTAGGACGATCTTCAGTGAGTTCAAAGAGAAGAACGCCTTCGACATGAAGGTGCAAGGAAAGGATTTCACACTAACTCCAGAGATGGTTACATTCAGGGAGGAGATGGCGGAGAACTTCATACCTGGTGTCTTCAGCAGAGGAAGAGTATACGTGGACATAACGATGCCGAAGAAGCTTCTCGCAGAAGGCTTGGTCAGGGATGTTGTAAGACGTATGCAAGAGATGCGGCGGCAACTCGACCTTCCAGTCGATGCATACGTATCGGCATACATTGTTTCCCACGGTAAGGCGGAGCTCGAATCGCTAAGAGCCAGGAAGGACTACATAGCCGAAGAGGTCAGAGCCAAGAGACTCCGGTTCCTTAAGAAGATAGAGAAGAGGCCTTCGGCTGAACTCTGGAAGACATGGTTGATCGATGGAAAAGACTTCACCATCGGACTACAACGGATGAGGATAAGAGGTGCAAGTAAAAAAGGGAACCCGGCCAAGCGTGCAGGCTCCAAACGCCACAGCTCAAGGTGAGGCTAGACATCTTGAGTTCAACTCGCTCCAGTGCACGCATTTCAAGAGAATTCGGCTGTCGAGATCTAGATTGTGCAACGGTAGCATTTTACACCAGCCAAAGAATGCTCAGATTCCGGCCTCTTGATCTGCTCTACTTGGGCTTCTTCTGATTTATCAGTTCCCGGCATTTGTCTGCATATTCACAGTAGTCTAGGCAGGATGTCCCTTTTTCTCGCGAAACCTGAACCCCGCAATCGTCACATCTTGTCTCTTCTTCGTCGCTCCATATCTCTAGGGCTCTGCCACACTTTGGACATGTGATCGATTCAGGCGTTGGCCTTACAAGCTTGGAAACGCCCGGACATGTTACTGGTAGACTCGTCGGTTTCACGTTCTCTCCTACCCTACCGTATCTTGGGCTTATCCTTAGGCCTTTCTCCTGCCGGAATCTTTGCGGCGAGGCGCTCTGCCCGTGTATTCCGAGGCTGGGTACCGTTCTGCGCTCTCCTCAAGCTTTGATAGGACCGAACCTGCCACATCTATCTTTGTTGCATTCGCGAGTGCTAAGCAGTAGATCAGAACATCAGCCAACTCACTTGAGAGACGATCAAAATGCGCAGAGTCTTTGGCGAAGGTCTCAGACTCTCTGTCGGTCAGCCACTGAAAGAGTTCCAGGAGTTCCGATGATTCGATACAGATGGACTCAGCCAAGTTCTTCGGGTTGTGGAATTTCTTCCATCCGCGCTCTTGCACAAATGCTGAGACGGCTTCTTTCAGAGAGCTGATTGTTGTCTCCTTATCTGTCGAGAGTCTCATGGCGGGTGACCAACTGAGTTCAGCGGCTTAGCTAGGAACGCTCGTACTATACTATCGTCCAGACCGGGATGAGTTTCGCGAAGGCCTGGTTGAATATGACCTCGGCCATCTTCATGTAGCCAGCCGTGTTCAGGTGGAGACTATCGCTGGAGTACTTCTTATCCAGCATCTTTGTCTTCGGGTCTGCTGTAGCAGAGAAGAGATCGACACAGACCAACTCATTCTCGAAGCAGTAATCTGCTATCAACTCGTTCAGTTCAAGTCTAGGCTTCACGTAAGCCTCTTGACCTATAATGGAGGGGACCATGCAGGCCACAACCTCTATGTTTGCCGAGGTTGATTTCTCATACATCTGAACCAAGTTTTCCAAGATATCGCTCGGCTCCACAGACCATCCGATGTCATTTGATCCTCCCAAGATTATGGCATAGTTCGGTTTGACAGACAACACATCACCCTCCAGTCTCCGAAGCATGTCAGAGGTCAGCTCCCCGCTTACCCCTTTGTTGTAGAAAGTTACATCGAGGAGCTGGAGCTTGTTGGCCTTCTCTAGAGCCCCATCTATCATCTTCTTCAGAGGATCGGTATAGGGCGTTGATTTGGGCAGAGGCGAGCCTGATCCTGGAGGCTGGTAGCCTGAGGTGAGGCTGTCCCCAAAGGCAACTATCAGTATCTTCTTCTTTGATTTTGTCTTTGGAGCTGTCTGGGAGTCATCCACTTTCTGCGGTTTTTTGGCCCGAGCAGCTGACAAGACTGAGCTTCTCCAAGAAGAAATCGGGTCAAGGTTCACTCCTATTTATAGCTATTCCTGATCCTTGGCTATTCATTATGATCTCGTTGAAGAAATTCTGACGGCGGAGCCGTCTAGAACCCGCTTGAATAAGATCGGTGAGAGTGTTAGAGGGGCAGTGGGCCATTACACCACTATGTTTTCTGACTTGACAAATCTTGCTCCTTTCTTCACCATGAGATCTAGAGCATTAGACAGGTGGTCTTGTGGTGAGTCGATGGCCTTTGATAGATCGATCGGTATCACTATCTCGAAGCCCAAGTCTCTACCGTCTTTGGTAGAATAGTAGACGCAGTAGTCCAAGGCGAGACCACAAATGAATATACGCGTTCTCCCCAGCGTCTTTAGATATCCAGAGGCGCCGGTGTAGGTTTTCATGTCGTTCTCGATGAATACTGAGTAACTGTCTACTTTGGGATTGCATCCCTTGCGGATGATGGCTTTGGCAAATCTGGTCTCGACATCTGGATGGAACTCAGCCCCCCTTGAGCCCTGAACGCAGTGATCTGGCCAGAGAACTGGACCTATCCCTTCGGATTCGTAGGGCTCGAACGGTTTCTTGTCGTGGCTGCTCGCGAAAGAGAGGTGTCCTGGAGGATGCCAGTCTTGCGTCATAACGATGATGTTGCCACGATCGTGGAACTTCTCAGCAAGACTGTTTATTGGCTCGATTATCTCGTCCCCGTGGTTGACTGCGAGGGCTCCCGACGGGATGAAGTCATTCTGAAGATCCACTATGATGAGAGCATCCTTGTCGGTCACTCTGACCTCTGGAACCAGCCCTAGTTCTTCTATTCTCATTATGCGGGTGCCTCTTCAAGAGAGCAGAATTTGCATTAGCTTATCAAGATTGCCTAGTTTAGCGGTGAACTACATGTAAACCTCATAAGTTGACAATGGGTTTGAGGTTGAAGCGGGACTGCTTCTGCAGTCATGTCTCGGAAAGATCCTGTTGAACCTTCCGAAGCATAGACCGGTCGTACCAGGAAGTATTGATTCCGCAGCATGTCGCCAGACCAGCCATGGTATCTGGCTGGCCGCTGTAGCGCGGCGGGAGAACTGGGATTTATATGGTCAGAACTGGTAATGGTATGTTTGATCAAGAAGACGGAAAGGCCCCGTTTAGTCTTTGTCTGTTACTAACTGAGACACGTGCGGGAGACAAATGTCCGAATTGATTTGTCCTCCGGGTTTGTCCAAGATCTATCTTCAGGTACCCGGTTCTGAGCTGACTCTAATAGCGGTGCTCACTGTTGTGATAGCGGTGGTTCTGCTTGGTATCCTGCTCATGCTTGCTTTCAGGCGGCGCCCACATTTAAGGACTGGTTTGCTGCAACACCATCTCCCGACACCTTTCCACCACACTGGTTATGCAAGCGAGGCATCGCCTACTGCCACTGCCTTAGAAATGTTGGGAAGAGATCTGGAGGAGGCATCTGCAGCCTATTCCGCTGGACATCTCGACAAGAAAACCTTTGATGAGAGGGTTTCTGATATCAAGAGAACCTTTGAAGATCTCAAGCACTTCAAAGAGATAACGTCACCAAACAAGAACTGCGAGAAGTGCAGTGCAGAGATCGCGAAGGAGGCAAGATTCTGTGACAGGTGCGGAGCCCAGCAAGACTAGCGACCTCTAGGATGAGACTTAGAATCAGAGTCCTCCATTGCAGGAAGGAACAGTAGGGCATCAGCAAGTTTTTCTGGATCCACTTATCAACTTCGAAGCTGGAAGAGTGATATTGTTGCCAGTTGATATCTCAAGTGATGTCTGCGGCGTTCACTTCAGAAATCCTTTCGTACTGTCATCAGCCACACCCACGAAGACCGGCCTGAACATAGCCAAGGGCATCGAGGCTGGCTGGGCTGGTGCAGTGATGAAGACACTGGTCCCTCTGGAGTACGCGAGGGTCTACCCAAGGCCGCGATTCAAGATCTACTGGCTCAAGGATCAGGGAGCCTACCCCAAGATAGTACCGCGTTCACTCTCGATAACAGACATAGAGGAGGGCTCACATCTCACTCCTGAGGACTACGCTAAGGAACTTGATGCAGCCAAGAAGGCTGTGGGCGACAAGGGCGTAATCATCGGCAGCATAACGGCAGCAGACATCGAGACTTGGGAGAGATACATTGATCTGATAAACGGTTCAAGTGCGGACATGGTGGAGTTGAACTTCTCCTGCCCCTATGCAGGAGAGCCTGGAACAGAGAAGAAGGGGGAGAAGCTCGGCTGGACTCTCATGTACATGGCGGAAGAGGTCATTAGACTCGCAAAGAAGAAGTGTGCGATACCGTTCAGCTCCAAGATCTCCTCCCAGACCGGTGAGGTTGATGAGTGGGCAACCAAGTTTGAGGCTGCAGGTTCACCATGTCTAACCCTCTCCCACAGGATCTCAACACTGGACATCGACATAGACACTGCCAGGCCAATCCCATTCGGCTGCATCGTGGGCTTCGGCGGACCATATCTCGTGGGGTACTCGCTCAAATGGATCGCGAAGGCCGCCCCAAGAGTGAATGTGCCGATAATGGCGTGCATGGGAATGCTCGATTGGAGTGATGCGATCAAGTACATAATGGTAGGCGCCTCAACGATTGAGAGCTGCTCGGCAGTGATGGTCCAAGGTTACGATGTGGTCAAACCGTGGCTTGCGATGATCTCGAAGTTCATGCAGGAGCACAGCTATAGCTCGATAACGGAAATGAAGGGGGGAGCGCTGAAGCATATCATTCCGCCCACTATGGTTGAGAGGGGAAATGAAGGCATCTATGCCGTTGTAGATCAAGCCAAATGCACTGGATGCGGAATATGCAAGCGATGTTGCTTCTACTTTGCAATAGAGATCAGCCAAGGAAAAGCAGTGGTCGATCTCAAGAAGTGTGACGGGTGCGGTCTCTGCCAAGAGGTCTGTCCAGAAGACGCGATCGCAGTCAAAAGGCTTACAGAAAGGGATCTCTATCCTAGACCGGACTCAAGACCTTACCATAAGCATTATCTACCAAAGGTAGACTCGAAGCGGGAGCCTATCTGTGGATTATCAGAAGAATGATCTCCGACGGCCCCTCTGCGGGAGCCGCCGCCACTGAAGCGGGGTTACTTCTGCTCGATTATGGTCTTGAGGAGTTCGCCGTATTTCTGAGCATCCATCAAGGCCTGAAGTTCCTGATCGAGGTTTGAGGGCTTGACAACTGCGAACCAACCGTCACCGTATGGTTTCTCGTTCAAGAGCTCCGGCTTGTCTGGCAGGCTGTTATTCACCTCGACGACCTCTCCTGAGACCGGGCTGAAGAAGTCCGAGACCGCTTTGACAGACTCAAGAGTCCCAGCAGGCTTCATATGCTCGACCTTTGATCCGGTCTTAGGGAGTTCAACAAATACCACTTCATTCAGGGCTTTCTGTGCGTAGTCTGTCACGCCAACTCTGCATTTGCCGTCCTCCACCTTTACCCAAGTGTGCTCCTTGGTGTAGTAGAGGCCTTCGGGAACTTCGTAGTCGTTAACCTTCAAAGTACTTTACGTCTCCAAAGATGTTCAGGGCTTGTGCGAATCATTACGTATCAATGATTTAAGAGTTAGCGTTCGACCTCGACAGGCGTTATCTTGATGGACTGTATGTCGAAGCGGAGCTTGTTCCTGCACGCTGGGCAGAACCCTCCATGTTTATGAATTGTCTCCAAAGGAGACTCAAGCTCAATACCGACATAGAGGTCGCGGCCGCAGCTGTTACAGTAGATCCGTTGAGGCAAGAACAGTATCTCCTTCAACATCGGCCGCCACAACAC
>Ga0116202_10001632_pt1 | contig 13140 bp, 16 predicted proteins | sample LakKivw325mmetaG_FD_94479 | JGI IMG/M metagenome (GOLD analysis project Ga0116202, IMG submission 94479) | Anoxic lake water microbial communities from Lake Kivu, Rwanda to study Microbial Dark Matter (Phase II) - Lake Kivu water 325m metaG | ecosystem: Environmental > Aquatic > Freshwater >...
CAACGGCCCCGTCGTCGTCGGCACCGTCGACGAAAACGGCCTTCCCAACCTCATCTACGCCACCTGCGTCGGCATGTTCGGCGACGACCGCCTCGTCGTCGCGGACAACTACTTCGACAAGACCCGCCACAACGCCGGCCTCGGCGGCAGGGGCTCGATCCTGTTCATGGACAAGGCCGGCAAGGCCTATCAGATCAAGGGACGGCTCGAGTACCACACCGAGGGCGAAGTCTTCGACAGCATGAAACGCTGGAACCCCGAGAAGCATCCCGGCCACGCCGCCCTCGCCCTGCGCGTCGAGGCCGCCTTCTCCGGTGCGCAGCCCATCCCCCTCGCCTAGCGGACGGCCCCGCCCGCATTGCAGGCCAACAGCAGCCTGCAACGCCAGAACTGGAACTATCGACGCACAACCGCAACCTACAGATTAGCATGTAGTAGCAATTTTGCTACTGATTTCACTGGCGACGTCGGATATGACTTCGTTTAAATCATTGCCGAGCTTGATGTTAGGTAAAACGACAAGCCTAAAATCGCCCTTGGCACAGTATGTGCATGACTGAAAGCATGAAAACCGCAATATCCATTTTTGACGCGCGCGTCGCGCCGGTCTTCGACACCGCGCGGGAGATCTGCCTCATCGAGCGCAGCGCCGGCGGCGATCCGACGAAGACGTTCTGCCGATTCGAGGACGACGACTTGCAGGGCAAGGTGGCGTGGCTCGTCGCATCCGGGGTGAAGACGCTCATCTGCGGCGCCGTCTCGCAGCCGATCCACCACGCGCTCGTGGACGCCGGCATCGACGTGGTACCCTTCGTCTGCGGCGATCTCGACGACGTCATCGCCGCGCAGGCCGCCAACACGCTCTCCAAACCGGCCTTCGCCATGCCCGGCTGCTGCGGACGCCGCCGCGGATGCGGCATGGGCCGCGGCCGCGGCGGCGGGCGCGGAGGCGGCACGGGCGCTGGCGGAGCCGGCATGGGTGTAAGTGCTGGGCACGGCCTCGGTGCTGGCGCGGGGCACCGGCGTGGCGTGAGCGGAGGAGCTGGGCGCGGCGGCGTCTAGACCCCGCAACGGAATACTCGCAACAGCGCCACACGCTTGTTCAATTACGATTACGATTAAGATTACGATTAAGATTAAGATTAGGATTAAGATTAGGATTAAGATTAGGATTAAGATTAGGATTAAGATTAGGATTAAGATCAAGATTACGACACGTTCCAAAGGTTCGACAAAGCGATTGAGAGCTAATCAGAACACCAAAAAAAGGAGGCACACCATGCCACGAGGAGATGGAACGGGGCCCAATGGATTGGGCTCCATGACCGGACGCGCAGCCGGATACTGCGCGGGATACGGCGCACCGGGTTTCGCCAATGGCGGATTCGGGCGGGGCGCCTGGGGCGGACGCGGCGGCTTCGGCCGCGGTTTCCGCAACCAGTTCCTCGCCACCGGACTGCCCGGCTGGGCGCGCGGCGGCTCCATGCTGCCCGAGGCGGACGAAAAGCAGTTCCTGGCCAACCAGGCCAAGGCGCTGCAGGCGCAACTGGATGAAATCCAGAAACGCCAGAAGGAACTCGACGCCGAGTAGGTTCGCAACGGCTCCGCCACGACGTTGACGATCATAAAACAGAACCACGAATGGACACGAATGAACACCAAACCAATCCGATTCGCGTGAATTCGCGTCCATTCGCGGATCCTCTTCCCCATCACCCAGAAACCAACATGAAAATTGCATTCACCACATCTGGCGCGGATCTCTCCGCGCCCCTCGACACCCGCTTCGGGCGCGCACCGAAGTTCCTCGTCTACGACACCGAGTCCTCCGCGTTCGAGCTCGTCGACAACGCGCAGAACCTCAACGCCGCGCAGGGCGCCGGCATCCAATCCGCCCAGCGCGTCGCCGGCGCCGGCATCCAGGCGCTCGTCAGCGGCCACTGCGGCCCCAAGGCCTTCCTCGTCCTCCAGACCGCCGGCATCAAGGTCTACACCTCGAACGCCCCGACGATCGCGGAAGCCCTGAAAGCCTATCAGGACGGCCAACTCGCCGAAATCAAGTCGGCCGACGTCGAAGGGCACTGGCTCTAGAACAACCCCGAACCCAGAACCCTCAAAATTAAAACATGAACACCATCAAAACCACGATCAAAATCGCCGTCCCCGTCGCCGAAGGCCGGCTCTGCATGCACTTCGGCCACTGCGGCCAATTCGCCGTCCTCACGCTCGACACGACCGCAAAGACGATCGTCTCCCGCGAAGATCTCATCCCGCCGCCGCACGAGCCCGGGGTCCTGCCGGCCTGGCTCGGGCAGCTCGGCGTCAACCTGATCTTCGCGGGCGGCATGGGCCAACGCGCCCAGGCCCTCTTCCAGCAGCAGGGCATCGACGTGCTCGTCGGACTTCCTTCGGAGTCGCCGGAGGAACTGGCCGCGCGCTACTTCGAAGGAACCCTCGAAGGCGGCGAGAATGTCTGCGACCACTGAAGCCCACGCCTCGGCGGAGGACCGCTGGTTCGGCCGCATGAACGATCCCGTCGCCGCCGGCTCTGTCACGGGGCCGTGCGGCGACACGATGGAGTTCCACCTTGTGATCGAGCACGGCGTCATCACGGACGTCCGCTACTGGACGGACGGCTGCGAAAACACGCGGCGGTGCGGACGCCATGTCGCGCAGCGCGCCTACCGCCGCCCAGTCGAGGACGCCCTCTGCATCAGCGCCGGCGAAGTGATCCTGGCCGGCGCGGCCCTGCCCGGCGAAGGGCGCCACTGCGCCATCCTCGCGGTGACGACGCTGTATCGCGCGCTGGCGGATTATCTGCTTGCGCTGTAGCGCCGTTTCCGGTTCAATTCCCGCATCCAGGAGTCAACACCCATGAACGTCGCCGTCGTCGGAGCCAGCAACAAGCCTGAACGCTACAGTTATCAGGCGGTCAAGATGCTCGCCGAGCATGGCCACCGCCCGCTGCCCATCCATCCCTCGCTAGTCCAGGTGGACGACATCCCCGCCCACAAGTCCCTGGTCGAGTTGCCGGAGCCCGTGCACACGATCAGCCTCTACCTCTCCGCCAAGAACCAGGACGGCCTCCTCGAGGGCGTTCTCGCCAGCGGCGCCGTCCGCGTCATCTTCAATCCCGGCACGGAGAACCCCGAACTGGAGGATGCGCTGCGGGCGCACGGCATCGAGCCGCTTCGCGCCTGCACCCTCGTGCTGCTGCGCACGGGACAATTCAACCCATGAACGCCAGCGGCGCCTCCGCCACCCTCACGATTCTCTCCGACAACATCGCCCGGCCACCCCTGGAGTCCGAGCATGGCTTTGCGGTCTGGATCGCCACGCCCTCGGCGAAGATTCTCTTCGACACCGGCGCGGGCCCCGCGATGCTCCGCAACGCGGACACCCTGGGCATCGACCTCTCGGAGGCCGACCTCATCGTGCTGAGCCATGGCCACTACGACCACACCGGCAACCTTGCCGAAGCCCTCCGCCGCGCCCCGCGCGCCCGGCTCGTCCTCCATCCCGAAGCCCTGCGCCCGCGCTACAGCATCCGCGACACGCCGAAGTTCATCGGCATGCCGCAGGACGCCCGCGACGCCATCGCCGCGCTGCCCCCGGAACGCCTCCGCTGGATTGCCGAACCCACCGCCATCGCCGAGGGCGTGTGGCTCACCGGCCCCGTGCCGCGCCGGACGGACTTCGAAGACGTCGGCGGGCCGTTCTTCCGCGACGACGCGGGGCGGACGCCCGACGACATCCCGGACGATCTTTCGCTCTGGATCGACAGGCCCGGGGGGCTTGTCGCCTGCTTGGGCTGCTGCCATGCAGGCGTGGTCAACACCCTCGAGCACATCGGCACCCCGACGGGCGGGCGCCCCGTGCGGCTCCTCGTCGGCGGCATGCACCTCGTCAACGCGGACGCGCGTCGACTCGCGGCCACCGCCGCCGACCTCAAGGCCCGCGCGATCCCCCGGATCGTCCCCTGCCATTGTACCGGCGACGCGGCCACCTTCCTGGCTGAGCACATCGGCCCCACCGTCTCGCAAGGCACTGCGGGGCTTGTCCTCGATGCGCGGCGACTATGTTGACGCGCCGCCGCCCTCGATCCTTGATTGGCAATTCACACGGAAAATGATACTGTAAGAGGAGTAACGGAGGTGATCGATCATGACAAGCACTGCACAAATCATTCACGAAGCCGCATCGCTGCCCATCGAGGAGCGAACGCTTGTCGTGGATTCCTTGTTGCGTTCGTTGACGCCTTTGCAACCTGAAATCGACCACCAATGGGGCGTCGTTGCCACACGCCGCCTGGAAGAACTGCGTTCGGGCCGCATCAAGCCGATTTCGCGCGATGAGGTGCTCGCGCGAATCCAGCGGCGCTTGGGAGTATGAGCTACTCCTTTCATCCAGAGGCAGTCGAGGAGTTTGTCGAGGCGGCAGCATGCTACGAAGCATGCGATTCCGGTCTCGGGACGGATTTCTCCCGACAAGTTTTCACCACGATCCAGAACATTTCCGACTACCCGACTATGTGGCCGGAAATCGAGCCTGAAGTCCGCCGCTGCCTTGTGCATCGATTTCCTTTTGGCGTTCTCTTCGGCATTGAACCCGATGGCGTGTTCATCCTTGCCGTCATGCATCTCCATCGCGATCCTGACTATTGGAAACACCGCCATTGAGACAACTTCTGCAACCCTCTACTTGACTCAACCAACCCCAAGAGCGCCCCAACATGAACGAAGACACCCAGACTCCCTCCGACGGCTGCGATCCCAGCCACTGCAGCTCCTGCTCCGCCTCCGGCTGTTCCTCCGCGCAGCAAGCGAAACCCCAGCCCAAGCCCGAGCACGCAGGCCCGCGCCACGCGGCGCCGGGGCAGGACGACGCGAAGCTCAAGGCGCGCCTCGGCCGCATCCAGAAGAAGATCATCGTCATGTCCGGCAAGGGCGGCGTCGGCAAGAGCACCGTGGCCGTGAACATCGCCATGGCGGCCATGATGTCCGGCCGCCGCGTCGGCCTGCTCGACATCGACCTGCACGGCCCCAGCGTCCCCACGATGCTCGGTCTCGAAGGCCGGCGCCTCGTCGGCGACGAGGACGGCATGCTGCCCGTGCAGATCGGCGGCCTGAACGTCATGTCGGTCGGCTTCCTGCTGGAAAGCGCCGACAGCCCCGTCGTGTGGCGCGGCCCGCTGAAGATGGGCGCGATCCGCCAGTTCATCGAGGAGGTCAACTGGGGCGACCTCGACCTGCTCGTCATCGACGTGCCGCCCGGCACGGGCGACGAGCCGCTCTCCATCTGCCAGCTCATTTCGGATCTGGACGGCGCGGTGATCGTCACCACGCCCCAGAAGGTGGCGGCAGTGGACGTGCGCAAGTCGATCTCCTTCTGCAAGGAACTGGGGGTTCGCGTGCTCGGCGTCGTCGAGAACATGAGCGGCTTCGCCTGTCCGAAGTGCGGCGAAGTGACGCAGATCCTCCGCGAAGGCGGCGGGCGGAAGATGGCCGAGGAGATGCACGTGCCGTTCGTCGGCTCGATCCCCATCGACCCGATGATCGCGATCTCCGGCGATGAAGGCAAGGCCTTCGTCGAGATGAAGGAAGGCTCCCCCGCCGCCCAGGCGTTCCGCGACATCGTCGCCGCCATCATCACGCAGTAGTCCGAATCGAGGAAAGGTCTCGGCCATGGGCGAGAAGGCGGAGGAGGCGCGAAGCCTCTTCAGGAGCGGGGCGAACTGCGCGCAGTCCGTGCTCGTGCCGTTTGCCGCGGAATGCGGGATGTCCGAAGAGGAGGCGATGAAACTCGCCTCCTCCTTCGGCGCCGGCATGGGACGGCTGCGGGAAGTCTGCGGCGCGCTTTCCGCCGCCTTCATGGTCCTCGGCGTGAAGCGCGGCTATGCCTGCCTCGACTGCAAGGACGTCAAGGATGCGCACTACGCATGCGTCCAGGGGTTCGCCGCGGCGTTCAAGGAAGCGCACGGCTCGCTGCTCTGCCGCGACCTGCTCGGCCTGGGCGAAGGCCCCGACTCGCCGATCTCCGAGCCCCGCACGGAGGCCTACTACGCGGAGCGCCCCTGCGAGGCGTTTATCGCCTTCGCCGCCGACCGGCTCGAAAGAGAGCTGGGCTCCACCTGATGGAGGTGGCGGGCGTCCACGATGCGTTGCCGGCGAGAGGCGGACGTCGCAGATTCCTGCTTTTCACTCTACCTCTTTACGTTCATGATCGAACCCATCATGGGCCAGGCCACGCGGAACTGACGGCAATTCGAGTGCTCGAGCGACTGCGTGTGTGTGTCGGGATACTGACATGATTTCGGAAAAGGGACTCATCGAGGCCCCCAAGGGGGGGGGCTTTCCCGTTTTCCTTTTGGCCTAATCTCAGACTTCCTGATCTCGGGCGGTTTTGAGGGGTTTTCCCGGAAACGGGCTTGGCACTTTTCCATCCGATTTCCTGCGTCCTGGGCGCGCCGACTCGACACCAGTACCGACGCGACTACGACGCGTCGCCCACTCGAATGGCTTCGCCGTTCGACCCGGGATTCGCATGATCGTGTGTTTGGCGGCAGTTGCTTGCCGTCAACGGGCAACCCGGCCACGACGGGTTGCCCGGCGGCGCGCAGGGCCTGCGCGCCCTTCATATCGATTACGATCAGGATTACGATTCCGATCAGGACTGTGTTGGGTTCGACGCTGTTCGCGACAAAGTTTGCGACAAAGCTCTGAAGACAGCTTCCAACTCCCGAAAAAACATGTCACTTTCCTGGCACACCCGCCCCGGGCCGCTTGCGCATCGCATCGCGGCGGGCTATACTGGATGCATGAAACACAACTTCGCCGCCATCCTCGTCCTCCACGCCTCCGCCGCCTTCGTCTTCGCCGGGCAGGCGCAGCGCCTGAACAACGGATTCATTCCATGAACGACGTGCTGCGGCGCAAGCTCCAAGACCTCCCCGACAAGCCGGGCTGCTACCTGATGCGGGATCGCGCCGGGAAGATCATCTACGTCGGCAAGGCCGTCTCCCTGCGCAAGCGCGTCCAGAGCTACTTCCGGCGCTCCACCTTCCTCAAGGCGCCCCCCAAGCTTCGCGGCCTGATCAACAGCGTCGAGGACCTCGACGTCGTCGTCGTGCGCAACGAAGCCGAGGCGCTGCTCACCGAGGGCCAGCTCATCAAGGACTACAAGCCGCGCTTCAACGTCGTCTTCCGCGACGACAAGCGCTACCTCGCCGTCCGCGCCGAACACCACCTCGCCTGCCCGCGCTTCGCCGAATGCCGCATCGTCCGCGACGACGGAGACGAGTACTTCGGCCCCTTCCCCTCCTCGGGCGTCGTCCGCACGGTCAAGGACTTCGCCGAGCGCCATTTCGGCATCCGCCAGTGCACGGTGGCGCAGCCCGACGCCGACACCCACCGCCACTGCCACAACGATCGCATCGCGCGCTGCTCCGCGCCGTGCATCGGCGCCGTCTCCCCGGAGGAATACCGCGCGCGTTTCGAAAAGGCCTGCGCCTTCCTCCGCAGCGGCGACGAGGCGGTCGTGGCCGAGATCCGCGAGGCGATGGCGGCCGCGGCCGCGGCGCAGGACTTCGAGCGCGCCGCCGGCCTGCGCGACATGATCGCCGCCATCGCCGACATGGCGCGGCAGCGCACCCGTGCCATCTCGCCGCCGCACATCCCCAGGCTCGACGCCGCCGAAGGCTGCGCGGCGCTGGCCGCCGCTCTCGCCCTGCCCGCTCCGCCGCACGTCATCGAGGGCTTCGACATCTCCCACATCAGCGGCACCCTCACCGTCGCCTCGATGGTCGCCTCGGTCGACGGGGCGCCCATGCCGCAGCGCTACCGCCGCTTCCGGATCCGCAGCGTGGAGGGGATCGACGACCCCCTGAGCATCGCCGAAGTCGTCCGCCGCCGCTATGCGCGCTGCCAGGCCGAAGGCGCGCCCCTGCCCGATCTGGTGATGGTCGACGGCGGCATCACGCAGCTCCGCGCCGCGCGCGGCGCGCTCGACGAACTCGGCCTCGGGCACATCCCGTCCATCGGCCTGGCCAAGCAGTTCGAGGAGATCGTCGTCGACCGCCCCGGAACGGAATCGATCCTGCTGGAACGCGGCAGTCCGGCGCTCAACGTGCTGGTGCGGCTGCGCGACGAAGCGCATCGCTTCGCGATCACCTACAACCGCGGCCTCCGGCTCAAACGGATTCGCGAATCGGTCCTCGACGAGGTCGAAGGCGTCGGCGAGACGCGCAAGACGCTTCTGCTGAAACGGTTCGGCTCCGTCCGCCGCATCGCAGCCGCGACGGAGGCGGAGATCGCCGCCGTCGGCGGCATCGGCGACGCCCTCGCCCGCGTCATCAAGGCCGCCGCCCTCCGGGCCAGCCCCGGCGCGAGCTGAGCATCAACTCCGGTCCCAGGCCGCATCGCGCGCATCGCGCTCGAGCGCCGCGTGCGCCTCGGCCGCCGAAACGCCGGCTTCTCCCACCAGCACTTCGCCTATCGCCGCGGCCAGCCGCTTCGGCCCGATCGCGTGCATCCGCCCGCATGTCGCGTAGAGCGTCTCCGCCACGCGCATCGCACGTGCATACGGCGAGCCGCCGTCGCGCCACAGCAGCGGCGCGCTCGCGCGGAAGCGTCCGCTGTTGCACAGCAGGTTCCAGCATCGGCCGAAGCGCGCGATCGCGCGCATCCGCGCATACGGAACATGCCGGTTTTCCAAAATCTCGTACGGCGGCACGGGACTCCACCGGACGCCCGCCTCCGCATCGTGCCGTCCGATCGCCGTGCCCGGCAGGCGCTTCAAGATCCCCACCTGGATCTCCGCGGGACGAAGCGCCACGAGGCGGTCAAAGCCGGTCTGGAACGACGCCTCGTCCTCACCCGGCAGTCCCGCGATCAAATCGGCGTGCACGTCGGCCTTCGCCTCGTCGATCATGAACCGCAGCGCCCGCTCGACGGCCGTTGGCTTCATGGGGCGGCGTATGGACTTTGCCACGGCGGGGCTCCACGTCTGCACGCCCATCTCGATGTGCAGCATGCCGGGCTCGAAGCGCAGCAGCCGCTCGCGCCACGCGGCGTCCAGGACGTCCGGCGTGAATTCGAAGTGCAGCCGCAGCCCCGTGAACTGGCGCGCCGCAAAGAAGTCGAGCACGGCAAGCGCCGCCTCGCCACCGAAGTTGAACGATCGGTCGAGGAACTTGAACTGCCGGACGCCGCGGTCGAGCAGCGCGCCGAACGCCTCCAGCAGCGCCTCGCGGGGGAAGGCGCGCACGCCGCCGCTTCCCGCCGAGGTGCAGTACTCGCACCGGAACGGGCAGCCGCGCGTCGCCTCCGCATACACGACGCGGTGGGCGATGTCTTCGTCCGTGTACAGCCGGTACGGCAGCGCGACCTGCGCGAGATCGGGCGGCGGCGCCACGACGGGCGACGCCACCCCGCCGCCTGCGAGCAGCGTCGAGAAGACCTCGCGGACGACGCCCTCGCCCTCACCGCACACCGCCACGTCCACGAGCGGCAGGATCCCGGCAGGGTCGTCGCCCGCCACGATCTGCGGTCCGCCCGCCACGAGGACGATGTTGGGCCGCGCGGCCCGCACGATGCGCAACACGTCCGCGACGACCACGACGTTCCAGATGTAGACGGAGAAGGCAGCGATCTTCGGTCCGGCCGCGATGACGGCCTCGGCGATCTGCATCGGCTCAAGCTGGGAGTCGAACTCCGCGATCGACGCGCACGCCTCCAGTTCGCCGAGGTTCGCCATCAGGCACCGCAGGCTCATCGAGGCATGCGCGTAGCCCGCGTTGACGGCCACGAGCAAAATGCCGCACGGAGTCTTCATGCCGCGCCCTCCACGACTTCGATTTCTGCGGAACCGTAGACATCCGGCATGAACCCCGGCGTCGTGACGCCTCGTACCGAGACGCTCCACAACACGACCGTCTGCTTATTCTCATTGAATCCCGAAACCGGGAAGCCAATCGGGATCGCAACCGAGAACGAACCCTGGATGAATTCTTTCTTATCCGAGACGCTGAAGACCGTCTCGTGCAACCAGTCCTTGGTCAGACAATCGTCATCCATCTCCGAGCAGTTAAGCTGTCCCTGAATGCGGCGGAACCAGTCGGTCGTCCCCTTGACGCGGAAGGCGACCTCGACAACGTCCCCCCGGGCAACTCGCATCGGCGAGACCGAGACTTCGATCTTCGGGAGAATCGCGCGACGGCAGAATCCGATGAACAGCAGTCTGTCCCAGAAGAAGGCCGCGATCACCATGGAGACGCCGATGGATCCGGCGAACACTTCCTCCCAGGTCACCCCGGTCTCCCACCACGGGCGGAGCAAGTCGTCGAAACCATGCCGGACGACGAACACGGCGTAGCTATTGAGCAGGAGCGTCACAAAGACAACAAAGCAGACAAACCAGAAATCTCGCAAGAGGAATTTCAGCTTGCGACTCCGCGTTATCTTCGTTCGAAGCTCATACTCCGATCTTCTCACGTCAGCCTCCGTGGTTTGACAACTAAACGGAGAGAAGCAACCCTTTGAGATAAAGCCCTTCGGGGCAGGCGAGCGACACCGGATGGTCGGGGGCCTGGGTGTAGCGCGCGATCATGCGCGCCTCGCGTTTCGCGTCGAGCGCCGCGTCGGCGACGACCTTCTGGAAGAGTTCCGGCGTGACGGCGCCCGAGCAGGAGAAGGTCGCGAGGAGCCCGCCGGGGTTGAGCAGCTTGAACGCGAGCAGGTTGATGTCCTTGTAGGCGCGGCAGGCCTTGTCCACATGGCCTTTCGAATCGGCGAACTTGGGCGGGTCGAGGATGACCATGTCGAAGCTCATGCGCCGGTCGCGGAAGCCGCGCAGCGCCGTGAAGACGTCCGCGCAGAGCGTCTCGCACGACGAGCCCGCCAGCTCGTTGCGGACGAGGTCGGCCTCGAGCCCCTGAAGCGCGTCCTGGGAGGAGTCGAGCGCGAGCACGTGTTCGGCGCCGCCGCGCAGGCACGCCATCGCGAAGCCGCCATGGAAGCAGAACGTGTCGAGCACGCGCCGCTCCTTCGCCTGGGCGCCGACGAGCGCCCAGTTGTCGACTTGGTCGAGATAGCAGCCCGTCTTGTGGCCGCCCGCGACGTCGACCGCCCAGTCGACGCCGTTGGCCCGCACGACGACGTCCTCCTCGGGCAACGTGCCGCGCAGGGGGCCGGAGGTCTCCTCGAGGCCTTCGAGGACGCGCACCCCGGTGTCGGAGCGCTCGTAGATGGGACAGCCGGGCGCAAGGGCGGCGATGGCATCGGCAATCGCGTCCTTCCACCGGTCCATGCCGGCGGTCTGCACCTGGATCGACACGACGTCGGCGTAGCGATCCACGACGAGTCCCGGCAGGCCGTCGCCCTCGCCATGCACCCAGCGCACGGCGTTGTGGTTCTTCGGGTCCCAGCGGCCTTCGCGCCGCCGCCAGGCGGCTTCGAGGCGGCGCTGGAAGAACGATGCGTCGATCGTCTCGGCTCGATCGAACGTGAGGATGCGCACGGCGATCTGGGACGTGGCGGAGTAGAGACCCCGCCCCAGCCAGTCGCCGCGCCCGGAGACGACGTCGACGACGTCGCCGTTGGCGGGTTCGCCGTCCGCGCCCAGGATCGCGCCGGAAAAGATCCAGGGGTGGCGACGTTCCAGGGACTTCTCGCGTCCGCTCTTCATCTGCAATTCGATCATGCCCTTCATCCTCCTCACCCGCTTCAATTGTTGCGCTGACACCCAGACTGCGCGAAATATCCCCCGTTGCGGGGTGCGCCGCGAAACAGAATCCGGCTCTCCCGCTTCAGGCGACCGAGGTGGCGCTGCACCGTGCGAAGCGGAATGCCCAGCGCGAGCGCGACCGCATTCGCCCGAACGCCGGGATTCTTCCGGATAAAAGCCCAAACGTCATTCTGACCGCCTTTTACTCCGCCACTTACTCCGCCACTTACTCCGCCAATCTGAAACCTCAAATGCTGCTTCAGCGATTTCAGGAGCGCATGGAGCATGAAGTCGATGAACGGGCCGGAGTCGGCTTTGACGTTGCTCGCATTGATGGCCTCGTAGTAGCCCTGTTGGTCGTCATGAACCATGGACTCCACGGGAAGCGTGGCGAAGGCCGGATGATACTTGGCGAGAAGCAGCGACTGCCATAGACGTCCCATGCGCCCGTTGCCGTCGGAGAAAGGATGGATGAACTCGAATTCGTAATGGAAAACGCAACTGCGGATGAGCCAATGGTCCTCCGCCGATTTCACCCAGTTCAGAAGCCCGGCCACAAGAGTTGGAACGCGATCGGCCGACGGGGCCAGATGAACGACCCGCTTGCCGGAGACCACGCCAACGCCTCCTCGCCGAAACGCCCCCGCTTCGTCAACCAGCGCGGCCATCATGACCCCATGAGACTTGAGCAGGTCGTCGACGGAAAATGGATTCAGTGTCGGGGCGAGATCGTAGGCGTTGATCGCGTTTTTCACCTCCTGGATGTCCCGGAGGGGAGCCACGACCCGCTTCCCGTCCAGCATGTCGGAGACTTGGCTCCTGGACAGCGCATTGCCCTCGATCGCCAGCGAGGACTGGATCGTCTTGATCTTGTTTGCCCGGCGAAGCCGCAGACCGCCCTGTTGCTCCAGGCGGACGACGTAACGCTCGATCAACGCGGAGATCTCCGCGATCATCGAGATGGCTTTCGGCGACACAGTGAAGGGTGGCGCATCGGTCATCGATTCACCTGCGCCAACAGAACCGCATGCTTTCGGCCAACGAGGGCTTGACCTCTTTCACGATACGCTTTCATGTTGACATTTTACACCTTCCACACGCTCCGAACAACTTCGGAATAGTTCTGGCCGGCATTCGGTCAGTCGCCGGGGTATGACATCAAAACGCTCAAAATCGAATGTGAAACAGTCCCGTCGCCTTGACCGATAGTGCGTAGAGCGCAGTTTGGAGTGAGTAGTTTCCGCTGGGGCTCTGCCCCAGGCCCCGGATGGATCTGAGTGAGTGGAGCGTAGTGAGAAGTGAGCAGTTTCCGCTGGGGTGCCCCCAGCCGGAACTACTCACTTCGCTCTACTCACTCCTCACTGGTGTCGGGCGGTCGCCGAGCGTGTTCTCTACGTTCGCGGGGCATTCGGCTTAACC
>Ga0116202_10001636_pt1 | contig 13130 bp, 6 predicted proteins | sample LakKivw325mmetaG_FD_94479 | JGI IMG/M metagenome (GOLD analysis project Ga0116202, IMG submission 94479) | Anoxic lake water microbial communities from Lake Kivu, Rwanda to study Microbial Dark Matter (Phase II) - Lake Kivu water 325m metaG | ecosystem: Environmental > Aquatic > Freshwater >...
AGAGCGTCTCGGTGATGGCGGCGGTGAGAGTGGTTTTCCCGTGGTCAATGTGTCCGATGGTGCCGACATTGACATGGGGTTTCTTGCGTTCAAACTTTTGTTTCGCCATAGGTATCCTCCTCTTCTTTATTTCAGCTTATCAGTGATTTCCTTCATAATATTCGAGGGAACATCTTCATACTTAGAGAACTGCATAGTATAGGTTGCCCGCCCTTGAGTAATCGAGCGCAAGGCAGTCGCATATCCAAAAAGGGAAGAGAGCGGTGCATGCGCATTGATGATCTGAAGCTCACCCTTACTATCAATTCCCTCAACTTTACCCCGGCGGGCGCTTATATCCCCAATCACATCGCCTAAGTATTCCTTGGGAGTGATGATCTGAACCTTCATGATCGGTTCCATCAAAATTGGATCAGCTCTTTTAATCGCCTCTCGGAGAGCCAGCGATCCGGCGATTTTAAAAGCAATGTCGGAGGAATCCACCGGGTGGTACGATCCATCGACCAAGCGTACCCGAATGTTCATCACTGGATAGCCAGCAATCACGCCACTATCCAGGGCTTCTTTTACCCCAGATTGCACCGAAGGAATGTACTCCCTGGGAATCGCTCCGCCGACAATTTTATCTTCAAAAACAAAGTTGTCTTGGCACGGTTCAATTTCCAAGACACAATGCCCATATTGTCCTCTTCCACCGGTCTGTCGAATATATCGCCCTTCAGCACGGGCACTGCGGCGTATGGTTTCCCGGTAGGCAACCTGGGGCCGGCCGATGTTTGCTTCAACTTTGAATTCCCGTAACAGTCGATCAATAATGATCTCCAGATGAAGTTCACCCATGCCGGAAATCAAGGTCTGACCGGTCTCTTCATCAGTCTTGATCTTAAAAGTTGGATCTTCCTCTGCCATTTTCGCCAAAGACAGTCCCAGCTTGTCCTGGTCGGCACGAGTTTTGGGTTCGATGGCTACCGAAATAACCGGTTCAGCAAAGACCAGCGACTCCAGGATGATCGGAAACTTTTCATCACACAGGGTGTTACCGGTGGTGGCATTACGCAGACCAACAATTCCGCACAGATCACCTGCTTTGACCGATTGCACGTCTTCCCGATGGTTCGCGTGAATGATCAGGATCCGGCTCACTCTTTCTTTGATGCCTTTATTGGAATTGTATATATATGAACCACTCTGTAATTTCCCTGAGTAAACTCTGAAAAAAGAAATTTTTCCGGCATGCGGGTCCATAACAATTTTGAAAACCAGGCCTGAAAATGGTTCCTGTTCCAAGGGAAGACGCTTTTCCTTTTCTTCCCGTTTCGGGTTTTTCCCTTCAACCGGGGGCAGATCGAGCGGTGAAGGTAAATACCAAACCACCGCATCCAAAAGAGGTTGAACACATTTATTACGGAGGGCTGATCCCCCTAAAACCGGAATAAATTGACCCTGGGTGGTACTCCTGCGGATGGCACGACGAATTTCCTGGGGGGTAATCTCATCTCCATCCAGATATTTTTCCATAATCGATTCGTCGATCTCGGCGACGGCTTCGAGTAGCTTGTCCCGGTGAGCAAAAGCCTCTCTTCGATAGGACTCTGGGATGGGGGTCGTCTCATATTCGATTCCTTCAGTATTTCTATCATAGATGTAGGCTTGCATTTCGATCAAGTCGATGACACCAGTAAAATCCGATTCTTTACCGATGGGAATCTGGAGGGGATGGGCATTTCCATTTAACTTTTTGCGGATGGCATCGACCACAGCAAAGAAATCGGCTCCAACCCGGTCTAATTTATTAATAAAAGCAATGCGAGGGACGTGATACCGATCGGCTTGATGCCAAACCGTCTCGGATTGTGGTTCAACCCCACCCACACCACAGAAGATGGCAACCGCTCCATCCAGAACCCGAAGGCTTCTCTCGACTTCAATCGTAAAGTCCACGTGCCCTGGCGTATCGATAATATTAATTCGTGCATCTTTCCAAAAACAGGTGGTGACGGCTGAACTAATGGTGATTCCCCTTTCCTGCTCTTGGGGAAGAAAATCCATGGTGGCCATACCTTCGTGAACTTCTCCCATACGGTGAATTTTGCCGGTAAAAAACAGTATCCGCTCGGTGACCGTGGTCTTTCCGGCATCAATATGTGCCATGATACCAATATTACGAATGTGATTGATGTCAAACTTTTCAAATTGTTGTTCCTGGTTGAGGTTGCTATTCACAAAAAAACGGGACTCCTTTCTTAGAACCACCGATAATGAGCAAACGCTTTGTTGGCTTCGGCCATGCGATGTGTATCTTCACGTTTTTTAAAAGCGCCTCCAGCCCCGTTGGCAGCATCAATGATTTCATTGGCTAATTTTTCAACCATAGTTCTCCCTGCACGTTGACGGCTATAGTTGATGAGCCACCGAATACCCAAACTCTTACTCCGATCCGGCCGCACTTCCATCGGTACCTGGTAGTTGGCACCTCCAACCCGGCGGGCTCTCACTTCAACTAAGGGCATGACGTTGGTGAGGGCTTGTGAAAAAACTTCCAATGGATCCCGTTTGGTTTTTTCCCGAATAATATCAAATGATCCATAGACAATTTTTTCAGATATACTTTTTTTTCCTTTCATCATGACTTTGTTCATAAGCCGTGCAACATCTATATTGCTATAGATGGGATCAGGCTGAATCTCTCTTTTCGAAACCGGACCTTTTCTCGGCAACGTCCTTCACGCTCCTTATGATTTTGGTCTTTTCGCTCCGTATTTGGAACGGCTTTGTTTGCGGTTTTCAACACCTGCGGTATCCAACGTTCCGCGGATGACGTGATATCTGACTCCAGGAAGATCCTTTACTCGTCCACCACGGATAAGAACAATGGAATGTTCCTGAAGATTATGTCCAACTCCCGGAATATAAGCTGTTACTTCAATCCCATTGGTCAATCGAACCCGGGCGACTTTTCGGAGCGCTGAATTTGGCTTCTTGGGGGTAATAGTCCATACCCGGGTGCACACACCACGTTTTTGAGGAGAACTTTTGAGAGCTGGTGCACCGCTTTTGTTTTTTGGTTGTTTTCTCCCCTGTCGAACCAATTGATTAATGGTTGGCATATCGTTCCTCCTTCTTGGAATATTACCTTATGAATGCCGGTATTTTTAAACGGGACGTTCAAATTTTCCATCGGCTTTCATGCTCTGACCATATACTGACCATATAAATAAATATGAAATCTCAAGTGCAACGGAGCAATTCTAACAGCATTAAAAATGAATGTCAATCACAATTGAAGATGGTTTACAAAAAAAATGAGGGTGATGGCACACACGTGCCATCACCCGAATCTTTCACCAACTACTCATCGCTGTCGTTGCCATCACTATCATCTTCGATGTTATCTATAAGATTTTCATAATGTCCGAATTCTCCTTCGGTATCATCTTCATCGTGGTCAGAGTTAGGATGCAGGATATCTTCAATGTCGATTTCTTCTTCGTAATTCATGAGCTCACGCAGATCAACTTTTTCTCCGTCGCGAGCTTGCCGATCTATAGTTTTATCATCCAATACTTCAGTCTCGAGCTGAACATTTCGATAATCGATAAAACCGGTTCCAGCAGGAATGATCTTCCCGATAATTACATTTTCTTTTAACCCAACCAACTCATCCACCTTCCCTTTTATGGCCGCATCGGCCAGTACATGGGTGGTTTGTTGAAAAGAAGACGCCGATAAGAAGCTTTCAGTCGCCAGAGATGCCTTGGTAATTCCCAGTACCACCGGTCGACCGGTCGCAACCTGTTTAATGCCTGACAGGTAGGCAACATTTTGAACCAGACTTTTTTCCTCTTTTTCGCCCTCTGCATCGCGGATGAGAAGGTATTCCAAATTATCCTCGGCAATCTTCACTACCGTATCACGGTCGATGGTTTGCCCAGCTCGTATCAAAATGGTATTGTTAGGTCCGATGATGATGTCCTGGGCTGCAACCTTGCCGGTGATTTCCCGCTCTAAGAGTTCACTCAACCGTCCTTCGATCGAGAAAAAACGTCCGTCACCCAATGGTACCTCCTTGACTCCTTCCATCACCAGCCGCCGAGCCACCGCCCGACTAATGGGTTGACCTGATGCAACGATCAGATCACCAGTGTGAGGGCTCACGATATCTTTTGTTACTTCTTTCCCGAGGATTTCTTCACGCAATTCTCGAATCAAATTTTCTTTCACCTGGAAGGATTCAATGTTCTTCCAAAAAATGAGAGTATCGATGTTGTGTTGCTGCAAAACGTCGAGATGTTGATTGTCGATTTTGGTATTGGCCGGTAGCACCAGTTCACCGGTTTTTAGATCGATTGCATCCTGAGCTAAAATCGATCCTTTTAATTTTTCCCAGGTCGATTTTTCCCGAATGCGCAAGATCACCGGCCCCAAATCGGCAATGTGTTCTACATGCGATTCGGTGATGATTTCTCCAGCTTTGAGAACAACGTTTTCTTCCTGGTTATGAATCTCATCCACACTGATCTGATTCCTGAGTTCAGATTTCAGAGAACGATACCCCCGGATCATTTTATAGGTCAATTGACCATCGGTCACCAAAAACGGTTTACAATCGACGGAAAGAATGAGTTTCAGCTTTTCCTCATCTATGAGCTCCCCTTTTTGGAAAATCGCTTCTCCGGAAAGATCAAAGACTGACTCCTTGAGTATCGAACCTTCAAAAAGTTCTAAAGCTTTTTCCAATACTTTTTTATTTTCTTCGTTGATTCGATTGTTTTCTCGTTCAAAATCTTCAATATAGACCAACTCACCCGAGAGGAGTTCAGTATCACCGGAGTTTTCGACCATGACTTTATTCAAGCGAGCGATTTGCCGGACGATGGTCTCGATATGTTTGTCGTTTATATTCACTCCCTGGGAGAGATAGACTGTTTGAATTTCTTCGACCAGGTGACTTTGGACTTCCCGAATCCCTTTAATCCGAAGGATATCACGGGGATTAATCGGACCCAGCGTCAAACGGTCGCTAGCCTTGATCTGATCTCCTTCGGCGACTTTAATCCGGATATCCTGAGGGACGATGTAGGTGCGCGCCGTCTGGTCAGCTTCATCGTCATCCGGTCTTACCGAAATCTTCCGCCGATTGCCGAAGGCTTCGATTTTCTCCACCACTCCATCGACATCGGAAAGGAGAGCGGCTTTCTTTGGTTTTCGGACTTCAAAGAGTTGCTCCACCCGCGGCAGACCCTGGGTGATATCTTCACCGGCAATACGGATGCCCCCGGTATGGAAGGTTCTCATGGTCAGCTGGGTACCTGGTTCACCGATCGACTGAGCGGCAACAATCCCAACCGCTTCTCCAATATCAACCATGTGTCCAGTGGCCAAGTTCCTTCCATAACATTTGGCGCACACACCATAACGGGCTTTGCAGGTGAGCACCGAACGGATCTTCAATTCTCGGATATGGTGCTCCCGAAGTTTTTTAATCACGTCCTCATTGATTTCCTCTCCGGCGGGAAGCAGCACTTCACCGGTTTCAGGAACGATGATGTCATTGAGGGTCATCCGACCTAAAACTCTTTCTTCAAAGACTTCAATGACGTTATCGTTTTCATCTTTCAAATCTCCAATTATAATGCCGTCATCGGTTCCACAGTCGATCTCGCGAACGATCATGTATTGAGCCACATCGACCAGTCGCCGGGTGAGGTACCCAGATTTTGCGGTACGGAGTGCGGTATCAGCCAACCCTTTGCGGGCACCGTGGGTCGAAATGAAGTATTCCAATACCCCCAATCCTTCCCGGAAGTTGGCGCGGATCGGATATTCGATGATTCTTCCCGAGGGGTCAGCCATCAAACCCCGCATTCCAGCCAGTTGGCTGATTTGCCGGATACTTCCTCGTGCCCCTGACTTGGCCATCATGTTGACAGGATTAAAATCGTCTAATCTTTCCAGGATAGCATCGGCAACTTTATTGGAGGCATCGGTCCAGATATCGATAACCGACTGTTCGCGTTCTTCGCCAGTGATGAGTCCTTCGTTATAATGGTCGTTGGTTTCGGAAACCCGTTTGGTGGCTTCATCGATGATGGCAAATTTCTTTTCCGGAATTTCCAGATCGAGAACACCGATACTTGTGCCCGATTGAGTGGCGTAATGGAATCCCCCGGTCTTGATCCGGTCGAGCGTTTCCACCGTTACTTTATTCCCGAATTTTCGATAGCACAGATCGACGATGTCCGAGAGTTTCTTTTTGGTCATCGGTTCGTTATAGAACGGCATCCCTTGGGGAAGGATGCGATTAAAAATGATGCGACCGATCGTAGTCTCCTTGATGCCGGGACATTGCGCGTGGATTTCCCGGACATAGATTGGTTCATGGAGATCAACCCGATTGAATTCATACGCCAGCAGCGCTTCATCGGCATCGAGGTATTTCTTTAGGGAGCCCTTTCCTGATTTCTTCTTCATCAAGGTGAGGTAATAGCACCCCAGAACCATGTCCTGAGTGGGCACCGCAATGGGCCGGCCACTTGCGGGGGAAAGAATATTATGGGATGACAGCATCAGAATTTCCGATTCAGCCTGAGCTTCAGCGGACAGGGGAACGTGAACCGCCATTTGGTCACCATCAAAGTCGGCGTTAAAAGCCGGACACACCATGGGGTGAAGATGGATGGCATTCCCCTCCACCAATACCGGCTGAAATGCCTGAATACTCAACCGGTGCAAGGTCGGCGCCCGATTGAGCAGGACCGGGTGCTCGGCAATTATTTCTTCCAAAACTTCCCAAACCTCATCCCGGGTTTTCTCGACCATGCGCTTGGCACTCTTGATATTATGAGCATAGCCCTTATCGACCAAACCCTTCATGATAAACGGTTTGAAAAGTTCCAAAGCCATTTTCTTGGGGAGTCCGCACTGATCGAAACTCAGCTGCGGTCCAGAGACGATAACCGAACGACCTGAATAATCAACCCTCTTCCCTAATAAATTCTGACGGAAACGACCTTTCTTCCCCCGCAGCATATCGCTGAGTGATTTAAGAGGTCGGTTTCCGGCTCCCAACACCGGCCGGCCGCGTCGACCATTGTCAAACAAGGCATCGACCGCCTCCTGTAACATCCTTTTTTCGTTTTTTACAATAATATCGGGAGCGCCCAACTGGAGTAATCTTTTCAAACGGTTGTTGCGGTTAATCACTCTCCGATAGAGATCGTTTAAATCGGAGGTGGCAAAACGACCGCCATCGAGCTGAACCATGGGGCGCAGATCAGGGGGCAGAACCGGAATTACTTCTAATATCATCCATTCAGGTCGATTACCCGATTTGCAAAAGGATTCAACTACCTGCAGTCGCTTGATGAGTTTTTTCGCTTTTTGACCGGTGGCTTCCTTGAGTTCTTTACGTAAACTCCTGGCCAGGGTTTGAACATCCAGGGTTTTTAGGATTTCTCGAACCGATTCGGCACCGATCCCGGCCTTGAAATCGGTATCGTAATGGGAGAGAAGTTTGGCCTCGGTTTCCAGAATCATCTGGGCTTTCTTGAGCCCGGTTGAACCAGGATCGATAACTAAGTAACAGGGCTCTTCCGCAGTATCGGAGAGGATCTCTTCATCAAAAAGATCACCAAAGACTTCACGTAACTGTTGAACTTCTGATTCGGAAATTTCTTCATCGCGTTGATACGGAAAAACACGAACGTCGACCACCTCAAAGCGATTACCTTCGAGTTCTTCGACGGTAAAACTCTCTTTAAATTTGGTCCGAAAACGGGTCAATTCCTTGGAAGTGAGCTCATCACCCACGGAAAAAGGCAGAGAATGAACTTCGGTTATCCGATGAGCAGTTTCCGCTTTAAATACCGGATCATACTTCTGATGGATATGGAACTCGGTATCGCGAACCACAGCTCCAACTTCTAAGCGAGTTGATCCGGGTTCGGTTACTTTATAACAATCCTCTTTTTTCCTGCCCGAAGCAAAATAGAGAACCTTTTCTAAGTTTTTCGGAAGTATCCCTAAGAGAAGAGCCATTTTGCTGGGAATACTTTTAAAATACCAGATATGGGAGACTGGGGCAGCGAGTTCGATATGTCCCAGTCGGGCTCTCCGCACCGAAGATCGGGTGATCTCAACTCCGCAACGGTCACAGACCACCCCTTTATGACGGATTCGTTTATATTTCCCGCAATAACATTCCCAGTCTTTGGTTGGACCAAAGATTTTTTCACAAAACAACCCGTCTTTTTCCGGTTTTAGGGTTCGATAATTTATGGTCTCGGGTTTTTTTACCTCTCCCCGCGACCATTTTCGGATTTGTTCGGGAGAAGATAATCCAATTTGAATCGCACCAAGATCATTGACATCAATCAAGGGTTTTTCCCCCTTTTTTTATTTTTTCTCTCGTCCCTGGAGATTGACTCCCAAACCAGGCATATCATCATCGGCGTCTTCCATCTGTTCAATCGATATTTCTTTCTGCTTCAAATCAAATACTTTTACGTCGAGACATAAGCTTTGTAATTCTTTCACCAGCACTTTAAACGATTCGGGAACCGATGGCTTGAGGACGTTCTGACCTTTGACAATCGCTTCATAGGCTTTAACGCGCCCGACAATATCGTCGGACTTGACTGTCAGGATTTCCTGTAAGGTATAAGCGGCTCCATAGCCCTCGAGTGCCCATACTTCCATTTCTCCAAATCGTTGCCCACCGAACTGAGCCTTCCCGCCCAAGGGTTGTTGCGTCACCAAGGAGTACGGCCCGGTTGACCGGGCATGGATCTTGGTTTCTACCAGATGGGCCAGTTTCATCATGTAGATATATCCAACGGTGACCTCATTATCAAAAGGCTCTCCAGTGCGACCATCGTAGAGGATCACCTTTCCGTGAGGCAATAAATTAAATTCCGGTGAAATCCGATCATCAAAAGGATGAATCGGATAATGGGTATCATGTTGAATTGTTATATTTTTCAGTGCTTCTAAAATTTCATTCTCCTTCGCTCCATCAAATGGTGGGCTGGCGACAAATATTTGCTCTTTATTGGCGATCCACCCCAGATGAGTTTCCAAGATCTGGCCAATGTTCATTCGGGAGGGAACACCCAGGGGGTTGAGCACGATATCTATCGGGGTCCCATCGGGAAGAAAGGGCATATCTTCTTCGGCGACGATTTTGGCAATAACTCCTTTATTTCCATGGCGACCGGCCATCTTATCACCAACGGTAATTTTTCTTTTCTGGGAGACGAACACCTTCACCAGTTTGTTTACTCCTGGAGCCAGCTCGTCGTCATGATCGCGGGAGAACACCTTCACGTCGATGACCTTCCCATACTCTCCATGTGGAACCCGCAGTGAGGTATCCCGTACTTCTCGGGCTTTTTCACCAAAAATGGCTCGAAGCAGTCGTTCTTCAGGAGTGAGTTCGGTTTCTCCTTTGGGAGTCACCTTCCCAACTAAAATATCACCCGGTTTCACATCCGCTCCCACCCTGATGATACCTTCATCATCCAAGTTGCGGAGGATATCTTCTCCGAGATTGGGGATATCACTAGTAATCTCTTCTGGTCCCAATTTGGTATCCCGGGCTTCCATTTCATATTCTTCAATATGGATTGAGGTAAATACCTCGTCCTTTACCAGTCGTTCGCTGATCAAAATAGCATCCTCGAAGTTCTCGCCTTCCCAGGGCATAAATGCGACCAGTACGTTGCGACCCAGAGCGAGTTCACCCATTGACGTACACGGCCCGTCAGCGATGATTTGCCCGGCCTCAACATATTGTCCGACCCGAACAATTGGTTTCTGATTAATTGAAGTGCTTTGATTGGATCGTTGAAACTTTTCTAATTCGTAAAGATCGATATCACCATCATCATTTTCAATTTCAATGAAAACCGCATCGACCTGTTTCACCGTTCCACTATTGCGGGCAACTACTGTGGTTCCTGAATCCTGGGCGATTTTATATTCCATGCCGGTCCCGATGAGGGGCGGCCGGGAAACCAGGAGCGGAACTGCCTGACGCTGCATGTTGGTTCCCATGAGAGCGCGGTTGGCATCATTGTGTTCTAAGAATGGAATGAGTGAAGCCGAAGCACTGATAATCTGTTGGGGGGAAACATCGATATAATCAACTTTACTGCTATCGACTTCTACAATTTTCCCTCGGAAACGAACGATTACATTACCTTCTGGAATCATGCCGCTTTTATCAGCCAAGACATCTGAGGGAGCGATATGATAGCGATCTTCCTCGTCAGCGGAAAGATACTTGACCTCGTCAGTCAATCTCCGGTTTTCGACTTTCCGATAAGGAGTGACAATGAAGCCATATTCGTTGACTTTGGCATAGATGCACAATGACGTTATCAGACCGATGTTCGGTCCTTCAGGAGTCTCAATTGGACACATTCTTCCGTAATGGGTATAATGGACGTCACGAACTTCAAATCCAGCTCTCTCCCGGCTCAAACCACCTGGACCCAAGGCGCTTAATCGCCGCTTATGGGTAATCTCAGAAAGGGGGTTGATCTGATCCATGAATTGAGAGAGAGGGCTGCTCCCTAAAAACTCTTTGATGGCAGCCACCACCGGGCGGACATTGATGAGGTTCTGGGGAGTTGCCGAGTTAGTATCGGGCTGAATGGTCATTTTTTCCCGGATCACCTTCTCCACCCGGAGTAAACCGGTACGGAATTGATTTTGTAAGAGCTCGCCTACCGGACGGGCGCGCCGGTTTCCTAAATGATCGATATCATCATCGTAACCAACACCATTGAGGAGGTTCAAAAGATAGCGGATGCTTCCCACGACATCAGCCCAGCTCAAGGTTCGCCCTTTTTTCACCCAGACCCGTTCGATACCGTGAACTCGCAGAGTCCGGAGCGACTCCAGGAAGATTTCCTCTCCCCGCTTAATGAGAACCTCACCGGTTTCGGGTTCGATGATGTCCTGGCTCACCACCCGCTTTTCCAGATCATCGCTCACGGTTTCGAGGTCATCTTCCCGCTCGATGAAAACTTTCACCACCTGGTCTTCATCGTTCACCACACTGAGGTACTCGATGGCGAATTCTTCGTTGAGTTCTTCAATTCGCCGGGCGAAATTGCGATCGATCTTATCGCCCTTTCTGACAATGATTTCGAAGCGGGAGCGATTATTTTCGTCGATGGCATTGACGGTACGAAAACATTTATGTTCCTCGTGGTCGAGAACGATGTCTTCCGCCATGATGAACTCTTCGATCCGTACAATACGCTCTTCTAATTTCAATTTATTATTCAGCTTATAACGACCGACCTCGCCCAAGTCATAGTGTCGAGGATCAAAAAATAAATATTTTATGAAATCCCGGGTGTTTTCGTCGGTGGGCGGTTCGCTGGGACGAAGACGGCGGAATATTTCCATGACTGCTTCTTTCGGATTAGAAGTGGTATCCCTTTCAATAGTGGAGAGAATGTAGGGATGATGGTCGAAGAGATCCAGAATCTCTTCATCGGAAGTAAACCCTAAGGCTCTCACCAGAGTCATGGCGTTTATTTTTCTCCGTTTATCAACCCGCACATATAGAATATCGCCTGGATCAATGCCAAATTCCAACCAGGCACCGCGGTTGGGAATAATTTTGAAACCGTATTCAATCTTCCCGGTTGGCGTTACCTCTTTGGAAAAGAAAATTCCCGGTGACCGGATAAGCTGGGTCACGACTACTCGTTCCGCTCCATTCACCACAAACGTTCCTTTGTCGGTCATGAGCGGAATTTCACCCATATAGACATCCTGTTCCTTGATTTCGCTGGTTTCACGATTGATAAGACGAACCCGGGCATAGAGAGGCGCAGCATAGGTTCGCCCGCGTTCTTTGCATTCTCGAACCGAGAAAACCGGTCTATCCAAACGATAATCAATATATTCAAGTACTAACTTACCGGTAAAATCTTGAATGGGAAATATTTCAGTAAAAACTTCTTGCAAGCCCTGCTTTTTACGGATATGAGATGGAAGATTGCTTTGAAGGAACCACTCGAAGGATTTTTTCTGTATCTCTATGAAGTTTGGAAGTTCGGCAAATGAAGTGATCTTATTAAAAGACTTTCTTTGAATATACCCAGATTTCACCCAGCACACCACCTTTGTGGAAAGTTAAAAAAATCCCCCTATACAGGCGAAAAAAATACCCTCTTTTCTCACTGAATCTGTGGCGAAATGGTGCAAGATTAAAATGTGGAATAACAATGACTCATTGTTTACTGATAATGAATAAAAGTATCAAATGTAAGAAGAGGATGAACCAGTTGAACCAATGTATTTTAATGAAATACAATAACACCCACCATGAGGAAAGTTTTAAACCTGCGCACCAAATTGAGTTCAAATTTTGAACCGACAATTTACTATAATACTTTATAATTATAGAAGTGTCAAGAATGTTCCCTGATTTTTTTTAAATATTTTTTAAGCGATTGATTGCAGATTGATGTTTATTATGAAAATAACAGCCTACGGCGTAAGATTGAAATTGTGAAAGTATTAAATATTACGCTTAGAAAAACCATCCAATCGTGGTTCGTGGCAATCTCATCTTTTCATTCTTTCCAACTCAACGAATCATCACCTCAACAACTCAACGTTCTTAAAGGATGGACTTCTCCCTTTGGATAAAGGGAGACCCAGAGGGATTCGATTGATTCGTAAACAATCTTCTCGTCCCTTCGTCACCCCTGAATGTTTCTATCAGGGGTCTAAAATAAATGAAAAAGACCATAGATTCCCGATTGAAATATTCGGGAATGACGGATAATGACGACACCACCAAAAAAATCTATTGTGCCCGGGGTTTTTATTATCATATGGTATTGCCAAGCAGCTTGGCGGTCTATCCCCTGTTTGCTCAAATAAGGAAAAGAACCTGTGATACCGAAGGTATTTTCATCCTCTACTGGTGCCAGGGTTTTTGCCTGGCACGGATATCTAATATCTATGTACTTAATCACCCTTGAGGAAACAGAATGGCGGCATACCCAACCACCTGGTCATACTGGCCATTGATATCACCACTGGTGGCATAACACAGGAGAGTACCATTTGAAGACTGTTTTATTTTTTGATACTCGATTAAA
>Ga0116202_10001638_pt1 | contig 13119 bp, 6 predicted proteins | sample LakKivw325mmetaG_FD_94479 | JGI IMG/M metagenome (GOLD analysis project Ga0116202, IMG submission 94479) | Anoxic lake water microbial communities from Lake Kivu, Rwanda to study Microbial Dark Matter (Phase II) - Lake Kivu water 325m metaG | ecosystem: Environmental > Aquatic > Freshwater >...
CGCCGGCGTCGCCCCGACGGAGGCGACGTTGCGCATGGCCTCCGCCACGGCGTTGGCTCCGCCCCAGTACGGCGAGATGTCGCCATAGTACGGGTTCCCGTCCACCGCCAGGGCACAACCCGCCGTGCTGCCCTGCAGCGGCGCGCAGACGCCAGCCCCCGCCTCGCCCGGGCGGACGACCGCGTTGCCCTGCACCTCGGTGTCGTAGGCGCTGAAGATGTAGCGCCGCGAGCAGACGTTGTCGTGCCCCAGGACTTTGAGGATCGCGTCCTTGAGCTTCACAGGCGGGAAGACGGGCTCCTTGCCCGCGAAGGGCTTCGGCCGCTCCTCGCGAGCGTACAGGATGCCGGACGTGACCTTCTCGATGGGCGCGTCGCAAACGATCTTGCCGCCCATGATGAGCCGATAGCGACGGTCGCCGATGATCTTGCCGACCACACCGGCGCACGCGCCCTCATACACGTTCGGCAAGTCCCAGTCCGCGTTGTAGATGCGCAGGACTTCCGGCGTGAAGGTCTCGGGCACGGCCAGCAGGTAGCGCTCCTGCGTTTCGGCGCAGCAGACGGTCTCGGGCAGCATGTCGGGCAGGGCCATGTGCACGTCGTCGAGGTTGATGTCCACGCCGAAGCCGCCGGCCTCGACGATTTCGGACGTGCCGCAGGCGATGCCGCCGCCGCCGATGTCCTTCATGCCGATCGGGATGTTCAGCTCCTTCGCGCGCTGCCGCACGGCCTCATTGGCCTTGCGCATCGCCAGCACGTTCTTGAGGAACGGGTCGGGCACTTGCACCGCACCGCGGTCGGAGTCCATGTCCTCCTCGGTGAAGATCTTGGAGGCGAAGGCGCTGCCGCCGAAGCCCGAGTCGTCGGTCGGCTTGCCGATGAGAATGAGATCATACGGCTCGTCGGCCGCCTGCTTGGGCACATAGGAGTGGATGATGTCTTCCTCGGCCACGAGACCCAGCGACACGACGTTGACGAGGCAGTTGTCGTCATAGGTCGGCGAGAAGTAGACATCCCCGCCCAGGCACGGCACGCCGAGGGCGTTGCCGTACTGCCAGATGCCGTCCACGACACCGCCGACGATCCACTTGGTGCGGTCGGCCCACTTGCCCCCCGGATCGCCGAAGCGCAGCGGGTCGGCCGTGGCAATGACCCGCGCGCCCATGCAGTCCACGTCGCGCACGATGCCGCCGATGCCGGTCGCCGCGCCCTCATTGGGCAGGACCTGCGAGGGGTGGTTGTGGCTCTCGTGGGCCACGACGATGCCATAGCGCTTGCCATCCAGCCACGTGAACTCGACGATCCCGGCGTCTTCTTCGGGGCCGAGGATGACGTTGGGGCCGGTGGTGTGCAGGAACTCCTTGAGGGTCGAGCGGCTCGACTTGTACGAGCAGTGCTCGCTCCACTCGGAGTTGAAGATGTACATCTCGACGACGGTGGGGTCGCGGCCCAGGAAGCCGGCGATCTGCTTGGCCTCATCCACGGTCAGGCCGACGCCATGCTCATCCATGAACTTCCGCAGCCCCGCGTCATCAAGCTGCGACACCGGCAGCCGTCGTTCGTCGAGTTCCATGAAGGGATCGTTCCTCTCGGGGCGGGCGCCGAACAGAACGCCCTTGCGACAGTGCGTTACAGGACTATAATGTGACAAGCGGCGTCATTCGTCAAGACGCGCCGGGAGCCTCCGCCCATGATAACGCGAATCTACATAGACAACTACAAGTGCTTCAGCAACTTCGAGTACAAGCCGGGGCAGAACCAGTTGCTGCTGGGGCGGAACGGTAGCGGTAAATCTACCGTGTTCGAGGTGGTGGAAGTGCTGCGGGGGTTCGTGCTTGAGCGCAGGGACGCGGCAGAACTCTTTCCGGCGACAAGCCAAACGCGATGGGACGAACGGGACGAGCAGACACTAGAACTCGATATATGGGACGGTTCTCCTGCCACAGGCCCCCTCGTCAACGGTGCTCGCTACCGCTATAGCACCGTGATCACCCGGGAGGGCGACGCGCCCCGCGTCGCCGCAGAGGAACTCTGGGTTGGCGGCTCTGACGGAGGCCATCAGCAGAGCATCTATCTGCGCAGGGCTGACGGGGCGCAGTTGTTCAGCGATATCGGCGGAGACCCTCAAGCGCTGCTCGTACCTCCCTCTCTGTCAGGCCTCAGTCTCATCGAGGACGTGCCTGCCCGGGGCCTCCTTCGGCGCTTCCGGCAACTGCTACGCGGTATCTTCGCTATCCGGATCGCCCCGCAAGCGATGGAACCGCTCTCCTGCAGCGAGGCCGACTTCCCAAAGGCAGACCTGTCGGACTACGCATCATGGTACCGCCATCTCGCTCAAGATGACGCGAGCATAGCCATCTACCTCTTTCAGCAACTGGGAGAAGTGCTGGACGGGTTCCATGGCCTTCAGCTCAAAGGTGACGGCACACGAACGCTATCCGCCCTCATCCGCACCGAATCAGCCGAACTGGCGAGCTATGCGTTCAGCGAACTCTCGGATGGGCAGCGTGTCCTGATTGCGCTGTATACTGTGGCCTGCCTGCTGCAAGCGGCGAAGGCGAACGCGGTCGGTCCGGGTCTGACGTTCTGCATCGACGAGCCGGAGAACTACATCGCGTTAGCCGAACTGCAGCCTTGGATACAGACCATGGGTGAAGCCCTGGAAGGCACACGCAGCCAGCTCCTCATCGCCTCGCATCATCCGGAGTTCATCAACTACTACGCCCACATGGATGCTCTCCGCCTGTACCGCGAAGGTGGCGGTCCGGTTCGCATTGCCAAGTTCGACGGTGCCAGCGCCGAGCCCCTTCTCCCGGCGGAGCTGATCGCGCGAGGATGGGAGAATGAGTAGCAGGGCACGTGTTGTCGTCCTGTGCGAGGACCAGGAGCATTGGGTGTTCTGCCGTCTCCTGCTCTCCCGCATGGGTTACGATCGCAGGTGGCTGCTCCCCAAGCTCGCGCCACCCGGCTGCGCCAAGCAGTGGGTCCGGCAGCAGTGGCCAGTCGAGGTCGAGGCTCAGCGCAAGCGACACGCGGCCAGCGTCCTTCTGGCAGCCATTGACGCCGACAACCTCTCACCAGCCCGCGAGAAAGCCAATCGGGAGGCGGAACTCTCCCTGCCCCGTTCCCCTGACGAGAAGATCGCCCTCTTCATCCCCAAGTGGTGCATTGAGACATGGCTGCAGTGGTTGGGCGGCGACCATGGTGTGACCGAGGAGGAACAGCACCCGGCTACGCCGGAGGACCTGCGGGACGCCTGCCGCGCAGCGGTAGAGCAGTATCTCCAGATGGCGCGTGAGGGACGCGATACCGGCGGTGCGCTGCCTGCGCTGGACATGAGCTTCCCCGAGTACAACCGCCTCCGCCGGCCCTGACGCTATGGCAACTTGACCCGTCCCCCCCCGTTCGCCTCAGTGCAAGTGCCAGCGCCCGCGCCGCACGACGATCTTACCCAACTCCACGGCTAGCATGCCGGCGACGGCCACCCCAATGACGTAGAGCCAGTGCGTCACGGACAGCGCTTCGGTGCCGAACAGCCGCTGCAGCGGCGGCCAATAGACGAAGGCGATCTGCGCCCCGATGCTCAAGGCGACGGCGACGAGCAGGAAGGGGTTCCGCGCTGGCGGCAGACGGAAGACGGAGACGACGAGACTGCGACAGCTCAGCGCGTGCAGCACCTGCAGCATGACCATCGCCGTCACGGCCGCCGTGCGGGCGAGCGCCAGATGTTCCTCCCCCGTCAGCAGCACATAGTGGAACAGCGCCAGGGTGCCCAGGCCAAACACGACCCCGACGATGGCCGTGTAGAGCACGATGATCCGGTCAAAGATGCGGGCGCGCAGGCCGTACGGGGGGCGCTCAGTCGTGAACGCCTCGCCCGGCTCGAACGCCAGCGCGACGTCCTGCAGGCCATTGGTGACCAGGTTGATCCACAGAATCTGCGCGGCGACGAACGGTAGCGGCCAGCCCAGGGCCAGGGCTCCCAGCAAGGCGATGACTTCCCCCGCCCCCGACGACAGCAGGAAGAAGACCACCTTGCGGATGTTCTCAAAGAGGTAGCGGCCGACCTTGACGGCGCTGTAGATCGAGGCGAAACTGTCGTCGAGCAACACCAAATCGGCGGCTTCGCGCGCGGCCTCCGTGCCGCCCCGTCCCATCGCCACGCCGATGTCAGCCCGCCGCAGCGCCGGGGCGTCGTTGACGCCGTCGCCGGTCACCGCCACCACCCGCTGCTGGCGCTGCAGCGCCGCCACGACGCGCAGCTTGTCGTGCGGCGTCACGCGGGCGAAAGCGCACACCCGGTCCAGCCGCTGCTCCAGCTCCGCCTCGGACATCGCGGCCAGTTCGGCGCCCGTGACGACGCAATCCTCCCCCCCATCGGCGACAGCCTCCTCCTCCGCGATCAGGTGCACCTGGCGGGCAATGGCCGTGGCTGTCGCCGGATGGTCGCCCGTGACCATAATGACGCGGATGCCCGACTCCCGGCAGCCCGCGATGGCCGCGACGGCCTCTGGCCGCGGCGGGTCACTGATGCCGAACAGCCCAAACAGCACCAGGTCGTCCACCTCGTCGGCCTCAACAGCAGGGCGCGGCCAGGCGCGGCGCGCGACCGCGACAACACGTTCGCCCTGCGCGGCCAGTCGCCGGACGACCTCCAGCCAGTAATCCCGTCGCAGGGGCGCCGCGCTGGTGGTATCCGGGTCCCACTCCTGCCGGCAGCGGGGCAGCACGACCTCCGGCGCCCCCTTGACGTACAGCGCCAGCTCGCCCCCGTTCTCCTCCTGCACGGTCGCCATGAACTTGCGGGCCGAGCTGAAGGGCACCTCGGAGCGTGGTGGATTGTTCGCCCGCTGGCGCAGCAACTCCGGCCACAGCACCGCCGCGGCCTCCAGCAGGGCCAGTTCGGTGGGGCTGCCGGCCGTGGTCAAGCGCCCGGACCCGTCGTGGCCATACTCCGCATTGTTGCAGTACACGGCGATCCGGAGCACCTGCCGCAAGGACTCGCTGGTCTGCAGATCCTCGGCGTCACAGCTCAACTCCTCAGCCACCGACACCTGCGGACAGGACAGGGGCATCTCGGGCGACACCGCCACCTGGAAGCCGCCCCCCACGATCGTTCGCACCGTCATGTGGTTCTGGGTGATGGTGCCGGTCTTGTCGCTACAGATCACGTCCACCGAACCGAGAGTCTCGGCGGCCGCCAGCTTGCGCACCAGCACGCTCCGCGTCGCCATGTGCCGGACGCCCAGGGACAGCACCACGGTCACGACCACCGGCAGGCCCTCGGGCATGACCGACACCGCCAGGGCGACTGCCGCCAGGAAGACCTCCAGGAGCGCCATGCCGCGCAGCAGCCCCATCACCATCGTGACCAGCGCCAGCAGCACCATGCCCAGAGCCAGGGTGTTGGCGAAGCGGTGCAGACGCCGCTGCAGGGGCGTCTGCGTCGGTTCCACCTCGGCCACTGCCTGCGCGATCTGCCCCAACTCGCTTTGGGGGCCGGTCGCCACGACTACGGCCTCCCCCCAGCCCTCGACCACCATGGCCCCGGCGAACACCACGTTGGCCGTGTCCGCCGGCAACACTTCGGGGTCGGGGAGCGCCTCCGCGTGCTTGGTGACCGGCTCGGACTCGCCGGTCAGCAGGGACTCGTCCACCTGCAGTTCCACGGCGTGCACCAGCCGCGCGTCCGCCGCCGCCCGAGCCCCCGCCGCCACGACCATCACATCCCCCGGCACCAGCGTCTCGCTGGGCACCTCGGTCAGACGCCCCCCGCGCCGCACCTGCGTGACCGGCGTGGCCAGTTGCCGCAGCGCTTCCATGGCCCGCGTCGCCTTGAACTCCTGGAAGAAGCCGATGACGGCGTTGAGCACCACCACCGCCAGGATGACCCCGGTGTCCTTGTAGTCACCCAGCGCCGTCGTGATGGCCGCTGCCACCAGGAGCACGTAGATGATCGGGCTGGTGAACTGATCCAGGGCGATGCGCCACAGAGGGTACGGCTGACGGCGGCTCACGACGTTGGGCCCGAAATGCGCAAGACGACGCTCGGCTTCGGCCACGCTCAGGCCCTGCGGCGTGCTGGCCAGCAACTCGTAGACGGCGTGTGCCTCGGCCGTGACGACCCGGCCACGTTCGGGGATGTCAGTCAACATGCGCGTTCCTCCCACCTCTCCAACGCCCGCGTCGCTCACTGCGCCTCCACGCGCATCAGTCCTTCGACCTCTGCCCCCACCCGTCGCGTCACCGTCACCCGTGGCTTGTCGCTTAGCTTGATCTCATCCACTCTCTCCGCCACCTTGACCGTCAGCCCGCCCGCTGTCGCCGTTACGACCGGCAGGTCCTTCTGGCCCGGCTTGAGCGGGAAGAAGACGTAGGCGATTTGCGACGGGCCCGTGGCCTGCCACGTGTACGTCGCGACCGGGATCGGCTCGCATTCCAGCCCGCTCTTGAGCGTCCAGCCCAGCAGGAAGGGCTCCTTCTGGCCCTTGATGACCTGGGCCTCGAGGGCCTGTGCGCCGGGGACCGGCGCACCTACGCGGCCCTCATCCATGCGGATCGGCAGAATCGCCAGGTTTGCCCTGTCACCGTTGTCGGTCACGATGTTCTTCGTGCCTTCGACGACGTGCGCGTCGGCCGGGCGCAGGTGGAAGTACGCCGTGTAGTCGTGCGCTTTGTCGTCATTGGGGGTGAGCGTGTCAATGACCAGCCAGTAGTCGGGCTTGACGAACACGAGTTCACGGCGCTGGGTCGCGAGCCGCTCCTTGTCCTTGCCGAAGCCCTCATCAAATGTCCCCGTCGCGTAGTCCAGCCCGGCGGTTGAGAACCACGGGTTGTCCTGCGGCTGCTTGTTCACATACGACTCGCGCGGCGCGCCCCGGCGGTTCTGGCCCTTGCCATCCACGAATACGGTGCTGTGGGCCGTCGCGCCAAGCACATAGCGCCGCCAATCCGAGGCGTCGTAGGTGTACACGCCCGTATCAATCACCAGCCGGCTGCCGTACGCGTTCATGACGAAGCCGAGCTTGTCCTCATGCTGGTGGCCGTAGCCAAAGGGCCCGGCCTCGAAGACGCACCACAGGTCATCGGGCCCCCAACCGCCGCGCATGATGTAGTGCCCGGCCCACTTGCAGGCGTGCGAGGTCTCCGCCGGCGGCTTGCCCTCGGCGCCGTTGGTCGTAAGCCATTTCCAGTCCTCGCGGTTGGGGAAGTGCTTCAGCCCGTCAACGAGGCGGCGGCGCAGGTTGTCGCAGCCCGAGTCGTTGAACGCCGGGGAGGTCCCGTCAGGCCCCATCAGCCACATGTCGTAGTCCCACATGCGCTCGAGTCTGGCCAGGTAGTCGGGCGGCAGCGTCTGCCCGGTCATCCGCGCGACCTCCACCAACCCCAGGAAGTTGTAGAGCGAGACCTGGTGGTAGCCGGGCGCCAGCTCGATCTGGGCGCCGTCGGGGTACACCTGCACGTCGAGGTCCTGGTGCAGGCGCTCGACGGCCGTGTCGCGCCACGCGGCGGCCTCCTGGAACTCCGGGAACAGCGCGCCCACGTGATAGAGCCCGTTGCACTCCATCGTCAGCCAGTTGCCGGTGGTCGGATAGAGCGCCAGGTAACGGGCGTGCTCGACCATGGACTTGACCATGTCAACGATCGCGTCATCGGTGAAGCTGGGCGAGGGCAGGAAGTAGAAGAACGCGTCGGGCCAGGCGTACGCCATGCGGATGCCGCACTCGATGGTGCGCCAGCGCGACCCGGCCCCGTTGTTCACCCGCCCCTTCGGCACCGGGCAGTCGTGGATCCAGTCCTCGAGCTGCCAGACAAACTCCCGGGCGTACTTCTCGTCGAGCGTCGCCCAGTAGGCGCGCCCCAGCGTGGCCCAGAAATCATGGCGGCTGAACTGCCACACCCACTCGTTGTTGACCGGGTTGGTCGGGTTGACGGTCCAGTCAATGTCTCCGCCCTTGAAGTCGTAAGGAACGCTGCAGACGACGAAGCGGCGGGCCACGGCCTCGTCGGCGCCACGGGTGTTGGGCTTGGCCTGCGGCGCGGTGGGCCTGGCCTTCCAGTCGAACTTCCAGGGGTGCGGGAGGGACTTGAGGTACGCCACATACTCCCGCCGCGCGACGGGCCAGTCGGCGGCGGCGGTCGCGGCTTTGACCTTCTCCAGGCCCGGGGTGTCGAAGTTCAGCGCACCGAAGAAATCATCATCCGTCAGGCGCGGTCCCACGATCGGCCCGACTGTCTCAAGCTGCACGTCGTCCACGTAGACCACCGCCTCCTTGTTGAGCTGCTGGTCCCAGCCCGTGGCCGTGAAGGCCATACTGTCAATCTGGTCCCAGCCCCGCGGCGAGCGGTTACGGCCGATCTCCTCTTTGAGACTCAGCGATACACGCTGCCACTTGCCCGGCTGCACGGTGATCCGCGCCGAGTAGTAGTCCGCGCCCTCTTGGGTCGGGTCCTCGGAGGTGATGATGAGCATCCACGATGCGCCCTGCGGGGTGTCGGTGCGCAGCCACATCGTGAGGGTATCCCACGGGGTCCAGTCACGGGGGGCGTTCTCGAACCTGATCCCGCTCTTCTCGCCGTGCTTCCACTGCACGCACTGCTGCCCGCTGTGGGGGCCCGTCGTGACGGCGACGGCCCCGCCGACAGGCTCGGCTTCGGCGTAGATGGTCTGGGGTGGCGCGGCGAGGGCCAGCGAGGCCCCCAGCAGACACAGCAAGATGGCGAGGGTACGCATGTCACTCTCCTCCGCAAGACGGGCTAGCCTTTGACGGCGATGGCGACGATCCCGGCGAGCATCAGCAGCGCGCCCAGCCCCCGCCACAGCACGTTGCGCTCACGCAACGCCGTCGCCCCCAGCAACACTCCCAGCAGCACACTGGCATTGCGCAGGGCGGCCACGTAGGCGACCTTCGTCAGCGTCATCGCCGTGACGACCAGGAAGTACGCGACGAAGCACAGCACCGTCACGCTGATGACCGACTTCCAGTTGCGCCGCCACTCGGCCCATACCTGCTCCGGCCGCCGCACGGTGCGCGTCAGGGGCCACAGGAAGAGCGCCAGGCAGAGGTACATCGCGCACAGGTACGACAGCGGTGAGGACGCCTGGGCCCCGGCCTTGTCAATCACATGATACAGGGCGATCGCCACGGACGCCAGCAAGGCCCAGCGCGAGGCCGGTGTCCGCAGGGCCTGCAGCGCCTTGCCATTGAGCAGGTCACCGGCATCCGAGCTGTTGAGGGCCAGCGTGCCGACGACGACCAGCGCCATGCCGGCGATGCCCACGGCCGTGAGGCCCTCGTGCATCAGCGGCCAGGCGAGCAGGGCGATCAGCACCGGGGCCACGCCCCGGGCCAGCGGGTAGACGTGCGACAGGTCGCCGCACTCGTAGCCCCGCCCCATCACATAGCAATACAGCGCCTGGAACAGCCCCCCGACCACGGGGTAGATCCACGGGCTGAAGGGAGCCCCCTGTACGTGCAGCCAGATCAGCGGCCCGATGAGGAGGACCGCGCTCGTGGCCATGGTCAGGAACATGAACGACACCTGGTCTTGGGCGCGCTTGGCCAGGTAGTTCCAGCTGGCGTGCAGTACGGCCGAGGCGCCAACGAGGAGCAGGGCGGTGGTGTTCATGGGGTGGGAATGCCCGGGTGCAGAAGGTCAGCGGGGTGTCCAGCCTGCCGACACCGGACACCCCGCCCTGTCAAGACACGAAACGACCCGGCCCTACAACGGCGGCGGGGGCGTGTCAATACCGTTCACAATGACGGTGACGAAGTCCGTCTGGCTGGTGGCGCCGGTGTTGTCGGTGACGATGACACGGAGGTCGTACCGCTGGGACTCCTGATGCCCCAGGGCGTCCGGCGCGTTGCTGTTGGCCGGAACGATGAGCCAACGCCCGGCCTCGTTCAGCGCGTCCAGCACCTCGGGCAGCCAGTAAGTCTCGTTGGTGCGCGGGTCCAACTCCATCAGCACGTTCTCGATGCTGCTGTCCGGCTTGTAGACCTCCACCCGCACCTGGGCAATGCCATCGCCATCGTTGGCGGCCACGGTGATGCTGACCTTACCGCCGGTGGCGGTCAGTTCCTGCGGTGACACGAAGTAGGAGGTGATCTGCGGCGCTCGCGGGCCCGTGACCTCAACATCGGCATACGTCTTCGCGCTGCCGCAGACCGCCCATACCTTCCCGGTGCCGGCCTGGCCTGCAGTGAATCTGCCGTTCCGGTCCACAGCCCCGATGCCGCCGGTAAGATAGAAGCTCGGAGTGACACTCAACATCCCCGAGGAGGACGCCACCGAGCCGTTGAACTTCACCTGCCCGTGCAGATCAATGGTGGCCTGGTTGGGCGACAGGTACACGACCGTGGGCGCCGCGGACCCGACGGGCAGCACGGCGATCGTCAGGGCGACAACGTCGTTGCGGTTCAGGTGGAGGCCCGGAATGCTCTGGGAGCCGTAGTTCGCTTCATTGACCGTGTCGGCCACGATGGTCACGTCGCCGACGGGGATGTTGGCCAACTCGAAGTTGCCGCGCGTGTCGGCCGTTGTCTGCGCCAACACGGTGTTCTGGGCCGTGCCCACGCCCGCCGGGGCGAGGCCCAGAGCCGAAATCGTGGCTCCGCCCAGGCCGCCCGCCACATTGTCGGCCGGGACCACCGTCCCGCGAACCGTGGCCGTGTCCCCCACCACCGGGGGCGGATTGACGCCCCCGTTGCCGCCCCCTCCGCTGCAGCCGACCAGCCAACCCAACATGGCACAGGCTGCCACGAAGAGTCCGAGGGCACTGAGCGGACGCCTGGAGAGCAATCGGGTCATGTAGGGTCAATCCCTTCTGGCTGTGTCTGCAAAGGCAACTGCGGCTAGCGCGGAAGGCGTGTTCGGTGCGGCGGGCCGACCCGACACGGCGCCGGCCTCGCTACTGCAGGCGGAACGTGCTCATGGCCCGGACGTTCTCGCCCGCGGGCCCGTTGGCGTTGACCTGCAGCAGGTACATCCCCGGTGGCACGCGCGTGCCCAGACTGCTGCGGCCATCCCAGAGCAGCGTATTGTTCCCCGCCGGGCGCAACTTCCCCTCCTCGAGGGTGCGCACCGTGCGGCCGGCGATGTTCGTGATCGTCACCGTGCAGTCCGCCGCACTGGACAGCGTGAAGCTGAAGGCGGCGCCGCTGCCCCGCGTGCCCTGCGCCACGACGCTCTGCACCGCCAGGGCGCTGGCGGAACGCGGCGACACCGTCAGCCGGAAGCTGCGCGCGGTCTCACCCGAGCCCGGCGTGAAAGCGTAGCGGCTGACTGTGCGCAAGTATACCATCCGGCCGGTCGCCAGGTCCTCCAGGAGCGCGACCGAGTCCCGGGGCAGCGTCGAGAGGTCCGGCGCCGTCACCGTCACCTCGCATCCCGGACGGAGGTTTGTGATCTTTACGTTCCAGATTATATTCGTCTGGCCAGACTGTGCAAGGGAAACCGCATAATTCCCCTCACTTTGCGCGCCCGGCGCGGCCAGCGTCAGCACCGGCGCGTCCAGCGCCGGCGGGGGTTTCGGGGCCAGAATCTGCTGTGCCGCCGCCCCGATCAGGCACTCACTGTCACGCGCCGCCCCGGCAGTGACCCGCAGGCCCACTGTCCAGTCCACCGGCCAGGACTGCGTCTTCGCCCTGCCGACTGACGCCGGACTCACCGGCGCGGTGGCCACGCCCTGGGTCGCCAAGGGACGGCCCAGCGTCAGCACGCAGGCTTTGAAGGCCAACACCCAGATGCCCTGCCAGGGCTGCACGAGCTTGCTCTGCCCGCCCAGCGGCGGATAGACCAGATCGTAGTTCTGCGTCGCGTTGTTGTACACCCACGCGAAGGCCGCCATGATCTCAGCGCCGTGCGCGCTGGTCAAGTCCATGGTCGCCCCGCCGTAGGACACCGACGCATCAGCAAAGTCCATCGTGGAGAAGAACGGATTGCCGATCTGGTGCCAACCCGGCGTCAGGGCGATGTCGAAGTCGCCGGACGGGGCGGAGATCCCGACCGGGCTGACACTGACCGCCTGGCTGAACTTGACCCAGTAGCCGCGGCCCAGGTCCAGACTGAGCATCTCCGGCAGGGGCCGCTGGCCGGTATCGTAGAAGTACAGGTTGTCGTCCGGCGACCACCGGGCGAACGGGAACGACCCCGCCGGCAACCCGAACAGCGTGGCCGGGTCGCGGTCCGCGGGGATCGCCGGCATGGCCATGAAGTACAGCCCGGCCGGGAAGTTCACGAGCGTATTCGAGTACGACTGCACCGGCCCATACGCAGCCAGAGCGCGTACTTCGTTGCCCACCGTGTCCCGCGCCCCGACGGCGTAGTAATAGTCCACTCCGTCGCTGACCTGCACGTCCGTGAAGCTGGTGAGGCTGCTGTTGGTCAGCACCGCCAGCGGCGTCATGCCGGTGGTGCTGGTGAAGCTCCGACCGCTGCGATAGATGGCGAAGCCCGCGAAATCGGCCGGCGCGGTGTAGGCGTCCCACGACACCACGATCGCCGTGCCACTGTCGTCGGGCCGGTCCGCGGCTCGCACGTTGGCCACCACCGCCGGCGCCTGGTCGTTGCGCGACTGCACCGGCCCCACCACGGACGTCTCGCTGGTGAGGGTCCCGTCCGTGGCCTGCACCTTGTAGTAGTAGTCCAGGCCGTCGGTCACGCTGGTGTCGTCGTAGGCGGTCGCGCCCGGCGGCAGCGACGCGATCTGGGCGAACGTGCCCGTCGCGCCCTGGCGGCGCTGCACCAGGTAGGCCGTCACAGTGTCCGCCCCGGCGCCGTCGTCCGGCGACGCGACCCACGACAGTGAGATGCTCCTGCCGTCGTCGCCCAGCGTGTCGCTCGCCGTCAGGTTCTGGGGCGGCGAGGGCGCCAGAGCCACGCCCACGGCCCGGGCGCAGTTGAGCCGCCCCCCGCCCATCTTCCCGGCGTACCCGGGGTTCAGCGTGTCAATGTTGTCACCGCTGCCGCTGATGGCCGCAATCAAGTCCGAGGGTGACGCCGAGGGTGTGCGTCCCTTCAACAGCGCCGCCAGACCGGTCACCATCGGACACGAAAACGAGGTCCCGCTGTTGGTGCCGAAGTAGCTGTTGAAGCCGGAGATGGCGGGGAAGTA
>Ga0116202_10001639_pt1 | contig 13109 bp, 10 predicted proteins | sample LakKivw325mmetaG_FD_94479 | JGI IMG/M metagenome (GOLD analysis project Ga0116202, IMG submission 94479) | Anoxic lake water microbial communities from Lake Kivu, Rwanda to study Microbial Dark Matter (Phase II) - Lake Kivu water 325m metaG | ecosystem: Environmental > Aquatic > Freshwater >...
ACACATCTAGTGTGCCCCTTCCTCTGTTTGACAGTGAGGATAAATCCGCAGGGGAAGTCTTTTTGCGCCGTTTCCGTCACCGAAAAGGATTCCAGCTCTGGCACTGGTATAACGCAGACATTCCTGGCCATTCCAGTAGATGCAGCCTCGGCATTTCCCATTATCAACCCGGGGCTTTATCACTTTTCCTGTCGGCTGCAAGTCAGTGAACTTAACTCCCTTAATCTCTCCTCCGTCAAACTCGACCAACACCTCATTTCTACCGCAGCAGCCAAAGCCATCAGCCACAACCACTCCCTCCTCTTCATTGACTTGGACGACTGCTCCCAATACTAGATCCTTTTTCATCACCTTTTCTCCCTCGCTGTCTAATGAACAAAAAACCTCTTTTGGAAAAGAGGTTAGTTTGAATCTCGAATTGAATCTACTTATTTATTCAAAAACCAAACCAGCCTCTCTTCCTAAAGAGATAAAAAAGTAGTAAAAAAAGAAACAATCAAGGCTAGTTTGATTCATCATATCCTCCTTTTAAAAGATTACCACACTCAACAATTTACGCAAGTAATGGTTATTCACTTCTTTCGCCTAAGATTACTGTCACCACTTTCTCTTGACCACTAGTCAAAATTTTCAATGTAACTTTATCGCCCGGATTCCAATTTTGAATCATTTTTGCCAAGGAGTTATTGACGGTTATTTTCTCCCCATTAAATTCCAGAATAATATCGCCTTCTTTCAGGCCAGCTTTGTCGGCGGCTGAACCAGCAACATTTACTAATCCCTCATTAGCACCACTTGCTATCCTTTTTTGACGAATCATAGTAGTAGATTTACTACCTTAATAAAAAACCACGGTCCAGTTGAGCTTTTTGACCGTGGTTCAGGCTATCTTATTACTTAGAAAACTATCTTATAGGTTCGACGCCGCAAGAATCAAGATAACGCAGACAAGCGCATAAACACCAAGGATTATCGCCCAAATCCACCGGAAGAACGGTGCCGGATAATATTGTGCCTCCGACCATCCAAAAGGATAAGCCATATGGAATGTAAGCCATAGAAAAGCCGGAACTACCAACATGATAACGGTCCAAACTATTCTCTTCCAGAATTCTCCTTTATCTCCTTCCCTCCAATCCCTAATAGAATTGACGATTAAGTTGCCTACCAAAGCAACTGCTCCTGCCACTAGTAGGCATGGAAATCCTACAATAAATACGACAAGCAAGCCTAGAACAAGTAACAATCCTAAGCAACCCATTCTACCCCCATCTTTCATTGCTAAGGAACCGAATAGTGTTCACACAAAGCGTGTCACGAACAGACAATCTTTGTTTGTACTAATCTATTTTAATCCATAACAGGAAATTGTCAAGCATGTTTGAGCTTAAAAAGTACCAGCCAAACAAAGCATATCGCCGAAGCTCCACCATCTCTATTCGCTTCTTTCGCCCAAAGTAATGCTGACTGTCAGTTCCTGGCCACTACGTAAAATCTTCAAACTGACCACATCACCCGGGCTACGCGTCTGAATTAGTTTCGCTAATGAATTATCAACGGTTATTTTCTCCCCATTAAATTCCAGAATAATATCGCCTTCTTTTAAACCCGCTTTGTCAGCGGCTGAGTCGGGTGTTACCGCCGGTTCACCATTATCACCTTTTACCAGCAAAGCACCGTAATCAACGGTTAAGTTTTTTCCGTTTTTTAATTTTTCGGTTACCAGTTGGTATCTGACACCTAAAAACGGATAGACTATCTTGCCGGATTTTTTCACGCTCTCAATGGCTTTTTTGGCTTTGTTAATGGGAATGGCAAAACCGATGTTCTCGGCGCCTGTCGCCATGGCCGTATTAATGCCAATTACTTCCCCTCGTAGATTAAAAAGTGGACCGCCGGAATTTCCCTGATTAATCGCCGCATCGGTCTGGATAACATCTTCAATTGTTTCTACCATTCCATCACCGCCAGCAGTAACTGTCCTAGCTAAACCAGAAATGACCCCAACTGAAACAGTATTGCGGAACTCGCCTAAGGCGTTACCAATCGCAATCACTGTCTGGCCGATCTCTAGATTTAAAGAGTCGCCGAGTTTAACGATTGAGAACTGCTTACCCTTTTCCGGCTCAATTTTAAGAATCGCTAAATCTTGAACTGGGTCGCGGGCCAAAACTTTGGCGGGAAATTTCTTACCGTCGTTAGTGAGAACTGTATAATCTGCCGTTGTATCCAAAACCACATGACGATTGGTTAAAACCAGACCGTCAGCCGAAATAATAAATCCGCTACCGCCGCCGACTTCCTTCTTCTCGGTTCCTTTTTGCCGGTACTGCGGAACTTCAAATCCCGGACCAAAAAAATCTTCAAACGGATTAATATAGTACTCTTCAATAATCGGCACGTCTTTACTGATGATGATGCTCACCACCGCCGGCGAAGCTTCTTTAACAGTTTTGATGACTGCTTCTTCCTGCGAACCGTAAGGAACATATTCAGGCGAAATAGCTTTTTCACGGATAATTACTTCTTTCAGTTGCTCAAACTCTGGAAGGGGAAGATTGAGGTTAAGATTTTTAACGAAGGTAGCAATTTCGGGATAGAAATATGAACCATAAACAACCCCTAAGCTAAAAACAGCTAAAGAAAAAAATAGGGCGAGGAAAAGATAAATTAATTTTTTCCAATGAAAAATTTTTTTCTGTTTGCTATTTATAGGATTTACGGAATTGGATTGGGGAAAATTGTCGAAAGTCATATATTATTGTTTAAATTAACCTACTTATAGTAAATAATTTTAATCGAAGACACCAAACCGTCAAGAGAAGGAAGATAATTTACCCCTCCGGCGGCGGTTTTGGCTACTCAAGTTTCCCTGATAAGAATAATTTCTTCGCTTCCTCCCAGATTTCTGGATAACCCTTTTGCTTCAGCCAAAACCACCACTCTCCTCCCCAAAGGTAAAATTCGTCTAGGCCGGATTGCTCGGCATATCTAATATTACTACGAAATTGGTCAAGATTCATTGTCTTTTTTTGTTCCTCAATCGGAACATCATAAAGAAGTTTTGGTCCCCAAGGTTCGGCCTGAAGTTCAGAACAAATTACTTTTTTTCTAAAAAAATTTTTAATCAAAAAAGCTTTTCGGCCGTAGAAAACCGGCGGGAAAGAATAATTCAGATAAGAACTGGCTTTTTCAAACCAAACTTTGCGGTACATTGTCGTCCCAACAATATCACCGAGCATTGCCGCCTTTATCCAGAACGACCACTCACCAGTATCAGTAATCAAAATGGGGTGAGAAGGATCGATCGATTTTACCAGAACAATTTCTTTCTTTAAAAAATCTCTGTCCATCCAAGGGCATTGGCCAAAATTAAATAACGGTTCATTCTCTATTTGCCAATACTTTATTGTTGGAGAGTCTTTATAACGCGAAACGATCGTCTCAATCATCGCCGTAATTCTCTCCTGCTGGCCGAATTTGTTTCTATTAACTGCCCAGTTGGGAATGTGGCACTCTGGCCAGCGTGAGGTTTTCATTCCGATCACCAATGTCACTTTTATTCCTTTTTCTTCCGCGGTTTTTATCTGCCAATCCAAATCGGCGAGATTATATCTGTTTTCTTCTGGTTCAAAAACATCCCAATGAACCGCGATTTTAATATTTTTTACTTTCAATTCATCAATCAGAGCCAGATAGGTCTCTCTCCAGTCAAGTCCTAAGTTTTGGCTATGTTTTTGGGAAAAATTTACTCCCCAAATTATTCTCTTCGGCGTTGAGACTCGGCCAAGAAAAAGATAAGCCGCAAAAGCTAATATGATACCGATAACAACCAATAAAATAATTTTTATAGTCTTCATTTCCTGGTTGATATTTTTCTAAAGTAAGAAACGACTTAGTGAAGGGCTAAAACGGCTAAACCTATACCTATAAATAGAATAGCAAATATTTTTCGAAAAAGAACTTTGCCGGAAATTTTTTCCTTCAAGACACCGGGAAACAGCCAAGCAACAAGGAAAATCAAAAGCAAAAGAAAGACATACTGTACCCCCGCCAAGGCATTGATTATCGTAATATATGCCAGTGGCGCCAGAAAGACCGCCCACTCTCTAATCAGAACGGCGAAACTCGCCAATGCTTGATTGGCAAGAAAAATAATTGCTGTTTTGCCATTCTCTATCCTGCTCAACGGAACTTCATATTCCGTAAAATTCTTCTCTCTGATTGTTTCAAACTTTTTGAGAAACTGCAGGAATAAAAATCTTTGGCGAGAGAAAAAGTCTTGTCTAACCTCTTGATAAAAAAGAAAAAACAGAGCCGCGGTAATGCCGCCGAACCTTATCCAAATTAACCCGGACCAAAACGGCTGATTAAGGTAAACGTATTTCGTTAAAACAAAAGACAAGGCGGTGAAAAAAGCTGTCAGGGTAGAAATTGGTAATCCTTTAAGCGGGGTTTTGCCAGCTTCATAGGTAATCAAGACACTTCCCGAAACAAGTAAAAGAAAGGCGAAAAACTCGGTTAAGCCAAGAATCTCTTCGCCTCGAGAAAAAAGATAAATTAATGCCATCGTGAATACCGGCGCCATCCCGCCAACAGCCGGAACAACCCGTGAAGCCTCGAATTTACTTAATGCCTGATACAACCAAAAAATTGAGTAAATACCAACCGCACCAGCTAAAAAACTGACGGCAATCTGATGGACTGAAGGGATTGAGAAACCTACAAAAGGAATAATAAGTAAAACCAAAACGCCCAAGATTCCAACATAAAAAGCATAAGCCTTGGGGTTGGGAACTGGACCACTCAAAAGATATTTATCAATCAAAAAAGAAACAGCAAAAACCAGATAAGCGATGATGGTAATTAAAAGCCAAGACACAGAAAAAGCTCCCGCCTTCGCCGAGGCTTCGGCGGGCAAGCAAAACTCAAAAAAATAAACGTATTAATCAAAAATAAACCCATTATCTTTACAGATTTCAGCATAATCGTAACCGCTTGGTCTTATTTTTCTGTCCATATTTCCATAGTCAACTGCGATTAAACCAAACCTTGGTCCAAAGCCCTTTTCCCATTCAAAGTTGTCGATGAACGACCAGTAAAAATAACCGCGTACATCCACTCCCTCTCCTATTGCCCGATGAATCCAGAACAGATGATCTCTCGTAAAATCTTTTCTTAATCTATCTTCGGCATCCGCCAGCCCATTCTCGGTAACATAAATGGGCAGTTGATATCGCTGAAGTTCCGTGAGGGTGTGGTAAATGCCCTCGGGAAATATCTCCCAACCGATATCGGAAACCGCTTTGTTTTCATTCTCCGTGGAAAAAGGAAAACGAACCTTGCGATGAAAGTAATAGTTTAGACCGATAAAATCAAGGTGATTCTTTATCCGGTTTAAAAAATAGCGGTTCCAAAAAAAACGGCAGGCTTCAACACCTATCTTATCTAAAAGAGATTTATTATTAAAAGGCTCAAAATAGGTGTTATTTTTTGCAATTCCCACTTTAGCTGCGTTATTAGAATTTCTATGAAAAATCTCGTAAATTTTCTTATGGCTGGCGATTTGGTTATGAATAACCTTAAAAGAAGAGGCAATCAGTAAAAGTCTTTTAATACTGGTTTTCTTTAGAAGCGGAAAGGCCCAAAAGGCGTAAATTAACGGTTCGTTAATTGTAATCCAAAAATCAACCAGGTCTTTGTATTCAACAAAAACTTTTTCGGCAAAGCGTGAGAAATAAAAAATCGATTTTTTGTTGGCAAAGCCGCCCTTCTCTGCCAGCCAGATAGGTAGAGTAAAGTGATGAAGGGTGACCATTGTTTCTATCCCTCGTAGTTTCAGGACCTGGAGAACATCGCGGTAATGATTAATTTCTTTTTCATCAAAACGGCCTTCTTCAGGTTCAACCCTTGACCATTCAAGAGAAAAACGATGGCTATTCTGATTAAGCTCTTGTATCAACTCGCAATCTTTCTCGTAAAGATGATACTGGTCGCAGGCTCGACCGGCAGGATAGATTTCTGTCCAATCATTATTCTCAATTCCTCCTTCTACCTGATAGGCGGAAGTCGCCGATCCCCACAAGAAGTTTTCCGGAAATTTAATTATTTGCCCCATAACTTTATTGTAGCATATCCATTTCTTTAATCTTTCTATAAAAAATTCGGTTGGCGAGACTTTTTTTCTAGCTGCCAAACAAAATAAATAAGAAGTAGATAATAGAGTCCGAGCCAAATCCAATGAATATTTTTAAAAATCAGCGAAACAATTGAGATTCTTGAAAACTCATTCACCACGGCTAATAAATAACTTAGTAGTAACCAAACCGGCCACGAAAGAATTTGACCTCCTGTTCGCCAAAATATGCCTAAGAAAGAAAAGGCAAAACCAGAAATAGTTATTAAAGGCAAGAAGGGAACGATAAGAATGTTGGCCAGTGGACCCAAAATCGGGATTCGGCCGAAATTGTAAATTAAAACTGGTAAGGTAAAAACCTGAACAGAAAAAGTGGCAGCAAGAGTATTTCTTGCTTGAAAAACAGAAGGAACTTTTTTAAATAAATTCAAGAAAAACGGTTGCAGATAAATCAATCCCAGTATGGCCAAACAGGAAAGCTGGAAACCAACATCCCAGATTAAAAGAAGAGGGTTTTTTAGAAGCATAAGACTGGCGGCAATTATTACCGCCCGGTAAGCAACAGCGAATCTGCCAAAATGCTGGGCAATCAGAAAAAGACCAGCCATAATCCCCGCCCTGACGGCTGAAGCCGGAGCACCAATCATTAAAATATAAAAAATAATCAAGACCAGCGAGAAATAAAAGGCCTGGTTTCGCCAAAACCCCAGACCTAAAAGAAAATTAAGAATCAGGGCGCTGACAATGGTAATATTCATTCCGGAAACAGCGGCGATATGACGGGTACCGGTGAGGTTAAATTTATCTTTCCACTCTTGGGAGAGATTTTCTTCATCGCCAAAAAGCAATGCTTCGAGAATTGCCGATTGGGGCGGAGTCATTAATTTATTCAAACTATCTTCTAGTCTCTGTTTTAAAGAAAAAAGTTTCCTTAAAACTAAGTTTCCTTTATTTTCTCCGATCAGTTTTACTTCTGGCCAATAAACGACTGAAAAAATCCCTTCTTTCGCCAAATAATTCTGATAATTAAACCCGTCAAATATTGGCGGCGTCTCTAGTTTACCCCTGACCCTAACTTTATCTCCGTACCTGAATTCTGGGTAACGGTTGGTGGTTATTAAAATCTTGCCTAATTTTTCTTGTTTCATTATTGTTCCGGTTTCAAAATCAGTCACCGTAACGACTATTTTTAAACGGTCGGTGGAAACGACTGGCTCCTCAACGACTATTCCCTCTAAAATAACAGTCTTTTCGGAATTGTTATATTTTTTCAAAGTATTTTCCTCAATCCTCCGCATGGCTGATTGATAACAAAAAAACCCAAAGACCAGGAACAGACAGCTAAGACTAACGATAAGAAATCCTTTTCTTTTCCAGAAAAGAAAAATTAAAAAAGCAAAAAGCAAAAATAGCAAGAGAATATGGTTTAGGCTAAGAGAGCAAGGAATCTTGACTAAAGAATGCAAAAATATACCGGCAATAAAAGCCAGACAACAATAGACAAGTGTCTTTGATGCCGTCATAAATAACTTTACTTAACAAGAAGTTTCAGCGAATTTGACAGAAAGCAAAAAGAGGCGCAATTATTTCCCGAATTTCGATTAGATATTCAATCGGATAAGGCTTTACTTTCTCAAATCTAGGGTTAATTGTTTTCTCTGGTCGAAATTTCTGAAGATAGTACTTTCTAGCTCCTTTAATCATGACGGCAATTTCCTTAATCTCTTCCTTGGTATGAATCCCCGGCACAATCGTAGTACGAAACTCGTAATCAATCCCAGAGTTCATAATGATATCAATACTCTTTCTGATTATCGCTTCATCAATATTAACACCACTCGCCTTCTTGAAACTTGATCCGCCAAGGCCGGAGGCGGATTGGAACTCGTAATCTTTTTGATTTTTGATGTTTGATTTTTGATTTATCAACGGTGCTTTCACGTCCATCGCCACATAATCAACCAGTCTTTTGGAAATTAACATTTTAAGCATCTCCGGATTGGAACCATTGGTATCCAGTTTTACCAAAAAACCAAGCTTTTTTATTTTTTTAATAAAGACCGGTAAATCTTTATGAATCGTCGGTTCGCCGCCGCAGATGACCACCCCTTCAAGAAGGCTTTTTCTTTGCTTCAAAAAAGCGAAAAATTCTTTTTCGGAAATGATTGGCTGCTTCTTGATTTTTTCCGGCAAGACCAGTTCGCTACTGTAGCAAAAAGGACAACGAAAATTGCAGCCGATTAAAAAAACCGTACAGGCAATCTTGCCCGGATAATCAATTAAAGTTAGTTTTTCTAAGCCGCCTATTTGCATAGTGCTTCTCTTTCAATTATATAACATAATCTGCTAATCAATAAAAAGAAACTACCCCTGGGTGTGGTCGGAGGCTTTCCTATGAAGTTTAAAGAAAAGTCAACCGCAGAAACAAGCGAAACCACCAGGTTTTCAGACAGCTTTCGCATCCCGCCCATAACCTTTGCAATGTTCACGGAACAGCTAAAGTGATGGTTCAGGCGTATTTCTCGCAGAGGTTATGGGCGGGAGAGAATGCAGATAGTCCCGAGTCGCTGGTCGAGGGAACTATCGGTGAATGAAAAGCTGATGGTTGAGCAGGTTGTGGAATAGTAAAGAATTGTTTGGAAATCTAAAACCTTACTCTCTCGGGAAAACAAAAAAGAGGAAAAATCCTCCCTTTCCCCCTTCTCTCTTTTCCTTACCCGACTTGGGCAGGAAAAAGAACAAGTTGGTCCGTCACCTCTCTCTGGGCACCTCGTGACATTGCCGGCAGCGAGCCTGATAGAGCTCTTGGGCTCCGACAACGATAACTGGGCTGTCGTAGGGAGCTGGCTGACCATTGACCAATCTCTGGGTAAAGCTGGCTGGTGCGCCACATACCACACAAACGGCCTGGAGCTTATCCACTAGCTCGGCTTGAGCCATCAATGATGGCACTGGCTCAAAGGATTTGCCCCGAAAGTCCAGATCCAAGCCGGCGACAATTACGCGGATACCCCGCCTGGCCAGGGCTGCGCACAGATCGACAATGGAAGGGTCAAAGAACTGGGCCTCATCAATGGCGACCACTTGGGTAGCCGGATCAATCTTCTTGGCCATATCTTCGACGCTCTCGACTGGCATCGCCACCAAGGAAAGGCCATCGTGCGTGGCCACTGTCTCTATGCCAGAGCGAGTATCAAGCCGGGGCTTAAAGATCTGCACCTTCTGTTTGGCGATGACGGCTCGCCTGACGCGGCGGATCAACTCCTCGGTCTTGCCAGAAAACATACAGCCGCAAATGACCTCTACCCATCCATTTGTTTCCATCTTTTACTCCTTCGGAAAACTGGGCCGGCAATACCGGCTGGGTTAAAAGAACAACCAAACTCATACCTCAGGAACTCAAACAGAGACCGGAATTTTGAACTCCTTTCTCTCCTTGAATTCCTGTTTTTTGCCTTTATGCCATTGCTGAACCGGCCGCAGATAACCAACAATCCGCGAATAAACTTCACACGGCTGTTTGATGACACACTTGGGACAGTCAAAGTGTTCCCCGGCAATATAGCCGTGATTAGGACAAATGGAAAACGTTGGTGTTAGGGTAAGATAGGGTAAATGGAATTTCTCAAAAACTTTTTTAATAAAGCTTTTCACCGCCTGAATATCAGAAAGCCGTTCTCCGAGAAAAGTGTGGAAAACAACTCCACCAGTATATTTACACTGAATCTCATCTTGAAGCGCTAACGCCTCAAAAATATCGCCATCAAAATCTACGGGAAGCATGGTGGAATTGGTGTAGTAAGGCACTTCTTTGGTTCCGGCGGTAATAATCTTAGGGTATTTTTCTTTATCGGTCTTTGCTTGCCGGTAGCTCGTTCCTTCGGCTGGCGTTGCTTCAAGATTATAAAGGTTACCGGTTTCTTGCTGGTATTTCACCAAACGCTCGCGCATAAAATCCAAAACCTCCAAAGCGAATTTCCGACCTCGCTTTGAGGCAATATTTTCTCCCAGAAAATTTAAAAGGGCTTCGTTCATTCCCAAAAGACCAATGGTCGAAAAATGATTGCCAAAATAAGCGCCGCGCATTTTCTTAACATTTTCCAGGTAGTGCCGTGAGTAGGGATAAAGTCCCTTTTCCATAAAGTTTTCCAGGGCTTTTCTTTTTATCTCTAAAGATTCTTTGGCCAAGTCCATTAAGTGTCCAAGTCGTTCAAAAAATTCCTTCTTGGTTTTAGAAAGATAACCGAGACGCGGCATATTAATCGTCACCACGCCTATCGAACCCGTTAGAGGTTGCGAACCGAAAAGACCGCCACCACGTTTATAAAGCTCGCGTTTATCTAAACGAAGCCGGCAACAATTAAAGGAAATCTGTCCCAAAGAGTGAACAAACAAATGATTTTTCTCGAGCTCGATATCGTAGAACTCCTTGGCCTGCTTGTATTTTTTAATTTCAATATCTTTAACTCTCGTCAGATAGAGATCGCTATCTTCAATTAACCGACTTTGTTTAGTTTGAGCATTATATTTATCAAGAGTTTTTAGTCCAACTGTTCGTGATTTAACCAGACCAGGAACCCTGGTAGTCGATAAAGCCAACCAACCAGGAACTCGTTCCGCTAAAATTGGGTTATTCATCCAGCCATTAGTTTTCTTAATTAACGACTCTTTGTGCTGCAAATAAATAACTTGGCTTTTTTTTCTTAATTTATAGGTTACCGGCTCTCCGGCTAAAGAATATAATAGAATTAAGTCTCGCGAAAGCAATAAATCATTAATGTGAATTTCTTTCCTTTTGGGATAACCGTCGCCCAGAAAATGAAATTCAAGAAAGTTTTTAATAACGTTTATGGGTGAGTTAAAAAGAATCTGCGGCAGACGGCCATATTTCTTAAATCCGGCATTTAATAATTTTTGCGCTAAGGCTGAGTTATAAATATAAAGATAATAACTGTTGTAGCGAGGGTCCTGTTTTTCTTTACAGTCTCTTTGGAAAACACTCTTTATTAACGATTTTATTGTTTGAATGTTTTTTTTGTCGCTCGTTTTGAAAGTAAATTGCATTCCTCGAGGAATATGATTACCATCAGTACTTTTGAATAGATAGTTTCCGTCGGCAATAAAATAGCCTAAAATTTTCGCTAAATCTTCATTTAGACACAAATCCTCAATACGCTGGTATTCTTTTGATAATATCCCTTCAGTTGCCTTTTTTAGGGTTAACAGATAATCATCCTTCTGAATATCTTTGGCGAATTTCATTTTAATCCCATCGGGAGTATAGACCGCTACCGGATGTCTTAACGAAAAAGTAGATGGTTTGCCGTCAACGCTAATAATTTTTATTTCTTTATTTTCTCTAATCCGCAAAAACCTTTTAACCGGGCTCCATTCTAACTTCAGATTTTCCGGATTTAATGATAAAGCTTCTAAGCTTCCTTCCTTCTTGCACTCCACCCAGCCTTCTTTATCAAAGGATTCTTCCTTGTTGTCTTCAACCGCATCCTTAATTGTTAGTCTTTTTATTTTTTTTGAGCTTCTTATTAAAATTTCCTCGGCCGCATCTAAGCACATACTCTTTACATCCTCTGGATCCATATCTGACTGAATGAAATTGGAAAAATAATTTACGCCATATTTAGCCGTTGCTTCCCACATCGTGTCCAAAACCGGATTGTCCCAGTCAAAGTCTTTGGTAATGGAAACAGTCGGAATGGGAAAGGTAAACGGTCGATTCTTGGCATCGCCTTCGATTAAACACTCATAAAAGGCTTTATTGAAGATATTCACCTCTTCTTGAAAATCACCATAGACTTCTTTCTGAGGCAGACCGCCAATAATCACCGGCTGGTCTTTATAAAAAGTGGGAACTTTAATATCCAAAGTAACATTTAAAAATGGCGTCTGAAAGCCGACCCGGGTCGGCACCATGCAATTATAAAGGAATTCCTGCATTGCTTGTTTTACCTGCGGATAGCTCAAGTTATCATAACGGATAAATGGAGCCAACAGGGTATCAAAGCTGGAAACTGCATTGGCGCCGGCCGATTCTCCCTGTAAAGTAAAAAGGAAATTAACCAATTGACCTAAGGCTGTTCTTAAGTGCTTGGCTGGCCGGCTTTCTATTTTTGAAGGAACACCGCCAAATCCTCTCAATAATAAATCATAAAGGTCCCAGCCCATACAATAACAGGCGATTGTGTCCAGATTATGAATGTGAAAATCTTCATTAAATGCCGCCTCCCTAATTTCTTTAGGATAAACTTTATTCAACCAGTATTTCTTTGCCACAGCCGAGATGGTGTACTGGTTTAGTCCCTGCAGAGAATAAGCCATATTGGCATTCTCATTAACCTGCCAATCAAGTTCTTGGATATACTTATCCACGGCTTCAGTTGATTCGTCAAAAACCACCATTGCCTCTCTGATTCTTCTTCTTTGTTCACGGTAGAGAATGTAAGCTCGGGCAGTTTCTACCAGTCCCTCTAAAATCAAAACTTCTTCAACAATATCTTGAATCTGTTCAACCGTCGGAATATCTCCCTTCTTAAATCTCCGGTTGATAATCCTGACCACTCTTTGGGAAAGTCTTTTTGATTTCTTGCCATCGCCTTGACCAGTGGCAGTCAGGGCTTTAAAAATTGCCTCTTCAATGCGGGACTTATCAAAATCAACAACTGTGTTATCTCTTTTTCTGACTTGGGTGATTTTATTCTCCATTTCTCTAAAAGCACGAATTAACACGAAACAGAACGCGAACCGACACTAATTATATGTCTATAAAAGATATAAATACGGCATACTATTAGCCGTAAAGATATCTAAATTTATTGATAAAGATTATTATATTTTAATTCAATGAAAAAGGCGGGTCAACCCCGCCGTCGTCTGAATAAAATCTACCAGTTATCCACAGGGTAGCAACCTAGAAATTTACTTTTAATCTAATTCACTAGAGCACTCTAAACGAAAG
>Ga0116202_10001640_pt1 | contig 13105 bp, 11 predicted proteins | sample LakKivw325mmetaG_FD_94479 | JGI IMG/M metagenome (GOLD analysis project Ga0116202, IMG submission 94479) | Anoxic lake water microbial communities from Lake Kivu, Rwanda to study Microbial Dark Matter (Phase II) - Lake Kivu water 325m metaG | ecosystem: Environmental > Aquatic > Freshwater >...
AGTCAATTCATACCCCATATTGGCGGCGAGTTGCTCAAAGGTCATTCCTTCCCTCTCTTTAAGAGTCTCCCGCATCCTTTTGATGTTTTCGGCGAAATTAACGAACAATCTTCTTACTGCCCCTTTTTGATCACCGGTGAGAGCGGCGATATCTGTTTCAAGCAGTTTTTCTCGTCCGCCAATGAAACCTATCTGCCCTTTCGACCAGGCAACCATCTTCTGACGGTACTGTTCTTTAACGTAGTCGGCGATTGGCTCTCCTGTTTTGCGCATCCCGGCGATCATTCTCCCCAGCCCTATGTTTGTTTCTCGGAATTCAGCTTTTGAGCCAGATATAAACGACTCAAACTTGTCCATTCCCGCTTCGCCAAGATCCGCTAGGGCGACAGCGACGGCAAGCAGAGAGGATTCTGGTGTCAGGTTCTTCTGGGTAACTGCTCCTCCTTCGAACGAGGGGACGGTAGCGAGGATAGCTTCTTTTACGGTTCTCATGTCTTCGTGAGTGAATATGGGCTTGCCTCCTTGCGCTAACTGCCTCATCGTTGGCGCGTCTCATTTCTGTGATGGCCCGGGCGGCGCTGTCCCTCTCATTCTGCCCTACAGCCCTCTTTCTTACTCCTCCCTCTACTTCAGTCCAGTTCATAATCACATCGTGGTAGGCGGCAGCAAGCTCGCCTAATTTCTTCGTCCATTCGTCAGCGCCGACCGCCTCCAACACTGTGCCTGTTCGCCTGATGACTTCTTTGGTGTGCCTTGACCCGTGGTACTCAAGCCTATCTTCCGGACTTGGCGGTTGGTCGTATTTATCTCGCACCTCTTTCACTGCCTGGGTGACTAACAAGTCGACGGCAGCAAGGGCCTCATCTGCTTCTACCCTTGGCTGTTCTTCCGCGGTTTTTTGGGTAAGAGTACTTGGATCTTTCATTATTTCGCCCACCTTATTTTTAACATAACACACTATGGTGGTATCTGCCTGCGCAGGCAGGCCTTTGCCTATCAACAAGCAGGAGTGCTATTCTTTAATTGATGGCGCCCTCTAAGAAATTGATGACGAAGAAGCTTGATCTCCTCTGCATCGGCGACTCCTGCGTGGATATCTTTTCCTTTCCCGACGAGACCAAAGTTCGTTGCCAGCTTCACAACGGGAGGAAATGTGAGCTTTGCATTGCTTACGCCAGCAAGATTCCCACTAAGGGATTTACGATCACTTTCGGGGGGCAACGCCGCCAACGTCGCCGTCGGTGCTTCGCGTCTTGGCGTCAAGACTGCGATCTATACCCATCTTGGCGACGATCTTTTTGGTAAGGCGATTGTTGAGAACTTTAGGAAGGAGAAGGTTGACACTTCGCTGATTAGAGTCGACGAGGGAACTCGATCGAACGCCAACATAGTTCTTTCTGCTCAGGGCGACCGGACGATTTTGAGCTATCACGAGGGGCGAGATTATTGTCTCCCTTCCAAAACAACCGTCGAGTGGCTGTATTTCAGCTCGTTGGCAGCGAAGCACGGGGGGTTCAACGAGCAGCTGCGCGCCCACATTGTCGAAACGGGGGCGAAGCTTGTCTTCAACCCCGGTTCCTACCAGATTAAAGAGGGGCGAAAAGCGCTTGCCCCGCTTCTTGAGGTTTGTGAAGTTTTAATTGTCAATCGCGATGAAGCTACCCGGCTCTTAGAAGTGGATTGCGCTGTGAGGGGAGAGAAGGAGTGTTTGCAGCGGCTGTGCCAGCTTGGCCCTCGTTTCGTTGTCGTTACCGACGGTCCTCATGGGGCGTACGGCTTTGGTGAGGGGGGGTTGTGCTTCCAGAAGGCCTATCCTCTTGGCGTCGTTGAGCGGACGGGAGCGGGGGATGCTTTTTCCGCCGGCCTCGTTGTTGCCTTGATGCGCGGGAAGAACCTCAAAGAAGCATTGCGCTGGGGAACGGTTAATGCCGCCTTTGTTGTCCAAAAGGTAGGAGCTCAGGCGGGTCTTCTTACCCGTCGTAGGCTCGAGAAAGCGCTCGCGGGGTGGAAGTGAGAATAAATGGAAGTGGCTATGAGTGTCTACGGGTGGCTGTGGATGTCTTTAGGCGCTTCGCCTATAGCCACTTACGGCTCTTAAAGTCTCCTACAGTCGCTTGGTATTTGTCATGCAGGAATTAGCAGAACTCCTAGGGACAACCGAAGAGCAGCTGAAGCGTCTCGATAATGAGATGTCCGTTTTCACCGGTAAGGAAGATGTTCTCCAACTGCTCTCGGAGGAGCTGGAGCAGGGCCGTAAAGAGATTCTGTCGCAGTTAGGACTGAATGAATCGGTCGACCGAGGAAAGGTTCTTGTTGCTCTTAAGGAACGAGTGGCGGGGTTGGAAGAGAAGTTGATCTCCGTTCTGAAGCGGCCGGACTGCCGCACTCCGACAGGATGTCAGTTTCTTATTGAGACAGCGCTGGGGTTGGCTAAGCCGCCTAAGAGCTTCTTCCTCAAAGAGGAGAAGGCGCGAGAGCTCCTTCTGGCCAATCCGCCAAAGGGGGTGATGGATGTCCTCGGCTACAGCGATCCAGCCGAAATGGTAGAGAAAGAAGACCTTTTTGAGTTGTTCGCTTCGCTTCGTTTTGTTGAGGAACAGCACTGGCTGAACGAGGTTTTCTTTGCTCCTTATCGTGACCTCACACCGGATGATTTTGAGAAGCGGGAGATCCAGATTAGAGTCCTGGGAGAGGAGAAGTGGGGAGGGGCGGCGGCGGCGTTCATGCGGAAGAAGTTCCACAACTTGTCTCATCTCAAAGAGCTGGGGGTGGTCTTTACTCTCCCGGCAGAGCCGGCGCACGGGGTTACTTTGCGCCTCTTTTCCCTTCTGGTTCATTACCTCCATGAGGTTTCTTTCTACGCGAAGTATGTTGAGCAATGCGCCGGCGAGCCGGAATCGTTTGCCAGTAACTTTCTTGCCGCTTTGCGGGGTGATGTCCGGGAGACGGTCCCGCCGATTGAGAATCTTTCCGCTTGGTTGGTTATTCAGCGCTATCTTGCCAAAGGCAATCCTGATGACCCTCGATTGGCAATGCCTCATGTCTCTTCTGAAGCGCTACTCTGGAAGATGGCGATGGCCGATTTAGGCCGCTTTGGTAAAAAACATCCCGACCTTGGCCTTGATTTTTGGGCAGGGCGGGACTTCATCGTCGGCCTTTTCGACAAGGAGCTTACTTCATTCAACTTTGAGGACAATGTCTTTTCTGCCGTTCCCGGCGCAGACGACCAATACACTTACCACGTTCGGGAAGCACTTTGGAACCAATTGTTTATTTCCTATCTCAACGAGAAAGCCCTTGAGACTCTGCTGGTGGAGAGCCTTGGCCAAGGGTTTATCGGGTTTAAGATCCGAAGCGCGGGTTAACTCCCGTTTCACCCCGCAATGCTTCCAGATTTTGTAACAGCTACGGGAGTAAGTAACACACTGCGACCGAGACGAGAAAAGCTGGATTACATCTTCACCGATGCAACCCTGATTCTTACAAACCGGTGTAATCTTAGATGCGTTTACTGCTTTGGAGGATACGTTCCTTGTCCTACGGAAGTATTTGTCATGCCGGTGGAGATTATCCACGCCACCATCGATTACCTGGTGGAATCCGCCAAAAGATCGGGTGAGGATCAGATTGGGGCTTGGATGTTTGGTGGTGAGCCAACACAACCGTGGACCTCTTTAGTAGAGGCAACACAATATCTTCGCTCAGAGGCGTCCAGGAATGCTCTATCTAGCCATGTGGGAATAACCACAAATGGCTGTGTTGTACCGCAACGAGCCAGATGGCTCGCTGAAAACATGGACACCGTTCTGTTGTCCATGGACGGGCCTGAAGATATTCATAATGCACAGCGTAGCGGTAGTTTTAATCGCGTCTTCAGTACAGCGAAGGAAATCTACCGAATAGCACCGCATAAATTGAAACTCCGCGCTACCGTTTCGGCAGCGAGTGTTCGGCGGCTTTCGGAGATTGTGGAGTTTTTTGGGGAAAACTTCCCTTTTTGTATACTGAGTGGGATGGTTAAATTCGTTTATGACGGGGATAAGGAAAAAGAGATTTTGGAGTGGACGAAGAAGCTTTATTCTCCGGAGCAGTTTGCCCGATCAAAAGAGCTGATCACCTCCGAGGACCCCAACAAATTCTTCAAGGTTAAGGATTTAGTGGAAAACACCGAAAAGCTTTGGCAAGATACCGAACCAAAGTTTTTAGACTCATTGGCTGCTTTTTTCGAGGTGGAAAGAAATGCTCTTCCTGAGTTTGAAGCGACCGCTTATCTGGTGAGAATTCCCAAATATCCCCTCAGTCATAAAAAAGGGAACTATTGGTTTGCTATGCCTCTTAACGAACTTCCAGAGCGTAAACTCCAGGTGATCGCTCACGAACTCACCCATCTTTATATGTTCGAGATGTACGGGGGTGAGCTGGCTAAGAAGTTCGATGAAAAGATGATTGACAACATCAAGGAAGTTGCCGCTGTGATCGCCGTCTGTACTCACTTTCAATCATTCCTAAAGGGGGTTAAGGAGGGTTTTCACAACCGCAACAAAGAGTTCGCCTCTTTCGTATCCGGTAGGATTAAAAATCCTCAAGACCCAAAATTCAAGGAGATCCTCAAGCTGGCTGAAAGCTACACTTCCTCCTAACTAGTTTTTCAACCCTTCGGGCTTTATCGGCTTCAAAATCCATTCTCCCACGTCTATTTAGTTCTTCACCGTGTTAAAATTCGAGTGATGGTTAAGACGGGTGTCGTCCTTTGCTATGGTTTGTATAGTCCTGAGCGAACCGATTACAAAGAGTATTTAGACTTCATCGCTAAGGAGATTGATAAGCGAAACCTCGAGCGGGTGATTCTCTGTGGTGGGTTCACAAACCCTAAGCGCCCAAAAGAATCTGAGGCGTCCACCGCAAGGGACTACCTACTCTCAGTTAAGCCAGATTTCACCAGCTACGTTCTGGAAGACAGCTCCATAAATACCAACCAGAACCTCGAGTTTGCCGCCAAGAGTTTGGGGAAGGAAGAAGAGATTGTTGTGTATGGCGATTTGATCAGATTGGCCAAGATTATCTGGATTGCGATGCACTTTTTAATCGGGGTACCACAGAAGGAAATCTACAAGGCGCTCCATGATTTTGCGCACGCGAAGGACTTGTACAGGGAGTTTGAGTATAGGAATCTCAAGATCGTGGCGTTTGATTTCCCCGGCAGAACTAAGGGAGAAACTATTGGCCAATCCTTTGCCGCGCTTTTGGACGTGATGGCCCTTTATGATAAGGGATTTAATCAAGCAAACATCGAGCAAAGGAAGAAAGATTTTGGGTTGGCTAGTTGAAAGTTGGAGGGAGAAATTATAATCTTAGGAAGATGCCTAAAGTGTTTGGGCACGATCAAAGACCACCAGCAACCGCTAGAGTATTCGTTACCCGTAAAATCCCCAACGAAGGGCTTGATCTTCTCCGAAATGAGAAGGAAGTTGATCTCCATGTTTGGGAGAAGAACTGCGTTATTCCTCGGAAGGAGCTGCTGAAGCGCGTCAGAGGAATTGATGCCTTACTCTCCCTCTTGACCGATAGGATCGGTAGTGAGGTGATGGATGCCGCCGGTCCGCAGCTCAAGATTATCTCCAATTACGCCGTTGGCTACGATAACGTTGACGTCAAGGCGGCGACGGCGCGGAAGATTGTGGTTACCAACACTCCCGGGGTTTTAACCGAGGCGGTCGCGGAACACACCTTTGCTCTCCTTTTATCAATTGCCCGTCGCATTCCCGAGTCTGACCGCTTTGCCCGCGCCGGACGGTATAAGGGTTGGGAGCCGATGTTGCTTCTCGGAACTGAGCTTCAAGGCAAGACCTTAGGAGTGGTGGGATTGGGGCGAATTGGCTCTCGGGTGGCCGAGATGGCAGTCAGAGGGATGGGAGCAAGGGCGATTTACCATGACCGGAAGCGGGACGCAAAGTTCGAGAAGCAATTCAAGGCGAGGTTCTGCGAGACCCTTCCCGAGCTTCTGCGAGAGGCAGATTTTGTCAGTTTGCACGTGCCCCTCCTTCCCTCTACCTATCATCTTATCGGGGAGAAAGAGCTTAAAGTGATGAAAAGGACGGCCTACCTCATCAACACCTCTCGCGGGCCGGTGGTGGACGAGAAAGCGCTTGTCCGGGCTCTTAAAGGGGGTTGGATTAGAGGGGCGGCGCTGGATGTCTTCGAGGAAGAGCCGAGGCTTGCTCCAGGCTTGGCAAAGCTGGAGAACGTTGTCTTGACCCCCCATACTGCCTCAGCGACGATAGAAGCGCGCGGGGCAATGGCCCGGTTGGCGGCTCAGGCGGTTCTCGATGTCCTCGCCGGAAAAAAGCCGGAGAATGTGGTTAATCCTTGACTTCTGGCCCGCTGCCCTTTACTATTGGCACTGACGTGGTGCATTTTTCTAGATTTGACATTGAGAAGTATCAGCCCCTCTACGTTCCATTGGCTATCTTTGCGGGCTGCTTAGTGATCGCGATAGCGATCTACGCCAGCGGTGGGGTGACAATTGGAGGCCAGCAGGCGGGCGATTCTTCTTCCGTTGCCGGGGCTCAGTGTGGCGATCTTCCTGACCCCAAAGAGATCACCGTGGCAACCGATGACGATCCCGTTCTAGGCGATCCAAACGCCCCGCTGACAATGATTTCTTTTAGCGATGCTTCTTGCGGCTACTGCGCCCGCTTCTTCCTTGAAACGTTTCCGAAGATCAAGGCGGACTACATTGATACGGGCAAGTTGCGCTTTGTCTTTCGCGACTTTACTATCCACGGTGAGACGGCTATTTTAGCGGCCGAAGCGGCTCATTGCGCTAATGAGCAGGGAAAGTTCTGGGAGTATTGGAAAGCGATCTTTTCTAGCGCGGAGAGCCTTTCTGCGGATGTGCTGAAATCAATGGCCGGCGGCCTCGGGTTGGATACCGGCGCTTTTAACAGTTGCCTCAGCTCGGATAAGTATCGCGACGAAGTCGTTAAAGATGGCCAGGACGGCCAAAATTATGGCATCCGCGGGACGCCAAGCTTTTTCCTTGGTAAGACCGGTAGCTTAAATGGAACACTCCAATGGGAGTGCAGTGGTGAAGAGCAGGTCTCCTCCTTTGTGTCTGACACGGCGGCGTTCATTGTTGGCGCGTACCCTTACGAAGACAGCGGCCAATATCAGGGATTCAAGTCGCAAATTGAGGCGGCTTTGGCTAAGTAGGTTCTCTCCCTCCTCCGAACTCTGTATCTAAACCTTGGACAATATCATGGCGTCGGCTATGGTGGTTAGTTCCCTCCGGGTAAAGGGGGTATGTTCGAATTTGCACCCCCGGCTCCACCTGCTCGACGAGGGAGGAGGAGGAACACCCTCGGGAAGAAGGATGGTGTAGGACAATTCGTTAGCAGTGGCGATATCGATGTTCTCCGGCAGTTCTGCCGACAAGCCAAGAGAGCGGACTAGTAGAGGGAACACCTTCTGGTACCGCTTAACCACTCTAACAAGTGCCTCCCGAGCTTTCCCCCCCTGACTCCTTTCTTGCCGATAGATGTCTGGTTGATGGTTCTTGGCTTCTACTAGACCGGTGATCATTGCTACCGGCTTGCCTTTCGGATCCGTTTTGATTGTTACCGTGATAGCATCAGAATTGCATGCCGGTGAGAGTTTTCTCCGACTTGGTCTGGCTTCTGACAAATACTCTCGGTAGAGTTCCCTCTCTGTTACGGTTAGGGCCCCGCTTTTTGGCAGCCCCCTCTCTAGGTTCCTTAGTACCTCCTCCCACTTTTTCCGCAGTCCCCTCCGTTCTTTCGATTTCGAGCTTCCCTCCCACATTGCCTTCAGATCTTCCTCCTGGCTTTCGATTGAAGGTCCTTCCCCCTCGCTAACGTAGATGGTGGCATACCACAACTGGGGCTTTTGCAAGGCCTCTAGGAGGAACCTCTCCAACTCTCGGTACGGGTGTTCCTCTTCAGGGAGGGAGGCGACCGCTAGTGCTTCGTGCACGTGTCCCATGACGTAGCTCTTGTAGGTTTGGGGGGGGAGCGGAGTTTCGCCGTGCTTTTGGCGCCAGCTTTCTTTGAGTCCTTCTATCCTTTCATGGAGGTCGGGATACGCCTTCTCGAGGATAGGCCGCTGTTTCGCTCGTCTTGCCTTTCGTTCCCCCTCTGTAAGGGTAGGGCTTTTCTCGTCCAGCAAGGCGATTACGCTATCAGCCCAGACGCTCGCCTCGGATTTTGGCGGCAATTCTTCGGTTGAGCTTGTTATTTTCTCCATGTCGGGTTTGCCAGTGCGTTCACTTCGGCAGTTAGCTGCTCGCGGATTTGCCTGATCGTTTCTTCCGTGGGCTTTCCCGTTATGCGGTTGAAGCTGTCGTACGGAAGAAAGATTTCCACCATCCCGGGAGCGAACAGCGCGTCAGGTGGGGGGTCGTAGATTCTATCATTTCCGTTCTCGTCGGGTCCGACAAACGGGTAGAACTCGCCGGGGATTACCCTAACGGCAACGCTTTCGATGCCACGGCTCGTTTTGACTTGGGTGGGGACTGGGACTTCATGCCCCGGAACATAAGCGATCATATCGGTACGTCTTTGGACGTCTTCTTTAGGGGTGGAGAGGCGCGGGCTTTGTCCCAGCTCTCTAAGAGCAAGGAAGGCCACCGCCTGGCCAAGAATGCCCGACTGGCATCTCTTGAAGATTTTGTAGCAGTTAGCGCCATTGGGGAGATGAATCGCCTTGGCAATCTTATCTGCGCACCCCCACATCCCCTCAAGGTAAGAGGGATTGTCAGTGTTTTGGATGACAACGTGGGTAACGAGGTTTAGGTACTCAGTTAGACTAGTGAGAGCTTGACTAATTCTCTTCCATTCTAGGGGAGACACTTTCTTTCTAGCTTGGCGAGGTACTTCCCCTCTAGGGGGAGTGTAAGGAGTGTCAGCCTCCTTCCCCTCTTCCCTTTTTCTTTCATGGGCCTCCAAGAGGAAGGGAGGGAGGTCGAAGAAAAGTTCGATTTCCCAAGGAAAGTGGGGGTGTTCCCTCAAATAGTCCTCTCGTGCCTTCCACCAGAGCGCGACGGTTGGGAACTTTTCGTGGAGTTCTGTCCGTGTGGGATTTGACGTCTTCTCAAGGAACGACGGCAGCTGGGTAAGTTCCTGATGGAGTCGGGGAAGATTGATATCTTTGAGGAGCTCTAAAACCGCATTGGTTGCTTCCTGAAGGCGTTCGGCGCTGTTTTCGCTTTCGCGTGGGGAGGTCTTCCCTTCTCCCGTTCTTATTTCCACTCTGTGGTCATTCATCATTTTTCTCTCCTGCCCCGGCAATTCATTATACACACCTCTTATTAAAATTATACAACCCCGCATTTACCCCTGTATGGTTATCCTGATTGCTGTCCTAGTGCTAGGGAATATTGCGCATGCACCGTGCCGTATTTCTGTTGAGACTTCTCCACCGACAATTGACTATCAACCATCAATAATTTTGAGGTATTATCCTCTTGGAGTGGCTAAATTATTCGACTTGCTCATCATCGGTACTGGGCCGGCGGGGCTAGCTGCCTCAATCTTTTCTTCCCGTTACCAGCTGCAGCACTTGGTAATTGGTACCTCCCTCGGAGGGATGATGGCTCTCCCTGTCAAAATAGAAAATTATCCCGGTTTTATCGCCATTTCTGGGGCGGCGTTGGCAGCGAAGATGCAGGAGCAGGCGGTGGCGCTGGGGGCTGAGATCGTAACCGGTGAGGTTGTCAAAATAAGCCGTTCTGCCGGGAAGTCCTCTAGCAGTCCGGAGTTCGAGGTAGTAACTAGGTCGTTGGAGAAATACAAAGCGAGGACGGTTATCGTTGCCACTGGTATGGAGCGGCGGAAGCTGGGCGTTCCCGGGGAGGAGGAGTACTTCGGCAAGGGTGTGGCATATTGTGCTACCTGTGATGCCCCTCTCTTCAAAGGGAAAACTGTTGGCATTGTTGGGGCTGGTAATGCCGCTGCCCATGGAGCTTTGCTCCTTGCTGATCTTGCCGAGAAGGTTTATCTCATCTGTCGTCGGGATTCGCTTCTGGCCGATCCCATTTTTGTTTCTCGGATAAAGGAACAGGTTGAGCAGGGAAGGGTTGAGCTTATCGGCGGAACTACGGTTAGAGAGGTCAAAGGAGACGGAAAGAAGGTTACCGCCGTCAGTTTGGACAGGCCAGTTGTAGGCAGAGATGAACTGGCGCTTGACGGGATTTTTATCGAAGTCGGGGGGGTACCGGGAACGGCGTTGGTTAGGCCTTTGGGAGTTGAACTTGATGAGAGCGGGTTTATCAGGGTTGATCTGGAGATGGGGACGAACGTTCCTGGCCTCTTCGCCGCTGGCGATATCACTTCCTCTGGGTCTCTTCTTCAGCAAATTGTTACTGCCTGTGCTCAAGGGGCAACGGCTGCCGCTTCCGCTTACAAGTTTGTCAAAGGTGAGAAGGCGGTTTCGCCCCTTCACGGTTGCTAATTAGGCCTTTTGTGGATTTGTCAGCCGGAGCGTAACTCTGCTATGGGAGGTAGGTCTCAGGTACCGGTTTCAGGATCTCTTTTGTTGCTTGTATTCTGGTAAACACCCTTTTTCCCAGTCCAGAGAAAATAATGATAACGAGGACGCTCGAGGCAGCGATAAGCAAAGGTTTTACCACTTTGCCAGAAATTATTGGGTGCGAGGAGAATGTTGGCGCTTGAGGTAATACCTTGTTGGAGGGTTCAATCATTTGTGATTGGGGTAACGTTGGGGGGAGGGAAGGGGTCTTTTTAGGAACTGGGTGGGTGAAGGAGGCTATATTCGGCTGGAGTTTTATTGTTGACTCTAGGTCGTACTGGGTATAAAGGCGCCGTCCTCCTGGGGTCCTATAGCACTTTATTTTTCCCCTTCTCTCCCATCGCCTTAGCGTATCGGGGGAAACGCCGAGATACTTGGCGGCTTGGCCGATGGTTAGCCAGTCGGGGGTAGTATACTTCTGGGCCATACAGCCCATTATAGCAAAAAGGAGTACTTAGTCAAGTCCCCTATGCATACCTAGTTATACCTATGCAAATACTGGAGGGAGTATAAGGGATGGTTTGAGGTTCAGTCGGCTTTCAGCGCTTTATTTTGAGGACACTCTTGCTCGTGTTCGCCCGTTGAAGGCCGTTGAGTTTGGCGGCGGTTTTTGCAGCCTTTTTATCAAGCTAGGCGACACGGCGCGTTGTTGGGCGGAACGATCTTGGTTATTAGGCTATGATTCTTCGACGAGTGGCGGACCCTCATACCGCTTCCTATAAGATGGGCTGTAGGAAGGGGCCAGTCGGTGGCGAGACGCGGCGAGAGGGGGACACTCTCTGGTCTGTGGCGCCGTGCTGCGGAGCCACAAGCCTGTATCTCCTAGCTATGGGGAGGGGTGTTGTCCCCATTGGGTTATTTACGCAGGATTATAGAAGGCCGTTAGTTTGTCGTCGTGGTGCTGAATGTTGCTCTTTTGCCGGCGGTTATTCACGCCTGTATTGAAGCCTCTCCGCCCCCTCTTTTTGGTTGCTGGGAGGATAGTGTTAGCAGTCTTGAGGGGTGAGTGCGCGGCCATAAGGGTGAAGTTTTTAGCTGAGCCGCTTCCCTCGGTGCTACTTACTACAAGGTATGGCGCGCCGGTAGTGTCGTAGTGGGAGATTGACATGTTGTAGGTCGTCTCTTTTTGGCATCATAGGCATGTCTAGACTCACTAGCTTTTGAAAATCGCTGCTATCCCTCACCCTGCCTATCCAAGAGTAAAATAGTTGCTCATTTGTTGTAGTCCTGATATTTTCTTCTTTGGAAAGTAATGCGGTCCTTTTACGTGTTTTCCCGTTGGTAGGGCGATCGGCAAAGTGATCTGCTGATCGATTTAGCCTTGTTTGATTTGTTACGGCTCTTTTTCCTTGGTTGTCGCCTTCTTGCCTCGGTGACTATCGGATAGGAAGTGGGTCGCTTGAGGTAGGTACACGCGTTGGCTGCGCGGCATATGCGCCCGTTCGGCGGGAATAAGTAGGTTGAGCAGACGGACAGTCCCGCCGCTTGCACTTGGATCTTGGGCGTGTACTTGTGAATTTTTAATAGAGGGGGTTAGATCGCCGCAATATTGGGCCGGCAGAAGCGGAGAAGAGATCGAGTCCTATAGCGAAAGCAAATGTTTCTCCTACTTGGCGGGGTGTGCTTGACGTGGGGGGTTGCGAAGGTGGTGCTAAACTTGAACATATGGAGGAAAAAGTCGCGGTGGCGATGTCCGGTGGGGTTGACTCGGCCGTTGCCGCAGCCCTGTTGAAGGAGCAGGGCTACGAAGTTGTCGCCGCCCATTTCCGTCTTTACCCGAGCGCTGACAGTCAGGCGGCAGAGAGGTCAGTGGAGCGAGCCGCCGAATGTCTTAATGTTCCATTTGTCGTCTGGGACTTGCGAGCACTATTTCGGCGGAAGGTTATGGATTATTTCCTTGAGGAGTACCGGAGGGGGCGAACTCCTATTCCCTGTGCCGTTTGTAACCGGGAGATAAAATTTGGCTTTTTCTTGGAGAAAGCTATTCGTGAGCTTGGGGTTAGTAAGGTGGCAACGGGGCACTACGCGCGCGTAGCGCGCGCAACAGGTGGTAGGGAGAGGGACCACCGGGGTCGCAACCATAGACTATTAGCCGGACGCGATGCGGCCAGAGACCAATCTTATTTCCTTTGGATGCTGACGCAAACGCAGCTGTCGCATATTCTCTTCCCAATTGGGGAAAAGACAAAGAAGGAAGTGCGGGAGAAGGCGCGCGCGCTTGGCCTCCCGTGTGCCGACCGTCCCAAGAGCCAGGGAATTTGTTTTCTCGGCTTCTCCGGTGTTGACGATTTCCTCCGTGAGAGGTTGCCGATACGTAAGGGTCCAGTGACCAATGCTGGAGGTGAGGCGATCGGCGAGCACGACGGTGTCTGGTTTTACACCGAGGGACAGCGGCGCGGGTTTTCCGCTAGGGGTGGAGGTTACCCGCTCTACGTTATCGGGAAAGATGTCAAAACGAACACCTTAATCGTCGGTCGGGGAAGGGAGTCGGCGGTTTCCAGATTTACTGTCGAAAATGTCAACTGGATAAATCCGGCAATGAGCAATAAGCAATTAGCAA
>Ga0116202_10001641_pt1 | contig 13105 bp, 19 predicted proteins | sample LakKivw325mmetaG_FD_94479 | JGI IMG/M metagenome (GOLD analysis project Ga0116202, IMG submission 94479) | Anoxic lake water microbial communities from Lake Kivu, Rwanda to study Microbial Dark Matter (Phase II) - Lake Kivu water 325m metaG | ecosystem: Environmental > Aquatic > Freshwater >...
CCTGATGGGACAGCTCCTGCAGGTGGAGCTCAGTCGTATCTCCAGCACGGGTGATCATGTGACCAAGCACACCCGTATCCGGGTAGCCGGGGTGTTAGCCGAAGGCGGCGAGACCGATTACGATATGTATATGGGTCTGGATGAGGTGCTGGACATGAACGAGTGGCTGTTAGGGCGGTCTGAGCTGCGACAGGAGGGCTACCAGCAGATCATCGTGAAGGCCGACGATCCAGAGCATGTGCTGGAGGTCGAGCAGAAGATCACTGAGGCGGGATTCCTGGCCTTCTCCTACCACGACGCCCTGCAACAGGTCAACCTCGTCTTCCTGATCCTGCAGGCCATCCTGGGGGGAATCGGGGCGATTGCCCTGGTGGTGGCCGGCTTTGGCATCGCTAACACCATGATCATGTCCATCTACGAGCGCACCGCCGAGATCGGGCTGATGAAGGCCGTGGGGGCCCGGAACCGGGATGTGATGAGCGTGTTTCTGGGGGAGGCAGGGGCCATCGGTTTCCGGGGCGGTGTGCTGGGGGTGGCGGTGGGTGCAGCTCTCAGCCGACTGATCAACGTCATCGCCCTGGCCTACTTGCGCGCCCAGACCAGGGGAGAGGGGCCTGAGACACTGATCTATACTCCCCTGTGGCTGATCCTGTTCGCCATCGGATTCGCCACCCTGGCGGGGTTGCTTTCTGGCATCTACCCTGCCATGCGCGCCGCGACACTGAGCCCCGTGTCGGCGCTGAAGTATGAGTAAGGGACCAATGAAGATAAGAAGACGACACCATGGAAAAGTGGGAATGTCTGGCCTGCGGCTACATCTATGACCCGGAGCAAGGGGACCCTGAGGGCGGTATCCCTCCCAGCACTCTCTTCGAGGACCTGCCCGACGACTGGGTCTGCCCTGAGTGCGGGGTGGGCAAGGATATGTTTGAGAAGTTGGAGTAACGGGTGACGAGGCAACGAGTCAATGGGGGTTCAGTCCCCTCGTTGCCGCTCCCCTGAGGAGCCATGGCCAAGATACTGGTGGTGGAAGACGAATCCCAGATCGGGCGGGTGGTGCGCGCCTACCTGGAGCGGGCTGGACACCTGGTGATCACCGCTGCAGATGGCCACGTGAGTAGCCTGAGGGTCAAGCTGCTGGTGGGCTTCGCCCTGGTGATCCTGGTCGCAGTGGGGGTGGTGGCACTGGCAGCCAATGTGACCACCAGCCGCCAGTTCGACCACTACCTGCAACAGGGAGGGGAGATCCGCGCCCGACGAATCGCCCCCCTGGTGGCGGAGTACTACGCCCGTCAGGAAAGCTGGCAGGGGATCGAGCGCCTGCTGGCTGGGACCTTGGGGCTGGGAGTGATGAGGCGGGGCCTGCAGCAGCTTCCCCCTCTGATGCGGGATCGGGTGGTCTTGGCCGATGCCGAGGGGACAGTGGTCTTCGATTCCCAAGGACAGGAGGAGGGCCACCGCCTGACGGGTCAGCTCCTGACCTCCGGAGTGCCCATCCTGGTGGATGGCCAACGGGTGGGCACTGCGCTGGTCGCCCCCTGGCAGCGGGTGCCGGTCGACTCACTGGAGCGACGCTTTCTGATGGCCGTCAACCGCCCACAGGCGGTGGAGAGGGGAATCGCGTGGGGGTAAATATCCCTGAGCGGTTGTCCACGGTCTCGCTGGCCCCCCAGCGGATCGGCCAGGTGTTGCACAATCTGTTGGCCAACGCGCTGCGCTACACCCCCTCGGGGGGAAGGGTGACCCTCGCCGGCTGGCCCTTTGAGGTGCGTCAAGGGCAGCTTCTCACACCCCATCCACTCCCCACTGCTTTGCTGCCTCTGGCGGAGGGTCACTGGCTGGCCCTTTCCGTAGTCGACACCGGACCGGGCATCGCCCCTGAGGACCTACTCTACGTCTTTGAGCGCTTCTATCGGGGGGATAGGTCACGTTCCCGCGCCAGTGGGGGCACGGGGCTGGGCCTGGCTATTGCCCGGCAACTGGTCGAGGCGCATGGGGGCAAGATCGCTGTAATGAACGAGCCGCAGGGGGGCGCGCGGTTCACCTTTGTCCTGCCGGTGGGCTAAGAACTCTCGCGCTACTGCGAATACCCTTGTCAAGGCACAGGCCGGCGGCGCTGGAAGCCTGAAGTCGCCAAAAACCTCCAAAGAGGAGAATTGCGGACATTGATCTTCGCTCACCGGGGAGCCAGCTATCGGGCTCCCGAAAACACCTTGAGCGCCTTCCGGTTGGCACGAGGCATGGGTGCCGATGGGATCGAACTGGATGTGCAACTCAGCCGCGACGGGAGGGCGGTGGTCATCCATGACGCCACCGTGGACCGTACCACCGATGGCTCTGGGACTGTGGCAGGCCTCACCCTGGCGGAGTTGAAGAAACTGGACGCCGGAAGCTGGTTCTCCCCCGACTTTGCCGGGGAGCGGATCCCCACCCTGGCCGAGGTGTTCCGGGCGGTAGGCCTGGACCTGCTACTCAATCTGGAGCTGAAGGTCATGGGGTCAGAGTCGACCGGACTGGAGGAGGTGATGACCTCCCTCGTCGTCCATTATGGAATGGAAGACCGGGTGTTGATCTCTTCCTTCCATCCCCTGGCCCTGCGACGGGTGCGCCGGGCCCATCCTCATCTTCCCCTGGCCCTCCTCTACGGGACCTCTCTGCCACAGGCGGAACTGGAGCGGTGGGTTCAGGACCTGCAGCCCCTCGCGGCTCTGCACCCGGAGCATCATCTGGTGGATGCAACCCACCTGGCCTGGGCCCGGAAGCACCATTGTCGGGTCAATACCTGGACCGTGGACGAGCCGGAGGGGATGCAGCGGCTGCTGGCCCTGAGGGTTGACGGCCTCATCACCAATCGGCCTGACCTCTGCTTATCTGTCGTTAGTGCTGCGTGCTTATCCTTAACCCATTAGCCTGGCGAACGATGAGGATATTATGTCTGTCCGACGGACAGGGAAATGACCTCGGCAGGGATGCCTCGACCCTCACGAAGAAGATGGCAGCCAGTTAGTCACGAATCTGATGCTACCAAATCAATCGGGATAATAGGTCGCCCAGGCCTCGGGGGATTCCCACACCCGCACCCAGCGGATGTAGGCCTGGGGCAAGGCAGCAGCTAACTGCTCGTAGATGAAGCGGGCGATGTTCTCCGCGCTGGGGTTCATCTGGTCGAAGGGAGGTGTCTGATTGAGGTAGGTGTGGTCCAAACGGGAGAGGGCCTGTTCCTGGAGCACGGCCTTCAGCTCCGTGAAATCGTAGGCTAGGCCGATATCATTTAGCTCCTTGGCTGCTAGACACACTGCCACCTGGTAACGATGGCCATGCAGGTTCTCACAGTGGCCACCGTAGCCCCGCAGGGCATGGGCGGCATCGAAATGCTGCTGGATGGTCACTTCATACATGGAACCCACTCCTCAGGTTCAGCGACCCTGCACATTTCATAGGTATCGCTCGACAGTTTATCCAAAAGGGCTGAAATAGACTCTCCGAGATGGGGATGGATGAACTCCGGGGCGATGTCGGCCAGGGGGACCAGGACGAAAGGGCGATCGGAGATGCCGAGGTGGGGAATGATAAGATCAGGGGCATTCAAAACCAGGTCATTGTAAAAGAGAATGTCAATGTCAATAATCCGTGGCCCCCAGCGCACGGTAGGCACGCGCCCCATCTCCTGCTCGATCCCCTTGACGAACGCCAAGAGTTCCCTTGGCTCCAGCTCCGTCGTGCCGCCACAGACAGCGTTCAGGTACCAGGGCTGTTCCGGCGGACCCACGGGCGACGTCTCGTAGAGGGCGGAAACACCATCAATGGCCACCTGCTCCTCCAACCAATGCAGCGCCTCCCGCAGGTTCATCTTCCTATCTCCCAGATTGGAGCCCAGGCTCAGGTACACTGGGGTCACATTAGAAGATAATCTCATCATAGCCCACCTTTCTTTGTCAGCCCCCTCCCGGCCCTTCAGGAGGTGGCAATCTCTCTTTCGATCCTCTCCTCCCAACCGGCTAACTCCGTCAGGTGCTCTCGCCTGGGCCGGGGGATGTCAGGGGCAAAGCAGGCCCGCACCCGCCCTGGCTGAGGGGTGAGGACTAAGATCCGGTCGGCCAGAAGCAGCGCCTCGCGGATGTTGTGGGTCACGAAGAGCACCGTCTTGCCGTACTCCTCCCAGATGCGCAATAGCTCCTCCTGAAGCCGTGCCCGAGTCAGCGCATCCACCGAGGCGAAGGGCTCGTCCAGCAGCAGCACCTCCGGGTTCACCGCCAGGGCCCGGGCGATGGCCACCCGCTGTCGCATTCCTCCCGAAAGCTGGTGAGGGTACAGGTGTTCGAACCCCTCCAACCCCAGCCGGCTCAGGATGCGATGGGCGGCCTCGCACCGTTCCTCACGCCCCATCCCCTGCAGCCGCAGCCCGAAGGCCACATTCTCCCCCGCCGTGAGCCAGGGGAAGAGATTGTACTCCTGGAACACCAGCGTCCGCTCCCGGCCCCAGCCCTGGATGGGACGGCCCCGGAGCAGCACCCGACCCCGGGTGGGCACCTCCAGCCCGGCCGCAATCTGCAGCAGTGTCGTCTTCCCACAGCCGGAGGGGCCCAACATCACCATAAACTCCCCCTCCCGGACCTCCAGGGTGACCTCCGCCAGGGCGTGGGTCGCTTCCGGGCCATCCCCGTAGACCTTAGCGATCCCCTCCACGGTCAAAAAGCTCATGGGCCTCCAATCCCTCTCGCCAACGCAACACCCGACGCTCCATCCTGCGCAACCCTAGGTCCAGCAGCCAGCCCATCACCCCCACCGTCGCCATGCCCACTAGCACCGTGTCGGTCTGAAACAGGTTGCGGGCCTGGATCATCAGGTAGCCCAACCCCTGGCGGACGGCCACCATCTCTGCGGCGATCACACACATCCAGGCCAGTCCCAGGCCCACCCGGAGCTGGGCGAAGATCGCGGGCAGCAACCCCGGCAGCACGATCAGCCACACCGCCTGGGGCCGGGTGGCACCCAGGGTGAACCCGGCCTTGATCAGCCGCTGGTCAACCCCCTGCGCAGCGGCCAGCACCCCCACCAGCATGGCGAGCACGGTGCCCATGAAGATGATGAACACCGCCGGGCGGTCGCCGATGCCCAACCACAGGATGGCCAGGGGTATCCAGGCCGGAGGGGAGATAGGGCGCAGCATGGCCAAAAACAGGTCAACCCGCTCCCGCAGGCCGGGCCGCAGCCCCAGGCCGATGCCCAGGGGGATAGAGACCAGCGAGGCCAGCGCGAAGCCAGCCAGCACCCGCAGCAGGCTGACGGCGGCGTGAAGCGGGAGCTCACCGCTAGTGAGCAGCTTGCCAGCCCGGACGGCCACCCGGTCGAAGGGCGGCAGGAACACGGGATCGAGAACGCCCAGCCGGGGCAGTGCCTCCCACAGCAAGATCGCCGCCAGCAGTAGGGGCACTCCCCGCATTCTCCCCCGCAAGGCCCTGATCAACGCACCGCCTCCAGAAAGGAGAGATCGAGCAACTCCTCGCCAGTGAGCTCCCGGTCAATGAGGCCGTAGCGGTACATCAGCGAGGCCATGCGCTCCACCTCCTGAGGTGTGATGTGGTAATCTATGCGCATCTTCTCCGGGGCCAGGGAGGCCTCCACCAGCTCCGGATCGAAGGCCCCCAGGTACTCCACGATGATCTCTGCCGTCTCCTGCCGATGGGCATTAGCGTACTCCACGGCCCGCACATGAGCGCGGAGCACCTTCCTCAGGGCCTCTGGTCGCCGGGCAATGAAGTCCTGGCGGGCGAAGACGACGCAGCAAGGGTGATCGGGCCAGAAGGCAGTGTAGTAAAAGAGGATCTTGCGATGGCAGCAATGGCCGTGGTCACCGGCGCGGCCCCCACCTGCAGGTCGCCCCGCTGGATGGCCTCGATGATCTCGGTGTTGGAGGGCACCAGTTGCACCTCGGCCTCCAGCCCTTCGTCGGCGTAGTAGCCGAACTTGTCGGCGATGTAGAAAGGAGAGTGGTCATTGGCCGTGCGCACGCCGATAGCGATGGGTCCGCCGTTTCTCGGCCCACAGCTTGTTAGAGCAGTGAGAATGAAGATAAGGATTCCGAGGACCACCCTGTGTACCATCTCCGCCTCCTTCAATGAGGAATAGCGGGGCTTGCCCCGCGCCAGCGCAGCAAGCTGCGCTACTCCCGAGTTTTCACCAACAAAAAAGAGCACCCAATCATCTAGGCTGGGTGCCCTTGCGGGCTGACATACCTGACTGCCATTACATTGTAGCATTGACGCTATGAGCTGTCAAGCGACGGCGCACAATGGCATCCGTCATCCGAGCCACGCGCACCATCTCCTTTACGTCGTGCACCCGGATGATGTCCGCACCATTCGCGATGCCCAGGGCCACCGTCGCTGCCGTGCCCTCCACCCGCTCCTCAGGCGGCAGGTCCAGCGTGTAGCCGATGACCGACTTGCGGGAGGTGCCCAGCAGGATGGGCCGGCCCAGCACCCGCAGCTCCCCCAGCCTCCGCAGGATCTCCAGGTTCTGCTTCACTGTCTTGCCGAAGCCGATGCCCGGATCCACGATGATCTTCTCCCACTCTACCCCAGCGTCGAGCGCGATCTCGATGCTTTGCCGCAGCTCGCGGATCAGGTCGGCCATGAGGTCCTCGTACTCCACACCCACGTACCGCCCTCCCAGCCGCTCGGACTGAGCGGTGTCTTTGGGCTGCGAGCGGTTGTGCATCAAGATCACCGGCACGCCCCGCTGGGCCACGAGCGGCCCCAGGTCGGGGTCCATCCGCAGGGCCCACACGTCGTTGACCAGGCTGGCCCCAGCGTCCAAGGCCGCTTCGGCCACTTGGGCCTTGTAGGTGTCAATGGAGATGGGGAGGTCCACCTCCTGGGCCAGCCGCTCGATGACGGGGATCACGCGGGCCATTTCCTCTTCTACGGATACCGGTCTGGAGCCGGGTCGGGTGGACTCACCGCCCACGTCCAGAAGGTCCGCGCCCTCTTGGGCGAAGTGATGGGCTTGAGCGAGGGCTACCTCCACGAAGTCCCCTCCCCTCATCAGCCCGTCGCCGGAGAAGGAATCGGGGGTGAGGTTGAGGATGCCCATCACGTAGGTGCGCTCTCCCCAGACGAAGCGATGGCCACTGATGTTCATCGCTCCAAGAGCGCAGCCACTGTAGCGTTCCAGCCCTTCGCTTAGTTCCTCGCCCAGAGCCTGAAGGGAGGGCAAGGGCTGGGCACGCAGTTTCTGCACCAGCGAATGGTAGTGGCGGAGCGTGCCCACCAGCAGCAGGTCTGTCTCCTTCCTGCGGCTGAGGTAGATGTCGCCGGGCAGGACGGCGTCGCCGCCCAGGGAGAGCATCTCCTGCTTCAGGATCATGGCTGCCGCGAAGCCCACCCCCTCCAGCTTGACCGGTCGCAGCAGCGCTTTGGGGGCCATCAACTCCATCCCCTCTTTCATCGCCCCGACCTCGGCCATCGCCGCGCGGGCTTCGTCTTCAGTGGACCACTCCAGAATCCTCAGGTTGAAAGGGCTCATGAGCTGACCCTTCCCTGGTAGCCGATGAGGGTCAGGAACTCCTGGCGGGTGGCCATCCTGTGGCGAAATAGCCCTCGGTTGGCGGAGGTGACCACGATGGAGCCTGGCTTCTTAATGCCGCGCATGGTCATACACAGGTGCTCGGCCTCAATGACCACCCCCACCCCCTGTGGTTCAAGCGATTCCATGATGGCATCGGCGATCTGGCCAGTGAGTCGCTCCTGTAATTGAGGGCGTCGGGCCAGGATCTCCACCGCCCGGGCCAGCTTGCTGATGCCCACGATGGCCCCATCAGGAATATAGCCGATGTGGGCCACGCCGTGGAAGGGCAAGAAGTGATGCTCACAGTTGTGAAGCAGGACCCCACCGGCGAGAAAGGTGGGGTACGGACTACACGTAAAACGATAGACCGTGAAGGGTTTCCGGCCGGAGACCACCCGCTCGACGGCTATCACTGGCGACCACTCGCTCTCCCGGTCCTCGACAGGAGGAGCGGGGGTAAAGCCAGCCCGGCCATACCAGCCAGGCTGGTGCCAATGTGCAGAGATGTACAATGTGGCAGCTCCAATCTGGTTCGGCTTGCTTAGTGCAGAGCCTACCACCTCCCCCAATTCTTCAAGAAATGCTCGGTTGGTGCTGATCAGCATCCTGCCGTCGCTGTTGACCTCATAGCCATCACCATCAGCGTATCCATCCAGAAAGCCGTCAACCATCTCCTTGCTTCTCAGGATGACCCTTGGCATCTGGAATTCCCGAGTGGTCATCTTCCCGCCAAACCAGCGCAGCATGGTCTGACCAAGGAAACCAGACACCACCCGGACGCGGTACATGGGCACCTTCCTCTGGAGAAAACTGCTGGGGACCTCGATCTCCTCCAGTCGAGGTGAGAGTCCCGGGAAGGCCGTGGATAGAGCTTCGGCATACTTCTGGGCGAACTCTCGTTCTCGAACGACCAAGGATATACGCCGCCCATCCTGAATGGAACCGTCACTGGCGACGGCACCAAGGACATATCCGAGAGCGTAGCCATAGCAGATAGGATACCGCCGCTGTGACAGCCTACGATGAGAGAATCTTTCCACTAGGTCACCCACCGCCACCTCGCTGGCGGGCTTCCAGCCTACTTGGGTCATTACAGGATGATCAGGAGTTAAGCGCAGACGACGGCCGGGCACGTGGAGCTCACAGAGTTCCCTGGCCTGACGATAGCCAACAGCCATCACCGTTGTCTTGACCAGTCGGCCATTGTGGAGTGTCCAGAGCTCGTCCCCTGGCTGCACATCCCGCGCCCGCTTGCATCCCCCCACCCCATTCACCAGCTCTTTGCTGGGGAGGCACATTGAATAAAAGGGGATATCCTTGAGGATGACCATCTCCTGATGCTTCTCCGTCTCGAAGGTGACCTGGAGCACCTCTCGGGGGTCCTGTTCGAGTCCCTCAAAAAGCTCGGCGTACATTTCCGCGATCCGGCGCGGTGTCTCGACCAACCCCTCCCGTGCCGGGTCCTCACCGATGGCCTCAATGATGATCCTGACCGCCTGTTGGATTCTTTCTTCGTCAACCATGCCTGAACCCTGTGCCTTGTCTGGTGTGGAGATCAATATGCAGTAGCCCAGAAGTCCTCTGTAGAAACCCGTTTTCTCCGAAGAAAACGGGTTTCTGGCCTACATCGCGGGGTGAGTTTTGCTCCATTGCGTCAATACCATTCTTTCAGGAACATGTAGTACATGGTGTAGTCCCGTTCCCTCTCAAACCCGACCTTTTCCGCCGTGCCGATGGAACCGAGGTTATCCTCGGCACAGTGCCAGCCCACCATCGCATAGCCGCTGGACAGTGCGTAATCCACCGCCGCCGCAGCCGTAATCGTCGCTAGCCCACGCCGTCGGAAAGCCTCTGCTGTGTGGATGCCGATCTCGCAAGTGTCCCCGCTGATGCAGTCTGCCAGTGACCAGGACACGACCTCCTCATCGTGGATGGTGAGAAGCCGAATCCCCTTTGCAGGAAGTCAGTGGTCGAGCCCCAGTTGTTCTCCATCCAGCCGTGCATGTGGTCAGGGATTTTCAGCCCAGGACGGTTCAGAAGTGCTTCGTCTACGTGGTGCGCAGTGAAGCCCGCCGGGACATTAGCCCGCCACCCGTATTTCAACTTGCGGCAGATGTAATGCCGCCGGCCCATCTCTATCGGCAGTCGGGGATCGAGCACGATCGCTAACTGCTCCTGCCAGCCTTCCGGGTGGTAGACGAAGAACAGCGCATGTACTTCCTTACCAAAGATTTCCCGTGCGAAGATAGCCTCGTTCAAAGCGCGGTTGAAAGCATCGTTGGCCGGGTTCCCGGCCAGGTAGCACCCCTCCGGCGAGAACATGAACGCCGTCTGCGGGGTGGCAGGGTCATCAACGAACACCTTGCCGGGAGCGTTGCCGTCCAGCACGGCAGCGCTGGTCAGGTGATACTCCAGCGCCCGGAACAGCGGGTGCACCTTTTCGTAGCCTGCTTTATTCAGCTCGTAGATCACCTGTGCTCGCCTCACGGAAATCTCGCCAGGAGACGCTCTCCCGCCCCATGTAGTAGAAGCCCAGGCAGGTGATGGGCAGCCACAGCGCAGCGTGCAGCACCAATGTGTATCCCGCTGCCACCTCCCCCGCTACCCCGAACCCTTCCAGCACCCGGATGCCGGGCGCATCAAAGGTGCCCACGTACCCCGGACTGGAGGGGATGGTCGTGGCCAGGTTCACGACCCCATTCATCAGCATCAGGACGTAGAAAGGCACTCGAAAGGGAAACCCCTGCATGACGCACCAGTACTTGGCCGTCTCTGCTAGCCAGATCACGAGGGAGGTGGCAAAGATCAGGCCCACCTCGCGCCCACTGCGCAGGAAGTACAGCCCCGCCAGGAAACGATCCACGATCCCCTTCCCAGGATCTCGCAGAGAGAAGGGCAGCAGCCGCTCAATCAACCAGGAGGCCGCTGCCTGTGCCCTTCGCGGCGCAATGGCCAAGGCGAAGAAGAGGGCCAGCGCTCCGAAGAAGAACAGGCTGGCCAGGATGACGATTCGCCTCAGCCAGTCGGGCATGGGGGTCAGGGGCAGGGAGATGAAGACGAAGAGCAGCATCACCAATCCATCGAAGACGCGCTCCACAATGATGGTGGCCAGCGAGCCGCTCATGGGCACTTTCTCTTGGCGGCGCAGCACATAGGCTCGGATCACCTCCCCGGCCCGGGCGGGGTACACGTTGTTGCCCATGTAGCCAATGACCACCACGGGGAAGAGGCGGCGTAGCGGGATGGCCCTGAGGGAACGCAGCATGTACCGCCACCGCCAGGCGCGGACCCCCACTGCAACAAAGTAGACCAACACTCCGGGGATGATCCAATAATAGTTGGCTTCTTGAAGCCTTCGCCACACCTGGTCCAATTGCAGTCCCTGCAGGGCCAGGTAGACGAAGAAAGCGCTGACCAGAAAGCCCAGCCCGAGGGTCCACCGTTTCATATACAGGTTTTCCCCTTACCCTGTGAACCGGGCGGCATGGGAGCTCAAGAGGCCGGCACCTCGCTGGGCAGGGGCAGCATCCCGCTGAGCACCCGTTCCATGGTCATCGTATGGCTGCACACTCCGCGCGAGGCGAAGAAATTGCACTGGCAACTCCATCGTCCCTGGTCGTAGGACACAACATAGGTATCGTGATCACCCCGAAAAGTCACCTGAAAGCTATTGAAGGAGATGCGATCCAACTCCTGCGCGTACTGTTTGGCCTTCTGAATCTTGCTGATCATGCCGGCGTCATACATGATTTTCCCTCCTTGATGTGATTGGGTGACCATTTGGGGAGAAACCAGGTTTTTTCCCCCTAGCCCAAAACCTGGTTTCTGAGCCCCGTTATAAAAAGTATCCGGTAGTGAAGCCCCAAAATACAAACACTAAGGCCGCTAAGATGGCACTTAGTGTTTGCTTCGCCTCCAAGTGTCTGTGCTGCGACAGCCATTTCTTCCCATCCCCATCAGGCCCATCACTCTCGACCCTTCCTATGAGTATACCCCCATCCAGGTCTCTTGTCAAACGGCCCGCCACCCCAGCTTGCCAGGTGCCTGAAGCCATGCTACAATGATTCCGAAGGGAGAAACCGGTTTCTCAGCCAGGAGTAGTTGGTTAATCGGGAGAGGAGCTTCATCTATGGGGCACAGGGCCCATCCGATCTCCAGCGATGATGAGCGGCCAATAGCCGGGTGCAGATCGTGACGGCGACGGAGGCAGCGCCCTACATCGAGCAGTTCCTGGGCCTCAGTGTGGCTAGCCACCTCTCCACCGCTGCTCTGGAGACGCTGGCCATCATCGCCTACCAGCAGCCCCATCACCCGGGCTGAGATCGAAGTGGTGCGCGGGGTGGATCGTGGTGGTGTGTTGTGCACTCTGGTCAGCAAGGGGTTCGTCGCCGAGCTGGGACGACTAGAGCAGGCCGGACGGCTCATCATCTACGGCACAACCTTCCAGTTCCTGCGCTACTTCGGCCTGGAAAGTCTGGATGACTTGCCCCCCTTGTCTCAAGGTGAGGCAGTAAGCCAATGAGGCGACGAGGACCGCGCCACCCTGAAGAGGCGGCGCGGGAAGGGTTTTCCAGCCCCAGCTCTTCAGGCCGGGGCACAGCACCAGAGAGGGCTCAGCCCACGCCCAGTGAGCGCGAGGGTGAATTGATCCGCCGGGAGGCTCTGGATTGGGCCCAGCGAGGAGCTATGATCTTGATGCTCCTCTGCTTCGCAGGGATTGCGGCCCTCTTGTTGCGGGCCTATCTCCGCTATTCTAAGGGGGGAGCGAGTGCATCCCTGCCGCTCACTTCCACCCCCCTCCCAGCGATTGTGTCCTCCATCTCGACCGTGGCCCCGCCTCCCACTCTCACCCCCTTGCCCCAGCCCTGGCCCACCAAGTATCCCCTGGTCTACATCGGCGTGGTGGCCGGCCACTGGCAGTACGATTCTGGCGCCGTCTGCCCCGATGGGCTCAGGGAGGTGGACATCACCCTGCCGGTGGCCCAAAAAGTGGCGGCCCTCCTGCGCTGGCAGGGGTATCAGGTGGAGCTGCTGGGGGAGTACGATGAGGCCCTGATGGGCTATCGGGCCGACGCCTTCATCTCCATCCACGCTGACTCCTGTGCCATCCCCGGAGCCTCGGGCTTCAAGGTGGCAAGGGTGGAGAACAGTTCTGTCCCCGAGGAGGAGGACCGGCTGGTGGATTGCCTGTGGGAGGCCTACGGTGCCGCCACGGGCCTGGCTCAACATAGGGAAAGCATCACCCCAGACATGCGCAACTACCACGCTTTCCGCAAGATATCGCCCTACACCCCAGGGGCTATCATCGAGATCGGATTCATGCTCGATGACCGCTGGCTGTTGGAAAACAAACAGGATGACATCGCCTCGGGTATCGTGGAGGGGCTGGTCTGCTTTCTGGGGGAGTAGCGAAGCTGGCTTCGCGTGAGGAGCAGCGATGTGATTCGTCGGATCTTCTTCGTGGCACTCATCATTGGCCTGGCGCTGCTTAGCAATGGACGCTGTGCTCGTTCACTGCGGCGCCAGATTCCCCCCC